>Ga0228669_1000032_pt1 | contig 109410 bp, 102 predicted proteins | sample 84DmetaG_FD_182700 | JGI IMG/M metagenome (GOLD analysis project Ga0228669, IMG submission 182700) | Seawater microbial communities from Monterey Bay, California, United States - 84D | ecosystem: Environmental > Aquatic > Marine > Coastal | place: USA: California | collected 2016-10-11 | reverse complement strand
TCCATACCAATCTTTTGGTGAACGAAGACGCATCCTTCGGTAGCCATTTACACGTGGTTGGCGATGTTTCTATGGAATCCTCCTTAGAAATTTCCAATAATTTACTTGTCCATACCAATCTTTTGGTGGACGAAGACGCATCCTTCGGTAGCCATTTACACGTGGTTGGCGATGTTTCTATGGAATCCTCCTTAGAAATTTCCAATAATTTACTTGTCAATACTCAAATTATAGCAAATACATACAAATCAATCGGTGATTTAACGTCAATAATATTCGATAACGACACCGGTAAAATAATATTTCAAAACAAAAGCGGTAACAGTATTCTTGAACTTGATAAGGATCTGGACACAACTGTTAAAAATGATTTGAAAGTTGACGGCGAAATATATACAGCCGGTGGAATCGGCATTGGAAAAGCCAAAGAACCCGCATATGAATTAGATGTATCCGGCGATATTCACTGTACTGGAACACTTTTCGCAGATTCAGATTTGAAGGTTAAGAAAAATCTTGTGCCATTAGATAACTCTTTAGATAAATTATCAAATCTAAATGGTTATTATTATAATAAAGTGGGTGAAGAAGAAGATTCTTTAAAGCATATTGGAGTTATTGCACAAGAAGTTGAAGCCGAGTATCCGGAATTAGTATCCCAAAATACACACATTAAGAGTGTCAACTATGACGGGATAAACGCAATATTGATTGAATGTGTTAAGGAATTAAGAAAAGAAAACTTGGCAATTAAAAGCGAATTGGAAGAATTGAAGAATAAATTTGAAAAAATGTAGATGAAACGCAATTAGCAAAAAATAAAAATATTATTTAATATATATAATGCCTATAATTGCGCGTACTCAGAGTATCACAAATCAGCCGTGTGGTGGTGGCGACAAGAAAGCCGGTCAACCGGATCATGCTAGCTGGGCTCGCATTCCACATAAAATCTTCAAAAGCAAAACACCCAAAATGTATTTGTTTAGCGCCACCACTGGGAACTCCAACTAATTTTTTGTCTTGAATTTTAGAACAAAAACTATTATAACTTAAAATCATTTTACTTTAACTTATAATACGATTTCACAAAAAGACAAAAATGAAAATTATATGCGATTACAGAGAACATAGCATTCATAATTGTTTAGTCAAAAAAATAGGGACTCATAAAAAATATGAGAATATTTTAATAGAAAAGACAAATCTTAATATTGGAGATTTTGTGATCGGACGATACATTATTGAACGTAAAACACTTTCTGATTTAGCAAGCAGTATTTTGGATGGACGATATAAAGAACAGAGTTCGCGTTTGGATGCGTACATTCAAGAACACGCCGAAGAACAGCCAGTGGTGATGTATTTTATCGAAGGAAGTTTAGATTTATTTACAGACGGACACAACATGAATAAAGACAAATTGATTTCTGCGTGTATTTCTCTTATGTGTAGTAAAAATTATAAGGTCTTTTTGACGCGTCATGTAAATGAAAGTTGTGATTTTTTATTGAAAATATGTTTCAAATTAGGAAATGAAATCGTCGCCCCCGACTCGCAAACTGGGGGAGGAGCAAGTCAAGAATCCATATGTAATAATATAGCAAAGAATCAGTTTAAGAAGAGCAACCAGATAAACAAAGACAATATAGGAGTAATTATGTTGACTTCTGTTCCAAATGTGAGCGCTAATATTGCTACTCAATTACTTAAACCATTTGAAAATAATATTTATTTATTTTTGAAAGAAATTCGTGAAAATGAGAATTACTTGGAAGGTCTGAAATTGGAAACAAAAGACGGTAAAGAACGAAAACTATCTAAGAATGTAAGAGAAAAAGTTATGGAGTTATGTGGAGAAAATAAATAATATCTTCAAAATATATATTGGATAATATGCCGGGTTGTTCTAGTGAACACGATGAACAAATTGAAAGTATGGTGGGGGGGGCTGGGTTCAATGACGCACGGCCGCGAAAGAAGAAGGCGAAGACGGGGGCGGCGGCGAATGCGGCGGCGGCGGCGGTAAGAGCGAGGAGGACGGCGGCGGCGGAGGCGGCGCGCCTGGAGGCCGAGGCCAAACGGTTGGCCGAAGAGAAGGCGGCTGCGGCCGCGGCTGAAGAGGAGAAGCGGCTGGCGGAAGCCCAAGCTGAACAGGCGCGGGCCGAAGCCGAGGCCAAGGCCGCCGAAGAGGCCAAGGTGGCAGCGGAGGCAGCGCCGGCGGCGCCGGCGCTGCGGGAGACGGTATCGGCTCCCGCGGCCTTAGAACACTATAATCCCATGGAACCCTATAATCATAGTCTGGCTGAGCAGGGTCTTTCTATTAGTTTAGCTACTACAAGCGACGAGCTACAAAAAATTGTTACAGATCAAGAATTTGTTAAAGTAATAAATTCGTTGAAAACGTCGCCTTTGAGTTCGTCGGCTACAGAAACAAGCCAGGCTGCAATTATTTTTGTTCGTTATAGTATATTTATAAAAGACCCACCCACACCGCCGGAGGGAGGTGTGGGAGCGGGTGGGTGGGTTTATATTAGAGATCCAAATTCATCGATTAACATTAAATATGTTCTCGCAAGTAAGGATAGTATACAAGGTCACAGGGTGACAATGGGAGATAAGGAGGTAAACCGCCTAATAAATGAATTAGAGGAAACCGTAATGATTTTGTATCCACAACACGAATACGACGTAAATCATTTTAAAATGGTCGTGGAGGGAGCAATTCATGACAGTTTTAATGACGCAATAGTTCATCGGTCGCCTGCGCCTGTAGTTGCGGTGAACCCCCTTGTAGTTTACAATATTGATATACTAGCAGGCGCGACCATTAATTACATTAAACAGTCAATAATGGCCAATAAAGATCTGGTGTTTGCCTTTGGCATTGAACTTATTTCTATTTATACAACACAAAAAACAATATTGGGGCGTCTAGTCGGCCTGGCGTTCATTATTAATTACTTTAAAATTAAGGGGGACAAGCTTGGTAGGGTTCTGACTAAAATAATAGATGGCGTTATGAAGATGATTGGTGTCGTTATTTCTGTTACCACGGCGGGTTGGGAAGTAATATCCGAAGAGCTTCAAAATTATGCCCTTAGAGCGGCGGAGGCAATTAATAAAAAGGCGGAAGGAGTAGATGATGAGGCCCAAAAATATAGAACACAGTACGCTAATGGGATTAATGACATGTTTAAAAACCTACACGTAGATGATGATATGAAAACAGCTGTAACAAACATGTTAAACACGTTTAACGGAACAACACCACCACAAGAGGAGGAGGTGATGAATGGCGGGTCCTCCCACGCGGGTGGAGCCCCCAAACGCACCACCAAAAAGCACACCAAGAAAGGAAAAACCAAGATGTTAAAAGGAAAATCCAAGAAACATCTTAAAAAACTCAAAAAAAGTAAAAAGGGCAAAAAAACCGGCAAAAAGGTTCGCTTTCATTCTGCTTCAAAAAAGTCAAAGAAAACTACTCGTAAAAGACGTTAAGCGCATTTAATTTAAGAACTGCAACTCCCGGTTCCACCATTTATATCCAATTGCGTCATTCTGCCGACATTTTGATTATACGGGTCGTATGCTGGTAGCTGGTTTTGATTATAGTTCGCATTGTTTTGAGCTTGAGCGTCTAGCAACAGTTCTATTTTCGGCTCTTTTTGTGTCACCGGCAAGTTATGATTCAACGCACCGACTTGTAAATCTTGATCTGCCCCAGCAAACGAACGCTTGATTTCATATTGTTCGTTACCTTGCGCGTCATATGCCTTTTCTAAATGTAAAATAGGACATTTTAAGCCACTGGCACGCTGCCATTTGACATATTCTTTATAATCTTTCAAAGAATCCATAATTAACGGATTTACACCTGGGATTTTTGCTAATTCGGGATTATAAAGCATAATTTTATCTCCCTTTTTAATCATTGTTGTAGGACAATTACCGGAAACGAATGGTTCTTCTATTTTTCCTTTCATGGAGTCCATGTTTGTCTTTTTTATCATCATTAGCATTTTGTCGATTGAAAAGAAAATTAAAACCGCAATCAAAAACGCAAATATTATTTTAGCTATCATAATAATATTGATTATATATATATTATGATAAAAATATACGAAGTAAATAAGGACAACCCAACTCTCTTGGACCAATTGAACAAGAAGAAATCGTGCGGAACTGTTCTTATTTACAGCAATCACTGCCCTCACTGCACGACAATGAAACCTCAATGGGAACAAATGAAAGAAAAAATGCGCAATAAACCGGCAAATATTTATGAAATCAACAGCGAAGAACTACCACACATAAATCATCCTATTAAAAATGTAGTTGATGGATTCCCCATGATTTTGAATGTAAATAATCGTGAAATTGTTCCGTTCGAACAAGAAAGGACATTGGACAATTTTGTCAAATTTGTTGAATCTAATTTATTGAAAACAAAACCACCACCGCGTCTATTTTCAAGAAAGCGTCTTAAAGTTGGTAACAATATGAATAATACGAATAATCACGGAAATAATATGAATGTGAGTAATAATAACGACCACAATTTTTTACGTGGAAGTCAAATAGGCGATTCGTTAAATCTTGACAAGTACATAAGCAAAAAACTCCCATTTATAAATGTTAAAAAAAAAAATACTACTAAAAAAGTAAGAATCCCGAAAAGAGTACGAATGCCAAAAAAGCCGCGGGTGGTGAAGAAAGATGTGTCGCGCAAACCAAAAAAAAGAAAAGGGATATTTTCTAAAAATAAAAAAGATAACAACTCGCGCAAAAAACGCCGAATTTAGTAATCTTAATAAAATTGATTTAGCAACGACTTATCAAGTAATGTATACAATCCTCATTAGTTGATAACATGGCTTGTTCTGTCAACAAACAAGAAACCATTTCATTTCGGTGTGTAGATTTCACCGTATCTAGTTACAAGCAAGATGAATTTATTATTACAATCTATGGAATTGACGAAAATAGGAAAACATATTGTGCAAAAATAGATGACTTCAAACCGTTCTTCTATATCAAAGTTGGTCACAACTGGACAGATTGTGATGTAACAGATTATTTTGAACATATTCGCGAGACCTACAAAAGCGACTATTCTTTGTTGAAAACTCTAAAAAATGATCTTGAAGAGGCGAAATTGGTTCGTCACAAAACTCTCTATAACTTTGATGCGAATAAAAAACACAATTTCATCAAAGTTACTTGTAAAAATATGTCACTGTTTTATAAATTTAAATCGTTGTTTTATGATAAAGAAAAACAAAGGCTGAATAAAGGCGTAGAGTTCAAAGGAACATTTACACAACTGTACGAGATTATGATTCCACCAATGTTACGGTTCTTTCACATTCAAGATATTTCCCCATCTGGATGGATTGAAATTAGCAATTATGATTTGACCGAAGACGACGAAAAAGAAACAAGGGTTGATATTGAAGTTACAGCGAATTGCACAGATATTGATAGTTTGCCCGAAAAAGAAACAATTGTTCCTTACAAAATTTGTAGTTTTGATATTGAGGCCTCCAGTAGTCACGGCGATTTTCCGACCGCTATTAAAAACTACAAAAAAGTTGCTTATGATATTCTGGACTACATCCAGTTGAATGATGATGAGGTTTCTGAATATGGCACAGAGAAAATGCTATATTATTTGTTGAAAAGTACCTTCGCTTTTGGGGATGATATCTCTATTGACAATTGTTATGTCAAAAATAAACAATATACAGTAGACGATTTTGAAAAGAACTTTGAAGAATTTATTCAATGTTCGGTAATATTAAACGATGAAGACGCGGCGTCTATTGTCGCAAATACATTAGACGATTATATGGGTGCGTTTGACGGTGGCGACGAGACCGGAGTTGAACAAGGAGGAATTGACATTTGTGAAGAAATAACCACATCAAAATCCAAAAAAAAGATTAAACCAAAAGTGAAGAATCCAAAAACAACAACTATTGAATCTATTTTGAATGATTCTAATTATGATAATCAAACAAAGATGGGCTATTTGACGATTACGCTCAACCAACACTTTCCTCATCTTGAAGGAGATTACGTCACATTTATCGGGTCGACGTTCGTGTCTTATGGACAAGAAAATAGCAAGCTGAATCATTGTATTTGTTTGGGAGAAACCACGAATCATGACACTAATACTCAAGTTATAGAATGTTATGATACAGAAAGAGAAGTCTTGTTGGCATGGGCCGACCTAATCCAAGAAGAAGACCCGGATATCATTATTGGATACAATATTTTCGGTTTTGATTACCCGTTTATGTTTGACCGTGCGAAAGAGAATAACTGCGTTGAAGAATTTATGAATTTGTCTAGAAAACACGAATCATTTTCGGAAGACGAAGAAGTTAAACTGAGTCAAACAAAGATTGTGTTGGCAACGGGTGCGTATGATTTGAAATACCCGCAAATGGACGGGCGTCTTCAAATTGATGTATTTACTTATATGAGAAAAGAGTTTATTCTCCCATCTTACAAACTTGATTACGTTTCATCTTATTTGATTAGCGATAAAGTTTCAAAATATGAAAACAACGAGGAAACGAACCAGTGTTTTGTTCACACAAAAAATACAAAAGGTATCAGTATGAACTGCTTCGTCCACTTTGAGATCTTGAATCATTCTAATGAATTGTATCAGAACGGTAAGAAATTCAAGGTAGTTGATATTAACGACAATGGTTTTGTCATGGAAGGACAACTGGAAGGAGTTGAAAACCAAACAATCCAGTGGGGTCTGGCGAAAGATGATGTGACGCCTCAGGATATTTTCCGAATGACCAATGAAGGACCAAACGAGAAGGGCATCATTGCCAAATATTGTATTCAGGATTGTAATCTTGTGCATCAAATTTTCCAAAAGATTGACATCATGACAACATACATTGAGATGAGTAAGATTTGTTCGGTTCCCATCAGTTTCTTGATGTTGAGAGGACAAGGAGTCAAGTTGACATCTTATGTGGCTAAAAAATGTCGTGAAAAAGATACATTGATGCCGTTAATCAGCATCGGTAATGTTTCAGATTTGTATGAAGGTGCGATTGTACTAGAACCCAAAACCGGTCTTTATCTTGACAATCCGGTGGCGTGCGTTGATTACAGTTCGCTGTATCCATCATCAATTATTTCAGAAAATATATCACACGACTCCAAAGTATGGACAAAATCATACAATTTGAATCATAATTTGCTTCATCAGACAGGTATTGTGGATAAAAACGGCAAATTCAAATATGATAATTTGTCTAATTACAAATACGTTGATATTAAATACGATACGTTCGCGTTTAAACGACTTGGTGGAACAAGTAGTAAGTTATCAAAAGTTTTGACTGGATATAAAATCTGTCGATACGCTCAGTTTCCCGAACACGGGAGAGCAATCTTGCCATCTATTTTACAAGAGCTTCTTTCGGCTCGTAAAGCGACCAAAAAACAAATGGGGAAAGAAAGCGATCCATTTATGAAAAATATTCTGGATAAGCGCCAACTTTCCATTAAAGTGACTGCGAATAGTTTGTACGGTCAATGTGGTGCGAAAACAAGCACATTTTACGAGATGGATATTGCGGCGTCAACCACGGCAACTGGACGAAAGTTGTTGATTTATGCCAAAGATATGATAGAAAGTGTTTACAATAATGTCAATATTGACACCAAGCATGGTAATATGAAAATCAATGCGGAGTATATTTATGGAGATTCTGTTGCAAACTATACACCAATTTATGTTAAAATAAACGGGAAATTTGAGATCATTCAGATTGATGAACTTGGAAAAAAATATGGAAATGATAACTGGAAGCAGTGTGTAGAACCAGGCAAACAAACAAAAGAATACATTGAACTGACAGATAAGAATATATATACATGGACGGAAAATTCATGGACTCAATTGAAAACAATTATTCGTCATAAGTTAACAAGTGAAAAGAAAATGATGAGGATTTTAACACACACTGGGTGTGTCGATGTGACGGACGACCATTCTCTTATTAGAAGCGATGGTGTTGAAATTTCACCAAAAGATTGTGAAATCGGCACAGAATTGTTGCATAATCCATGTAAAGATAATATTAGAAACGATGCTTCAAATTCAACATTTGTACAAGACGAGTTTGACCTATCTATTCCAAGTAATCATATTAAAATGGCAAAATATATTCATCGTAAATACAGTGTAAATGATACAAAATATAAACTTGTATCACAAGATTCAAATGATAGTTTCTTGTTATCTTCGAAATGCTCTGAAACAACAGATAATGAAATCAAAAAAATCATGACTTTAGATGATTATGACGACTATGTGTATGATTTGACAACCGATAATCATCATTTTGCGGCAGGAATCGGAAATATGATTGTTCATAATACGGATTCAGTATTCTTCACTTTCAACTTGAAAGATCCCGATACAAACAAGGATGTCCGAGGTCAAAAAGCATTAGAAGTGACAATTGATTTGGCGAAAGAAGCTGGTCAGTTAGCAACTCAGTTTCTAAAAGCCCCACATGATTTGGAATACGAAAAAACATTCATGCCGTTTTGTCTGATTTCAAAGAAAAGATATGTTGGTATGCTTTATGAAGAAGACCCCCATAAGTGTAAACGTAAATCAATGGGAATCGTATTAAAACGGCGCGACAATGCCCCAATTGTAAAAGACGTATATGGTGGAATCATTGATATCCTAATGAAAGAGAAAAACATCAATAAATCGATTGAGTTCTTGGACAATATGTTGAATCAGATTGTGAATGAAGAAATTGGAATGGACAAATTGATTATTAGCAAATCGCTGCGCTCGTTTTACAAATGTCCCCAGCAAATTGCTCACAAGGTACTTGCCGACCGGATTGGTATTCGTGAGCCAGGTAACAAGCCGCGCGCCGGAGACCGCATTCCTTATGTTTATATTTATTCTAAAAACAAGAAAGAATTGCAAGGAAACAAGATCGAACTTCCGGACTATATCAATGAGAAAAAGCTGAAAATTGATTATGGATTTTATATAACAAATCAGATTATGAAACCTGTTATACAAATATATTCGCTAGTCTTGTTTGACATGCCACAATTTCAGAAAAAAGCGAAAATGTTCAAACAGAAAATACACACGTTGATGGAGAATTCAGATGACGAAGAAAAGACGATTAAAAAAATTCAGACTCTCAAAGATAAAGAGGTGGAAGCCCTTTTGTTCAAAAAGTATATTACAATTAATAACAATAAGGCGCAAAATAACAGAATGATCACAGACTTCTTTGGGTAATTAGTTTAGTTCGCATTTGAAAATAAATACCAATGAATTGCGCTACAAATTGACAAAGAGATCGCGCGGTGTATAAAATACTCTTCTAATGGAAACAATAGTGGGTATAATATCAATATAACCAAACCCGATTTAGAATATAATGTTACACATTCATTAGGAAGTAATAAATACCATATGCTTAATAATATAATATAACTGAACATCCATTTTTTATTCATTTTAATCAGAATACCATCTTTAAATTTAAAGTCTTTAAAGTGAAATGTCAATAACAAATATATTAAAATAATGAATGAAAAAAATGCCTTTTTGTTTATGCTGTATTGAACTATCAATAATATAGCAATATTCAAATATAACAATATTGGTAGTATTATGTGGTTGATGATTTTATTACTCATATTATTCAATATCAAAAATGAAGAAATATGTATCAATATCACTTTATATAACCAATACCTTGGTCGGTAAACAGAAGTATTAGTGAATAATGTGATGAAAATAGCTACAAAATTCAAAATTACTGTATATTTACTGAACATTATCTAAATACCACCGAGTTGCCAGATAAGGCGGCATAGTTTCTTGATGTTGGTCGCCAATTGCTTTGAGATTTGGACCTTGTTGAATAATTTCTTCTATTTTCATGTTACCAATTGCGTGATCAAAATAACGAAGCGAAGAAATAAATCCGTTCATTCCATTTGCGTCATCTCCCACAAATATGTCGCCATAGTTTTGTTTGATAACTCGGGATAAATTATACCTAGAAGACATGACACCATTGACATAAATATCAATAGTTCTATTTTGGACGCGTATGATTATATTTACCCACTTTTGTATTGGAACATTTTTTATTGTTATTTTTTCTATTTTTCTGAGAGTGCCTGATTCCACAGAATTATCCTGGTCATCAAATGTTGTCATTGCTACAGTGAGCGAATTTGTATTGGATGTTGATGTTGTTATTGTCCCGTCATATAAGTATAATCCAGGCGAATTCATTGCAAATACCTCGCCAGTTTCGCTGTTTCCGCCTTTGGAAAATATTCTTTTAGGGTTATTATTATTACCTGAACTTGCGTTATCAATAAATAGCCATGTACTCCATGTAAATTCCATGCCTTGACTTTCGTTTACTGAACGCAATATCGGTTTTGAATTTGCTAATGACGGATTTACTTGATACATTGTCAAAGAATTTGTAGGAAGTAGTCCATTTACGATGATGGGATTTTTGCTTGGCAACGTAAATAATGAAATAATATAGACTCCTACACGAATGAGAAGACCAAACAAGATAATAATGAACAAAATGAAGACAAATTTAGATACTGTGCTATTCTTCTCCGCAAAGTCTTGGATAAACATTGATGTGCGGTTATTTCCTCGTTTCACTGCCTGATATACTTGTGATGAATTAGCAGTTGCTTTTACTGAGTTTGATGCCTTTTTTACTTCGGTCTTGAGTGTATTGGTTGTTTTCTGTCCAAGTTCTTTAGCAGCATTAAAGGTGTTTTTTGCGAACTGCTTGGTCTTGTTCGTCGTCTCTTTAATTTTGTTTGTCAACGGTTTGTTGTTCTCGTTTTTGGTAAATGGATTGTTCATTCTTGAATATTATATATATACTATAATAATATTATTCATATAATACTATGCCAAAGTTTCAACAAATTTATCTAAAATATGTGGAACTTTTTCTTTTCAACTTGATCTTCGTAGAACGAAACAGACAAATTATATTTGTTCAGAGCGCTCTCAAACGCATCTCCAAAACCACCTCTATAGATTGACCATGCTTTTGCTGGAGTGATGAAATAAGGGAAGTATTGAACTTTGGAAATAAATCCACCGAACCCATTATTTGAAGTAATATTAACATTATCTTTGTAACCGGACCCATTAATAATAATGTTATTGAATGGTGTTGATTTTACTAACTTGCCATTGATATACACATCCAATGTTCGGTTATTGAATGTAACAAGAACATTTACCCATTTTTGAATATTTATATTCTGTATAGTCACATTTTGCGGTGCTCCACTTGGGCAGGGTACATTAGTTCCAGAATCGCCCATTGTTATAATATTGTTTGAGCATTCAACCTCAGCGCCATCAGTATAAGTAACCCCATTATTTTCTAATTCAAATATCAATTGGTCATTTGAATAGCTTACATCAACAATGTCATAGACGCTAACAGAGACATTCAAATCGTTTTTATATGCACCTAATGTGATATTCGGGAAGTAAATGTTATCAGATTCAATAATTGTTTTTTCTTCACCATATTTGTAATTCCAATTATCAATATAAATCCAACAACTCAATCCAATTGGACCATCACTCTTCTTGAGTTCGTCACCCCTTATAATGTATTCGTTTTTAGCGCTTTGTGGGGAAGATAAAATCTCATTATTGTCTTTGAACATCGGCAATTTCACGAATAAATAAATACCTACAACAAGACAGAAAACGATCATGATGAGTTTCATTCTTCCTTCTATGCTGTTTGTGAACAGTAAATAGACGCCTATCACCAGCACTAATAGAAGCATCATTTGAATTAAAAAAGACAATTTCATTATTATATATTATATAATAATAAATTATTAAAAATACTTCCAATTTATGAATCACACGGAATTTGTTTTGTTTTGTAAATTTCGCCTATACTTGGAAGATTAAGCGGCACTTCAAAATATTTTATGTTGCAGATACCACAGTTATACAGCGGTTCATTTTCGCTACCAAATTGCAAAAACGCGTCTTCAATATACGGAGCAACTCTACTTTTTGTCATTACAAGATTGTTATTAATGAAGCAATCAAGAGTGCCATAATTGTAGTTTATGACAAAATGATTCCATCTCTGATATAGAATTTCTTTTGTCTTGTAAATAATATTTTCAGAACATCGATTATTTTGATTTTCGCAATAATCAATGCTTATTTTCAGTTCTTTTGTATCATAATCGTAAAATATTTTCGGTGAATTCGAATATGTCATGATGAAGCCACGCTTGTCCTTTCTCGTTTTTATAGTTTGTATTTGTGGGTCAAAATATACCCAAAATGATATGCCATAATGATAATTATAATCCTGAATATGATTTGTGCGATTGATCAAATTAACTAAACTACTTGCTTCTTGGTAAATAAAATCGTTTGTCATTTTGTTGTATTCACTAATTTTGTACAATAGTTCATAGTATTTGTCTTCTTGTCTTAAAGATAATATGTATTTTTTTAGTGTTTCAAAACTCTTAAAATCGTCCAACGTTAATTTGTTTTTTTTCATCTCTTCTTCAAGTAGTGTCTTTTCAGTTGTACTCAAGCTGTTTATTTCGTCATCATATATTATGCGCCTGTCTAATAAATGAATTGTTTTGTCGAACCCTTCTATATTTTTCACTTTGTTCAAGTCTGAAATTGAGCCACTATCTTTTTCAAGATATCTTTTGAAATCATTATTTTTTCGTAGTAGATTGCGCCTGAGGAATGGTTTGGAATCAATCAATTTGTCTTTGAGTTGTTTTTGTGTCATGAACAATACTGGCTTTTCAAGAGTTTTTGATTTCTGAACAAATGTGAGTCCGCTTGTACTCTTTATAAAAGAGTTTAACATAGGTATCAAGATAAATAAAACAATTACTAGAACAATACATACACTCAGTATGTAAGAGGGTTTTGGTATTCCCGAAACATTTTTTTGAACCCACTCTAAGAAATCGACAACGTAGCAAGGTATCAAGAATAAGACGTTTTTTATAATTACAAACAAATCATCTTTCATATCCAAAATGTCGTCGTCAAACGATTCTTTCGATTCTCTTTCAAAACTATTTCGTAGAGATAAAAATAGTGTCAATAAAATAAATGAAAGATATATACTAGCGGAGTTACTGTTGTAGACAAAAAATTTGGATACATGAAAAAGTAAGGAGAAAAGCAAAAATATGGCACCTACAAACATAAGATTGTAGAGTATTTTGTAGAGAATATTAAGACCAAACGATGTGTTTTGTTTTTCAAATTTCAATAAAATGATTACCAAACAAGAAAAGAAAGAAAGTAAAGTAAAAAATATTGACAAAATTGGATAGTCGTGAACAATGTTAAATAATTTGAAAGTGTATAAATAATAAATACTGGGAAATAATACAAATAATATTACGAAGGAGATGATAAGTAACGTATGGTGAATGAGCATGTGAATGAGCAATCGTTTCGTGATAGAGAAAAACGTCTTAAAACCCCTCAACGTTTTTTCTATATTGGATTGTGTAAAACCGCCGCTCATAACTATAAATAGTTAATATTAAAAATTTTCAAATGAAGTTTTTTGTCCATGACATTCGCGGCATAAAGCTTCCAGATTTGAAACCTCGTTTGTCCCACCATATTCAAGACGTACTTTATGATCTACTTCGAACGTATGGTTGAGTTTTTGATTACATTTATTGCATATCCAGTTTTGTTGAGAAGCCACGTACTTTTTTTTAGTTTCGCTGACACTTCTTTTTGTTCCTTTTGAACCAGAACTTTCTATTTTGCGTATTGACGTTTGCTGCCTTGAAGTATAATTATTCATACCTGCTGGCGAATTACTAGAGAGAAACGGAGTTAACAAGTCTTTAGATTGACGATCAATTGGCATAACCTGTATGAATTCTTGTAACGTTTTCATGTTATCATAATTCATCTTAGGAGACTTATTTAGAATAGAAAGTGCGCCAAAGCCCATAATAATCACAATTGACATTTTATAATACTTTTTATATTTACTCAACTTTACCAGTATGTTTTTTTCATAATAAATGTTGTAGAGAATCACTGAACAAATGATAACAATCCACAACTTTATACTCATTATATAATTATGGATATAATCTTTTTGAAAGACAATAATATACGCATACAATTCCAATGAATAGAATAGAAAATATGAAGCTGTGAATGTGTTTTTGTTTTGTCTTTTTCATGTAATATTTGTCGCTTGTCATTTTAAAATGAATACTATCGTAAAACTCTTCGTAATCTTTGTAAGGATAGTTCAATTTTGAACAAAAATCCTCGTAAATATTATGACACAGTCGTCTCATATCAATATTAGAATCAATGTGTGTTTTCACATTGTTTTTTTGTATAGATTTATAGAGAATGTTTTGAACAGTCGTATCAAAAAAGAAGAACGGAAGGCTGTAAAACAAATCGATTATTTTTTTTTTATTTGACTTACTGGCAACGTAATGATGAGCTAATTGCGAGAGATAATGTTCTAGACATTCGCAAACAAAATATTTATTAATATTCAAATTTACCATGAATGTGCAAAGTATATACTACTATTATAAATTAAACACATATTCATAGCATTTTGTATCAAATAATAAAATATATGAGTTTTAGTGTTAATGATAAGAAAAAATGGAAAAGGAAAAATGTTTGCAATAATTGCGGGATGCAAGGTCACCTGTTTTTTTCTTGTAAGCGCCCCATTATGAGCTTTGGAATTATTTGTTACCGGTATAATACCCAACGTAGAAAAAACGAATATTTACTTGTTAGACGCAAAGATAGCTTAGGATATGTAGAATTTTTAAGGGGTAAATTCAATATTTACAATGATTTTCATATTCGCCAACTTGTTGCCGAGATGACTCATTATGAAATTGATGGAATAATGAATAACGAATATTCTCAATTATGGTCTAATCTGTGGAATAAAAAAAATGAAAAGTTTGACTCAAAAATTAACGACAAATTTATATATGTGAAGAATGAGAAGCCTTACTTATTTGCACAATCTGTTAAGTGGAATGAACCCGAATGGGGATTTCCCAAAGGAAGGCGCAGTGGAAAGGAGAATGATTATGAGTGTTCAATAAGAGAATTTGAAGAAGAAACCGGCTATTCTTCTAAAAATCTAATCATGATAAAAAATGTTGGGTTTATTGAAGAAATCTTTACGGGTTCAAACGCCAAGTCGTACAAACACAAATACTATATTTGCAAAATGGATTACAAGAAATCGCTTTGCGAAAACAATTTTCAAGAAGAAGAAATTGGTGATATGAAATGGTTTTCTTATGATGAATGTAATATGAAAATTAGAAGCTATAACCATGAAAAATTAACAATATTAAAAAATGTTCATTTATTGATAAATAATAACTTGTATATATAAAATATGAGTGGACAAGAAACTAATGATGTCACCAAATTCAAATATCCGAGTGTCAATGACCCAAGATTTCAAAAAAAAATCTCGTTAAAAAAAGAGTTTAAATATCAGTATTTAGTTCCTAAAAAAAAAATTGCCATATTGGATAAAAATAACAAATTGTGTCAACAAGACGAATTCACTCTTTCTCCGCATCAGGAGTTTCTCAAAAACTTCATTCACCCCAATACACCATATAACGGAATTTTGTTATATCATGGGATGGGAACAGGAAAAACGTGTACAGCAATCGGTGTTTCAGAACAATTTCGCAATGTTCACAAATACAATCCCTACTTTAATAAAATTTGGATCATTGCGAGTGCCAATGTACAGGAAAATTTTAAATTTCAGTTATTTGATCAAGATAAACTGATAAAAAAGAATGATATATGGACTTTAGATAGTTGCGTTGGTCCTAATTTGTTGCAGGAACTACAAAACTATGATCTTCAGAACATGACAAAAGAAATGATTGTTAAAAAAATTAACAAAAACATTAACAAATATTATCATTTTTTAGGGTACGAAAAATTCGCGAATTTAATTCACAATATTGTACGAAATGTAAAAGTGAGCGACGAGAAGAAATACAAGAATGTTGTCAAGAAAAAATTAAATGAACACTTCGGGAATTCTTTGTTGGTAATTGATGAAGCCCATAATATTCGCATTAATGGTAACGACGGCGATAAAAAAATCGCAAAGTATATACAATTATTGACTGCGAATGTTAAAAAGAACAAAATACTCTTGCTTACTGGAACACCTATGTATAATGACTCGCGGGAAATCTTATTCCTTCTAAATATATTAAGAAGTAATGATGGGTTGTCAGCAATAAAATCGAGCGAGGTATTTGACAAGGTCGGAAAATTATTAGTTAATGAAGAAGGTGAAGAGGTTGGGAAAAAAACCCTTATGCTTAAAGCGAACAGTTATGTGTCTTTTGTTCGGGGCGAAAATCCATATTTATTCCCATTCAAAATATATCCTGGTGACTATGATAGTCAATCAAGTATATTCAAGTTTAAATACCCACAAAAACAATATAATGGTCTAGTTATTGATCAAGGGATACAATTTTTAGATGTGTATTTATCAGAAATGAGTAAGTTTCAAAGAGAAGGATACGAGTTCTTTACGAAAAATCTTCGCAAATCATCAAATTTACAAGAGGATATAGAAGATAAAAATGAAGAAAACGTTGCGTCCGGATATAAAGAATTTCATGATGCAATATATTCACTTAATATTTGCTATCCTGGGAGCAAAGATGGTGAATTCTTGAATGGAAAAAATGGGTTACTGAGCATAGTGACAAAAAGTCAGGATTCAAAATACAGATATATCAACAAGGATAATGACATTTTTGATTATGATAAAATAGGAACTTATAGTGCAAAAATAAAAGGAGTGCTGGACCTTATTATTAACTCTACCGGCACAATATTGATATATTCTCAGTATAAAGATTCGGGGTTGATACCTATTGCTCTTGCACTTGAAGAAATTGGATTGGGACGTCTAAACTCAAGTGATAACTTATTTTCGCCTTCTGGGAAAAAGACAAAAGAAATCAAATTCAAAGGGAAATATTCTATGATCACCGGAGATCCAATTTATAGTAAAAACAATGCCGGCGAGATCAAGGTGATCAACAAAGAGGAAAACAAAGATGGTGACTTGTGTAAAGTTGTTTTGATTACACAAGCTGGGAGTGAAGGGATTGATTTTAAAAATCTTCGTCAGGTGCACATTCTAGAGCCTTGGTACAATCTGAATCGTATGGATCAGATTGTTGGGCGCGCTATCCGTAATTGTAGTCACAAAACACTTCCTCTTGCGAAACGCAATTGTCAGATTTTCATGCACGGGAGTTATATAGATGAGAATGAAGAATTGATTGATTTGATGCTTTATAGAAGATGCGAAGAAAAGGCGAAAAAAATAGGAATGGTTCAAAGGGTGTTGAAATCTATAAGCGTGGACTGCATTATTAATGAAAATCAGAAACACTTTTCAAAGTTGACAGAAAAACTGAGAGAGATAGAAATATCGACAAATAACATAAAAATTCCAAAATATCCGGTAAAAGATAAAACATTTTCTTTAGTTTGTGACTATCAAGAAGATTGTGACTATAAATGTGTTAACAACGTCTCTAAAGAAAGTGATAAAGAAGACAAAACAACATATTCGTACGAACACACTGTAAAAAATCAACTCATTGAACAAATTAAAAAACTTTTTTTAAAGAAGCATGTATATTCGTTTGAAGAACTTGTGGATTTTTTTGAAATTAATCATAAATCTCCTGAAAAAATATACAGTGCTCTTACACACCTTGTGAATAACAGAACGGAAATAATATCGGATAAATTTGGAAAGAAGGGATTTGTCATAAATGTCAAAAATTTGTATGTATTTCAACCAGAAGAATTTGACGAATATTATACTACATTGTATGACAAAATGAGACCATTAAAACATAAGCCATTGAAAATTGATGTGCTAAATCAAGCACCAAAGACCATTGAGAATAAGTCTGCGAAGATTGATAAATTGCTTGGTTTAAGTAACGTCGCTACAAATAATAGTTCAACCACTCCATCAAAACGGTTATTTGAATCAATGCAGTTAAATTACAACATTGGAATGTCGTCTAAAGGACAATTAAAAGACAAAAACAAAGATTTTTATTTTAATTACTCACCTGTTATTGATGCAATTAAAGAACTATCCTCAGCTATTCAAATCAGCGTTGCAAAAAAACGGACGTGGCTAATTGAACATATAATCGAGACACTACCATTTAAAAAGGAGCTCTCTCTTGTGAATTATTTGTTTGAACATACAGACAAAAATAATTCATTTGCTAAATTGGTGAAAAAACACTATGAAAAAAATTTCATTTTTGATTTTTTGGACGGTAAAATCCTCTTTTTAATTGATCTTTCAGACAAGAGTGCCGAAATTGTTAATAAGGCACATCTTTTCGACAGCCATATAAAACTTTACTATAAACAAGCAGATGATGACAAATTCAGACCACTGAAACAAAGCGAAAAGCAAGATGGTAAAGAAGAGATTTCTAAAATCTTGAAAAAGGTGAAGATAGACAACAATAAGACTTCAAATCATATCGTATTTATAGGACATTACGAAAAAGACAAGTCCAATTCAAAGCAGTTGAAAATAAAAAAGGTCGGAGGTATACATAAAAGCAAAAAGAATAAAGGTAGAGTATTCAAAAACGAGATTCCAAAAAATATGTATCCAGTATTGAATGAAATTATTGGCGAAGATATAATTCCTCCCAAATTGTTTAATAAAGAACAGTTTGCGGTGGGTTTGGAGGTTATCAGTAAACATTTCACAAACGACGATAGTATCATTTACGCAAACAAACTTGAACTTGCTGAAAGTAATATCCAAGAATTTTGAAATTATAAATAAAATTGATTTAATTTGTATATGGATAGTATAAATAACATTGATACGATGAAACCAATCAGTTTAGAGAATCAACCTATTTATACAAGACAATTTGTGAACAAGAAAATTACGATTCCTTTTGCAAAACTAAATGGTTCTGTTGAAAAAATTTTCAAAGAATACGCAACAAAATTCATTGTTGGGAAATGTTCGAAAGAAGGATACATATCCACATCACATGTAAAAGTTATTGAATATAGCGCACCAAAATGCGCTTCATCAAACGCAACATATGACGTTGTCTATGAATTTGAAATCTTTAATCCATGCGAAGGGCAAGAGTTAGTTGTTAAAGTATCAAATATTACAAAAATTGGTATTAAAGCGGTTATTTCCACAAATAGTCGGGTCAATCCGGTTACAGTCTTTGCGAGTCGGCTACATAACGAGGATATCATCATGAAAGACGACAGTATAGAACTAGACCAAAATGACTATGACAATAAAAATGTTTACAGCGAAAATGATGTTATCAGAGTGAAGGTTATTGGGTATCGGTTTGAAGTTAACGACACGTCAGTTTATATTTTAGGGAAAATAATTGGAAAGAAAAAATAACAAATAAAATGATTTTATTATTTAACATAAAAAGTAAATTACATGTATTTTAAATGAACAAGGAGAAAGTTAAAAATTTGTGCGAGACGATAGACAAAATGGAGCAACGAGACCATATTGAAATACTAAAAATAATCAAACACTCGCACGCGAATATTCATGTTACTGAGAATAATAATGGATGTTTCATCAATATGGATGATGTAGACGAGAAAACCGTTGAAAATATAGAAAAATATGTTGAATTTTTGAATCAAAAAGAGAAAGAACTCAAGGAACAAGAAATGAAAAAAAATAATTTGCTAGAATCATTAAATGAATTAGATAAATAATGTAAAGTCTAAATCGTAAATATATTTATTGACACTTGTCCATTTCATGACTTGTATTAATAATAATAACTCTCTTTCAAAATATTATCTTCATTTCGCAAAGGGTAATAAGAAAGAGCTCAGTATTGTAAGTAGAAAATTTAATAAAAAAAAATGTGGAAAATTCAACAACAATTATGATAAATTGTTTTTTAATTTTTTATTAATTGTTAGAGTGGAGGAACTGTCATTGGATTACAACAAAAATACGGAGTTAAAGTTAAAATATACATTTGCGCAAAGAATGGAGAATATGAAATTTAAAAAACTGGAAAACGTGATTAACAATCTGTGTTACGAAGAAAATATAAATCTAAAAACATTGTCAGCACTATGCTGTCTGTTTTCTAAGACTATGTATTATCATTCGCAAAATGTATTTGTTATGTTAAACGAAACCGAACAAAAGGATGGTGAAAAGATATATTTAGTCAAAAAAGATTCATCAATAACATATGTCAAAGAAGAAAAACAACTAGAACTAAAAGAAACAAGTTTTGAAATTCAAAGCCTGGATAAAATCTTTTACAGTATAACCCATTACAGGGTAGATGAACTGAAAAAAATTGGCCTGGTTCTCGGATTGAATACAGACGGACTAAAGAAAAATGTTTATGAAGAAATTTCTCAACATTTGTCTAATGCTATTTTTATAAAAAATTGATTATAAATAAATGTATATAGAGTATATACATTATTGGAGATGGCCAAAAAAAATTATACAACGCCCTCCTTGGTAAGTTTACTAGGAAAATACAATGACGCTTTAAAACAAGATAAGCCATCAAAGTACACCAATATTGAATTTGAAGTAAGATTTGCTCAGTTGTCAAATGACCGGGCAAATGATTTCGATAAAATTTATGATGATCTTATCAAGCGAGGTTTCAAGGTTGAATTTAGGAATTATCTTTTGCGCATCGATGTAACTTATCAAAAAGATCACAATGAAGAAAGAGCAGAACATTTATCAAATATTCGCGTTGAATTAGACGACATGAATCATATTCAGGAACTGTGTAACAAAAATACACTCAATTCAAATGCTCGCTTTGTTTCGAAGCGACATATTGATGAAAAACACAATGGTCCGTATATGATTTACGATTACAAGATGCGTGTTTCTATACAAAAAGAAGTTGAACGGCTTCCACAAACTTCCGAACAAGTGTTAATGATCCAGAACCGGTGGGATAAGAGCTACAAAAATTTTAGATACATTTATAGAACTTCGCTTGTCCATGAAGATATGCCTAATATAAGAATTGACCTTAGTAAGGTAAAATCTAATAGGAATAAAAGCGTCTATTTCGTAGAGAGCAATGTTCTTAGTGAAGATGAAAAATATGAAGTAGAAATCGAGTTGATAAATATTGATCGTCCATTTGACGAAGGGAAAAAAAATAATATTTTGACACAATTAAAAAGCGCCGTAAAATATGTTCTATCGTCATTGCAAGGTTCACAATTTCCTGTAAAATATGATGAACTTGATGCTATTTACAAGGATTATATGTCTTTGCTTAAGATTGTTGTCCAAAAAGTCAAAAAAGATGAACAAAAAAGGTCGTTAAACAGCAAATACTCAAAAAGTGGAAGACATTTTATTGGTCCGTCTTCTTGTACTCTGCAGCCAATTAACCTTGTAGACGATGAGTCAATTGACAATATTTGTTTGCGTCGCGATATGTTTTGTGTAACAGACAAGGCAGACGGTGAGAGGAAAATGCTTTATATTGGCAATAATCTCTCTCTCTACTTTATTAATACAAATTTAGAAATACAATTTACTGGCGTTAAAATTAAAAACATGGCAGACTATAAAAATACACTCATAGACGGAGAATATATTACCTCAAATAAATCAGGAGAGTCTATATCTCTTTATGCCGCATTTGACATTTACTTCTTCAAAGGAGATGATGTAAGAAATAATCCATTCAAGAAAAAAGATGGTAATAATAAAGGCAGTCCGATTATTTGCCGCCGCGAACTATTACTAGAAGCAATTGACAACATTAATAATAATGCCGATAAAAAACACTTGACAATAACAGCAAAGAGTTTCTTCTTTGCAACCGAAAATAATCTAGATTCATTATATGCCGCCAACGACAATTGTCTGAAACACGCACAGACACTAGATTATGAGACAGATGGGCTTATATATACTCCTATGACGCTTGGGGTAACTCAAGAAAGTGCTCTAGAACCACCAAAGGCTAAGAATTTCAAGTATACTTGGAGTCAGAGTTTCAAATGGAAACCACCTGAGTACAACACAATAGACTTTCTCATTTCAATTGATAAAGACGCTTTCAATAAACCAAAAATGAAACAAAAAATGATTGACGGGGGTATTGTAAATTACTATACACTGAAACTACACGTTGGTGTAGACAAAATTAAACACGGTTTAATTGGTAGTCAGCAAAAACTTTTGAACGAAGAATTCAAACTGCAAATTTCAGGAGAAGAAATAATCGACACCGATAAATATCCTGACAGATACGCCGCCGAACTATTTTATCCTACAAACCCATCTGATTCTATGGCACATTTGTGTCATGTTCTACTTCATTTACACGAAGGTAAACTACATATGTTTACCGAAGAAAATCAAATTATAGAAGATGACACGATTGTGGAGTTTAGATATGATATGAACGCAAAAGACAAGATGAATTCGTGGATTCCGTTGCGCATTCGCGAAGACAAGACAAAAGATTATAGAACAAAACAGAACAATTTTGGTAATGCGTATCATGTTGCAAATAGTAATTGGCACTCAATCTACAACCCGGTCACCAAGAAAATGTTGACAGGTGAAACCGAAGTAAGCGTCGTTGATATATTGAACAACGATGGCGATGTTTATTACAATAATAGAAATGCTAAGCGAGAAAAATCTCATACAATTAAACTCAGAAAATTCCACAATTTTGTGAAAGAATTGCTCATTCGCTATGCCGCAAGTAAAAAAGAAAACACGGTTCTCATTGACATGGCGGTCGGTAAGGCAGGCGACCTTCATAAATGGATTAATAACAATGTTCGTGGAGTATTGGGTATTGATATTTCAGAAGATAATATTCACAATCCATACGATGGAGCGTGTAAGCGATACATTGAATTATTTACACAGAAAAAAATGAAGCGGGGGAATAACAAGACAAAAAATGAGCAAAACATGTTTGGTATGTTTATTTCGGGCGATACGAGCAAAAATATTGAAAACGGTAATTTTGATATATACAGCCATAAAAATAAACAATCGGCATCTTCGGATTACATTCTAAAAAGTTTACTGGGCTCAGTTCCACCCAAGAATATAAAAGAAGAATATTTGAAGACCGATATATTTAAGAACAAATTTGATATTTGTTCAATTCAGTTTGCGATTCATTATATGTTTGAAAGTAAGGAGAAATTATATATGTTTGCCAAGAATGTTTCTGATATGACGCGCGTAGGGTCTTACTTTATTGGAACTTGCTATGACGGTAAACTTGTTTATGATAAATTAAAAGATGTTGAATACAGCAAGGCTGTAGAAATTTATAAAAATTCTAAAAAAATTTGGAGTATTCGGAAAAAATATCACGATAGCGACGATTCTTTCATGGAAAATACTGAACTGTCTTTAGGGCGAAAAATATCAGTATTCCAAGAATCTATTAATAAAGAATTTGATGAATATTTGGTAAATTTTGATTATTTTGAGAAAGTGATGAGAGATCATGGGTTTGCTATAGACACGGATTTCGCAGTAGAAGATCAAGAAATGAACGCAACAGAATCGTTTGAAGTCATATACAAAAAATTATATCAAAATGGCAAACAATCTAATATCACAAACTATGAGAAAGAGATATCGTTCTTGAATAGATGTTTTGTTTTCAAAAAGATTAATGACAATGTTAAATCATATCCAATTACAGACGAGCTAGATCCAAACGAGAACCCCGCCTCTTTCACCAGCGTTGGTTATCCCAAAAAGACCGGAGAAATAATAACTCTACAACTTTAGACTTTACAACTTTAGACTGAAGAATTTAAAGATTTGAATCAATTATAATTATGGCTGGATATATAATTAACGATTATATTTTTTCTATTAATGAAAAAGACATTTCTCCTTGTTACGACGAAAATTTTACAGGGGATTTTTTAATTAACGTAAGTTTGAAAGAATATCTCACAAACATCAAGGCAGAAATAGACAATGTTCAAGAAAAGTGGGATATTGTCAAGAAAGTGACAAACAAATATGAATACATAAACAGTTGCGTTTCAGTTGAAGGGACGAAAGTTGTCACCTCCTCAGTATGCAAGCATAAACCAATTTCACGCTCCTACTTTAAAATGATTGAAATTTTGAACAAATTTGATCCCAAGTTCATGAGAATGAATGAGATTAGAACATTTCATCTGGCGGAAGGTCCTGGTGGATTTATTGAAGCAATTTCCAGAATAAGACAAAACAAAAATGATGTTTACTGTGGAATGACATTGATGGATAATGATATTGATGTGCCAAAATGGTCTAAAATAACCAATCTGATGAAAGAAATTTCAAACATCAAACTTGTTTATGGTCCAAAAAATGATGGCAATTTATATTTGAAACACAATTTAGATTTTGTTTGCAAACATTACGAAAACTCAATTCATTTCATAACCGGAGATGGTGGATTCGACTATAGTAGCGATTTCAATAAACAAGAAGAAAACTCAATTAATCTAATTTACTGCGAAATGTTGTATGCGTTGATAATGCAAAAAAATGGCGGATGTTTTGTTTTGAAGGTGTTTGATATTTTTCATCGCAACACGATTGAGATATTGTCCATTTTGTCTTATTTTTATGAAAAAGTCTATGTTTACAAACCGTTGACAAGTCGCGAGGCAAATTCTGAAAAGTATATTGTTTGTATGAACTTCCAAAGAAAAACAAATTATGATTTGATAATAAAAAAACTAAAACATAATTTTCATTTGATGGAAACTAAAAAAATAGTGAGAATTCTGAACTATGATATGAACAGCTTCTTTTTAAACAAAATTCAAGAAATTAACGCAATATATGGACAACAGCAAATAGAAAACATTCTTTGTACGATTAATCATGTTTATGATTTTCAAAAGGAAAAAATTTCCAAAATGAAGCAAAATAATATTGAGAAGTGTAAAAAATGGTGTCATGAACACAAGCAACCCATAAGCTCGTGTTTTGTTAGTAACCTTTAACCCTTAAGAATAAATTGTCTTTTTATTACGTATTGAGTTCAACTCTTTCTTACAAACTAGATTACACTTCCCAGCAATGGTGTCTCCTTTTATATAATTCAGATGATAGCCCGTACCGGACTCGGTGTCGTAGACGTTGTTTATGGAAACAATTCCGTTCTTGTATGTTTCTTTGAGAGAGGCATTGTTTTTGTTGATCGCATCATGTTTCTTTCTCAGAATATTGGCAGAAGATGATGTAGCACCTTGTATAGAAAACAGATTGTTTGAAGGTTTGTATATAATTGGTTTATTGCACGTTGTTCCGTCCGAAGAAGTCATTGTGGAACATTTCGAACTCTTGTAAGTCCCGTCATCGTTCTTGGCTCCCAGGCGGGCATTTTCTTCATATGTTCTACATTTTGATTTCAAATAAGAGTGGTAATTGCGATGGTAATTCTTGCTTATATTAGTGTTTGCGGAGCGTCGTATATGGTTCGTCCCACCAATACATCTAGTAGAATGAACACCATCTTCCAAATAAACTTTGATACCATTACATTGATTTAATAAGGTAATATTTTCTTTTAAGATATGGACATTTTTACTAGTACAGTCAATATTGTTTGAATTAACTGAAATTCCTGTTCCCGGTGCGTCTAATTGTTGGATTCTTACTTGTTTACTTGATTTTGTTTCGTAATAAGGTAACAGTTGTTTTCTCCAATGTTTTATAGGATTTGCTTTGAACGATGTACGTGGAATAGTATCTGCATCCAAATTATGAAACGGACGAGAATTAGAAGGAACTGCCATATCAGTTGTATTCTCTTTCCAAATGTTATTTCTGAAAGTGTAATTACTCATTATATATTATATATTATATAGATTATATATAATTTATAATGAAGAGGTTGATAATAATATTTACTCTGTTTTTCATTTTACTTTTAACAATAAGTGTAAAAAAATACAGATTTGAAGGGTTATGTGGAAATTACTCACTAACATATTCAAGAGTAAAAGACATATTTGTAAATTCTGACATTTCCGGAATAAAGCAATCATACAATACTCATTACTATAACGACCTGGCATTGAATTGTGACAAGACAAAAGATTATAGAACAAAACAGAACAATTTTGGTAATTGGCACTCAATCTACAACCCGGTCGCCAAGAAAATATTGACAGGTGAAACCGAAGTAAGCGCCGTTACCTATGTTGATCCGCCATACGACCCCATACCAATAAACCCACTACCCTCCTAATTTATCTAGAACATTTTCAATGCCACGTCTCGCAATAATCTCAAATCCTGGAATTTCTGTTTTTCATCACTAGACAATGGTCCAGAATTATTTTGTTGCATATGAGAAATTGATTTTTTCTTCAACAAGTGATCATGCTTCGCATCTAAATCACTTTGAGATATTTTAATCGCTTCGGGGGATTTGAAATTATTTTGGTCTAACAAGAAATTATATTGTTCTTCTAACTCTTTATGTAAATGCTCGCTGAGTCCACCATAATTCCAACTATTTACATAATCCATTGATGGGTTCCCTTTAGAAAAATGCGAAAAATGTTTCATTTCTTCAGAGGTTATGGAATTATTATAAAACTTTTCGTAAACCCCTTTTATTCTTCTATTATTATTATTTTCGTTTTTCACATATAACAACTCGTAGTTTTTATAGGCGATTTTTTTCAGAAAATTAAGTTTTTCCTCGTAATTGTGGTGCTCTATCTCAAAAAACTTTCTCATGAGAGATTCATAATATATTCCATTAATTTCTTCAAATATTCCAAGTTCTCGAAGTAGATGAACGTCTGTTTTTATTTGTTCAATGTCGTCATTGAACGCACTTTGTTCTTGAATTGATATTGCGGGTATTCCAAGAATTAACTCTTTCAATTTAAAGCTGTTTGCTGCTGTTTTGAATGACGTGTTTATTTGCTCAATGTCTAGGTCTTGTATTGCCATTTGAAGAGAAATTAAAGTGGTCAAGTAATATTGTTCACCTGTCATAAATGGGGTATTTACGTGCTTTATCAAAACACCATATAGTTTATTGATCAATTGCTCAAACTGTTTAGTTTTGTTTCCGGACAGCACCCCTTTTATTACATTTCCCCATACAGTAGAAGCAGTATTTCGCAATGTACAATGCTTACAAACAAAACACTTATTGTAAAGTTCTGTATTTTCTTCTATTTTGGTTTGTGTAATATGTGCGCTCAAACATTTGATTCTATCACTTAGGCACATTTCTGGGTCATTGAAATTCCAAGGAAATGTTATATTTGTACCTTTACTTTTTTCAGGATAAGTAATTTTACTTTTATCTGTAATCGTTATTTTCTTCATTTCCAAAACCTTTTCCATTATTTTTATAACAATGGCCAGCTTGAAAAGCGATTCCGTTTTTATTTTTTCAACAAAAAATCTTTTGATAAAATATTTTTTTTCATTATCGGCTTCTTCCGAACTAACCTCGGTCTCACTACTTTGAGCGGTTGTGGACGGACTTTCGGGGTTTTTCCCAATACTAGGTGTGAGTGATTCAATACTGGGTGTGAGCGATGCGTATTGATCTACGTTTAATTCCGAAATAAATGAACCTATTCGACTTGAATTGTTGTCAACAAAACTTTTAATTTTCGAAGGAAACATATTTATGATTCGTAGAACAGCAGGAAACTTTTTCTTGATGTCTTCAATGATTTTTGATATGTGTTCTGGATTCTTTGTTACGAGCTTGTGCAAATCTGAGTTGTGTTCTTGAATCAAATCAAACACAATTTGCTTTATTTCATTTTCTACTGGATTTTCGGATTTATTGCCACCACCAAACATTCCCAAATATTTTATTGACTTGTTAAGTGTTGTGGTAAATTCTGAAGGCACATTGTACGACACGACGCGTTCATTATTCAAATGACATAATATTTTGGTCCACTTATTTCTACAAGTATTGTGATTAAATGCGTTTCTGTTTCCACCATAGTATTTTTTTGTATTTACTTTATTTTTTCTCTTTTTCCCTATTAATAAACTCAGAATGTTTTTTTGATATTGTTGCCTCATTTTTTGTTTTAGGTGTTTTGTTAAATATCTTCCCCAATTATTCTTCTTGCCACGATATTTCCTCGTCTCGTTATTTCCACCAACCATTGCACGATTCTTAGTCAGATTGCGTTTTCTTTCTTTCCGTTTACAAGGGGTCTCGTATTGTTTGTCTAACTTATATCCATCTGGATCATCTAAATAGTCACATTTTCTTAACAAACATTTTATCTTTTTTTGACATGTTCTTTTAGAAAATCCCATTTTCATACACAGGTCTTGTTTGGGTAGAGCATGTTCCAAAGTGGATTCTGGTATATTTACAAGAAACGATGGATAATAAATCAATGTACCGACAAGACTGTACATTGTATACAATAGATAATTCAACGCGACTTGTGCTGGTATTGGAGGACCTGTTTCAACGACGCTCAATGGTGGTCTCGTAATTGGGTTTGCTTTTAATACTTTTTCCATACTACCATTTACGGGATTCATTCATTAATATATAATATCAATATATTAATAAATAAAATTCATACCACATTATCCTCTCAGAGAATTAAGAAACTGATAAGAACCATTATGTTGATCACCGCCATTACTTTTGTCATTGTAGTTCAAGTTGATTGCTTCCAAGTGCTTGAATTGTGTAAACATTGAACTGTCAGAGACATATTTTATATTTCCACTTTTCAAACTAACCTCTAATGGTGTAACACCATGTGTCATATCTCCACAATCTTTGTTGGATACAGAGCCTGCCATTTTGTGATTTAAAATTCTAGAGTTTGTGTCGTTTACTTGATTTGGTCCACCACAACTCATGTTTTTTCTGCTTAAAGGATCGCCTAAATTATAAGCACTTCGGAAGGGACCACATGATGCTTTTACACCAGCTTCTTTCACATTATTAGATTTGAATGCTTTTCTCAGTTTTCTTCGGTTGAGTGCAACTTCACCACCCACGAGAGTATTTCCATATCCACTTTCAAATTGACCCGGTTTGCCTCCACCAAGGCTACTAACGCTACCTTGTTCGTATCCAGACATATTAATATAATAATATATTATTTTTTATTAGTATATTGTCAAACTTATCAAAAGTAATTCACCATAAATCCATGAATACAACAATGGCTGAAGTGTACAATAAAAGAACTAATTTCCAAGAAATCTCCAAGAACTTTTAAAAAAATCCTGGATTTAAAAAAATAAAAAATAAAAAATATATTTTCGAATATTTTGAGAATTGAAAAAGTGAGGTGCTCCCCCCCTCAAAAAAATAACAAGTGAGTCAACATTTTTTGTTACTTTTTAAAATTATGGTAAGAAAATATAACTTTTTTTTTTGAGAATTTATTATGAGTAAAAGTGCTAAATATGACATTTTTTTTGAAAAGTAACAAATTTGTTACTTTTTGTAACAAAAAAGTAACAAAAAGTAACAAAAATCACAATTTTTACACAAAATATTTAAATTTTTATTACCATTATAGTAATAAAAATAAAAAGTAACAAAAAGTAACAAAAAGTCAACATTTAGTCAACATTTAGTCAACATTAGTCAACATTTTTTGTTACTTTTTGAAATATTATTAAAAATAAATTAATGTCAATGCTTAAATATATAATATTCTAAGTGTATATGAGTAAATATTACTGTAAATGCTGTAACTATGACGCAAAAGTAAAAGGGAATTACACAAAACATTTGAAAACAAATAAACATAAGAATATTCAAATTATTCAATCGCAAACAGGTGATGAAACAAGTACAATAAATTTATTGTATAACACATGCAAGTATTGTAAGAAAAACTTTACAACCAAGCAAGCAATGTACCGTCACATAAAATACGCATGTAATCAAAATTCAGACGAATCTATCATTGAACTCTGTAGATTGTTGAATGAAAAAGATAGAAGATTAATGGAACAAGGGAATCAAATCAATGCCTTATATGAGAAGATTGAAAAGTTGTCAAATAAATTACAAATCACAAATATAAATAATGGAATTATCAACAATAATGTGAATATTGAACTTCTCAATTATGAACAGACTGATTACAGTCATCTCACCGAAAAGGATTATGTTACTTGTATCAAAGATTGTAATTATTCGGTAAAGACGTTGATCGAAAAGGTTCATTTTAATGAAAGAAAACCCGAAAATATGAATATTTATATTTCTTCTATAAAAGGTAAATATGCAATGGTTTATAAAAATAACAAATGGCAAATCATTGACCGGAAAGCACAGATAGATGACTTGTATGATACAAATGAAATTATTTTGAGCACATGGTACAAAGAGTATGAAGTGAAATATCCAGAAATAATGCAAGATATGAAAAGATATTTACAAAACATTGAAGAAAACGACACTATAAATGAAGTAAAAAAAGAAATATTATTAATGCTTTATAACAATCGCGATCAAATATTAACATTATTGTGAAACAATATTGCTCTTACGATGTCAATAATCTTGGAACAACATTCATCGAAATTAGTTCTTGGAACAATAACTTACAACTATATGGAATTTTGACACAAGTGAAGTCGCACGAGTTATTACAAATATTACACTTGTGTATGTTATTTTCTTCATTATATGGAACAATCAAACCACAATTTTTGCATATATGAACTGAATATTTGTCTGAAACATCATATATACGTTCTTTTGTAAATGAAGATGTTCCGTGTGAAATCATACAATCGCGCTCCATTTCACCAAACCTCAATCCTCCGTCACGGCTCCTTCCTTCCGCGGGTTGTCGGGTCAGATTCACCATTGGACCAATACATCTACTGTGCTGTTTGTCAGTAACCATGTGTTTCAATCTTTGGTAAAATACCGGTCCAATAAATACGGATGTTTCTATTTGTTCTCCAGTTTTTCCATCATACAATAACTCATTTCCTTTTGATTCATAGTCACATTTTTGCAATGTTTCGCAGAGTGAATCCAAATCTAGATTTCCAAAACTAGTTCCGTCGCCGTAAAGACCTAGTTCTAACAAAACCTTTCCCAATAATGTCTCTTTGAGTTGTGCGATTGTCATTCTCGACGGAATTGCGTGGGGGTTGATAATGATATCGGGTTTCAATCCATTTTTTGTAAATGGCATATCTGCTTCGTTGATAATATGCCCGATTGTTCCTTTTTGTCCATGGCGACTTGAAAACTTATCACCAATATTTGGCACTCGTCTGGCGCGGATCCGGACCTTACAGAACATGTATCCATCTCCGTTACGGTTTACATTGTTTTTGTCAATGTAGCTTTCTTCATGTGTTTTATACGATTTGCTGTGGTCTTTGTATTTAATGCTTTTATTGTCGTCGTTTTTGCTATTTTTAATCGTGGTAACCTTACCCATAATGATGTCTTTGTCTTCGATTAATGTATTTTCCTCCATCAACCCTTGACTATTGAGTTTTTCATAGTTTCCAAATTTGACATTATTGGTGTTTAAAATATTCGGTTTGGTTCGTATTTCTTCTTCTCCATTTAGTTTCTTGTCTTCGTCCTTTTCTGTATGATAAATCGTGGCATGAAACAATCCTCTTTCTACCGAACCTTTGTTGAATAAGATACTATCTTCCTGATTAAAGCCACCGTGCGTCATAATTGCTACGATTACTTGGTTTCCAGATGAAAGTGTGCTTATTTTTAACATATTCATGATTCGCGTCTCTACCAATGGTTTCATCGGATAGCTCAAAATATAGCCCGTTTTATCCATACGCTTATTGAAATTTGACGCATAAATTCCAATTGCTTGTTTGCCCATCGCACACTGGTATGTATTTCTCGGCGACTGATTGTGTTCGGGAAAAGGAATACAAGATGCTAACACCCCAAATATAGTACTCGGGTGAATTTCGCTGTGTGTGTAATTATAATTTTCTAGATTCAAATGTTTTGGGTTCATACAGATCATGCCGTATTTTTGTTCTTCATTGTCAATATACTCTATGATAGATTCGTCTACTCTGCAAGATAAAACCAGATCATTCCAAGATAAAGTAGAATTTCTAATTTGTTCAATATGTTCGCGACGAAGAAGAATCTTATTATTTTTCACTTTATAAACGGGACGCATCAATCTACCCGCATCATTATTGATGTAAATAATTTTGTTAGTATAGTCAAATACTACACTTGTGTATATATGTATAATCCCTTTGTATTTCAGTGTTTTCACATGGTTATAAAGTTCAACTGGCGCCAATGCTATACCAAGCCACTTACCATTCAACAATACTTTAACTTTATCGTAATAATATTCAATGTCATGGTTTTCGTCATTGAGCGACACAATTTTCTCCGAAATATACTCATAAATGCAATTGCTGTCACTATGACTACTTACACAAGTCATATACGATAAATTCTTTACAACTCCAACCGACTGACCTTCTGGTGTTTCGGCTGGACACAAGAATCCGAAACTACTTCCATGAAGTTTTCGCGGTTCAACTAATTTACCACTCTTGTCAATTGGTGTATTGACCCGACGAAGATGACTTAGGGTTGAAGCATACGTCAAACGATTTAAAACTTGCGCCACCCCCACTTTATTTGAATTCACTTGTTTTATTCCAAAATCTCCAGTAGATAAAGCGCGTTTAATACCGTTTTCAATTGTAGACGACTTTACAATCTTGTATACATTTGTCAAGTTGATAATATTTGTGTAGTCTTCACTAGACTTCCACGAACCATTGTTTATTTCGCGTACGACTAATTTGCGAATGTCCTTTACAACTTTATTGAAATAGTTTCGGAATAAATTATTAAGAGAGCATCCGGTCATCTCAATGCGTTTGTTTTCATAAGAATCGCGATCATCCGGTTGAATATGCCCAAGACGGCAACTAATTAGTTTGTGTGCTATCATACCAAGCATGAATATTTTTTCTCTTTTTGTTTCACAATTCGGGAAAACATCATTATTCAATATATCATTTGTGAAAGATGTTTTTTTGGCTTCACCTTCTTCGTCTGTCATATTGATAGGAGTATACAAAACACAGTTTTTCATATATTGAATACAATCTTCTTGTGTTTTATATTTTTCACTATCCTCAATAGAACCCTTCAAAAACTTTAATAAATCTCTATTTTCAGGCTTTTCTATATCAAGAAGGATGTATTTAGATATTTGCTTGTCGGAGATGACACCAAATGCGCGAAACAATACGAACAATGGGATTGGTTTTTTTAGTTTTGGTATTTGAACGTGAATCGGGAAGCTGAATTTTTGAGGCTTCGAAGAAATCATCATGTAAACCTGCTTAGGTGAAATAACTTTCCAACAGGGTACACAACGAAGTTCGGCGCTATGAGTCCATTTGCTATTTTCCTTGTTCTTGAAAACATATATTTTATTATCGGCGGCTTTTTCTTGCCCCAAGCACGTCTTTTCAGACCCATTGATAATAAAATACCCCCCGGGGTCTGATTTGCATTCAGATGTTTTTTTGTTGTCAAGAAAGTTATATTGACTCAATATACAAATAGATGATTTCAGCATGATTGGTATTTTACCGAATTGAATTTTCGCCAATTTTACATGTTTTATTTCTTCATTTTCTAACTTTTCTCCATTTCGGATAATATATTTAATATTGAGATCAAGAGTCATGTTTGAATTATAAGTAAAGTTCCTCAAGCGAGCATCATTTGGAAACATTAATTTTGTCGCACCATTATTTTCATGAATTTCTGGGCGATACAAAGACATGTTTTCAAAAGTAATAACGATTTGTAGTCTGTAATTTTTGTGTTCTTTGATATAATCATGAGGAGAACGAATGAGTAAAGGATTGAACATTTCAATCGTTTTTTTCATTTGATTGTTGACAAAATCATTGTAAGAATCAATTTGATGTTTCACTAACTGATGAAGATGTTTGTTGTCGAAATAACTTTTAAGAACTTCCCACGAATCTTCTTGGTCAAACTCAACTTCTTGGCGTTTGTTACAACTCATTCTGTTTTGTATGATTAACAACAACGATGAGTTGTTAAATCAATTTTTTTAAATAAGGATAAAAAATGAAACAAAAATATGATACTAAATATTATGGAAGGTGGTGGACAATCTAAAAAGATTGATATTGGAGAAATATTCTTACAATATAATAAATCTAACAAGAAACAAAGTGGTAGTTCTCATGCGCGAATAAGTAAGGGAGACATATCAAAATTAAGACCTTTGACCGTTAAAGAACTTTTGCTAGAGAAGCTCAAGAAATACAAAAAAGAAAAGTCGCGTAAAAAACGGAATTTAGAAGCAAATGCGAAACCATCTTTATCATCATATCAAGTACCAGAAACATCGTTGCGTTCACTAACAACAAACTTTTCGCAACACTCAAAACAAAAACCAAAAATTCAAACACCTGAAACAAATCGTGATTACGGGCGAACCATGTTAGAACCTCGCGATAATCATATAAATAAAGTTCCTCCCGAATATGGTAATTTGAAAAATGGTATTAAACCAACCTACAAGCAGTTTTTGAAAAATAAAACAATGCGCAAAGAACTTCCAAAATCGCGAGGAAAAGTTGAGGTAGAAGTAGAAAAAAAATTCGCCCTAGGGAGAAACCATACGCAAAAGAAGGTTGGGGTTTTTATCAAAAGTAATGAAATGCGCAGAACAATCAACGAAAAAAAGGTAGATATGCAACGGTCAGAACTGAGAACCGTAAAAAATTATCTCAAGACGCAGAATTTGATAAGGTATGGAAGCGATGCGCCAAATGAACTGCTACGTGAAATATACATGGATTCAAAGATGTGTGGAGATGTTTTTAACATAAATGGGAAATCACTTGTTCATAATTATATGAACGAGTGATTGTAGATTGAATAAGACAAAAATAACCAAAAAAACAATTTAAACTTAAAAATGCGTTTCATGTATACCTATGACGGAAATAGAAAATTTGTTCAAATTGGAGACAGAAATTGTTAAACAATGTGTTGTTTTTAAATTTGTGTATACTGGAATCCCAATAACCGAGTTAAGAATGTTCAAGACAATAGAAATGGTGAAGGAAGTTTTAGAAACATTCCATAAAACAGAAATACATCATGTTTCTTTTGTTTTTGTGATTAATCATTTTGAAGTACCCGCGAATATTGGACTAATCAAAGATTTTGCGTCAACATTCCATCCGTATACGGAGATTATCATCAAGAAATTAGATTTTACAATTATACAGTCAAATAGTAATATGTTCAAATTATTTTTTTCGTTGTTTAGGATGTATTATGAGCCAATTAAACCGCTGTATTTATGCGAAAGCGACGAATCCACTAAAAAGTGTCTAGAAAGTAAAAATGAGAGAAGTAAAGTTTCCAATTTTTCCGATTTTTGAAAAAATGAAAAAGATAACTAAATGTTTATTGAACAATGTAAAATATTTACGGATATTTCATATTATTCCCAACTACATATTGTTATCTAATCCGCCCTCTACAACAAGGGCAAGTATTGTTCTGTTCTAACCATATATTAAGTGCGCTTTTATTGAATATATGTTTACATTTTTTTATCATCAAAATATGTTCAGACGTTGAATCGAACCGCTCTCTTGTTATCGGACACACGTCATTCAGTGGATGTTGTATGAGATCAAAATGACTGATTTCATAAAGATGACATTGGTCTGTATTTTGCGAATTCTCAACATCCATATTATTTGACACATCGTTGATAATGTTCTTATTATCATCTGTGATTAAAATAGTCTCAAATGAAATACTGGAAGTATACAAATTAGTATTATTCAATGAAGACATATTCAATATGTCAAATGTAAAATAATATGTTAAATTATCATTGTCTTCTTGTGTGTTTGTGGTATTACTATTAATGTCATCATTGTTCAAATTACGTCGCGGTCTTGGCGCTGATGTTACATTTATATCGTCGCTGAAAATGCTGTTAAATATAGTGTCTCTAATATTATTAGCCCGAGTATTATTCATAGTATTTTCATGTTGCATTTGGGTTATTAATTCCTGGCTACTTTGTATTGTGTTTGCTAATATATTTATGTTATTGAAATGGCGAGTATTATTCATAGTATTTTCATGTTGCATTTGGGTTATTAATTCCTGGCTACTTTGTATTGTGTTTGCTAATATATTTATGTTATTGAAATGACTTAGTAATATACTGTTCATGTATTGTTGATTATTTGAGTTGTTAATATGTGTCATAATTGATATAATTATAATATATATTTAAATAATAATCATCATTTTATGATATCGTATCTTTCATGACTGAAAATAACCAAAGATCCGGAAAGGGACTGACTGGATTGTTGAACTTGGGAAATAGTTGTTATTTTAATAGTGCTCTGCAAATTATAGGACAATTTCACGAATTAAATGAATATATTGATTCTCACTTGACCGAAAATGAAACTATAAACAATTTAGATTCACATCTGATGAAAGAATGGAATGATTTGAGAAAACTTATGTGGAAAAAGAATGTCATTATTTCACCAAATCGGTTTAAGAAAACAATAGAATACGTTTCGGAGAAAAAACAATGGGATTCGTTTGCGGGGGTCGAGCAAAACGATGCAAACGAATTCTTGTTTTTCATTTTGAACATTTTTCATGATTCATTGAAGATGCAAAAAGATGACAAAAAGTTGCTAAAATTGCTATTGACTAATGAACAAATCTTTCTGAGAAAGAATTATAAAGATTTCAATTCTTTTTTCAACAATGCCCACAAAGAATATTCTTTTATTGATCACTTGTTTACTGTATACTTAAATGTGCAATATGTAGATAAGAAAACTAATGAAATTATTGCAACGAAATATGAAAACTCTTATTCAATAGATATTCCCTTGAATAAGTTGAGTATTAGCGAATGTTTGGATGAAATTTTCCAACCCGAAGAGTTAAATGAAGAAAATAAGAATCAATACTACGATGATAGGGAAGAAAGATATAAGGATGTTATAAAAAAGACTCGTTTGGTTCAAAGTTCTAAATATTTGATTATACAATTGAAGAGATGGAATATGAACTTGAGAAAAAATCAAAGGGTCATCCATTATGATATAAATGGTGCGTTATCGTTGGGAAAATATTCATTTGATAAAAATAAACTGTCACTATCTAAAGAATATGAAATATTCGGTGTAATCAACCATTCAGGCAATATTTACGGTGGACATTATACGTGCGTTATCAAAAACGATGACGGGAAATGGTATGATTATAATGATGCCATGATAAAAGAGATTCCGTCAAATAAAGTAGTTGGAAACAAAAACTATTGCTTGATTTATAGGTTAAAATAATAAATATATGTATATATAATGAATATTGAGGTAGACGAACAACTATATTTACCAAAAGTGAACGATTCAATCATTTCAAGTCCATTTGGCGATACGAAGGTCTCTTTTGTTATGTTGTTAATCCTAGTAGTGGGTGTTTATGTTGCTATTTTTATAGTTTTGAATAATGTAGATACAGCCAATAAAAGCGCTAGCTATATTGTTTTACTAATTGAGGTAATCCTATGGTTTGTTTTGATCTATGTTGTGTACATTAATATTAAAAGTAATAGCGATGATAATCTTGATTTTCAGGCAAAAATGGAGAACTTATTCAATGCGAAGATATCTGAGCTTACAGTCAATGCCGATACTAACAAAGATTCTTCTGATAAAAAAGAGGAAGATCGAAAATGTAAAACTGAAGACGACGATGGTAAAGAAGTATTTCATATAGCAAATAATGATTTCACTTATGATGAGGCTCGGGATATTTGTGAAAAATATAATTCTAGGTTGGCAAATTACGATGAGATCGAAAATTCATACAAGAAGGGTGCAAATTGGTGCTCATATGGATGGTCTAAAGACAAATTAGCGCTATTTCCTACACAGAAATCTCTATACAACGAGTTGAAACAAATTCCGGGACATGAAAACGATTGTGGGCGTCCTGGAATAAATGGCGGATACTTTAAAAACAAACACATAAAATTTGGTGTAAACTGTTATGGTGTAAAACCAAAAGCTAAGAAAAAGGATATTGACTATACCCATTCAATCAATCATACTCCTGCGTTATCTGGTGAAGGAAATGATATTACAAAACTTCAAGACAAATATATTATTGCACCATTCAACAAGAACGCGTGGCGAGAAAAACAAAGATAATGAGAAGATGTTTTAATTCATTCTTTTGTTAGTTTTATTTTTTGAGCTTTTCGATAGTTTGGATTTTTGTATAGCTGCCCTTGAACGACCGCGAGTTTTATTTTGTTTAGAGAGTTGTTTGGGATTATTATTGTGAAGAATTTTGAAATTAGGTTTACCTCCATAAAAGGAGTGTTTACATAAACCAGTATCATCGGTTGCATTATAGTCTACTAGAACTTGATCTAACGTGTTTACGCTGCGCAAATTATAAGTAGAATCAAATGCAATATGAGTTTTAAAGTTATCAAGATAGTTCATATGATGTTTGTTTGTATATATATTCATTTCATTTTAATAAATTTATATACACTTAATCAATTTTAAGTTCTGTTTTGGTATATTTTGGTCTATTGTTTTTGATAAATTTAAGTAATTCTTTTGTGTTGACAATATTTTTATTACCCTCAACACGTTCTTTATTGTATTGTTCTAAAACATTTTCAATATACTTGAACGTCAAGCTTTGTGATATTGAAACTTGTTTCTGAAGTATCTTCTTATTGTTAACAATTACGGTTTTTCCTTGCATGTTTAAGCTTTGTAACAGATGATTAACTTCTTCTTCTATTTCAGTTTTCTTGTTTCTTAATATTTCTACATTTTTAAGAGCACTATCATAGTCATTTTTAATTTCAATTAACGTTTGTATTTTTGATTTTAGGATACTTCTAGATGTCATTATTTAAACACAATATTTTAAAAAAGTCTATAATGATATTATGTTTAAATAATGCGTACGGGTAGGTTAGTGGGTATCCTGCTAAGTCATTGACTTTCACGCACACGAGTATATAGATCATCCGACGAGTTTGCGATATAATATTTTTATTGAATTTAGTTAAAACCGAGTATTTTTAACAAATATTTAAGGTAAAGAGAGAAATGGCATTTGTAGAACAAATAACAATTGAGGCGCCAAAAATAGACGAAGCAAATAAAAAATTATATATATTCAAATTGTTCGCAGAAAATGGCGAAAATCTCATACACGAATGTGATCATTTGTACACTATAAATAGTAGCAAGGAAACAGAAGAACAAATGCTCACAATACCGTCAAAAGATGAATTGAGGTATTTGTCGGGTATTTTTGATCAAGTAAAACGCACTTTTTTAGAAAGTCATGATGAGTGGTTTGAAGAAAAATTTACTAGTTCAGCATTGGATGATTTGTTTAAGAATTTTTTATATCCAAATGTCGTTGAAAATTGTATTGATTTGAAGATATCGGTATCTTCTGATATTCTTAACAGACTCAAGGGCGTTTCGGGTGAACAACCCGATGTTGCTGTATTTCCAACATTCTCTTTTGATTCTATTGTTTTAAATGTGGATGACAATAAAATGAATTGCATAGTCGTTTTAAAGGATTTTCGCCTACAAGACGCGAAACATGATGAAGAGTCGACAGTAGAAGAACCAGTAGAAGAACCAGTAGAAGAACCAGTAGAAGAAGAATACCAAATTGAAAACGAAGATGATTTATCCGAGCTGAAAGAAGTAGACTTTGACACATCAAATCTAGCGAAATCAGAAATGAAAGTAAATGTAGAAGATTACATGATAATCTACAAGTATATTTTAGGTAAAATAAAAGAAAACAAGATAAGAGAAATTGAAAACATATGTGTGAGTAAAAATATAGACATGGAAATTCTAGATTACGAAGATATTTTTAATGAAAGTGGAGATGAATATTTATCATCAGACTCCGAAAGTGAAATTTCTGACGACTAGACTTCTTTTAATTAATGGATATTGTTAAAAATATTTTATATTACATTTTATATAATGAACTTCGAAAAACTTTTCGGCAAAAACAAGGGTAGAATTTTTAACGTAATGGTTATTGTAGGATCAATTGCTCTCATTGTCTTTTTCGTGAAATACAACAAATATAAAAATGTGACAAGTCTTGGAATGAGAAATTTGTCACCTATGGAACTAGAAAATGATGGTGCTGGGGCGGCAGCCGGCAAAATGGACTCTGAAAAAGTAGGTGTTGTAGGCGCCAGCGCTCCGGAGACAAATGACTACCTGAGCGTGTCTGGAATGGGCAATACTAAGCCGAAGGTTAGTTCGTGCAATAACGAACCAGTAATGAATCCAAAAGAGTTGCTTCCGTCGGACTCTGAGTGGACGAACATTGCTCCGACCAAAGGGTTAGAAAATGTTTCGTTCTTAAGTGCTGGACACAATTTTGGCACAAACACTGTAGGTTCTTCTCTCAGAAACGCGAACCTACAAATTCGTTCAGAACCGGCGATTCAAAAAGTTAATACTGGTCCGTGGAATGAATCTACGATCGAGGCAGATACTTCCAGAAAGGCGTTAGAAATTGGTGGTATGCTTGAGTAAGTATTTTCAACAAAATGTAGTGATAGTGTAGTGGTTTCTATTTAAATATGTGTTTTTTAATTTCTATTTAAATAGTAATGAATGAAGAGTTAGTTTGTTATGTGCTTGTCTTTATGACAATTTTTATTTCAATAAAAATTTATTATGACAGCGATATGTTTCAGTTAACTTGTGAAGTATCGGACGTCGATGGGAAAAAGTACTGTGTACGAGAGCGGAAGAATCTGAAGAAAGCCACCAACTTGCTAGCATCTACAACACAAAATATGACTATGTTGATAAATCATTTACATGAAAAATATCCTGAAAAAGAGAATGTTTCCTTGTTATACAAAAATTATAATCCTCGTAAAATAAAGGAAATATTGCCAACCAGTGAATATACCGCCTACAGTGAAAACAAGGGTGAAAAAATTGCGTTTTGCTTAGGTGAAGACAAACAAGATGTTGACAATTTGATAGGGGAAAATACTTTGATGTTTGTAGCGCTACATGAGTTGTCACATCTGGCCACAAAGTCAATTGGACATACACAAGAGTTTTGGGACAATTTTAAATTTATATTACAAGAGTCTGAAAAGATTGGTATTTATAGACCGGTTGATTATAAGAAAAATAAGACAAACTACTGTGGTATGAAAATAAAAGATAATCCTTATTTTGATCACAAATAAGATGAATCATAACATATTATTTCTGTAAACATAGTGTGTGTACTTGTCTTTTTCATTTTGACTTTTCTCTTTCAAAATGAATTGGGTTTCATTGATAATCGGAAAATATTTGTTGCACTCATAATCATTATCTAGTATTGATATATGAATTTCATTTACTAGGTGCAAATAATAACTCATTATTTCGTAGTATATACTTGAACCACCGATGATCCAATAATTCTCATAATCAGTCTCGTTTAAAAATGACAATAATTCTTCATTCAGGTTTCTTATAATTGTACAATTAGGAAGAGTAGACTCTTCTCGTGACAAGTGATAGGAAGTTGAAACAATGCAGTTATGTCGCCTAGAAAGTGGGCGGTATTTTTTAGGAATACTTAAATGGGTGTTTCTCCCCATGATGACACAATTATTTCCACCTCCAATTGTCTTTTCTTTGAATAATTTCATCTCGCTTGAGATGTTCCAAGGTAATTTGTTATTTTTTCCAATACCCATCTTATTGTCACAGCAGACGATAATATTTAAAGGTTTCTTCATAATAAATCTTATGTTGTATATATAAATGAATTACGAACCCTTTAAACTATATTTACTCAATAGCGAAAATCAGGTTTCAAGAGTGATTCATTATTCAAAAGAAGGTGGGGGTGCCGACGATGAAGAGCTTCAGCAAAGCATTCCATCTGAAAGGCATCAAGTGAATATTTATAAAGACGACGTCATTGAAAACGTAAAATTTAAACTTGTTTCTACATTGAATGATACCAATATTGAAAACTATTATTTTTTTGTAAAACAAAATTTGACAATAGATGTTCGCCAGCTATTGAACAATAATAAAAGTCAAGATGGATATGTTTCTTACAATACTTTTGTGTCAATATTAAAAAATCTCAATCTTGAAGGGATTGACTATGATGTTCAAAACGAATACTCAATTGAATATATCAATGAAAAATTAGGAGAGTCTATGAACGTCTCTATCAACATTCCTCTTGGTTTAGACTATCACGTCTACAAACATGTATACATTGTCAATCCACTTGAAAATTCGTTGAACTACTCGTATACAGACGCAAGTGAAAAGAATGCGGACCTTTTGTTTGAACTCGGTACAATAGAGGAAAATACAATATACTGCCTTCATGTTTCAGAATATTTTAAGTATATTCAAAATAATGACATGATATCAATGGAAGATACGATGAAAATATACTATAAATCACTGCACTCAAAAAACATTTTCAGTAATGACAAAATTGAATCTTATAATGAAAGTCTTGTTGAAAAATATGAGAATTACAATAAGTTGATAGACTCACATTTTATTTTTTATGAACAATATTCTCTTCAAGAAAAATACGATATATCAGATAAAACTAAAATAACAAAGATAGAGTTCAATTACAAACCAAAAAATGAAATTATTTTCCCGCTAGAGATACTTTTCAAAAAACTTCAGTGTAATAAATCAATGCCGTTCGCGAAGTTCAATCCTGGTAAATCATTGGAAAACATTTATCGCTTATATTGCCCGGATAAAGACAAATATGGCAATAAATTACCACTATTTTCATTGAAAGATATCAAAAAATACAAGGAAAAAATAAAAAAGGAAAAATCGGTCTCTTTGATTTTAATAGACAACAAAAAGAGAACAACTATATTTCATGTAAATGGTCAAGGAGAAATATACTGTAGTTTTGAGAATATAGACTATGAAATTGGAGACATGGTTGGTGTTACGAATTACGCGGCTAATCTATTAAACAAAATACTTTCATTATTTATCAAGTATTTTGATCCGACTTCTTTGGTATACCAGGAATTTGATGATATACAAGATGAGAATATTGAAATTATTGAAATACAATACTCGGCGCATCTCAAACAAAGAAGAAATAAACTAGATACAAAACATTTTCCTGGTATTTTTACAAAGGTTTCTGGGGCGAGTATATTAAACTACAAACGTGTATCCAACTACGATAAAATGAGTGATATTGACGCGACCATTACAAAGATGCTTAAGATCAATATGGACCCCGATTACATCAGAGAGCAGTGTGCGGATATGTTTTTTGGTGGAAACAAAGAAGAGTCCCACGAGTACTTCAAACGGTTCCTTAGCAGTATTAGTGTATCAGACCATATGAAGGAGGATGGTGTGAAAAAAATATTCAAAAATTTCTTACACAACCCAGGATTTGAAATTGAGTTCAAAGACGAAAGAAATATTGTCTTTGATGTAAAACTTGTAAATCACTTTCAATATATTCACTCTATATTGTTATTTTTACACAACTTATTTTTAATTCAATCGAACACTTTAGATTCTGAGATAATTGATGCGCATTTTGGTATAGAATCCGCAAATGTAGACGACATAATTGTTGTAAATGATAATTATAAAGAGGAAGTATTTTCTGAAAGTAATAATGAGTCAAATGCAAACAATGCGAGGATAAACAAAATGTTTGATGATTTTTTGAGAGGCGATGATGGATATGATAACGAAAAAGAACAAGAGGAACCGTCGCAAACAAGCAGGGGGGATGCAGAAGAAGAAGAAGAACCACCACCAAGTAAACCGGTGGAGGCGGCAGAAGAAAATGAAAATGCTTTATCCGATAACGATTCGCTTGAGTCGCGTTCTGCTTACGAAGGATCAGAAGCAGAAGAAGAAGAAGAAGAAGAAGAACCACCACCAAGTAAACCGGTGGAGGCGGCAGAAGAAAATGAAAATGCTTTATCCGATAACGATTCGCTTGAGTCGCGTTCTGCTTACGAAGGATCAGAAGCAGAAGAAGAAGAAGAACCACCACAACCAACTAAACCGGAGGCGGCAGCAGAAGAAAATGAAAATGCTTTATCCGATAACGATTCGCTTGAGTCGCGTTCTGCTTACGAAGAATCAGAAGCAGAAGAAGAAGAAGAAGAACCACTACAACCAACCAAAGAGGCGGAAGAAGAAGTAGAAGTTGAAAATAAACCAAATGAGAATAAAGAACAAAGTGGTGATGAAGATAGCGAAGACGAGTTTGAAAGTAACAACAATAGTTATGGGAGTCAGTTTGGTGGTGGCGAAAAGGTAAAATTAAAACACAGTAGTAAACTATCAAAACGAATGACAAAATACCAACCCTTGTTATTCAAATCAGAGGGTAACAAAGGACAATACACATCATATAGTCGCATGTGTCCTTCGCAGTTAGGTATCAAGAGACAACCAATCATTATTACACAGGAAGAGAAGGCAGAAATAGACGAAAAATATCCTGGTTCATATGATAAAATTATCAAATATGGTACAAATCCCAAAAAGGAAAGTTTTTACTACATGTGTCCTAAATATTGGAATTTCAAAGAGATGGCGCCGGTAAGAGAAGAAGACGTTGATCCAAAACATTTGATTCCCGAAGGAGCAAAGGAAGTTGACTTGGATGATGGCAGATATATTTACAAAGTTACTGACAAATACACAACTCCTGGATTTATTCAGAGTAAGAAAAATAAACACGGTTACTTTCTCCCATGTTGTTTCGGTCTAAAAGATGGGGCAAAGCAAGCGGAAATCATAAAGCAGGCAGAAGAACAAATGAAAATGATTGAAGACGAAAATATTGATGATCAAGAAGAGGTTATCAAATTTCTCAAGAAAAACAATAAACAAGAAAAGAAACGAGTTGTTCACTATCAATTAGATGGGACTAAATTTCCATTACCAAAGAATAGATTTGGTAATCTACCATTACCAATTGAAGAATTTTTGGGATTGAGTCACCAGTCAAATGAAACAGGGCGCAGATTATACAGAGCTGGAATTGAAAATAATGATAAAAAATCATTTATGATTGCACTGGCATACATAATGGACCCTACGACGAAAGATCCTATCGGCTTTGTCATAAATGTCATCAAAGAAAAAGTTACACTTGATAATATTTTGAATTTTCATAATGGCAGTATACCATTGATTTTTTATGACAAAAAAAGTGTCTCAAAAGACGACAAAAAGTATCGTAAACTCAAAATTTATGCGAAATATAAAAAAAAAGGGCTGAGGGAAGAACTGTCCAAATTGATAAATGGTTATGAACACTTTATGAAATACTTGGAAGATGATAATGAATACATAGATTATTTTTATTTATGGGATATTGTTTCGTCCGGTATATTGTTTTCAGACAAGAAGAATTCTCATATAAACTTGATTATTCTTAGAAATAATGAAGATGATATTACCCAAAATGTTAGCATTGTATGTCCGTCATCTTCGCACTCTAATTTCAGATATAGCGAAGCAAACGATACTATCTTCATATATCAAAAACACGACATGTTCGAACCAATTGTCATGCCGAAAGAGATGTTGGATAAACAACGACAACATGATGGCATATTGACTCGTGAAAAAATCAAGCAACACCTCGGTAGCTACACATGGATAATATTAGAATCAATCATGTTGAATATTTCTGATAAATGTTCATTGACTCAACAAAATAAGAAACACCAATATGAATATGAAGACAATATTTCATTTAAAAATGTCATAGATAACAATGTAATAAAAGACAAGTATAATATTCACAAACAGATTTTAAATTTTGACAACAAAGTAGTAGCAATTCTGGTATCTGACAAGTCAAATGACAGCGAGCAGTATTATGTACCGATTGCTCCGTCTCCTCGCGATGATAATTACGAGTTTGTCTTTATTGATGATAGTTATTGGCGAGATTATGAAAGTACAAAAAAGTTTCTTTTGGATTTTTATAATGATTCTGATAAACAAGTAAAGTGCGAACCTGTTTTGAAAATCATAGAAAATTCGTTGGTTGTCGGATTATTGACTTCAAGCAACCAGTTTGTTAAAATAGACCCTCCAAGAGAAATAAAAGACGTGCAAGATAACATTAAAGAATACGACGAATATTCTCATTTTGATGTAGATAAAACATTAACTCAGCATGGTCAAGTGGATAGTGAACGCGAGAAGTTAACAAAATCGCTTATAGTTGAAACGGAATTGTATAACACATATGTGAACACCATCAAACATTTGTTATCAAAAGATTTGAATCAAAAAATGAAAATACGTGAAATATTGAAAAATGAAACCTTTGAAGAAGCATATCCACAATTGAAAACTATTATTGATGAAATAACTTCCGAAAACTTCACATTTGTATACAATGATGATGAAATGTTTTTATCATTGAACAATATCAACCTTTGTCATGTATCGGATGAAGAAAATCGCGATCACTGTAGTGTAGATGACGAAAAGATAAAAATGTTGATTCCCAAAAAAAACTTATATACGAAAGAAGATAATGAAGAAAAATATGTATCATCTCTCACGTTTGATTTATTAAAAAATGAAATTGTGAAGTATAATGTCCTAGATTCGCTTCTAAATGTATTTAATATTTCAGTATCTTATACGATTTCAAAAACCGAAATAATATTATTAGAAAAGTTTTTATTGAAATATTTTGAGAAGGTTGGAGAAAAAAGGAGCAAATACGTTTTACAAGGCACATTTGAAGACCTAAAACCACAAGACCTTATCAATTACATTGAATCACAAGAATTTGAATATGACGGCAAAGGGAAATCAGTTGGCGAAAAAGAATTTGAAGAGAAAAAAGAAGAAGAACTAGAAGAGAAAGTAGTTGGCGAAGAAGAAGAAGCAGAAGAAGCAGAAGCAGAAGAAGACGAGAAAGCAGTTAGTGAAGAAGAATCTGAAGCTGAAGAAAAACAACTTGATGAAACAACAGAAGACGATAGTGGAATACTTCCGACTTTTGACGCAAGTGAGCTTAGTACAAAATCAGAAGAATTTCGGCAACAGAGAAGTTTGAATGAAATTACTGAAATGTATAACAAAGCTTCATCTATTAGAGATGAAAGTATAGTAGAACAAATAAATAATAACGCTTTGGACGAAGTTGAAATGGATAAAGATGTCCAAGAAATGAAAATGAATGATGTTGTTGAGGGACACGCTCCATCTGAAACATCTGAAGTCCACTCAGGAGATATTCTTGATGAATATACACTGAATAAGATGCCAGAAAGCGACGTCATTATAAATTTTCCTAAAAAGGTAAAAAAACTAAAGTTGAAGGTTAAAAATATAAAAGGTGTTGTAGACGGAAGCGAAGTTGATGTTGACAATCCTGAATATAATGTGGGTTCGCTAGATCGAGAACAAAGTGAAAAAAATATAGAAATATACAAGTCTTTCTATAACAGCGAATGTGTAGCATATAAATATACAACGCAATATTGGAGGGGAGGTAAGTTCCCCCCAAGAAGCAAGTGGTTAACGTTTAACAAGAAAATGAACAAGTGTAACTTTAATCTTTTGATTTTCATTTTGAAAATGCATAATTTTAATAGATTTCAAAGTGTAACTATTGATTCAATAAAAACTACATTGATAAAATATTATGAAGACGTGATATTTAACTGCAAAGTTACTGGTAAGAGTGATATGAAAAAACAATGTTTGAAAATGCTGGAAAAAAAATGGAAAAACGAGGGTAAGGGTTTCATTGATCTCAAAAATACATCAATCGAAACAATCATAAAAAATGAAGGCTATATTTTGACAAATGTAGATCTATTGTTATATGCTTATATGAAAAATATTCCAATTGTTATTTACTACGAAAGTAAAGGACAGGTAAAGATGACCAACTTCAAAAAAAATAATGAAAAACGATTTTATTATTTAGTATATTACTCTTCCAGAACAAATGATTTTTATCTTACCACGCATGCGAAGAAATTGCGGTTTGACCTGGATGAATTGGGCGAACAAATTTCTAAACCTTTGATAGACAAGGCGCATGAAGATTTCTATTCTTATTTATTTAGTTCATTCTAATCGTAAAATTCTTCAAATATTTGCGTAATTTTTATGATAAATGTAATAGGTTTATCATAAAAAATAGTTTATGTCAAAATTAAACATTCTAACATATTTACATGTATTCAATGGAGAGGGTCTTTATATTATATATCTAAGTTGTAGTCATTGTCAATTATTTTGTTTTTTGATATTGATGATAGTGTAGATGCTGTCTTGAGATTTTCAAGTGAACATTTGTCATTGTTCTTGTTATTTTTCTCTTCTTCCAAATTCATAACTTCTTCAGGTTCCATTAGTTCATCTGCATATACTTCGTTATTATCAACATCTTCGATTAGTAAACCAAGTTCTTCATTATTTTTCTTGAGTAGATCATTATCGATGTGAATTTGGAATGATGATGTTCCGTAATATCCTTCTTGTCCACACATTACATTTGCGGAAACACCTCGCATATTATCCAATTCGCCATGACGCGCCGCTTGCAAGAACATCTCGGTCGTCTCTTCAAAGGAAGCTTTAGCGATTGGACCAATATCATCTTTATTGATTCCGTGGCGAAATATACTCACCATTTTGTGATTACATGTCATTCTATCACAGAGTAGGTGAATATGGTGATGATTAATATATGTGCTATCAAATTCCATAACTTCTAAAATTTCGTTGAACAAACACCTGCGCGCCGCTTCAATCCCTAGTATATTTTTCATTTCAATGATATCGTTTGAGAATGTTTTGTTCTTGTCAATGTAATCTAGTTTCAAAATATCGCTAAGATTTGTTCCAATCGTATCAAGAACGTACATCTCTTTCTTGTCAAAGTCTCCTGTTTCATGATTCATTATTTTATAGTTGTTAATTTTTCTGAGATTGACTTTTTCAATGTTTTTAGTTCCGCGAATTACAAGCTCATTCAAAATTTTGTCCATATACGTTTTTACATAATGAATGTAATCTTCTTCAGTAAATATGTCTTTATTCTTTGATCCTCTTTTGCTGTCAATATTAACACGGATTCTGAAAACAATCTTATCGCTGTCATTATAATCAGTGTAGAAACACTTAATATTATTGGAAGTTCCTTGAAGTGCTGGACATTCTGTCTTCAATATATAGTGAACATCTTCATTCGTAATATTCATGTCAAACATTTGTGTACCATTCAGTTCTAACCGGATGATCCAATTATTTGTTTCGTCTAGTTCTTCATCGCCATCTTCACCATCTTCTTCTTCTTCGTCATAACATTTGCGAATAATGTCCGAAAATTCAACATATTCCTTCATTAGTTTATCATCTTCATCGATCAGCGATTCAAATTCTTGTGGTTCATAATATATTTCGGCTTTATTTACAATATTAATCAGTCTTGTATGTTCTATTTTTGACGCAATATTATAAGAAGCGTTCGCGTCCATACTTGTTTCTTGGTCCAAATAAATTGTCAGAGACGGATTTTTGGGCTTTTTGGTTAGAGTTAGTAGCTCTTCAATGCGAGGAACACCCCTAGTGACATTGGATTTGCTGGAGATACCAGCAAAGTGAAAGGTGTTCAACGTCATCTGAGTCGTGGGTTCACCAATACTCTGTGCTCCTACCATGCCAACCATTTCGCCTGGATTGACAAGCGATTGCTTGTAAATATTAATAATACTTTCACAAAGGAACACAATTGCGTGTTTGTGATATTTATGATTGTGAATCAAATTATAAGGATTCATGTAGTAAGTGTAAGCAATCTTGAACTTTTCACATGGTTTGAATGTTTGTTTCAATACATCATATTTTCTCTCAATAATCTTGTAGGCTTCAAGTGGCGTAATGTTTGATAAAGAGTGGGTTGTTATCTGAAAGTGGTTTTTTACTCTTTCAATTATATTGGTAAAGTGAACCGGTAAATATATCTTATTTTCATCTTCATTATTGTAAACATTTATGACCATTTCATCTCTCTTTCCTAACAAATATTTAATGTCTGCTAGACATTTCTCCTTCAGTTTTTCTTTTTGTTCCTTGAACTTAGACAGCGCCTTGCTATCATAAATAAGTTTTAGATGTGTATTTTTGCGAGACTGTTTTATTTTTGTATCTTGGAACTCATTCATAAATTCATAGCTATAGTTTTTGTAAATGTCGATTGTTTTATTATCAACTAGTTGAAATTGCATTGACTCTATCATTGTTGTATCCCAGTTTGTTCCGCCGTACGAAAACTGGATAACTTTATTTTTATTATTGCGAATTGTGTTATCATACATAACTTGAATATCTTCCATACCTTTAATGAGACGGCGTTGGATGTAACCTGTAGTGCTGGTCTTAACAGCTGTATCAATCAGACCAACCCTTCCGCCCATTGCGTGGAAGAATAGTTCGTCAGGAGATAAACCACTAATAAAGGAAGACTCAACGAAGCCACGAGCTTTGGGAGTGTCATCAAATTGCTTGAAGTGTGGTAGTGTTCGGTTTGTGTATCCATAGGGAATGCGTTTACCGTCAACATTTTGTTGACCCAAACACGAAATCATCTGCGAAATATTTAACTCATTGCCTTTTGAACCACTAGTTACGATGGAAACAAACCTATTTTCCTTGTCAAGTGATCTAATACCCGCCTTTCCGGCATCATTCGATGCTTTATTGAGAATATTATTCACCTGAGTTTCAAATTCTTCCAAATTAGACTTTCCAGTTTTGTTCTCGAATAGTCCAATGTGAACTTGGTCAATCAAATTTGATACTTCAGTTTTCTTTTCTTGAATAATGCTATTAATTTTTTGTTTTGTTTCTTCATCTGCTATCAAATCGCTAATACCTACACTGAAACCGGTTGTTTTCATATATTCAGTAATAATTGCCTGCAGATTATCAATATAATCTTTACAAGCTTCGGAACCAAAGTCTTTGCGAATGCGATGAATAATTCCTTTACTTGAACTACCAAACACACCCTTGTCGTGCTGTCCACGAACTATTTTCCCGTCGTTAATTTCCAGAACACGGTTTGACGTTTCAACCGATTCATTGTCTGTAAACAAATCCGTTTTGTATTTTAAGCTAATGTTCGGTATGATTTCACTGAGAACTTCAAAACTAGAATATTTTTCTTTTTCGTCGTCAAATAGATTACAAGCATTGAAACAATTGGTTTTTACAAGCAAATTCATAGCTTGTTTTTTAGTAAATGATATATTTTCTCGCGTATAAAGGAAACTTCCGACCATTGAATCCTGGAAAATACCAACAATAGGTTTGTTGTTTCCAGGACTGATAATGTGATTTGGAACATTTGCCAAATATCTCAATTCGCATTCTGCTTCATCATTTTGAGGCATGTGCATATTCATTTCATCGCCGTCAAAATCAGCATTATATGGTTTAGTATCAGCAACATTCATACGGAATGTGTCGCCAACCGGCATCACTTTGACAATGTGAGCCATCATTGACATGCGGTGAAGAGTCGGTTGTCGGTTGAAAAGCACAACGTCTCCATCTAACATGTGTCGATGAACAATATCGCCGATTTCTATTTTCACATTGTCTCGGTCAATATATCCAAGTGAAATCGTAATGCCATTCGGTTTTTCAATCAACTTGGCTCCTGGATACTTGTGTGGTCCATTTTTGACTAAATAACTCAAATATTTGTAGTTGAAATTTTGAACTTTAACTGGTTTTGTGATGTTTTTTGCGATTTTCATCGGAACTCCTAGCTCAGAAATGGAGAGTTCCGGGTCCGGGGTAATCACAGAGCGAGCACTAAAATCAACGCGCTTGCCCATAAGATTACCGCGAACACGGCCTTGTTTGCCCTTGTGACGTTCGCTTATGGATTTCAAAGCACGTCCAGAGCGCTGAGTGACCGGAGACGCACCTGAAATGTTGTTGTCAACCATAGTCGCAATATAATATTGCAAAACTTGAATCCAGTCGTCAATGTTTTTTTTATTATCTTGTTCACCACTCTCAGTCAATTGTTTAATTTTGTTATTGATCTTGATAATATTGATAATAATATGGGTAAGATCATCTTCACTTCGCTGCTGTGCGTCGTGTTTCACAGACGGGCGAACTGCTGGAGGAGGGACAGCAAATGTTTTACAGATCATCCATTCCGGACGTGACCAAATATTCGAAAATCCCATAAAATTAACATCTTCATCGCTAATTTTCTTGAGAATATTGATTGTCATTTCAGGAGTAATTTTTAGCGTATAACTTTCGGTTTGGTTAATCCATTCAGCGACAATTGTAGCAAAACCCTCTTGCTTAATTTTAGTTGCGCGCATACATCCACAACCATTATCTGTTTCATCGCCACAACGTTTGAGTTGCGGATTTTTACAAAGTTCCAATACCTTTTGCCACCTTTTCGCCGCCGGGTATTTTGTCAATGATTGGTAGGTTTTCTTTGAAATTAACAATTTACCGCACTTATTACAAACACATTTAAGAATATCAATAACCATGTTCAAATATTGAATGTAAAAGATGGGTTTGCACAATTTAACGTGTCCAAAATAGCCAGGACTATTGATGTAGTTCATACCGTCTGTTGGACAGATCATTCCAGGTTCGGAAACACCCATTCTTGGATCAAATAGTCCGCCAATTTTGGGTTTGATTCCTACATAAGTTTCCTTGTTTGTCACTTCTACTACAGAATATTTCTCTATTTCTTCGGGACTAAAGATGCTAAATTGTATCCCGATAATTTTGGACGGGTTATTGAACGAAGAGTTATCCATGTCTGTCTTATTATAACTTAGTATATTTATATTTATTTATTTTCAATTTTATTTTTGAACAACGAAAAATTCATTGACATTTGAAAATAAAATTGATTTCATTTGGATTTAAATATCTATACGTATAAACTACAATATTCAACATGCCAAAAAACAAGAAACGCACTTCTTCAAAGCACAACGGCGACGATTCATCGTCTGATTCTGATAATGATGAAGAAAATGTTGTATTGAATCCAAAGGAATATAATAAATTGCTCCAGCAATTGTTTCCTTCTGATTACATGTCTAACAAAATACATCGTGCGTCAAATAAGTCTGGTAAAAATAAAAAGAAATCGTCCACAAAATCAACGTCCAAGAAACGCGATGATTATGAAATGATGTTTACAATTCTGCCACCATCTTCCAACAATAAAAAGAAGCGTCATAAAAAAAAAGTAGAAGAGAGCGAAAGTGAAAGTGAAGAAGATGAGGATTATGAGACAGAAGAAGATGAAGACGAAGATTACGAGACAGAAGAAGAAAGCGAAGATGAAGAAGAAAGTGAAGAAGATTGTGAAGATGAAGAATCAGAAGAAGAAGAGTCAGAAGAAGAAGAAGAAGATGAAGATGAAGAAGATGAAGAAGATGAAACGGAAGATGAAGAAGAAACGAGTTCTGATAATTCTGAGAAAAATGCTAACAAAAGCGATAAACAAAATAAATCAAATAAAGAGAAAAGTGATATGAATGAATCCGAATACTACGAACAACTTTCTAAATTTATGAAAGAGCTTCGCAATAATAACAAAATCAAAAATAAAAATGTTTCTAAAGAAGTTAAAAAATTTGAAGATGAAGTTCTGAAAAAGAAAAAAAAGAGCGAAAATAACAAGAAGCGCAAGAATATCAAAAAATATATGGGGCTAATTTCAAATAAAAATACAATCAATGATCTAAAGTTTTTCAAAGAATCATTAACTTGTAAAGAGCAAGAGAAGATGATTGAAAGTCTTGAAAACGTTAGCAAACTGACAAGTGTTGCAAAACCATATCGCATTCAGTTGCTGGAATCCGTACATATTCCAGATAAATTCAAAGCGGTTGCGATGAAAAAAATCAACACGATGAAGGCGATAGCGGAAGGAGGAGGAGAATATCACAAATTAAAGTCTTGGGTTGATACATTTATGCGGATTCCGTTTGGCGAAATAAAGTCTTTACCAATCACTAAAGATAATACGAAAGAAGAAATCAAAGAATATATTTCTAAAAGTCAACAAATTCTAGACAACGCGGTCTACGGAATGAAAGACGCGAAAATACAATTCATGCAAATGGTTGCACAGTGGATTTCAAATCCAAATTCTATCGGAAATGCGATTGCTATCAAAGGTCCAATGGGAACAGGTAAGACAACCCTTATCAAAGAAGGTGTTAGCCGGTTGTTGAATCGCGAGTTTGCGTTTATTGCTCTGGGTGGTGCAACTGACAGCAGTTTTCTGGAAGGACACTCGTACACATATGAAGGAAGCACCTACGGAAAAATCGTTGACATTCTCATCCAATGTAAATCGTCAAATCCGGTCATATACTTTGATGAACTTGACAAAGTTAGCGACACGCCGCGAGGAGAAGAAATTATCGGTATTTTGACGCATCTCACAGATACTTCCCAAAATGACAAATTCCATGATAAATATTTCTCAGAAATAGATTTTGATCTAAGCAAGTGCTTATTCATCTTCAGTTACAATGACGAGAGCAAGGTCAATTCCATTTTGAAAGACAGAATGCACAGCATTGAAACAAAGGGATATGGTGTCCAAGAAAAGGTTGTTATTAGTCACAAATATTTGATTCCTAGTCTAGAAAGGGAACTAAATATGGAGGAATCTAGTATTGTTATTGGCGAAGATATCGTGAAATATTTGGTAGAAAAATTCACGGGTGAAGAAAAAGGAGTGCGTAACCTTAAACGCTGTTTAGAAATTATATACTCAAAAATAAATCTTTATCACTTGATGGGCAATGACTCCAAACTTTTTGGAGAAGACATTATTAATAATATTGTGTTTCCATACACGTTGGATAAAAATATTGTTGACAAAATTATTACGAAGAATTTAGAGAATAATTTATCGCACTTGAACATGTACATGTAGCCCAAGAAACGGATGAGGAACATCAATTGAATAGACAACAAATAATTTGATTAAAAATGATAATAAATACAAAAATATTATTTTTTATATGATATTTCCGATTTATCATATAAAACATAAAATACTAACAACTGTTATCGCACCACACGGAATTACAGATTTGATTCATGCCGCGCAAAATAACAATACCAAGCAACTATTATCCATGAATGCGTTTTGCGTGTCAACATCATTTGGATTATCTCAAAATGATGTCACAATGTTGGGGTTGAATGCGTTTTTTCTTGTGTCAACTCTTGTCCATTTTCGACACGATTATCGGAACACATTGACACCAAATCGGAATGAATTACAACAATATTCGCTCTCATTCATAACGATATTGTCTTTTATAATAAACCGAGAACTATTTTATTGGTATATGTGCTTTATTCACGTTCCAAACCATTATTATTTGAATAACAAAATTCTCCAAAAAAACTGCGTGTTCAACGTGTCTTTTATTCTAGGGTTTACTTTGTTGTTATTCTTTCTCGGAGAACAACAAATATTTTTTCATACAGGTTTGTTCCCTTTTTATAAGGGCGTCGTTATCAGCCACGTTATTTACCAAGAGTTGTATGTTCATTCCAGTTTATCGCATTAACAACAACATTTATTTCCGCCGCGGGAAGATATAATAGCGGTTTCGTTTTGTGTCTCACATAAACATCCAGACGATGATGTGTATGTATGTGGGCAACACTCTGGAGAAAATTTACTTGTTCCTAAAATGTCAATATCTCCTAGTTTACTTTGTTTTGTGCTTTCATAATTGGTCACTTGCGAAATAAATGTTTCCATTTTTAATGTTGTGCGATAAATTGAAATTGATACAACAATTATTGAACATAGGAGAACATATAGCATTTTCATTGTTATTTGTAAATACATTTGACTCTTAATATATATTTTACTATAATTTATTATTTCCAAAATAGTTTTTGATTGTTTCGTTGATTTTTAGCGCTTCTTGTCTGTAAAAGTTTCCTTTTGTTATAGTTTTGCAGGAGTCCTCGACGCTATTATAATCACAATATGCGTTTGAGTTACAGACTGGCTCTTCGAGTCCACTACAGGTTTCACTTGTCTCAATATCATCGTCGCTTGTTCCCTCTTCGTTTGAAATTTTGTATTTGAATACAAAATTCATCATTGCGTATGTCAAATACGTGTGGGCATATTCTTTAATGTCGCTTATAATGGCGTTCAGTTTATCAATTTCATTTTGAAGAGCGCTTGTATTACGCGACTGTTCGACATTTTCAATCTGTAGTTTGAACTCTTCATTCTTTGCGTTTACTTGTCTTTGCAATTGTAATACTCTCTCTCTTGACAACTTATTGTGTGTATTTACAGCATTATCTGATCGCTGTAAATGTTCTAGTTTGTTTTCTTCTAATATTTTGGAGAACTGACCATTTTTTTGATTGTTAAATTTAACAATACAGTCGTTGAAATTATCAACAGTAGAATGAAATGAATTTGAATTAGGATTTTGTTTAATATATCCTGAATAAAAAATATACTTTGGATTGCATTTTTGTACTTCCCAATTATCAGAGGCGATTCCGAAAAATAGTCGCGTGTAAAGTATGGTTACAATACTCAAAATGAACAAGACGACTAAAATAACATCAAAATAATTTGATTTTGAGTGAGATGTCCTCAAAGCCGATAATTCTTTTTTATAAAAAGTTTTTACATCAATATTAACCATTTTGTATACTTATATTATGTTTTTTTTTAATCCGGAGGAATTTGACAATTTTTAAAAGTTCCCAAATTACTTAATTTCCAATTTACTCAAAAGGTTGTTGCCGGGCTCTTTGAATGTATTAAATGATTTGTTCAGTTTGTCAGTTAAATCCTCAATCTCAATTTTAAAATCATTTATCGTTTTTTCGTTGTCTAGACTTTCGTTATTAAGTTTATCAATATTATCTTTTGTATTGCCCAATATAACTTGGGTTGCGGTTGACACATCTGAACTACCAGCAGATAATTTGTTGATATTATTCTGAAGATTTTTGTCAAGGTCTTTAGAATAATCTTGAATTCGTTTCTCTTGATCACTTGACACTGAATATTGCATACATTTTTCAAATTGCTTATTAGAGTTATCAGAATCAAATATGCTACCCAAAACCATATTTAATGGATTACAAGTTACACTACTCCAATTTCTGTCTCGTTTTAGTTTGTTAGAATTGTAACTTAAATATAGATAAAAACAAAAAAATGTAATCAAAACAATCTTCTGGTTCGCGTAGTCATTATAAGAACCCTTGCCAGAGTTGTAACTTGAATATATACAAAAACCAAAAAATGAAATAATAATCACGCTATAAATTAAGTTCCAGTTAAAAGAACCCATATTATAAAATAGATTTATAAAAAATATATAGAACGATTGTAATATAACATACAGACAGACACACTTCATCAAAATTATGCGGATGATTGATGAATACTTTGAGAGAGATGAATACTACAAAAACAAATATGGCAAAAAAACGTTTTTACTTTATCAGGTAGGTTCGTTTTTTGAGGTTTATGGTATAAAGAACAATGGTTTTAGCATGGAAAGTATCGAAGCATATTCCGAAATTTGCGGGCTAGCCATTGCAAATAAATCAATTTGTGTAGGTGGAAATTCTGGAGATCAGGCGAATATTGTAATGGCTGGATTTCGAGACTACATTTTGGATAAATATATTGAAAAAATCCAACCTCATGGATACACTGTTATTGTTTTTGTCCAAGAAGAAAAGGATGGTGAAATTATTCGGTATGAGAATGGAATATACTCACCCGGTACAACATTTGTGGATAATGTTAATATATTGTCAAATAACATTTCATGCCTTTGGATACAAAAGACAAAAACGACTTCTGTTTGCGGTGAAAAGTATATATTTGGATTAAGCAATATCAATGTTTTTAATGGTAGATCAAATTTGTGTGAGTATAGCGAAGTATATTATCATAATCCCACTTCTTATGATAAAATAGAGAAGTTTTTGAATGTGTATAGTCCAATTGAGACCATAATTATTCATAATTTGAATAATGACATTATTTCTTCAATTGTCGATTATTTACAACTTCAGAGTAAAAAGCATTATGTTATTGATTTAAATAATGATTCAAATGAGTTGTCGCTTCAAGCGGTAAATTGTGAAAGCCAAGTATACCAGACCGAAATCATCAAAAAATATTTTCCTGGCATGGATTATGAACTCTTTAGATACAACATAGACGATAAACCCATATGCCTACAAAGTTTCTGCTTTATGTTAAATTTTATTAGACAACATAACGTTTGTTTGATTGACAAAATAAGTGAACCATTAATTGAACAAATGAGCGATATGTTGATTTGCGCCAATCATTCTCTGAAACAGTTGAATATAATTGGTGAAAATGTAAACTATTACGATAAAGACGGTAAAATCAATGGTATGCTACCCATATTGAATAAGTGTATTACAAAGATTGGAAAGCGTGGTATGAATGAGATGTTGCTGAATCCGTTATGCAATAGCAAGCAACTACAAAGTCGTTACTCAGACATTGATTATATCTTGAAAAAAAAGTATAATTTTGACGACCATTTAAGATTGATCAAAGACATTGAGAAGATAATGACAAAAATTAAACTGAAGAAGGGTAAACCGAGTGACATATATTCCATTTATGATTCTTCTTGGATATTGAATAAAATATTTACCAAATTAAAACAAGATAAAAAAGCAACTCAAATATTCGGGCTCACCAAATTTCCAAAACAGCATGAAAAATTCAATAAATTCATAGAAAGTTGTCTCAATATTGAACAATGTCGTGAAATGAATCATACCAATTTTGATAAGCAAGACATTGCGCAAATAAGTGTTATTAAAGAAGGGTATAATCAAAAGTTTGATACTGTTGTGAAGTTACGTAAGATTCAAAATGTTAAATTGGAGTCCATGTTAATCTATCTTGAATCATTGTTTGTAAAAAAAGACAAAGATAATAACTTCATTCAACAATATTACACTCCGAGCAATGAACTTTGTCTTTTACTAACAAAAAAAAGGGCTAAATCTTTGGAATGTGTACTTTCTAAGATAAAGCAGCGAGAATTGATGACGGGTGATTTGTCTTTTATTTTCAATCTAGATGAGATAAAATTCAAGGATTACAATAAATCAAAATCTATGGTGTATTCATCCCAGATAGATGGCTTGGTTTCAGATATATTCAATAGTAATAGTGACTATTGTGACATGTCGAATGAGATATTTCAAAAAATAATATCAAAAATAAGCAACGAACATTATGGGTTTATTAACCATTTGACGGAATCTATAATTTCCATTGATATCATAAATACAAAAATAAATTTGATTCAAGAATATAATTTGTGTAAACCAAAGATTGTAAATTGTGAAAATAGTTTCGTAGATGCGAAGAAATTACGACACCTGCTTATTGAAAAACTAGATAAAAATGAAATATATGTTCCCAATGATGTTTGCTTAGGAAAAGAAACCAACGACTTGGGTATATTGTTGTATGGGACAAATGCTGTCGGCAAGACAAGTCTTATCAAGGCGCTAGGAATAAGTGTCATTATGGCTCAAAGTGGTATGTATGTCCCCTGCGAGTCATTCACATATTGTCCTTATAAATATATTTTTACACGCATAATTGGTAACGATAATATTTTTAAGGGACTCTCTACATTTGGAGTAGAGATGAGCGAACTGCGCGTCATTTTGAATAATTGTAACAACAATAGCTTAATTTTAGGCGACGAACTATGTAGCGGGACAGAAACTGACAGCGCGCTTTCAATATTTAATGCTAGTATTGAACTGATGAGTGAGCGAAAGAGTAATTTTATATTTGCTACCCATTTTCACGAACTACCTCATCTGAAATCTATGAAGAAGATCACCAGCGTGAAGTGTAAGCATTTGAAAGTTAAATTTGATTATGAAAAACAAAAAATGTATTACGATCGTAATATGCATGATGGACAAGGCGAAACAATATATGGATTAGAGGTTTGTAAATCGTTAAAATTGCCACAAGAATTTATCGATCGTTGCTATGAAATCCGTAATGAATATATGGACAATAAAGACAACATTTTACTTTTGAAAACAAGCAAATATAATAAAGACAAAATCAGAAACATATGTGAGTTTTGTAATAAAAAGTTGGGGACGGAAATTCATCACTTACAATATCAATGTGACGCAAACGAAAATAAGTATATTGAAAATAGTTTTCATAAAAATCACAACGCAAATCTTTCGTCGGTTTGTAGCGAATGTCATAACAACATTCATAGTTTGAACCTGAGATACGAGAAACGAAAAACGATGGACGGTAGTTATGAGTTTATTTTGAAAAAAGGTTAGCCATATACCTGGCGCGCGTACTATTTGAATATTGAAAAAATTGATTTAAAATATTTTGTTAAAGTAATATCAAGAAACAAAAACAATGATCATTCCGGTAAAATGCTTCACTTGTGGTAATGTCATTGGTAACAAGTATTTGTATTATGTGAATAAAGTAATTGAATTGAAAAGGGACAAAAATTTGGATCATGAAAATATTCAATATTTAACAAATGAGGAAATGGATAAATTTGGAAAAACTAAAACACTAGAAAAGTCGGTTGAAGGGCAAGTGTTGGATGAACTAAAACTCACAAAGCAGTGTTGTAGGAGACACATGCTAACGCACGTTGATGTATTTTCATAAAATATAGTGACAATATATTATGAAAAAACGAATATACAGTAAAAAGACAAAAAAACCTTGGAAAAAAACAAAAAGTAAAACATTCAAGAAAAAAACGAAGAATATGATGAAAAAGAAACATTTAAAGAAAAAAACAAAAATTAAATCTACGCGAAAAAGCAATAAGTCAAAAAAGCAAATGAAAAAGGTTATGAAAGGTGGGGATATTCCATTTTCTGAATTAAACCCATCAACCGTGATGGAACACACATTCCGTGGAGTAACAGATAGAATGTCAGGGTCGTTGATCGATACTGCCCAAAGTGTTCCAAATAATTTATCATCTGGACCTAGTATTTTGGACCAACCATATTTAGACGCTACATCAGACGGCACACTTAATGTAGCTGGCGACTCACCAGATACTCATTTTGCGCTGTCTTAATTTTGTTTAAGACGACGACCCGAAAGAGGCTTGATATTGTATTTACCTTCTGTTGCGGTTTCAACATCGATTCCATGTTGTCCGCAGTATTGAAATAGCTCTTCTTCTTTAGCCTTGATTTCATCGTCAATCTTTTTTTTCTGTTCCTTTATCATCTTCAACGCGTCGTCAAGTTCGCTCAAACGTTCAACGAGTTTTGTAATATCGGACATATTTTAACAAATGAATAATATAACTCATAATTAGTATTTATATTGTTTTGATTTAGAAATAAAACAACGAATAATTATTGTAGAATCCCCGAATAAGGATGTTTACGTCATTGTATTCTGTACCACCTGGGGGGTGTTCATCCCGTTCAACTTCGGTCCATTGCTTGACAATACTGCGTTCCCTCGGCTAGCCGAATCGCTCGAAATGAAGATTTTAATGAAGATAATAATATATAAAAAGAAAAATATCAACAATACAAATATAAAAAGAAAAATATATTATAAATAAATGGGAAATATTATAAATGAACGTAAAAAAGTGGTTGATATATGTTTTTCTATAAATGTACATGAAAAAAGGGACTTTTTGATCAAACAAATCAAAAATATTAATGATCATGTGAAATTGAACTATATAATAATAATTAATGCGAACGAGTATATGTACAATGAAATATCAAATTGCCAATTTATCAAATCAAAAGACAACGTTGTATTAAACAAAAATTGGTTAAATAAAAAGAGATATCATGGATCTTTAACAAACGGCATTTGTCTCAACATGGAAGAAGCCCTCAAGCATTATACGTTTAAGTATTTTATTATTTTATCAAGTAGAAACCTATTTTATAACAAAATAACAAAAGAAACTATTGATAATGAGTTTCCATTTATTTCAAAATCTGGTTGGGGAAGGAAAGACTCGATCGGAATTAAACGTAATAAATTAAATATACAGGATTGGCATTGGCATTCATTTTTAAAGACTAAACTTAGTAAGTATATAATTGACAATGATATGCTGTTTTCGAGTAGTCCACACGAAGGCCTATGTTTTAATTATATATCATGTCAAACTATTATAGAGTTTTTAAATAATAACACAGCAATTAAAGAAGATTTATTTAATTGGAATCATTGTGTAGAGGAGTTTTCATTACAAACCATATGCATTAATCTAGCAGGTAGTAATTATTATTATTTGGGTAATGGATGCAAAACGCATCATAACATAGAGATGTTGCCAAAAAATAGGTACACTTATAAAACATACAGAATATGATTGATTGATTTACGATTTCGATGGCGGTACGTTTTGTATTGCATCCTCCCAAAAAAAGAAAATAGTGTATATTTTAGCGTTCATTTCTTTTTCTTTAATTTCCAAGTCTTCCTCTAATTCGGCTAAACGTACCTTCAGCTTGGCTTTCATGACCGGATCGTCTTTAACCGCCTGTGATGAATTTATAGCATTAATACACTGCGTCCACGGATGCGTGTTTGCTAGGCGTGTGGATACATGTGAATTTTTATTTTGTTCGAATCGCATATCAGATCGTTTTTGTTCACGAGTTTGATTTGTGGTATGATTGCGTTCCACATCTATTACAATTTCCTTGCGCACGGCGTGCCTTGCCTGGTAACGATCTTTTTCCCCCCGAGGGGGGTGCAATGGCGGCATGGTGTAATTGCGTCCACTGTTCATCTCAGTTGGGGATTGGTGAACTCGGGCGGCACTCTCAACCTTGATAAGATATACATTCCGATGGACACCAAGTTTTGGTTCATGATGTGGACGAGCGCGGTTGTTGGAGAGATGCTCGCACCGCTTCTGATATTCCCTGCAATCACGGCGCTGCACGGCGAGGGAATCCAATAGTGGGTGTTCTGTCGTTTCAACCACGTTCGAATATACCACGGTCTTTCGCTTGGGAAAGGATGCGTTTTACTGTCGTAGTTTAGAACTCTATATAGACCGAGAATTATCATACTTAGTATTGTTTTGATTTAGAAATAAAACAACGAATAATTATTGTAAAATATAATGAAAAATAATCATTATATTTGTATTTCATCACTATTATTTCTAGTACCATCATTTCTTGCATTATACATCAATTACAATCTTTTAGCGTATAGTGGGATTGTGACAACCCTGGCAAGTATTAACTATTGGAGAAATGTTGAATATGGAACTAGACGAAACCTTGATTTAATTTGTTCAAGAATTATGATTACTATTGGTAGTAGTTACTATTTCTATTATAGTGATAACATTTATGATATAGTTTTATTTTGTTTTCTCGGAAAGATTCTTTCATTTTTGTATAATAATGTCCATTTTGGGAAGGAAATATGGTATATATATCACATGACATTTCATTTTATGTTAATGGTTTCAGCAACATTAACAATATACAAAATAAATTGTAAAGCAAAAATATTTTAATTAAACTTTATAATAAAATGTCAAGTAATATTATTATGGCTAAACATTTGAAATATTCGTTTGATATCAAAAAAATATGTTCACCCTCAATGATTTACTTTGTGATATCAGCATTCGCTCTCGGTTTATTAGGAATTCAAAACCTGAATGGAGATGACAACACTCTCTGTATTGGTACTTACAAATGCTCTATTGCTAGCAAAACAATGGTCCTCGCTTTTAACGCAATTTATGTATTATTTTGGACATTTGTTTTAGACCTTTTCTGTAAGACGGGATACAAAGAATTGTCTTGGTTTATTGTTCTCATCCCGATTCTCCTTATTTTTGTCTTTTTTGGTCTGATAATGTTCCAAGCTCAAATATAGGAAAATCAAAAAATTATATATTTTGTGATTTTCATTTATAATATAAATATTACTTTATAGTAATAACATATGGCACAAATAAATATGGATGTCGAAAAAATACATTTTGATATAATTGATAAATACTTCAAAGGGAATTCATTTGTTGAACATCATGTGAAATCAGTAGACGACTTTTATGAAAATCAAATAAAAAAAACGTTCAATGACCTGAATCCAATTCAGTTTAATACCGGATATGATAAACGCGCACAATTATTTGAACATACAATGCAAATATACTTCGGCGGGAAAAATGGTGATGAAATACTTTATGGCAAACCGGTTTTATTTGAAGATTCTGAATCAAAATTAATGTTTCCGAATGTCGCGCGATTACGAAATATCACGTATGGTGTGAGTATACATTGTAACATTGAAGTGGAATTTACTTCTTATTCAAAGAAACCTGACGGTAAATTAGATACAAATGATAAAATAGCAGACACTAAAACAATTAAAAACCACTATCTTGGTACATTTCCAATAATGTTACAATCCAATTTGTGTCTTTTGCGCGGAATGAATCCATCAATGATATACAGTTTAGGTGAGTGTAAACATGATTATGGCGGATACTTTATTATTGATGGAAAAGAAAAAGTGCTTGTTCCACAGGAGGTTTTTTCGAATAACATGATCTATATTCGCGAAGTCAAAGATGATATGCACGATTATAGTGTGGAAATACGTTCAATATCAAACGATGAATCAAAGCCAAAGAGAACGTTAGCAATTCGTAGAATCATGCAAAAGGAAGAAGTACACAATGAGCAATTGCGAATCTTCATACCAAACGTTAGGCAGTCCATCCCGATTTTTGTCTTGTTCCGAGCGTTGGGACTGACAAGCGATAAGGAAATTTTAGAAACAATATTAGGAAACATTGAGACAAATAATAAGGCGAAGTATTTGAATTTACTCCGCCCGAGCGTAATGGATTCTATGGGCATCTACAATCAAATAGACGCTATTTATTTTATTTCTAGATTGACAAAGGAACAAACCACTGTCGGCGTCCACTTAATATTGGCTGATTATTTGCTCCCGCACATTGGTGTGTCTAACCATATGTCAAAAGCCCACTATCTTGGTTATATGGTATTTGAACTGTTGAAAGTGATACTTGGAGAAAGTCCTGCAACTGACCGCGACCACTACAAGTTTAAGCGAGTAGAAACAAGTGGTAATATGATGAAACAATTATTCAGCGAATACGCAAATATAATGTACAAACAATATTACTTGAAATTTGAAGAAGAATACTATTTTAACCAAAGCAGATACCAAGGAAACGATGAAGCTTCGCCGGAAGAAAGTTTCAAGTATTTATTTTTCAATAATTACAGTAAGGTATTTGAAGACAAGATAATATTTCAAGGTTTCAAAAAAGCGTTCAAAGGTAACTGGGGTAGCGCGTCCCATACTAAAAAAATCGGCGTGATTCAACCGCTGAACAGACTTTCTTATAACTCATTCTTGTCACATGTTCGTAAATTAAACCTAAATATGAATGAAGGTGCCAATATTGTCGGTCCGCATTTACTCCACGGTTCTCAATGGGGGATCATTGACCCAGTTGATACGCCAGATGGTGGAAATGTAGGATTTCACAAACATATGGCAATGATGACAAAAATAAGTCATCATGTTGATGAAGGTCAGTTAATTGATTGGATGTTCAAAAATATGAATATACAGAAAGAGGAGAGTGGAAAATCAAATATTTTAATCAAACTAATAAATATTGAAAATTGCAATCTTCATGAAGTGGAAAAATATTCCGAAGTATTTGTAAATGGCAAAATCATAGGGGTGACAAACGACCCGCTAAGATTCAAAGAGTTGTTTTTATTGGCAAGGCGATGTAATTATATACCAATTTATGTAAGCATTTCATTTGAATACAGAGACAATCATATTTTTATTTATTGCGATGAAGGGCGTTTGATGAGACCATTATTATACATCCAAAAAAAGTCATTGAGTTATGTCACAAATAACCTGAGAAATTTAATTGAAAATGGAAAATTTACTTGGGAACAGTGTATTTACGGTAACTCAGACAAACCAGCAGAGGAGGTTTCTAATAACAAAAAATTTATTGACTTTTCGTTTGATGAAATTTTAGAGGAAGGGAAAATCGGTCATGGTGCTATTGTAGATTTTGTTGATAAAAGCGAAGAAGATAAATATTTGGTCTGTATGCACGCGCATCATGTTATGGAAGGAGTACAAACCAAATATACTCACTGCGAAATACACCCATCGCTGATGTTTGGTGTCATGGGTAGTCAGGTAATTTTCCCCGAACACAATCAGTTACCCCGTGACTTATTTAGTTGTGGTCAGTCGAAGCAGGCGGTTTCTTTGTATCACAGTAACTTTTTGAACAGAATTGACAAAATGGGCGTTGTTTTGAACTATGGAGAAAATCCTATTGTTCGTAGCAAGATGTTCAAGTATATACACGAAGAGAAACATCCTTATGGAGAAAATGTAATTGTTGCAATTATGAGTTATAATGGATATAATGTTGAAGACGCAATATTAATGAATGAAGGATCATTACAACGCGGATTGTTTCACACAACATACTACACTTCATACGAAGCATATGAAGAAACGAGCACTATAGGTATGAGCGATACAAATACAGTATTGAAGGATATAAATGATGAAATTGACATTGACGTGAAACCAGGATACAATTATAACCATTTGAATGAATTTGGTATCATAAACGAAGGTGTTGAAATGGACGATAAGAAAGTTATGATTGGAAGAGTGAGCTACTCTCAAAGTAATCCAGATCAACGCGTTGATTCTTCGGTGTTTCCGAAAAAAGGGCAGCTGGGCGTAGTCGACAAGACGTATATTACACAAGAAGCTGAAGGCAAGCGAATTGCAAAAGTTCGTATTCGTGAAAGAAGACTTCCAAGTATGGGAGACAAATTTTGTTCTAGGTGCGGGCAAAAAGGAACGATTGGCAAAATTGTTCGTGAAGCAGATATGCCATTCACAAAAGACGGGTTGAAACCAGACTTAATAATTAATCCCCACGCTATACCGTCCCGCATGACAATTGGACAACTTGTTGAAACAATCATGAGTAAATTGGGAGTAGATCTGGGTTATGTGATGGATTCAACACCATTTACTACAGAATCCTTCAAAATTCAAAAGATTCAAAAACATTTGGTCAATAATGGCATGCATAGTTCTGGCAACGAATACTTGTACAACGGTATGACAGGAGAAATGGTAGAGCACTCTATTTTTATGGGACCAACATATTATATGAGATTGAAACATATGGTAAAAGACAAAATAAATTACAGAGGTAGAGGTCCGAGGAGTCTTCTTACCAGACAAACCAATCATGGTAGGGCAAATGATGGTGGTCTTCGCATCGGCGAAATGGAACGCGACGGTGTAATTGGACACGGTTGTTCTCATTTCTTGAAAGACTCGTTGATGGAAAGAGGTGACAAGTACAAGATGGCGATTTGTACTCACAGCGGAACAATTGCAATATATGACAAGGAGAGCAATAATTTTTTTAGTCCACTAGTTGACGGACCCGTTAAATACAATCCCGAAAATAAAGAACAGTTGACCGGTGTGAAAATCTCTGAATTTGGAAAAGAATTTAGCATTGTTGAAGTGCCTTATTCTTTTAAATTGTTACTACAAGAATTATCCTCCATGAATGTTCAAATGCGATTAATTACAAATGAAAATATTCACGAGATGAATGTAAGGAATTCTATCAATTATGAAGCAGCGGTTCATTCCAAAAAAGAAGAAATGTCTGTCATGGACATCAATGTTGACGAAGATGGCGAAGGTTTAAAAATCGTTCCGCAAGATTCGTTCAGAGACAGAATGAATAAACATGTCAATATTGATCCTTGGAGTTTTGATAAAATGAGCGATTCTTATCATTCTATTATTATGGATGAAATGGGTGAACCGACAGAAAGTTTTTTTACATATGACGAACGTCTTGAAGATCAACCACCAAAGTTTTTACCAAAGGGGTGGAGTGAAAACGACATTGTAAAATACAATATATCGCCATATATTTTGACTGAAAGTTTGAAAATAAACAAAATCCCGAATAATTGGAGCATTCTCGTGGATAAAATCAGACGTTTTAACGAATCCAATATTCCAATCAACAAGCCAATAGATTTGAATGAATATGATAGCGTTGAAGATAAACTATCACAAGCAAATGACGGCGAACAACAAGATGGATTGATTCGTGCTGAAAAGGATATGATATTAAACGAACCATGGATCGTGAAAGAAAGCAAAAACACTCCAGGAAGATACTATTTTTTTAATACACAAACTAAAGCCATGGACTGGAAGATGCCATTTGACATTGTGAAGATTGAGTCTATTTATGATAACACACAAAATGATCTACATACAAATGGTGATGATAATAAATCTCCTCAAACAGAAGAAGAAGTGGAAAAAGTAAAATCATCATATGAATCTATATCACCAATGGTTATTCCGGAAAGTCCCGTATATAACAACGATGCCGCTTCGCCGCGATATGCCTTTACGAGCGAACGCATACCCCGCGAAGGAGAAAAAGAAGAAAAAGAAGAAGAAAATAAACAGTCAAATACGCTACTCCAGGTCAACAAATTACCTTAAATTATAATTCAAGAAAAAATTGATTTAACCATTTTAATATGTTTAAGATATATAAAACCATGAGCCTTCAAAAAAGCAACACTCTTAATGAAATTTACAATTCTAGAAAAACGCTATTGAAATATTTGAAAAATCTGGGGTATGACACGTTGAAGTATGAAAATTTTACGATTGCGGAAATAAGCGCTATGGAACAGGCAAGCAATGAGCAAAGTTCGCAAGCATCAATTAGTCAACTTAATTTTGAGGTAAAATCTAAGAAAAACGACAAAGACGAAGAAAAAACTTGTTTTGTTATCTATTATGTTAACAAAGCTATGAAAAAGGCAGTTTTACGAGATGTTATTGATGAATACTACGATTACGACGATAAAGACAAAAAACTTTGCTCGTTAATTGTTGTGACCACAAATGTGAACGATACAAACATGAACATTGTTAGAGAAATGTGGGAAAAGTATGGTTTGTATTGCGTCTTGTATGATCTTGCGTCATTACAGTATAATGTTATTGAACATGGTTTTGTTCCAGACCACGTAAAATTGACACAAGAACAAAAAGAAACTGTTATGAAAAAATACAATATTTCAAACGATTCGCAATTTCCTGAAATAAGTATGTTTGATCCTGTAGCAAAGGCAATATTAATGCGACCCGGTGACTTGTGCGAAATCACGAGATATGAAAAGATTTCATTCAAGAATACATTTTACAGAATCTGTGTAATTTAAATGTGTGTTTATTATAATTGAATAATGGAAGGATACTTTGTTTCCGATATAAGTGATGTTATACTGACACACTACAATAAAAAAGAATTTGAAGAGATTTACGATTATATTGATACCAGTATTAATGACCTGGACTCTTCTATGAATACTGATTCAGCATATCGTCTCCAACAAGATATTGCCTTTTTGAATACCAGTTTACTGAACGATATTTCAAAATACGTGAATTCAAAACATGAATCTCCTATAGAAACTAAAAAAAAAGACACATACGAACAACAAAGTAAATCAACAGAAATAAATTTAGTCCATAAATATTTTTATTTGATATTTAAACTACTTGTCATATTTGCACTCATAGTCCTTATTTACATGAAAACAATAGCATCTAGTTCTGATTCGACCCCACAATTATCTGGAAAATCTAGTTTGATATATTAAAAGTATACACATTTTAAAAAATATTTTTTATTATATAATGAGTGAGATTAATAACGCTAACATTGAGATTGTAGATGCTTCTCTGAATGCTTATCAAGGTTATATAGAACAGATTGATGCGTGTATGAACAATCAGAATGCTTATGGTGGGTATGCGGGATTATTTTATAATGCCCAAACCGCAAAAAACGATATCTCAACATTTCTACGAGATCTTAATTTTACCACACCCGTTGATTCTGATACTATTGGTAAGCTTGACGCTTCTTATAATAAATTTTATCAAGATTTGAAAAAATCTAATGAGACAAACCAAGAACTCCAAACATTGGTTTCAAAATACGAAGCAACTGATGCGAAATTATCAAATGCGAAGAAAACCAATACATATTCTATGTTAATGGTATGGATTATTATTTTCTTGTTTATTGGCGTTGCGTTATTTCTTAGCATTATTGAAGATAAGAAAGACATGAATATATTTTCAAAATCAATATTGGTTTTATTTTCATTGGTTGTTTTCTTCTATATTGTTAAAAACCTAAAATTTTACATTGAACAAAATATACAATAATATTTATCTATTATATATAATATGTCTAACATTACATATGATAGAAATAAAGTAGAAGCATTTAAATTGGCATTCGCGACTTATAAAACTGCTAAGACATCATTCACCGTATCAATGGAACAATTTAGAGAAGTAATCGAATTCATGGAGGAAGGAACAAATATAAATCTTGCGCCGAAACAGGAGAACAGTGGAGAGGATTATGTGATAAATGATAAAGGTATACTTATACAAAAGCAAACCCAAACCCCCGGTAGTTACGATAGTTCGGTCAATAGTGTTGTAGATGTTGGCGAATATAAGGCATTTGTCACGAATGTAAAATATCAAGCGGGCAATGTTGCATCCGTCGCCGAAACAAACAAACTATATCAAGTTGGGTTGGAGGATCTTGAATATAATGACACATCTGAAAACACTGTCAACAAATATTACAATATAGATATTTACCCCGAGATCACAACTTCAGGCGATTGTAATATGGGCAATTTGTTTCAGTGTAGTGCCAGAGCAAAAATGAAAAATAAACAATATTACGGTATTGAAGGAGGAACTGATTCAACAAAAGTCACCTCTATTTGCGATTGCTATATTTTTGACGAGATTCCCGATAATGAGGTTACTGAAAGATTGAGAACGGTAGAGTTTAACGATATTTCCACTGCGTATTTAGCAACATTGATGGATGGAAGTCTTTATCAAATAAAAGAGGATTCATTTAGTGATAATTATGACGGTTTCTATAGCTATAGTAGTACCAGTGAGAATAATAAGATTAGCAGACTAATTGATGGTGAGGAGGATGATACTTTGTATTTGAACCCTTTTGTGGGAAATGGAATAAATAATATCAACATAACTCAATTAGGCGATAACTGTGGAAGAATATGAAGAAATGCTGCAATGCGAACAACTAATTATCCTTATTAATAATTACAATGCCAATAATTATTGATAAAGATAATTATATATATATTTAATATAATAACACTATGCCCTTTTTATTCAAAAATAAAGAGACTCAAAAATGGTTGAGTTTTGACAAAAATTCATCAACTTACAATAATAGAAGCATTACATTAACAGAATGTAAAGAGTGCGACGATAATACAGTGCCAGCCGACATGCCAGATTCTGTTTCTGACGAATATTTGATAAAGCAAAATGAGAATTGTATTTTTCCAGACAGCACAAATAGTTTGATTTCTGAGAATTGTAATAATTCTGACAGCGATGTCTACATTTTGAAAAAGTTAAATGATTCATTTCTAGAACAAAGTTTACCAAACGCTCTGAAGGTTTCTATAGGGTTTAGTGATAATAGCACAGCAATGGTGAATGGTAGTCCCCACAACTGGGGGAAAGAACTGACAACGGCAACTCATTATTATAAATCAGATGAATCAAAAGAAAATTCAGAAATTTATACTATAATAAAAGACCCACAACTTTATGAGGGCAACAACGCATTAGCGAATCCAAAATACAGAGACTTTATCACAAAAAATCTCGAAATAAGATGCAAATTGTTTCATGTAATAGAAGAATATAATTCAAGTAAGCAGTTAGTCGCAAAAACGATATACAGATTGAAATATATGAACAAATCAAATATCGGGGATTTGACAGATCCATATGTCGACGGAATCTTGATGTTTATCGAATCAAACGAAAACGAACTATCAAATTCGTCGTCGTCGCCACAAACAAACGACATTGTTGTATCTTATTTTGATAAAAGTAATTATACAGAGGATAATCTAAGCGAAACAAATTCGTATAATTTTTCAAGAGCATATATAGGAGCAATTGTATCCGAGGGTGACTCCGCTACAATCTATGGTTACATAAATACTTCGGAATATGGTGGAGGGGTCATAATTAAAAAGAACAGTCCAAACAAAACAGTATTTCGCGTTGTTCCAAATGATGGTGTATTTAATCGTATGGTTAAATACTCTTATCCTCCACAAGAAACCAGTAGATCCGGAGCACTTGATGTAAACATGTCGAGTTTTCTGAATCCTAAGAAAAAAATGATTGTATCGTCAAATAATAAGGTTATTTCAAAAAATTTTCGCGATGAATCGCAACAGAGTAACACAATATTCAATATTGTCCCAGTTTCTGAATCTTTTTCTGTAATGGAAGGATTTGCAACCGATTCTATTGGCGATAAAATAGCCACATTGAATAATATGTTACAATCATCTACGTCGTTTGAAAATATTATCGTCTACATAAAAAGTGTGCTAAGTTATATGTACGAAAATAATGGGAGCGACGCCTACAATCACATTGTAGCAAAGTACGAAAATGATTTGAAAAATATAATGTATTGTTTTGATTATGCCAATCGACTATATGAGAATTTATCCCGTTTACACAAAAATTTTACCGAAAATTATTTAAAAATTGGATTAAATAACGTATATGGGAATGCAACAAACAGCGAAACAATGATATTTGCCGACGACCTTGCGGATGAGGTGGTAGATCAATTAAACAAACTAAGTACCGAAATCGCAGCAACCAAAGATGGTTTCCAGGAGGTTTATAACCTCTCGCTTATTGAGGTAAACGCAGATATATTATTCTTCCTAGTCAACATATTCAAATATTTCCAGAATAATTACAATAACATCAAAAAGCATGTGGATGTGTTTTTTGATTACAATTATGCCAAGGTCCACATTGATTACTGCAAGACAAAAGATTTCTTGAGACAAATTAATTTTGATTCGAATGAATCGTTCAACTATGACAACCTGATCATTTTGAGTACAGGGACTTTAAAGCAACGCATTGAATACGGCGAAAGTTATAAAAATAAAAGTAAAACCTTTTTCGACATAGATTTTGGTGAAATATACAACCAGTTGTTCGTAGACGCCACATCTGGATCGAGACCCTTTGTAAATACACGCATTTCCAAAATTCTACATAAAAGGCAACAAATCACATCACAATTTATTACCGCGAATAATGGACAAAATGGTGTTATGCATTATTATCATAATCTTTTGATTTCTCAGAAAGAATACTATAGAAGATTCTTAGAAATAAAGAACCAGAACAATAATATTATTTATTTTGAAACCAGTTTACCGAATACTAGCACTCCAATAACAATTTTTGAACATTGGAATACCTATGGAAAAACACTACAATTCGACGACTCATATTTCTTTGCTATAATGAATTACTATTCGGATCTTGCAACATCATCTAGTAATGATAGTGGAAGACAGGCAGAAATCTTTTTGTCGCTATTTAAGAATTTGAGGTATTACAAAGATACCGGTACTCTTATTCCAACTTTGGATTATTCTGATATCAAAAATGATAATCTGTATAAATATTATGAAAATAATCATTTTATTAATAAAAAGTCGGAACCAAATATAATAAGCACATTCATGGATAAATATAATACAATGGCGAATGTAATTGAAGCTAACAGCGGCAGCCATGGTGGAGTCATATCTATTAATGAAGAGTCGCTGAAAATAAGCGAACCGTTTAAAAATATAGAAGGCTTTGTTGATATTAAAAGCGCAAGTGTATATCACCCAAGTAAACCTTCAATTATCGCTGCACCCAGTAAGACTGACTATGATATAAGTGTATTTGCCGACGCATTCCGTTATCCAGACCTAGATGAACCAAATAATTCAACTTCAACTCTGGGGGACTATTTGCAAAATAAATTTTCTGGCGGAAATTATGTTCCTAAAAACGCAACGTGCGTTGACCCAGATGGAACGACTACTTATCCAAATATTGTAATGAGATATTCATGTGGACAATCTGGTGAGAATTATTATGACTCTGGTATCAATGATTTTTTTTCGCTATCGGCTTGTAAATCAAGCAAATTTACTTTTGAAAAAAGGGTTGTATTGGAATATAAGGACGATAATTCTACTAATACCTGCTATGTCAGGTTAAGAATGAATAATAATAAGAATTCTACTTATAAGATGTCTGGTGTTGTTTCTGTTCCTAGGATTAGCAATCTTGTAACGTTTGATTATTCAAAAGGTGTTTCAAACGGTGTTCAAGAATTGACAACAAAGTACGAAGGTCCTGCTGGTGATGATAACACGATGGATTATTTAGAAGATATTGGCAACGACGAACCTGACGATTCTAGTTATGTTTTGTACAGCAACCCATCATACTTTCGGCTATACATCAAAGGCAAAAAACTTAAATTAGATTACAAATTGGCTCTCGGTAAGAAAATTGATGATCGCTCCACCGATATGAAAGGAAACTTAGACCCCACGGTTGAATTGAGCCAGAGAACTAAAGTTGTACATCTTTATAAGAATGGCAAAAACGTTGGTGACAAAGTGAATAAAAGTTTGTACATAGATTCGGCGGGCGTCTCTCACAATATCACGTCCGGCAATTTAGACACAACAACAAATACTATCAACTCTAAATATTATGAATATGATAATTATTGTTATAGTGGGGTTATTACTGATAATGCTGATGCCAACATCATTGCTAAATTTGAACCGGATGGGGCTACTAAGACTGAAACTAATCTCAATGCAGACATGTTAAAAGGCGTTTATCCTTCGTTGGGTTCTAATTGTGCCGGCAGTGATAGCGCCGGCACATTAAAGCTCCAAAAAAACGCATTTAACTCTGATTATGGTGCTTGTATGACAAACCCGGAAGATGTATCTATGACTAATATTGTTTATTACGATACCAAACTTGCACAGAATCCAAGCAACGATTTTAGCGATGCTAAATGTGATAAAAAACACGTATTTTCGGGAGCAGTTGAACAATTCAAGGCTGACAGAAATACATTCCGAGATATATTTGCAGATATGATTGAAAAATTCAATGAATTAAATGAGAATGAATTGGAAATGTTGAATGGAACCCAGGAGAGTATAGAAAATCTCAAAGAAACTATTAGCGAATACAATGAACTATATGAGAAGGCAACAGAAAACAAAGGGAAAAAAACAATAATAGACGCGCAAACAGACGACGCAAAAATTGTGTTAAAACAATCTCAACATGGTATGGCGCTTATGGGAATCGGAGCTATTGGTGCTACAATGCTTATGTTCAATTATATGAAAAAATAGTTTATATATACATATAATATATTGCAAATTAAATGACTACTGTAAATATTACAGATAATTTGGAGAGTGAATCTATTAATAAAAATCATGCGTTATCATCATTCGATGTTCGCAACGAAATGCTTGATAAGATATTAGACGATGAGCTTTATAATCAGGAGCTTTATAATGGGGGAAACGGTAGTCGGTACAATATTGATGGTGGAAATATTGAAGAAATTAAAACAGATTTGTTTGATATTATTAAAAAGTCAACCAATTTTGATGTCTCGAATATAGATAGACTAGAAGAGATAGATGTGTCTAACATATCATTGTCGTACAACAAAACTGCTGACATGTATCGTAATCAAAAGGCAGTGGATTATTATGTTCAAGGTAAAAAAAAAAAATTTGAAACTAGGAACAAAGAACTACTCCAAGATGTTGACAATCGTATAAGACAAAAAGAAATTTTTACATATTATTATAAAAAATACAACGCCCAGAAGAAAATATTGTTTTACATTGTTATTGCGTCCATTCTAACAATATGTTTGACGTATTTGAACAAAAGATTCAAGTTTTTGGTTACTGATACAATATTTATTTTGGCAATAGGGATTTTATTTGCGATTTTAGTAATTAATATCTGTGCCCAACTCTTTGAAATATTCTTTAGAAATAATATAAATTTTGACGAATATGACTTCATGTTTCAAAATAAATCCAATGTCAATAATATTATTGAGAAGAGCGACAAGGAAAATGAAAGAGAAAAATGCGACGCTGAAATTAAAGCATACCAGGGAAGATAAATTTAATATATAATATATTAAATTTATATATTAAAGATGAGCATTTCTTTACTAGGCACTAATTATAATAACTTTAAAGAAATTCCATATTTGAACGGAGGGGTTGATGTCTCTTCAACGTACATTACAGAACTTAACGCCCTCAAGACCCAAATCACTTCACCCGGTAAATATTTAGATTCTACTGGGATTCAACACGAACTACAAGACTATTACAGTAAAGAATATTCAGTCCCTGAACTGAACGAACTAGAAGACTATATTGCTAAATCATTTGTAGAAAATGAAAAGCTGTCAAAAGAGGATTTGAAAAATAAACTTAATTACGCAATAAAGACTGAAAATATCCATAAAAATATAGTCAACAACAACACATATAATAATGCGCTTCAAAAAATGGTCGAGGAAGATATAGAACTGGATGAAGCAGATATAGATAAAGTGAAACAAATGTTACACAATAAAACAAGAAATCTGGAAATAAGACAATATTACGACGAAAAGATGAAAATGCAGATAGGAATAGTAAAAACCGTAATTATTATTTTCTTGATTTTGTTGACACTAACAATGTTATATAAAATGAACATTTTGAACACTCATTTATATATTGCTTTGATTGGAATTGGATTAGCATGTATTGTAATATTCACAGTTGGAAGATTGATTGATATTTTGATGCGCGATAATATGAAATTTGATGAATATTCTTACATAAGATCGCATCATTATTTGAATAAAGGAGACAGCGATTACAAATCACTGAATGATGATGACATTCCATTACATCAGAAAAACGATTTGATAAGTGACAAATGTTTAAAAGTTATGAATGAATGATACCAGATATAATTTGAAATTTATAATTTTAAATATATATAATATAATGCCTGATTCTCTTTTAGAAGATTTATTGGCAGATTCTCAAACGAAATATTTAAAAGAGTCTTGTCCGTCTTTGTTTAATAGTTCGGGTACTCCTAATTTGTCATACAACAATATATTGAGTACAGATGAAAATATCGTCATACCGGATGGACTAAAGTATTACCAAATGGTAGAGACTGGAAATAACTATGTAAATGATTTGCTTGACGAAGAAGAAAAGTTCCTCACAGAAAAATATGGCGAATCGTTGTATAATTATTTCAAAAAGGAACGAAAGGACTATATAGATGCGAAAATGAAAGAGGTGTGTTCGACGCTTGTTTCAACTGGTAGTAGCGACACTGCAACTGGTGGTAGTAATGGTGATGCCACGCTCGTTACAGCACTCAGAAAGCAATTAAATTCATACAGACAATCACTAATCACTTATAATGAAGTGAGTAAAAAAGAAAAAAAAAATACAGAATTGGGTTTTTTGAATGCGAGAAAATTTCATTACAGAACAGACGCGATGGAAGATGTAGACAAGATTGACACTGCGATTAGCATTATTTATTATGTTGCTTTGATTGGCTGTGTGATATATATAGGAAGTCAAGGTCGTTTGAATATTAGGAAAAATTGGTGGGTTTATTTATTATTAATTTTGTTACCGCTTATGCTTTCTAGAATATACGCATTTGTTGTGATGCGTTTATACAAACTCAAGCAAACTATTTCAGAACAAGCTCCCAGAAACTCATTTTTGAATCAATTATAATGCATTCACTCTGGTTCGAACCCATCAACATCTGTGTATTCGCTCTTGTAACTGAACCCAACCCATCCATTATTAGGATATTTCCCGTATTTATTTTCAAAATATGCAACGAGTTCTTTGCCGTGTGGTTGAGTCGTACCAGTATACATTTTTGAGAACCATTCTTTGAATTTTGATATAATATCTCTCTGTTTTACAGGGTGTCCATTTTTACTCGGATATGGATTGACCATTGCGTTATGAAACTCTAAAAGAATGTCTTGATCTTGGCGATATTTATTGGTGGATTCCATAACCATGTCTACATCAACAACGCGACCTTGTGTTTCAAACGCAATATCTACAAGCATCGACAACATCACAGGTGCCCAAGATTTGAATTTTTCATCTAACTTTTGATCAATCTTAAATTGATATTTATATTCTTCGGCTGGAAATTTGGGGTCTTTATAAGGTTTAGCGGTAAATTTAGAAAGGAAATCTACTTTGCGAAGACGTCTCCACGTACCATCATCATTGCTCTTTACATCAAACATGCAATTTGTACAAACTACAAGTTTGAATTGTGGAATAAATGTGACGCTGTCTTTGAAGAGCGCCCTACATTGAAGTGGGTCACCGCCAGTAAGTTCTTTGACAATACCCTCATTGATGCTATCATTTTTAGATGGTTCTTGCATGACAGCATAGCGAGTTCCAATCAAATTATAGATTTCCGAAGAAGTCCCTCCAATATTAGAACGTTTTTGAGTGACAAGACTAATAGGAACAGTCCCTTTGTATTCGCCTAGAACCATCCCCATTAACTCAACCAATTTAGATTTACCATTTGCTCCCGAGCCGTTGTAAATGTTAAATGTCTGGTTTTCGTTTGTTCCTAGTAAAGTAGATGCCAAATGTTCCCACATGTATCGTCGTAGCGACGAGTCTACTTGTCCGGTCTTTTCATGTTTGATATCGGGAAACAACTGGTTCATAAAATCATTGATTTCCTTAACAATATTTGGCTTGTTCTTTTTGTAATAATCAAGTGATTTGTAGTTGAGATTTGTTGATTTTGATATATAATCATCGTGTTTTCCACACCGATGCGTTTTTTCTTTGAAATCAATCACACAGTTTGTACATCCAAGCAAATATGAATTTTTGTCCAGTTTGTTATAAAAGTCCTTGTCCCAAAATAGTTCTTGACACTCTTTCATAATGTTGTTTTTAGTTGTTGTCTTTTTTAACAACTTACAAGTTGCACTCATTTCATTTCTCTTTTTTATGAAATCTTTCTGAGAATCATTTTGATTGTCTTTGAATTCGCCGACAATTTTGTTGCTCATATTATTCATTTTCATATCTTCATCTTGTTCGTTTTTTTCTACATTCAGAATCATATTGTTTTGATTTGCAAGTGCAGAACTTTGATATGAAAATAGTTTTTCTTCATATTTTTTGTACATTTCTGTGGAGATTTTCAAACGAAGCGCGCTGCCTCGGTCATTTATTTCCCAACGATTATGTTTGAATTCATACCACGTATTATTTCCAATGCTGGCACATACATACTGGGCCTTGAACATTTGGTGTAGTGTATTTGCAAGATCGCACTCAGTATTGTTTCGGAACGAATAATAAATATAATAATCAACTGTTTTGTTGTATATATTTTTATATTCTTCGGGATTACTCATTTTACACCAATAAATGACCGATTTGAAAGTATAACCTTCACTGTCATTCATTTCTCCGTCTTCCCATATTTCTAGGGCATCGTTGTGGGCAAAATCAAAATCTTCGCTTTGACTTGAGAATTTCAGCCAGGTTAATATTAATTTTTCGTTTGTATTTTTCAAAGCCCAGCATACTCGTATCCATTTGTCATATGACCCAGACCCCCAATATTCTTCGGGGAGTGCCATAGTATAATTGTGAATTTCTCTGATCTCATAGTCTGTATTCGCGTCATTAAACATCGCTGTGATCATATTATCTAGATCATCCGAGTTTTGTATATCACTCAAACTATTACATTTGCTTTTGTTGGACACTTTTAGTTTTGTCTTTTTAGTTAGACCATCTTTTAGTTTTAAATATTCGTCTTGCCGTTCTTTTTTAATTTCAAATCGTTTGCAGTCTTCGATATGGCGAACACAGAAACACGGGAAGAATTTGTTAAAATCAATGTACTGAATATTTGTTTCGTTAATATCAATCGAATCGTTTTCAACTTCTGAAATAAACATATGCTTGAGTTTGTAAGCTTCATTGCCGGGTTTTCGGGAACCATATAATTGCCACCCCGCATTACCTTTCATAACAGCTTCATCTACAACGCTGTTCCAATCATTTTGCAGTGGTAGGTCATCCCAAATATCGCCAATATTTTCAATAATATAATTTCTGAACATTAGTTTTGCCGAAAAATCAGCAACAATATCTACAATAACGTGGATTCCATCTTTGGTAACATTATCCAAGCAGTTTACATTTTCCTTTTCGAAAATATAGAATGAAATCGGTTTATTATTCAAATCATCAAACAATTCGTTAAATCCGTTCATACACAACTCAATGAAATCGTTTATATGATCAAGACTATGTTGTTTTTCTGTTACTGAAGAATCATATCTAAAGTCTAGATCAATCGCCATTTTTCCATATTCTAACTGACGTTCAACAATATAGGCCTCTTTTTTGTTTTCAAAAACGTGTTTTTTGTATTGTTCACAAAACTCTTTTAGATTGTCTTTTGTAACATGGTATTTATTTCCAAAGACATTAAGCTCAGCATCACCAATCTTAATGTAGTTGGCGGCGCTTTTGTCTTTTGTTATGAATTTTTTTAGATATTGATCTAACGCCATGATTATGATATAGTGTGATATTTCTTTTAACCTTCATTAAGATATCAATTTTTTTTTGATTGTGTACACTACTTAAAAAAAAAACTATAATAATTGTAAACGTACCATGAATGAGTGTATCAAGCGAATAATTATTGATTTAAAAGACGTACAAAAATCACCAATTGATAATATTCATTATGTTCCGGATGAAGACAACATTTTGAATGGATACGCATTAATTATTGGTCCACCAAACACGCCATACGAATATGGTAATTTTTTGTTTGAGTTTCGCTTTTCTAAAAAGTATCCATATGAGCCCCCAACAGTAGTATATAAATCAAATGATGGGGTGACAAGATTTAACCCTAATTTATATCGTTCGGGGAAGGTATGTTTGTCTATTTTGAATACATGGAGTGGGGAACAGTGGAGTGCCTGCCAAACATTGCGTTCAATGCTCATTACATTACAAATGACACTAAACGAGATGCCTTTGATCAATGAACCTGGCGTGGATGAGAAACTTCACATGAGTTCTATTTTAAAGTATAATAAAATGATTCATTTCAAAACATTGGAGTTTACAATTTTACATTATTTGAAAAATAATGACAAAATTCCAATTCAAAATCCCGAGATTATTGACGCAATAAAGCAATACTATAACAAAAACAAAAAAGACATTTTGAAAAGTGCTTTGAGTTTAAAAGAATCTCTGAAAACAGAGATTCTATCCATCCAAATGTATGATATGAAAATGAATTTAAATTATGAGGAACTATATAATAGATTAGACACATTTATGAACAAAAAATTGAATTAAATTTATTTGTCATTTATATATCAATACTAAGATGGATTTTTGTAAGAATTGTGATAATATGTACTATATGAAAAAAAATGACGAGAAACAATTAATACATTATTGTAAGCACTGTAATTATGAAGACCCGAGATTAATTGAAACAAAAAACATGAAGGTTTATGAATATTGTAAAGAAGATAGTGGTGAATATGTCATTATTAACGAATATACACGCCATGACCCTACACTACCACATGTAAAAACAATAAAATGTCCTAATTTGGAATGTGACTCAAATAAAAACGCACAAGTAGAGTCAGACGTTATATATATTCGCATTGATGACCGCAAAATGAAATATCTGTATTTATGTTATCATTGTAATTCTAGTTGGAAGCCATAGTTAAAAAATTGATTTAAAAAATATATGAACAGAGTATAGTATCATAAAAATGTCGGACAATGAAAGCATTGAAAACGGCACCGAAGTTGAAGAAGATGAAGGAGTTGAAGAAACCAAAGGTAATTATGAAGAAAATGAAGAAAATGAAGAACGCGACGAGATATTACTAGATGAATTAGTAGATGAAAATCCGGTTGAAGTAGAAGACGTGGACACCGAAGGTGAATACGATGACGATGAACTTCCTGAAAATGAATTAGACGAAGATGACGTAGAAAGTCAGGAAAACGAACGTCTCGAAGAAAATAACAATGAAGGTGGTGAGAAACCTTCAAACATTATACAAAATAATAATGGTCATCAACAAGCAGATGATTCGAGTGAAAGCGATACTGATGAATCAGATAGTGAAAGTGAAGACGAATACATTCATAAAGTTGATCTTGAAAAAAAATTACAGTACATCAAAGAAACTCACACACAGGAAATTTCAAAAACATACGAAGAAATGGTCGTGTTGACAAAGATAAAACGTCAAAAGACCACAAATTCAGGAGAAGACCTTATTGTTGATGACAAACATACAACAGTGCCAATACTGACCAAGTATGAAAAGACACGCGTTTTAGGAATTCGCGTATCTCAATTGAATGAGGGTGCGCCAAGATACATAAGTCTCGGCAGCGAACACACTATTATTGATAATAATGTGATCGCAGAAAAAGAGTTAAGACTAAAGAAGCTACCGTTTATCGTGACGAGACCGTTGCCAAATGGAGAAAAGGAGCACTGGCGTTTAAAAGATTTGGAAATATTGTAGTTTGTTTGAATAATAAATATATGTTAAGATTGTCAAAAAAAAATATTTCAATAATTAAATATTGGAATATTTTTAATGATTAAGAATATTTCTTATTTGCTTGGCTATACAGTCTTTTATCATGGACTCTATTATTGTCCTATTATGGAAAAATACTTCAAAGATGTGATTAAAATACTCCACATGCTATAGTTATTTTTTTTTGATGCGTGGTAGTTTGGTGCCTAATTTTTGTTCTAATTTGCTTATAAACGCATTATTTGGAATCGCTTTCCCACTCTCATATTGATTGATCAAACTAGTTTGACAACACATCATAGATGATAATTGTTTTTGTGATATTTTTTTACTCAACCGCGCCCGTTGAAGTGCTATTTTAAGTTCTGTGGAAACTTTCTTTTGCGGAATTATTTCATTTTCATATGCTTCACTTTCGTTTAATTTCTTACCAGTTTTGGATACGGTGTGTAAAGATGTGGTTTTCAATACAACGGTATCCCAATCCTGAAAACACGTTTGATCTCTCATTTATATTGATGTCTATATTTTAATGCGATTAATAACACAATTAACATTTCCAACGATTCCCGCATTGTGTACACGTCACGAATGTAGTCATAGGTTCATCTGCCGAACGAGTCTGAAGTTGATAATATGTACATGCTTTCGACTTACATTTACCACAGGTAAAGTTATCAGTGGATGCTTCAATCTTCGGAAAGAATTTGTTTTCTAAGCGAAATTTTTTATCTTGTATTTCTTGTTTCCACTTTTCGGGTAACAGTTCAACATGTGTCAAGAACGATACTTCGTGAGGTTTTATCACGTTTTGTTTCAGTTTTTCCACGATGATATCGTTTTTGAGATTATGAAATATCATCTTAAACTTGTTCATATAAATAATTACAAAAGATTCATTGTCCCATTTTCTGACAACCTTCATTTCAATTGCCTTTTTAATTGAAAAGTTGAAAATACTCTTCTCAACATTATTCGCGATTTTATTATCTTGCACCTTGCTAAAAATATATTTTTTAATTTCTTTGCGAAACGCATCCGGGTTTGAAACAGGCTTGGCGTTCATTTTATAGTTCCTGTATTACAATAAACAAAACTATTTATTTCAATTTTATTCATATTCTTCTTCTTCTAGTTCACCATCCTCAATAACGAATGAGTCTTTATGATAGCCTTCCTTTGTATACTCGTCTGAACTATAAATCTCGCTGTCCATTGACCGTTCGCCGTCGGAATCTCCAATATCTTCAAATCCGCCAAACAAATTTTCATACACGCTTGTCCATTCATCTATGTTTAGATCAACTATTTCGTCGCATTTTCTTTTTACGATACATAAAGAACCAAAATAAAGTTCTCTATCGATCGGTGGGGGAAACTCATACTTGTTTTCGCTATTTGCGCGCCCGTTTTTTTTACCATATACTTCATAACCATTTTCGGCATCCACTTTATCAAATGGAAAACAATATAGTTTTTCAAATCCCGACTCAGACTTGTAGTTACATAATTTGAATAGGTTATCGCCGTTTATTTTATGTTTTGTGTTTTTTTGTTCAACTTCACCGCCTTTGGAAATAAAAACATACTTTGTCATGATTTCTTGTATCTGAGTATTAATTGTTTTTATTATTTAAATGGATTTATACAATGTATTTTATTATTTGAAATGAAAGTGTACACAAACTCGAAAATTAATTTTTCAATAGAGGATCACGAAACATTTGAAGAATCATACGATACTTATATTTATACGCAGAATGGAATATACAAGAAATACAAGAAACATTTTTTCCTTTGTGAATACGATTCGGGGCATTCAAACACCAAGAAAGTGAATCGCGGGTTTAAAGAATATCTTATTGAGGAAAGTGATTTGAAAATAAACAAAAAGAAGATTTTAACAAGTATACCATATCAATGTTATGTTGTCAATCGTTTTGTGAGAAGGTGTTTCCTTGAGAACGACATTGTTTTTGTCAAGGAAATAGATAATGATCATTTTGAATCGTTTTATTTTGTTATCGGTAGTAGTAGTCAGTTAGAATATATTGGTTTATATGTGAAATAAATTATCACAACTATTATAAATAATGTTAAATTTGAAATTTATAATTTATTTTATATGTTTCTTCATTGTTGTGCATTTTGGGCTTCACTTTTTTGATATTGATGTTTTTGAATTGTTTGAAAAACCGGTAACTGAACCAAATACAAGTAAAGACACGACTGCTGAAATAACAGATACCATAAGTGAATTAGAGAAAAGTATACAAGAACTTAAAGATGTTTCGAATATATAAATAATGAATTACAACAACTTATTCCCAAGACTGCTAAAGAATATTCCCAAGTTACCACCTGATTCATTTTGTTATGATTGTAAAAATAATTCAAATGATAACAAAAATAGTAACAGATACAATGATGAAGTAAGGTGTTTTATCCCTAGTGGCAAACGTCTATTACTTTGGTTTTTAAAACATGATTCAAATTACTATTCTATTTTATTGGATTATCAACACTCCAAAGTTGTAAGATGTCATTTTAAATACATTTCATTCAAAAAAATACTGGCTTCCGGAAATGGTACGATGATTTGGGTGACTCAGGTTGGAAGAGAATTAATTCTTAACAAGCTTATTTATTTAAAAGGAAAATATTGTAAGCTAAGAACCGCGGGAGAACACATGGAAGCGTTAAGGCATCTTTTAGATGGTTATATTCACAATGTATCACATTCTTCATTTATTCAACTAAAACTGCCTGTTATAAGCAACACCAATTCAGTATTGTCTTTTGTAGGAAATTTAAACTATTCAGTTTATAATGTGATCTCAATGAAAAATAACTATAATATTCACGTGAATAATTTTCTCGCAGTTTTCTATTTATATTGCATTGATAGCTTAAACGATTGTTATAGCCTGTCTTGTAAAGACAAGAACGGTAATTTATTTCATTATCAAAACGCTTTAATAAATAATGTAGAGAGTAGTATTTTTACTAAAAATATTTTGAATATAAAACATCAAAAGTTTGAAGATATCGAAAAAAGCGACGACGAAAACGAACAATCTCAATATTCAGAAACGTTCAATAAAAAAACCGGTGTTGTCATGTATTGTATTTATGATAGAAACTATAATAAATGGAAACCATACAAGCTTTGTAAAGCAAACAATATGTTAGATGATATCTCTAGGATCAAAAATCTTGAAGAAAAATCATCCCGTATTTGAAACCGAAAAAACATTATTCAGTATCTCATTTTTGTCGGTCTTTGCGCTTTTTTTTAAGGATAATTTGTTTTCATATACAGTCTGAAAATCGTTGTTATCTTCGTGGATTTCAGGATAAATTTTAGAAACTGGTTTGTCAATTACCAAAATAATTCGGTCGTAATCTAACAATTGTCTATATTCTTGTATAGACAAATTACCATAATATTTATTCAGCGTGTAATGTGGATTTGGGGCAAATTTTATCTCTTTTTCATAGTTGTATACTTTGCCATAGATATAATTCAAAAGTTGATATCTTTCAAATTTGGTGTTATTGTCAATATTTTCTTTGAATAGATAAGACGCAGCACATTCAGGGCTACAGAAACAACCATAAACCTCATATTTGCCCTTATGATACAAAGATGGAATAAAAATTGGTTCTGTTGTAAAATCACAAGTGCACCAAAAACAATCAGACTTTTTGTTAATGTTGTTATTATTGTTATTGAAAAGTATTTCCAACTCTTTCAATTTAGTATAGATATTTTTTTTATTTTTTTGCTTTTCTTTTATGTTAACTTTCTCACTAACATCATTTTCTTGTATAATTTTGTTTTCCACACCATCGATCACATTGTAAACTACTTCTTCGTTCTGAGATTTATTCAAGTTGTAGTAAGCTTCATTACCATCTTTTGAATATGCTTTGACTTCTTTTATAATATTTGTATTATAATTGATTTGCGAATTTATATTTTCAAACAAGGATTCATTCAAATCGTTAAGTTTACACTTCAGGTGAAGTATAATGACCTGATTATCAAATGAATTTTCTTCCAGGTTTATTTGCTTTTTCACAATTTTTCCACCTTTTGGTTTGCGTCCACGTTTTTTGGGAACATGAACTTGTTCTTCACCATCTGTATCAACAATATTTGTTTTTTTATCTCTAGGTTTTCTTACCTTTTTTATTAATACTGTTTCAGCCATTTTAATATTATAAGACAAACACAATTTAAATAGTTTTGCTAATTTAATTAAGACATGAGTGAACAACCCTGGATTGAAAAATATCGTCCACAAACATTGAATGATATTGTTTTGAATTCTACAAACAAAACAATATTGAATAATATGATAAATAAAAATTACTTTTCAAATTTGATACTATATGGTCCGCCAGGAACGGGTAAAACAACAACAATACTATGTCTCATGAATGACTATTGTGAGCTTCACCAATGTTCAAATAATTACATACACTTGAACGCATCACACGAGCGCGGTATTGAAGTTATTCGCAATCAAATATTAAATTTTACAGAAAAAAAGAATTTGTTCAACAGTGTTAGAAAATTTGTCTTGCTGGATGAAATAGACTCTATGACAAAACAAGCGCAAAATAACTTAAGTATTGTTATTCAAAAATGTAAAAATGAAGTGTCGTTTATTCTGATATGTAATTTTTTAAATCGCGTGATTGAACCACTTCGTTCTTCGTTTACGATATTACATTTTAATAAAACATCCAATATATGTGACAAATTTATCCGAAAATGTATTAAAAACGAAAGCTTGAAAATTAGTCAAGAAAAGGTGAAATATATCAAAGAGGCAAACTCCCACGACTTGCGTAGTGTGTTGAATCAGTTACAAAACTACAATAAAAATGATATATTTTTTGATGCTAGGACATTTGACATATTGATGAATGAAACAAAAAATTACAACTATTTAACCAAAATTGTTAAGTTCGTTGATATCAAATCAATATTGTGTTTCTTTTTCATTTTTTTATACGATAATCATTGCGAAAAGTTGGATCATTCTATTACATATGATATGAAGCTACTACTTGTTGTAAATAGCGACGTTGACTATTTCGCGAAAAAATTTATACCAAAATTGATTAAAAAATTGAATCTATGATGAACTTAAAAACATTGTTTCATTAGAACTAATTATGGAACTAGAAGAGCAGTGGATGCAGTTTATGAACGGAAGTAATGCCTCCGAATCCTGTGTAAATTATGAGACAAAACAAAACATACGCCCGGACATAAATGAAGAGCCTCCAGAGTGTACTGAACTAAAAATATCAACAAAATCAAAAATTGTCTATTTGAACCAACGGTTTGATTTGGAAACACTGTTTTGGAAGGTTCCTATTATTGACTATGACTCTGAAAAAGAAGGAGTTGTCAAAAAACAAATGAAGTTTAATTTTACATGTGAAGAACAAGTGAATGATTTTGAAGAAAAAATAAGAAATGAGAGTTATGCGAAATGCTCAATACTAAATCAGATTAATAATCCAACCGGTAGAGTTTGTTTTAAGGACGTACGAAAAGTCGACATCGGTTATTGTAAAAATGACTTGTTGAAACCAAATAAGCCAAGTAAGAGTGCGTTCTACAATTGCTTTGTCATTATTTTCAGAAAGAAATATAAAGGTTCTTATCGCGAATTTCATACAAAATTGTTTAATAGTGGAAAAGTGGAAATTCCGGGAATCCGAGAAGATGAAATGTTGGAACTATCTATAGAGTTTCTAATAAAGATAATAAGCTCATATTGTTGTAATCCTCTCCACGAATTAAAAGAAAAAAGAGAACTAGTATTGGTAAACTCCAACTTTAATTGTCAATATTATTTGAATCGTGAATTGTTGTTGGACATTTTAAAAAAGAAATATAAGATCAAATGTAACATGGACTCGTGTAGTTATCCAGGAATTCAATGCAAATACAAACTTGATAGCGAAAATAATGACAAAGAAGTCTCATTCATGATATTTCGTACCGGAAGTGTTTTGATTGTAGGGAAATGTGACGATCCGCAATTAAACGCTATATATCAGTTCTTGGTAAAGGTTTTCCACGACGAGTACAAGAACATATGTGAACAACAAAGCGAATTAGAGATTTTGGATAAAGAAAAGAGTCGCGCTAAAAAACGCTCGCGCAAAGGTTTCACTATTTATATTTAATAGTTAACAAATAAACAATTTAAAGGGAAATGATGGGATTTAAAATATATGACAGATAAAGAAGAAGAAATTCAATTACCGGGTGATACCACTCTAAAAAATGCGTCAAAGCTTAGTATTCAGGAAGACAAACCGATCATGTTAGACTATTGGATGGATTCTTGCGATAAAAATACATCGGTTATGATTGGGGTTAAGACAAACGAAGAAAAGTTGTTGGTGCGCTCTAGCGAAGAATTCACAAGTCCGATTAGCAAAATTTACAAGGTTGGGGGTGATTACATTATCATGACAGAAAACTCTATTTATCTTGTATCAAGTAATATTCCCACGCGTAGAATTTCTTAAGAGGACTTTTTAATTTTAAATATTATTTTTTATTTAAAATGAAAAACTTTCAACCTCTAGTGTAGAACAACTTATGGCATCAGGAAATATTGGTGAAGAGAAAACTGAAGATAAAAACTGTAATATTTGTTATGATGATGCGGTTGACGACGCATCATTGATTGTTTTGAAGTGTTGTAATAACACCAAAAAAATATGCGTCAAATGTGTAAACTGTTTGAAAACTCCCATTTGCCCATATTGTAGAAAACAATTGGACTCAAATTGTGTTCCATTCATAAACGAAAATGTATTACTATCGTCATCTGAACCAAATCGGAATAATACATCTTTTTTGTCTTGGGAAAATTTTCTGTCTCAAGAAAATATTATTGATCCATCATTGTATGATGATTCAAGACGTATGCGAAGAATGATGCGAAGGCTAAGATATCAATATAGACAAGTGAACTCGGTTTCGTCGGCATTTTTTCATCAGGACCTCTCCAGGGAACAACGAAGAAACTATCATACGCGACAAAGAGAATATAATAGAAATATTGCTCGTCAGGCTATGAATCTTCATAATCAGCATGATGTTTTAGACGACATATTTTTTATGGACTAGGCTTAATTAGTTGAGAGTTGAGATGCCATCCAATGATCATAGTCAAACAAATCTTCTGGTTCATCTATTGCCATTATAATTATTCTTTCCTTTATTTCTTTTTTCAATGCCATTGGAGACCTCTTTTTTTTATTTTTCAGATATTTTAGTGAAAATTTTTTCAAGATTGAATCTAGGTCTTCTATTTTGGTTGCTTGATCAAATAAAATTTTGATTTCGCTAGTTCGTTTTTGTATCGCATCTTCCTTTTCTTCGTATGTAAGATTTATAATATGCTCCATTATGTTATCTAGGTCTGATTCATTTATAATTTGTATCACGTTGAGTTCAATTTTTTATAATACTTTGTAACCTCTGGGTGTGCTTTGATTCTTTGAGAATTAACCTTTGTAACATACAATCCGCCGAGACTTTTTACACGACTAAGAGCGACATATGTTTGTCCATATTGAAATATAGAACTACCAATATCAACCACAGCCTTATCAATACTCATACCTTGTGATTTATGTATGGTGATTGCCCATGATAAAATCAGAGGCAATTGCGTGATGCAATAGTTTCCATTTGTTTCAAACGGCCACGAATGTTCGCGAATTGTAATTTCGTCATCAATGTTGTCAAATTTTACAATAGGTACTTTTTTATCACCTTCTGCACTGAATCCCATCACAATTCCTTGACTTCCGTTTACTAAACCAACGTCTTGATCTATATTTGAAATGCACATCACCTGGCACCCCTCACATAGCTCCAGTGTATGTTCAAACATACCATTTTTCATCAAATGCTCGTATTCTTGTTTCACATCTTTTTCTTTGATAAATTTTTCTGAAATGACGGTATCCATTTTTTTTACTCCTGAATTGTAAGAATGTGTGTCTGAATTATTACGTTGTCTTAACTTTCCGTATTCGGCTTGATTCATTCTTTCGACCATCTTCTTAATTGGATATATATAAGTTGGTTTGCTCACGCCATTTTCCGCATCAGATATTTTCTTCTTGCTACAAATTACAAGACTTTCAATTGTTTCAAACGAGGGCGTTCCACACCGAATTTCTTGTAACATTGTAAAATAGGCTTCGTCTTCATTTTGGCGAAAATTTACATCAAATACAAACTGATTGCGAGGTTCAAATATCTCATTCCACAAATTAGACTGGAAACAAAAGTTTGACTGAATAATATCGTCATTATCTGTGCAAACTGGTGGAAGTTGATAGAAGTCTCCTGAAGCAACGATTTGGATTCCGCCAAAAGGAAGATCACATTTTCGAATCTTTTTACACAAGTAATTAAGAACCTCAAATAAATATTGGTTTAACATTGATATTTCATCTATCACTAAAATATCAGTGTCAATGTAGTTTTGCGTTTGCTTGCGTTGAATTATCTTGCGATATATTGAAAGTTCGTTCCCTTTTCCGATACCAAGACAACCCCATTTGTGAATCGTTGTTGCTTTGCAGTTAAGCAATATTGCACTACAGCCAGTCAAAGAGGTCACCTTAATATTTTTACCTTCTCGATTTGCTAGTTTAAATATTTCTTGGATAAAATAGGACTTTCCACAACCGCCGGGACCAGTGATGAATATATTTTCTCCATTCAAGAAAGATGAGTATGCTTCGGTTTGACGCGCTGTGAAGTTCATTGGTGTTATTACGTTCCTTTACATAGCCATGATAACATTTCTTGAATCAATTTTTATTTTTTGTCATTTACTCTTGAGTTTCTGCGACAACTTCGTTTTTTAGATTTTCAATAGACTCGGTTACTACCACTTCTTCACTTTTGGCTAGTTCTTCTTTATTTTTCTTTTTGGCTTCCGCGCGGGCATTTTTCGCCGCCAAGCGACGAGCACGCTTCTTCTCAAGTAGTTCTTCTTTTTTCTTTGCTTCTTCCTGTTCCTTCGTTCTTTTCAGGGCTTCTTCCCTTTCTTTTTGTTTTAGTTCTTCTTCCTGTTTTATTGCCAACTTTGCTTCATCAATCGTCATATTATCTGGGGTCGCGCGTTCTTTTTGAATCATTGGCGACGTCACAACTACTTTTGCTTTTTGTAAACGCAGTGCTTCTTGTTTCGCTCTTTCTTGATGCAATAACATTCTTTTCCTAGCAGATTCACCTCCAAATGTAAAGTTCATTTATATATTTATAGATATAAAAATAATATGTAAATATATAAATGAGTGAAATATGCGCAAGCTGTCTAGATTTTGATATGAATAAAATAGTAAAATCAAAAGATTCGTTATCTCCAAAATGGTTGTCTGAAAAAGACCACGTGCGCGATTTTATTGGAAAGAATCAATCATTTACAAACAAAGTTCCGCAAAAATATAATGTTGTCATGAAAGTAAATATTGGAATGCAACACGTTGGTAAAAAAGTGTTGTATTGGGCGGCAAAAGAAAAAACGACTAGTCATTTACACGTGAATGATGCTAAAAGCGCCTATGGGAACTTTTCCAACAGCGGGATTGTAGTTGTCAATAATAATGGCGAAGTTTTGCTGAAATTATCTTGCCCCCAAATTTATCATACAATCCCATCAAACGACTCTAAACCACATACATATTATAGACACTTACACTTAGTTATAAGCAACAATGCCAAAAATAAATGGGCAAAGCAAATATACACCAAAATTGTTGTGTGTCGAAAAGATTTGAAATCATCAATGAAATATCTAAAGAGTGGAGAATGTATTTTTATAAATGCGTTACCCAGTGAATATTATGGGAAAGACCATATTCCAAATAGTTATAATTTAACACACAACCAGGTTAAAAAAATGAGTCAAATGGCATTATTTACATGGCTTGAAGAAATTGTTAAATTACATTATCCGAAAATATATAATGCATTGAAAAATAATACCATATCTATTTATGAAATACCTATTATCACATACTGTGCCCATGAAAAATGTAATGCCTCGGAGTTATTGATAGAGGAATTGATGAAAAAAGGAATTGTCAATGTAAATGAGTATTCGGGTGGAATGAAAGAATATAGAAAAATATATTAATATTTTGGTTTCTTCTCTGACAATACATCATCAATATGTTCTTTTACAGTTAATGGGTTTCCACAAAGACGTCCTCCACAACAATCGTGATTTGCCAAAATAGAACGAATTGTAACATCTTTTTTATTATTTGTAGACCATCGTCCGAGCGGCGGCATTGGTTTTGTTGTTAGTTGTATATTTTTACACACCGACATAATTGTATCAAATATAGTCTGGTTTCTCATCTGATATATGTAATGACAAAACATTTAGATGTTTTCTGAAATATAATATTTTATTTTATATTAAATAAAGTGCTACTTTAATAGATATGTTGTATAGTCAATTCATGGTGATGAGTTTTCCGTTTGTGACGGTTATTGAGAGGAATGAAAAGAGAAAAAAACTTGATCTAGTTGGCGGTGATAATATTACTCCACCCAAACAAAGTCAAAAATGTCCAAAACCCGAACCAAAAAATGAATCGCAAGACATGATCTGCTTGTCAAACTTAGAAGAAATTGTATTTTCAACATCGTCGTCGCGGTGTTTAATGGATGAGATGAGATTAACACCAAGACCGCCGATTGATTATGATAAATATTTAGACTTTTTTGAATAAAGAATTGTATATATATATAAAATATTATGAATAGTAACAACTCTTTGGACGATGTCAAATATATATATGATGATGACTTGTGGTTTTTCCCACACGATAAACAAGTTGAGATTGTATCTATTTGGATAAGTAAAATGAATCCTCACAACAACAAACTATATTATATTAATCCTAAAGTTTTTTACAATTTTAACAATTAAAAAGAACATAATAAATTATTGATAATGTAGTTCAATAAAATGTGGAGTAAATACATTAGTTTCCTTTTTATGTTGCTGAATTATTCTAGTGCATACACAAATATTCCATATAAATTTGGTGATAGAAATAACAACAATGATAAAAAAAACAAATTGATAGAAAATCGTAAAAATCTTCAAAAAAATATTGAAATATATGAATCAATACAAGAATGCGACATTTCTGACATACGTAGCTGTGGGAACGAATGTCCATTATGTATTGGTGAAAAAGTATTAATATGTAAATATTGTCGGGGGACAGGATTTTTGATCATGGGCGACGAACTAATTGGAACCGGAAACAATTGTACAATATGTATGGGAAAAGGGGAAACAGAGTGCAAGCGATGTATGGGTTCGGGTTACATTGCAAAGTGGCGAAGATAAATTTATGTAAGTAATAACATTTTTTCAGTCACCATTATTTTTGTTCTTATAATATACATACCGCTTCCATAGACATTACTTTCTAAATAAGATGGTCTCAATTCGTTCCATATTTTTAACGATAAACATGGAAAATAGATGTGTTTTAGATTCAACTTATTTGTCCAAAACGCGTCTACTAAAATACTTGCGTTGTTGTGTGTCAAATAAGAAAAAATTTTCCAGTTTATTTCATATGGCAAATCTTTTATTTTTGGGGTGTCAATAATGCTGTCAATTTTCATATATGTATACTATGGAATATGTAGAAATTATAAATACTGTTTTCTATTTAATTATATACCATGCTGGTTTCGTATCTCCATTTTCTGTACTCAATAAATGAATTAAGCCATACTAAATCAACTTCTCCATCTATTTCTTTTTCATTTTCTAATCTCATCGAACGATCGATTGTGAAATCCGCAAACAAAGGTGTTTTATTGATTGCTTCTACGTGGCCGGGTTTTTTATATGGGTGTGGTAAATAAGATAAGATTTCTCGTTTGATTTCATCTGGGAACTCCATAACGCAATCTGTTCAATTCCTTGAATACTTATATTATAAATAAAAATATTTCAATTTTATTCATAATATTCCTAACTATCACAAGTATTTATATTTCTATTACTAATCCCACAAGATTGGGATATTTTTTGAGTCATAATAACAGTTGCCATCACGGTCCCATTCAAATGATATTGGAATAATATCAACCCCATTATCATACGCGCTTTTTAACGCATTTTTGTAAAGATACATCGGAGACATATGGAGTTTTGCACTGTTTCGAAGGGCGTATTTCACCCACCTCAATCCCAACTTACAAAGATACCAGTGATTGAAAAAGATGGTCAAAAACATTGCATATGACCGCACAAAAATAAAATATAACTACAAATGATAAAGGTGGTAGTAAGGCAGGGTATTAACCCATTTTTATTTTTCCTTTCATTGAATATCCAATGTAAATAAATACAATATGAAACAGAATGATTCTTGCTTTTGAATCGTATTAAAATGACAATAATATCATAGAGAACATACTTGAACGCGACGTGCTATTGTATTTATAACACCTATGTCCAACAACTAAATAAAAGCGGCATCTCGGTGCGCCATGTCCGCCAACTCTTGAACGCTAAACAGTGCGTTGAATTCTTCAGTAAGCGCCCCCCACTTCACACGCACAATCGAACCAAGAGCGGGCTCAAGCACAGCTCGTTGCTTCTTGACATTCGAGCCAACGACCAACTTATACATGTCCGTCGCATCGTAGTTCGAACGGATCTCTTCAAGGTCCAGTCCGGCGACCAGTTGGTCACCTGTTTCAACCAGCATCATGTTACCGACATGTGAATCGCCAACTCCAAGAATGTATCGCAAGTAGAAGTGCTGGACGACCGCGTGTTTCACTCGTTCATCAGTGAGGCGACCTTCATCGACCAAGTCTTTGATCCTCGAACCAATCGCCTTGCTATTTCTCTCAAAACACTTGTATGTATGTCCGTCCTTCCACGATTCTGTATTGAGCACTGTGTCTGCGTTTGGATTCGGTGGAGCCGCGAACGGCGTCACGAGGTAGTGGTCCTCGCAATCGCGGTATATCGCGTCCCATTCCCACGCTGTCTGCGTGCCTGTATTTTCATCCATTAGAACCAACGCCCGATTGAATTTGATCGCGTTCTGGTAGGCTGGTTCGCTCGTGCGATAAGGGCCCTTGATAATCCGTTCAGATTCGAAATCAACTCGAACGAACTTTTTATGGCGTCCGGTCCGACGTTGTGCCAATGGCATTGCCTCGAGCGACGCTACAAATCCATTGGGTGCATCTTGAACGAGCGACGGCGCGTCAAAATGAATATCGATATATGCTTGGATCACAATGTCCGTTGGAAAGACCTTGTGCTCTTCGAAGTGTCCAACCGCCAACTTAATGTAGCGGTAGAGCTCTTCATATTCTTGTTTTATGAATGCGCGGTTGAGGTGCGTCGGTGGCACGAAGAAACTCTCCTTGAGCAACTGGATATAACTGTGAACCGTCTTGGCACCTGATACGTGGTGGTCCTTCACATAGGCATCGACGATATCGCGAGCGGGCACCGCTTTTGGAATGGGTGGGACTGACATCGGTGCGTCCCAACAGATTTGGTCTTGATACAAGTAAAGGAGCAAGGCGTGGTAGAGATAAAGGGGGCGTTCCTGATGGGTCATCTTATTGTACATCTCATAAAGGGTCTGAATGCTCGAAATACCAAAGGCAACCTTCCGCAAGTGCGCCCATATCTCCTTGAATAAAGCCTTGTGGTTGGTGGTCGAGCAGAGTACGCCAATACAACGAAATACCTTCTCCACTTGCTTCGCAACGAGACATGCCTTGAATGTCGCAATATCGTATACGTCGCAACGGCTGCGCGCCTCCACATCAGCGAATTTGGAGAGTACTTGCGTTCGATGAAACTCTTCGTACTGTGCTCGGTGTTTATCCTTCACGTAGTAGGGGGGCAGCTGAAACGCGCTCTTGAGGTAGCTTATGAGGCGACCCTTTTGGGCATTCGCCAATATAGCAGCCGCTTGTGCCAAGTGTACAATAGACGCCTCCTGTTCACGCTCATTCTGCCAGCGTTTATAGAGACGCCATACATACACAGGGATGAGTGGGTTGTCGTGGATGTTTACTTCTTCCGAGCACATCACCAGCAACCGATTCGCCATGTTCGTCCGTTGCGCCTTCCCAAATTGAACGAGTTCTTTTTGGGCGAATCGACTCTGCTTGTTCTGCGATTGAAATGCGGCCGTCTCTTGAGGACCAGCGTTTTCGAGTAAAATCAGCGTGTTGGTCTCATATAGACATCCGACCGCCTTTTCCGTCTCGTTGCGGCGAACGTACTTTTGGAGAGCGCTCTTGAGTAACGATATTGAGACACCGTGCTGCGTCTTTCCATGGCTTCGTCCTACGACAAATTTAGAATAGTCCATCTTGTGAGTTTGTATGTGTGTACGAAAATTTGTGAGGAATTTATTTCAATTTTTCTTGTAGATGAGGAAAATTGCCAAAGGAGAATTGTATGTGAACACAAGACTCTTTGTTTCGTTCATCTTTATGAAGGAATGTTATCAATCTCATGTTTGGTAATGATGATATCAATTTTAATTCTCATGATGAAAGACGTTATAATCTGCGAAGTCAATGTTCAACAATAAAAAATTGAAAATAAAAGATAAATGACTAATAGTCGCTAACATATCAAACGTTCAAATCATGAAAGAAGTTGAACTATCGGCTATGTCAATTGGCGAGTGGTACTATATTGAGAGTGTAGTATTACCTAAACGTGGTAGTGGTCGTCAAATAGGGCACTTTATCGGTGTGGATGAGCGAGGCGGTTCGGCGCGTTTCAGTAAAATCGTCGATATCACCCGCCCCGACGGAACTATTGGACGCTCATCGTTGTCATCATCGGGTCATTCTGGGTTGCGTCATAGTAACTGGTTTCGTTTTTACCGCCCAATGGTGGAACTACTAATGCAACGAGCACTTGCAAGACGTTTTGTTTGTAAAACTCATCAGATTGATTGTGATATTGAACAATTTATAAACTAGTTGTCATTTTATACAATGACTTTTGTTCGTTGCGAATAAATTCATAATTTGTTAATTTTGATATTTATATCCAATTTTTTTATTGTTTGGGTGTCGTTTTTATAGTCGTGTATATAAAAAATCTCTTTGATTCCTGCTTGAACTAGAAACTTTAAACAATTAATACACGGAAAATGTGTTATATATGCTATTGCGCCTTCACAATTGACGCCTCGTTTTGCACAATCAATAATGGCGTTTTGTTCTGCGTGGATTGTAGCAATTTCATGGTCATTCAAAATAACCGAGTTATGAGGATGTCCCGAAATAAACCCATTATATCCCTGAGAAATAATTCTGTTGTCTTTCACTAAAACACAACCGACTTTCAACCTAGAACACGGAGAACGCTGAGAAGTACACTGGACTATATTTTTGAAATATTCATTCCAAGAAGGGCGTTCCATGACAAGCTATGTTATAACAATATATAGTTGGGGATGTTATATCTTTACGTTATATTAATTAAGATAAATGTCCGATAAAAATCCGGAACGTGTAAAATAGTTCATTGCGTTTTCACTTTTTTGTCCTTGTTTCAGTATTTGTCTTTTATCGAATGTATTAAACTCGTGCGAAATAACCAAAATTGTTTTCAATGTGTTTAGTTGTATCATAGGGAAATGATAATTTTTCAAGAATTTAGTTTCTTCTGCTGAAACATCGCAATCGTCATATTTTGTTTCATCTAGTAGTTCACGTCTGAACGCAAATGTATTTGCTGTAGCGTGATAACTATGATATGGACCAAATTTGTAGGTTTCATCTCTATCGGTAAAATATACATAAATTTTGCTACAACCCGCGCATAATACGTCTGGGGTTTGAGTCAGCATCTCCACAGCGTGTGAGACTCTTGTTGGTGGATAATAATCATCGTCGTCCATATAAACTATAATATTACCTGTGGAATGTTCGTGTGTAATATTGCGCTTTTTTCCTATAGGGACTTTCGTTGGTAGTTTCACATATACAATTTGTATTCCCAATAACTTCTCTTTTGATTTTTGAATAATTTCCTCTATTTTGTCGTCTCCATCATCTACAATGACCCATTCAATCAAATGTTTTGGATAATCTTGATTCATTACATATTCAATTAAACAATTTATAAATTTTTGTCTGTTGTATGTTGGTGTACAAATAGAGACTGTTGTATCATACATTTGTTCGCAATAATAATAATTTATAATAAAAATAATATTTGTTCAATTTTTATTATATTAAATTGGTGCGTATAATTTAATTTGGTCTGTAAAATCGTAGTAATTTCATAAATTCTTCGTCGTCCATAAAAGTATGATTTTTCAAATTATTTAAATAACTCGTATCATTGCGTTCATTTTCTTCTATAAATGACTTGTCCAAGTTTAGCCGAGTATTTTGTTTAAATGATCTATAGAATGGACGCCAGGCATATATTCCAATATTGGAATAAATAATCGCAAGACAAATTTGAAAATTCATATGGGTTGTCTTATCTTATATTAATCACTATTGATAAATATTTATTTCAATTTTAACGTCTTTTTTTCTTGTGTTTCTTGGTTTTCTTAGTTGTCTTTCTTTTCATACTTTTGTTCTTTTTCATTTTACGACCAGTTTTTTTTTTCAGAGTCTTTCCCTTCTTCTTTCTTTTCTTACCACCGGATTGCACGGATTGCACGGATTGCACTGGCGCGTACTCAACCCCATTTCCAGCACCCACAAAATCGTCTGAGTCTGAGTTGTTGGTCATTTTATATATTATATAAATATTATATTTTCAGAAAATATTATATTTTCAGAAGAACTGCCTCGGAAGTTTCTAACGCACCTTCTACCCATGCTTGCTTTTGACTAAATGCTTCGCCACAAATGTATACATTTTTCAAAGGATTTATCATTTTTTGAGACAATTTATCCGAATCACATTCAGGTTTCCAGTGATGCGCTCCAACGCTCCAATAGTGGACTTTAAAATAAGTGGGGTGTGGAACTTTATTACCAAACAGGCGGTTTATTTCATTGTGGACCTTTTCCTTAATTTTTGTTTCTTTTAATAATTTGTCTTTTTTATCCTTAAATGCCTTGACATCTTTTCCATCCGTGTACGAGATCATAATCAAGCCGTCCTGGTAACTGATTGGAATGATTTGACGAAGAAAACTATTTGTCGTCATTCTACGTAAGTTGTTAAACCAAACCCCTTGTTGCCTAGATGGATATTTTGCGTATATTCGAAGTAACTCGGCTGCGTGAACACAATCCGTATCTTTATGAATTGATTTTAATAGTTCAAACTGTTTGAGTTGCCCCCCCTTAATAGCAAAGATAACTTTTGTTCCTTGATAAGTTTTGTTATTTTTTGTACTAACTTGAAAATTTCCACCTTGTCTTTGAACATTGGTAACAAAACTTTCATTTTTACAAATAGACCCATTGCGTTGAGTTTCTTGAATCATCAAATTACACAAATGGGTGAGACCCTCTTTTAGTATATAATATTGTACGTTGACAAAATCTTCTTTGAATGTGTTGAGTGCGTCATACGCATTCATTATTTTTATTTCTGAAAAATACCCAAACATGTCAACAATTTCCTGGGATGTTTCTTCGTTGTTACACGTATTCATAAACTCATATAGCGTAATTGATTTTAGTTTGTTCTTTGAAAACGATTTAGACTTTTTTACTATATCACGAAAATACTTGTCAAGAATTTTGTTTACATCAGAAATAAACTCTATATTTCCGTCATTATCGTATAAATAATCAATTGTTTGTGGTAATGGAAGTTTATTCAAATTATATCTTTTGATGAGTCTCTCCAATAATTTGTGCTTATTGCTGAAACGCGCAGCACCAGTCTCGTATTGTGGTTGTTGCTTTGTTGCAATACGCCCCCCCCAATATCTTCGCTCGTCTAATAATAAGACGCGCTTATTCTTGGATAATTTCAGTGCGCTATTGATGCCCGCAATTCCACCGCCGACAATAATAACATCGTAATGTTCGTTTATCATATGTAATTCTGTTTTAATTATATATGACATTAAAAATATTGAAATTATAATTGAATAATGAAACATTATAAAATGGCTAAAGTCATTATACAAATAAGACAAAGTGCCGGCACTCCAAATTTAATACAATGGCGACAGATTTGACAACAACGTTCTTGTTTCATTTCATCATAATTTCTTTGACATAGTTTTTCGTCGTCTGTATTTTCAATAATCAACGGTTTCGTTTCATCTTCTTCTAGCATGACATCAGAATATTTTTTTTGGTTTTTAACAATATGTTCATTTCTGTTTGACAGGGTGTCTTTTTTTGATTTCAATGCTAATTCGTAATTGAAAAGCGAAGGTGTAGATTTGAGGAGGGGCCATGTATGTGGTCGCGCCAATCCTGGATCTAAGTTTCTCAAATCGCGGTATCTTTCCTTCGAACAGTTATAAGAACATAAATATGTATCTCCGCAAAGATAAATATTATCACAGCTATTGATATTGAATAATTTAGCACAATTTGAACAAACGATGTTGTCTTGACCCATCATTGGCATGCTTTTAAGGTGGTGTGTATGTATTGTTTTATCTGTAAGAGTTGTTGTCTTTTATTTCAATTTTATTTATAAAATAAATGATAATTATAAGTATCGTTGTAATGGTTTCTGGAATAAAGATTGCGATTGCGTCTCACGATCGCGCCGAAATTATACAAAAAACGAGTTTGACCTTTCTGAAAAATCATAATATTCCGATGAGCACGATTTATGTATTTGTCTCACCCGAATCGTATCAATCATACAAACCTATATCAGATAAATGGGGGTTCACATTAGTAAAAACAAAAAATAATATAAAAGACGCGCGTAATCACATTATAAAATATTTTAAACGCGGCGAGAAAATATTGGAGATGGATGATGATATAAAAGACATTGTTGTGATGAAGCCTGGTAAAAAGAATAAAAGTTTACAAAACTTAAAGAAGTTTATGATTGAAAGTTTCTCCATGTTGAAAAACGACCAAGGGTTGTGGGGAGTAAATGCGACAGATAATAATCGTGAAGGAAACTCTCGCGGAAAAGACAAATTTGGTTCATATTCTATCATCAACTCTTTTTGTGGGTATGTGAACAATAAGAAAATAAAGTTAACTGTTCCTGAAAAGGAAGATTTTGACCGGTCGGCGCAATTTATTAAAATGGGTATTCCAGTGTTGAAACGCACCGGGTTTGGAATAGTGACAAATTATTGGAAAAACCCCGGCGGGATTCAATCAAGATATAGTAAAGACAACCGCGTGAAAATACAAAGAAAAAGCGCAAAATTATTAATGAAAAAGTTTCCACGCTACTTTTACAACACAACGCGGAAAAATGGAATTGTAGATATAAAATTTAGATCGCCGCGTTTGACGCAAAAGATTTTTTAATTTTTTCAAAGCAGAAAATGTTAGTAGACTTTCTACATATTATTAATATACCAATAACTCCCAATAATAAATAATAAAGTAGATTTACATACTTAGATTTTATAAATATTTTAATAATGAAGTCGCTGATACCAAACGCAAATATATATATAAAAACCCATCCAATCTGATCGTAATTATTCATATTATATACAATAGTGAAATAAAATATTTACAGATTTAACAAAATAATATACAACATATATAATATGAGCGAAATTCAAAAAGAAATATTAAAACAGTCACGCGTTTCACAATCTCAATATTTACAAAATATTGCCTCTCTTCATAGTCATATTGATAACACAAACGAAGGAATAAAAAATGCGAGTTATGAACGTTACCTAAATCGCAAAAAAGGAAAAGTGTTTTCAAATCAAGGCAAGTCAATTGCACCAGAACCCTCTAGTGGAAACAAGACGCAAAGTGTTTCATTAACAAGTAAAATTACGAGCGAATGCGCGTCTAATTTGTGTAATTAAATTGAAGAAATGGTTTAAATAATGCTTGTTATTGTGATTTATATCATGACAACAACAAGCATCGAGGGAGAGACAATCGGTATTGATTTGGGTACAACATATAGTTGTGTGGGAGTATGGCAAAATGACAAGGTAGAAATTATTGCAAATGATCAAGGAAATCGTACAACACCGTCTTGGGTAGCATTCAATTCTGAAGAAAAACTGGTGGGAGAAGGGGCCAAGAGTCAATATAATGCTAATCCAACAAATACTATTTTCGATGCCAAGCGATTGATGGGGTATAAGTTTGATGATCCACAAGTTCAACAAGAGTTGAAGAAGTTGCCTTATACCGTCGTGAGTGGTGCAAACAATATTCCAAAAATTAAGGTTTCTTACAAGGAAGAACCCAAGGAGTTTACCCCCCAAGAAATCAGTTCATTTGTTCTAGAAAAAATGAAAATGACCGCAGAGGCATATCTTGGCAAAGAAGTAAAAAACGCAGTGATTACTGTTCCGGCTTATTTTAACGATGCTCAACGCCAGGCTACCAAAGACGCCGGGTTGATTTGCGGACTGAACGTCTTGCGGATTATCAACGAACCAACCGCCGCCGCAATCGCGTATGGACTAGACAATAAATCCGAGGAGGAGCGCAATATCATTATTTATGACGTGGGTGGCGGTACACTGGATGTTACGCTGCTAACGATTGATGATGGTATTTTTGAAGTGAAGGCGACTTCTGGCGACACGCATTTAGGTGGAGAAGATTTTGACGCAAATTTGGTGCAACATTTCGCAACAGAATTTAAACGGAAAAATAAACAAGACCCATGCGAATGTAAAAAGGCGATGGCAAAGTTGAAAAAAGAATGTGAAAAGGTCAAGCGCTCTTTGTCTTCTTCTACTCAAGCCCATCTAGAGATTGATAGTTTATATAACGGGATTGATTTTAATTCTACGATCACTCGCGCAAAATTTGAGCAGTTAAATTTGCCACTCTTTCAGAAGTGTCTTAAGTCCGTTGAACAAGTCCTCATGGATTCAAAGGCGAGTAAAGCACAAATTGATGAAATTGTGCTTGTTGGTGGTACAACTCGCATTCCGAAGATGCAACAGTTGCTGAGCGACTTTTTTGGTGGAAAAAAACTATGTAATTCAATTAATCCCGACGAAGCAGTCGCGTATGGCGCAACAGTCCAGGCTTGTTTGTTGTCGGGAAATCAATCGGACAAGCTTAAAGATTTGTTGCTTCTTGATGTGGCGCCCCTCTCACTCGGTTTAGAGACTTCGGGTGGTGTTATGACGGCTTTAGTCAAGCGTAATAGTTCAATTCCCATTCAAAAAAAGCAAACATTTTCGACTTATGCGGATAATCAACCAGGCGTTTTGATTCAGGTTTATGAGGGTGAGCGAGCAAAGACGAAGGATAATAATAAATTGGGTCAGTTTGAACTGAGTGGAATTCCACCGATGCCTCGCGGACAACCGCAAATTGAAGTAACATTTGATGTGGACGCAAATGGTATTTTGACTGTTAGTGCGGAAGAAAAGACCACTGGCAAAAAACAAAATATCACTATTACTAACGACGGTTCACGTCTCAGCGAAGCCGATATTGAGAAAATGGTACAAGAGGCTGAAATGTTTAAGGAAGAAGATGAGCAAATTCGTAAGCTTCAAGAAGCGCGAAACAAATTTGAAAATTATTTGTATCAAATGAAAGAGACTATTGAAGACGAATCCCTTAAAACAAAACTGGGAGACAATTATGAAACTATTAAAGAGAAACTTACAGAAGCGGAAGGAGTTCTTGAAGTGGAACAAGTTTCTTGTGAAGAATATGAGCGCGCACAGCAAGAACTTGAGGGTTTTATAAATCCAATTATGCAAAACATTGTCAAAGAAGGTGGTGGCGAATTTGCAGGAGAACCAGGTGGTGTTCCTCCTTCTCCGCCGCAAGATGTTCCGTCTGAACCACCAATCGAAGAAATTGATTAAATGGTATCAATAAGTTAAATGACAAAATAAATAGTAAACTGAAATATACATGATTGAATAGAAGTCAAATGATTGCTATGCCAAAATATAATGATAAAGTAGATACAATTTTTTCTGTTGTATTTACGAATATTTTCACATTAGGAGGGTGTTCGTTGATATCTTTGTTTGGTTTAGATGATATTATATTGTGTTTGCTTTTTTGGTTTCAAATTATCGCAGCAAATAATAATCAAGGATTTTTGAACAAAGTGTATTCTTACAAATGGAGATTAATAGATGTGACAAACGCCTTTTTGATTGGAATATATGGTTCTCTCAACTACAATAATATTATACCACCCATTATAGAATATCCATTTTTTATTATTTTGTTTCTTGCTTGTTATTCGCAATCTACATCCGAGTCCATGTATGATTATATTTTTCAAGTAAATATTTGGCACTTGCTTGTATTTTTTTATATACTTATGATTTTCTTTTTCAAGAATGAGAAGACCACTTAATTCTTTTAGATTTTCCTTTTATTCCCGGAGCCTCTTTTCAATGAAGGGGGTGTTTCTTCTTTTCTTTTTTGGATGGAGATAGTATTTGATTTGTTCTCATATTCAGGTGTATGAGATTGATAATTTAAATTGCGATACTTTGTGTTACCACTACCCATATCTTTTATATAATCTATAAATTTAAATTATATAAAAGATCTCTGATCTCTTGTAATTATTCAAAATAATCAATAATTTTTTTGATAAATATTCAAATTACTTTCAATGTTAATATCCTCTTTTCTACGAAAATTAACAATATTACCATAATTGTTTAATGTTTCGTATAACGTTTTGTAGACAATGCCATTTTCATTCACGGTTGTTCCTGCCATATCAAATACCATCATTTTTGTCTTTATGAGAAACATTTTGTTGTAGACAGAAATGTTAAATGATTTCTTATACATTATTGTATTTTACAATAGAACTAAAAAACATCTTCAATCAATTTAAGTTGTTCTTCAGTAAGATTATTTGGCTGGACAACATGAAAACACAATATAAGATTTCCTACTAACTCGCCACGATGAAAACCGAGATTATTGATTATTTTTTCATCTCCATTTTGTACAACATTTCCACGCGAACTCGTAAACTTTATACTCTTTCCATTAATGTGTTCCAAATTAAATTCAAACCCACACAGACTGTCTTTGTATGAAATGCTTTTGTGTAAAATCAAATCAATTCCCCTGCGACTATATTCGCGATGTTCCTCTAATATAATTTTCACTTTTACATTACTAGCAATTCCGTCTTTGATATTGCCTTTTTGAGAAATATCTATCATCTCGTTTTTATCAACACCTCTCTCAATGTTCATGTATATTGTTTCACTTTCTGTTTTACGCATGCGTCCTTTTATTATTTCTCGTTCAAGGTGTATTGGAATACAACAACCATCATATGACTGTTGATATGTGACAAGTTGTTCTATTACTATATCGTCGGGTGACTCGTCAAATAGTTTTCCACCATTAAACGACATTGACGGATTCATAAAAATACCTGGATCAAATGGGATATTTTCATCTTTTCCGGGCATACCAAAAACCGCCGCAAAATCATTAATTTGCTTTCCTTTGCCCTTTTTTACACCGCTATCTATTGCAGACGATAGCATTTCCGAAAAAATGTTATTCAAGTCCATATTGACGCCAACGTTTTCATAGTCAACGACGTTATCGCCTATATTGTTGAAATCGTAAATTCTTCGTCGGTCTTTGTCTTTCAATGTGTCATAAGCTTCATTGATTTTGAGATATTCGTCTTTACTATTCGGGTTTTTATCTGGATGTTTTTCAATACTCATTTTGCGAAACGCTTTTTTAATTTCATCGTCGGATGATGTACGTTTCACCCCTAAGATTTCGTAATAACTCATATTATTTTAATAATTAAAGACATATAATTCCTTTTATATATTTTTATAAGAGGATGACTTTTGATTCGTTTATGATTCCAAATAAAAAATGCTTTGTTGATTTTTATGAAAAACGACAAAATGAAAATAACTTGAATATTTTACTCTATGGTCCGCGAGAAAGTTGTAAAACAACCTTGATTGAATCTATTATTCGGAATTTTGTTGAAAAATACAAAGACAAATGCAAGGAAAAACAAATAATATTCAGATTGAACGCATTTGACGAAATAAACTTACAATCTCATCACAATGAAATGAGTATATTTTGTCAAAATAATACAAATACAAATAAAATTGTTTACATCGACAAGTTTGAGTTTTTTGGAGATCACAATCAACAATTACTCAAGATGTATATAGATAAATACAATGGTGCCAAAAAAACAAATAAGATATTTTTCATAGTTGAAACAGCACACATTGAAAAAGTTCGCGATATTATAAAATCAAGACTACACGTTTTTAAAACAGAATCGCTTACAAACGTTCAATATAGCAACATTTTGACACCTATGTTGGAAAATGAAAATATTACTATTGATGCAGATACATTAGACAAGGTTGTCAATGTGCCTAATATGTGCATTTCTTCGTTGAAAAATATTGTCAATAAGTGCAAATTATTAGATTACAAACATATTTCGTCAAATGAATTGCCGGCATTATGTAGTTTCATCGATTTCACAATATTTGACAACTTTTTTGAATCATTAAAGACAAACGTAAAAGGGTCTTGTGATATATTACTTTCATTATATGAGGAAGGATATGATATTAGTGATATTTATTTCTTCATGTACGAATACATCAAGACTCAGAAAAAGACTAATCTTTATTGTATAGTGGATTTATTATGCTTCTATATTAATGAAATTTACAATGGAAACTACAGCAAAATAATGCTAGTGATAATGACATATGAAATACAGGAACAATTGGTTACAGAAAATAAAGTCATATAATAATGAGTAAGAATCAAGTCATTAAAAAATATGTTGATATATTTGATGACTTTGTTAAGTCCAACTTTATTTCCGAGAATAATTACTATATATTCAACCACATTACTTTCAAAAAAATAATTTATGAAGGACAACTTGAATCATTTTTGACACGACTCAAAGATTATTATTACAAGAACAAGCATTTTTATATTGTGAGACCCGAGATTGCGCACACTCAGTTCAACACTATTTTGAGACAAATATGTAAGAAGAACAATATTCATATTGAAAATAAAATAAAATATGAAAATTCAAAATATAGCCCTGAGTATCATATATTTTTAAAATAACTTCCTGTGCGAATATACAAGTTTTGCTTATTATTGGTTTGATAGGTTTAGGCGAGACTTCTATTAATTTCGCATTCGGTATTATTCTTTAATTTCTTGTACGTTTGATGCCACCATTTGCGGCGGTTGAGCTACTTGTTTTTTGTTTATAGATGTTTTCGCCGCGAAAATTATGGTATTGAGGAAAATTGAAACTAATTGTATCGATATAGTATTTGTAAATATGATTAAGTCTGCAGTCAAGGTGCGCGCAGATGCTCGATATATACGCAACATTCGCTTGCGTCGTTCTTCAAGGCATCAAAACTCTGTATCCCCAAACGAATTATTAACCTTTGCTATCATCTGTTGTCCGCGCTTTTCCATGGGCGCCATTTGTTGAGTACCTTGCGCTATCATCTGATTGCCCATCTGCTGCCCGTTCTGCATCATCTGATTGCCCATCTGTTGTCCGAGCTTTACCATGGGCGCCATTTGTTGAGTACCTTGCGCTATCATCTGTTTGCCCATCTGCTGCCCGTTCTGCATCATCTGATTGCCCATCTGTTGTCCGAGCTTTACCATGGGCGCCATTTGTTGAGTACCTTGCGCTATCATCTGTTTGCCCATCTGTTGCCCGTTCTGCATCATCTGATTGCCCATCTGTTGCCCGTTCTGCATCATCTGCTGTCCCTGTGTTGTCATGTTCTGAAACGCAGGCGCGTTATTTCCTGACTCGAACTTAGAATCTAATATTTTTTTTTTTTTTGCGGTT
>Ga0228669_1000027_pt1 | contig 123571 bp, 111 predicted proteins | sample 84DmetaG_FD_182700 | JGI IMG/M metagenome (GOLD analysis project Ga0228669, IMG submission 182700) | Seawater microbial communities from Monterey Bay, California, United States - 84D | ecosystem: Environmental > Aquatic > Marine > Coastal | place: USA: California | collected 2016-10-11 | reverse complement strand
TCCAGAAAGATTTGTTGTTACCCACTCTAAATTAACACTTGTTGTTCCAGGTATTATGACTTCTCCCTGCGCTGGTGATGTTATTGAAAGTGATGGGGATGACTGGTAGCCATCGATAATTTTAATACTATCAATGGCAAATTCCTCACCCCCACTATTTGCTTTGACAGTCAATCGAATATTCATTAATGAGCCTCCTGGGTCAATATCTACTACAATTTCTTGTAATACACGTGATAAATCAATGCTGCCATTGGTTGCTGCTGTATTAGTACCTGATCCAGAAAATGAAATAATATCTGTGTATCCTCCATCATCTACGTTTACAGCGAAAGTAATTTCATCCGCAGCATCAAATCCTCCAGTATCAGCGCCCAAGAGAACAGAAAAACTTAAATTTGAAAATCCTGAAATATCAATCTCGCTCCAAGTTAATGTTTTTGAATCCGATCCGCCACCTCCATCTAAATCTTCTCCAATGAGATAATTTCCATCAAATGCAGAATATGAGGGAATTCCACCAACAACAGGGAAGCCATCAAAATCATCTGTATTTCCAGTTGGATCTAAAATTCCAAAATAATCGTCGGTACCGTCCGTAAAAAATGTTTCACTCTTGGTAAATTGTGTGTCATCATTAAAATTTTCTTGAAAAATAATTGTCTGCCCAAAAGACAGGTTTAAAGCAAAAAAAGAAAAAAGAAAAAAGTAAAAATGTTTCATAAGTTAAAATTTGATTAATTCCTTCAAATATAACTAATTTTGAAATACAATTACATTAAATTTAATTGAAAATCAATCAATTAACCTAAATTTATATTTTCCTTTGCAATTAATTAAAAGATTGACAAAAAAGGGTGGGGCGTATTATCTAATCACCAATTTTTTTGCGGATACTTTGTGGTGTTGTGTCAGGCGCACCATATAAACACCAGCTGCTAAATCTTGAACATTCAATGGCGCTCCACGATTTATTGTCTTAGAAAAAACATTTTTACCCAGTGCATTGTAAAGTTGTACAAAAATAGGGTCTCGGCTTATTGTTTTTAAATGAACAATTCCATTGCTAGTAGGGTTGGGGTAAAGTTGTATTTCTGTAATTACTAAATCATTTACAACCGCTGTTGCAGAAAAAGTTTGGTTGGTATTAAGTGCATTATAGGTGCTTGCTGCTGGAGAGCTCCAAGAAAAATCTTCGTAACTGTTTCCTGTGCCGTTGAGCTGTAAAGAATGTCCAACAGTGGTGGTGCCATTTTCTGCCACACCAATATCAGTTGAGGTGTTTCCATTAGCCACACCGTCTGTTGCAGTAATTGTCCCCTCGTAGCTTAAAAACTGAATTAGTGTTCCATTGTTATCCAATGCAACACCATCTGGCGCGCCATTTTGAAGAGGAATAATTGAGAAAAACAAAGTGCCAAAGCCATTAGACTGATTCGGAATGATCCCAGAAAGTTTGATAGTTTTGAGGGCACTATTGTCGCTTCCGTTATATAATGTTAATGCATAGGAGCTTAAATTAGTACCAGAAGGCCCTGCAATTTCGATGCCTTCATTGGCGTCGGCTCCAGCATTATCATAGTGTATTTCATTGATAAAAACTTTGGTTTGTCCGAATGATAAAAGAGAAAATATGATAACAATTATAATCAAGTAGTTTTTTTTCATAAAATAGAGTTTGGTTAATAACATGTTATCAAAAAATGTTCCAAATCTGTAAAATGAGTAAAAATTAATAATTTTTTAATCAATATTTTGGCATGAAACTAATGTTAAGCGTGTTTTAAATTAATATTAAGAATGACTTCAATTTTTTTTATTCGTGTCTTATTCAATATATTTACTTTTAAATTATAGCACTAGAAATGACTAATTCTAACATAAAAATTCTTTTGGTTGATGACGAGCCAGATATTTTGGAAATCATAAGTTATAATCTTACTGCTCAGGGGTATAATGTGATTACTGCAAATAATGGAGTTCAAGCCGTTAAAAAGGCCAAAAAAGAACAACCACATTTAATAATTTTAGATGTTATGATGCCCGAAATGGACGGTATTGAGGCCTGTGAGCAGATTAGAAAAATTCCAGAACTCGAAAATACCCTTATTACTTTTTTGACCGCAAGAGGCGAAGATTACTCGCAAGTTGCAGGTTTTGAAGCTGGTGCTGATGATTATATTACAAAGCCCATAAAACCAAAAGTATTGGTTAGTAAAATTAAGTCTTTGCTTAGACGATACAGTACAACTTCCAATACTCCATCCAAAGACTTGATTGAGTTGGATCGCCTCACCATTGATAGGGAAGCCTATAAAATTGTTTTTGAAGGCGAAGATATTGTTTTACCACGCAAAGAATTTGAATTGTTATATTTGTTGGCATCCAAACCAGGAAAAGTTTTTAAGCGCGAGGATATCCTCAATAAAATTTGGGGTAATGAAGTTGTTGTTGGAGGAAGAACTATTGATGTTCATATTCGAAAACTACGTGAAAAACTTGGGGACAAACGCTTTAAAACAATTAAAGGGGTAGGATATAAGTTTGAAAATAAATGAATCTAAAAAAGACGTATAAATTTGCAGTCATAACGGCACTACTTCTAACGTTTTTCCTCGCACTCTCTATGAGTGTTTTTTTGTTTTTTACCGATGATTTTAATTTTAAATTAATAGGTTTTTCTTCACTTTTTTGTTTTATCACAAGCTTCTTGTTGGTACAAATCCGTATTGAACGTTACATCTATAAAAAAATAGAAAAAATATATAATGATGTTATATTTTTGGAATCTGAACCTGGCCCAGTAAAGAGTACACCAATATCTAAAGATTTAGAGTTTTTAAGTAAAGAGTTAAGTAAATACACAAAGCTTAAAAAAATTGAGCTAGAATCTTTAAAGGCGAGAGAAGAATTTAGAAAAGAATTTGTAGGCAATGTGGCACATGAACTCAAAACACCATTATTTACAGTTCAAGGCTATATTTCTACGCTTTTGGATGGTGCAATGAGTGATAAAGATATTTTGGAAAAATATCTAAAAAGAGCGGATAAGGGCGTAGATCGACTGATATATATTGTTCAAGATTTGGATACAATTACAAAAATAGAATTTGGTAATGCGAAGTTGGAAAAATCAAATTTTGATATCATAGAGCTTATAAAAACTATTTTTGAGCAACTTGAAATGAAAGCCAAAAAGGAAAAAATTACTTTGACTTTTGATGAACTCACTCCAACATCAGTTTTTGTTTATGCCGATATGAAACGCATACAGCAAGTGCTAACCAATCTTATTGTAAACTCAATAAAATATGGTCACGCTAACGGCACCACAGAATTAAGTGTAGAATCTTTAAATTCTGATAAAGTTTTGGTTCGAGTTACAGACAACGGAGAAGGTATAGAAGAAGAGCACATTCCTCGACTTTTTGAACGTTTTTATAGAGTTGATAAAAGTGGTGCGCGTAGTGAAGGCGGATCTGGACTAGGGCTTGCTATTGTAAAACATATTTTGGAAGCCCACAACGAAACCATCCATATCGAAAGTAAATATGGCATAGGCAGTGAGTTTTCATTTACACTTCAAAAACAACAATAAATTCACCCTAATTTTCCTACTTTTGCTGAAAATTAGAACCTGTGGGGAGCAAAAATAAACTGAAAAGATTTAGGGAAAATGAAACCTTTCGCAATGTCATTCAACCGACACGAGAGGAGCTAGTTAATGCTGAATTTTCGTTGAAAGGCAAATGGTGCTCATCATTTTTTAAAAACAACAATCCTTTGGTCCTTGAATTGGGCTGTGGAAAAGGTGAGTATACTGTGGGTTTGGCCAAACGCAATCCCAATAAAAATTTTATTGGGATAGACATCAAAGGTGCGCGTTTTTGGAGAGGTGCAAAAACCGCTATTGAAAATCAAATGCCCAATGTTGCGTTTATTCGAACTCAAATCGAACTTGTTGAATTTATTTTTGCTGAAAATGAGGTTGATGAAATTTGGATTACTTTTCCAGATCCTCAAATTAAGTACAAACGAACAAAACACCGCTTAACTAATGCTACTTTTTTGCAACGTTATAAAAATGTTTTAAATAATACAGGATTTGTTCATCTTAAAACAGATAGTGAGTTTATGCATGGCTACACCCTTGGCTTGTTGCATGGGCTTGGGTGTGAGGTGGAATATGCAAATCATGACGTATACAGACAAGAGGGAAGTCCAAAGGAGGTGACTGAAATACAAACCCATTATGAAGAAACCTATTTAGCAAAAGACAAAGCAATTACCTATATTAGGTTCAAAATCAATTAGAAATTGAATAATACATACATCTTTTTTATAAGTCTCGTGATTGCTTTTATAGGTGTTCTACCACCAGGGTTACTGAATGTGTCTGCCGCAAAAATTAGCTTAAAAGAGGGGCACAACAGAGGATTTATGTTTTCAATAGGTGTATGTATAATAGTGGCTTTGCAAGTTTATATCGCAACTGTTTTTGCCAAATATCTCAATCAACATCCTGAAGTAACAATAATTCTAAAGCGTGTTGCTTTTGTGATTTTCTTATTGGTGTCTATTTATTTCTTTTTTACGGCGAATTCAAAATCAAAAAGCCTTGAGGTAGAGCCCTCAATTAAAAGCAAACAAAGTCGTATTTTTCAAGGTATGTTTTTGTCTTCGCTTAATATTTTTCCAATACCATTTCAAGCCTATATGGTTACAACGCTTGTTTCTTTTGAATGGTTTAGTTTGGAGTCCACAACAACGGGTGCTTATATTTCAGGAGCTGTAATGGGAACATTTATGGCATTGTATGTTTACATTTTATTTTTCGATACTTTGAAAAACACCAAATTTGTAACACCAAAAAATATGAATTACTCTATAGCAATCATAACACTAGCAGTTGCAATTGTTACGCTAATTAATTTAATACGATTGGATTAATCATGCCAGAGTCCTCAAATTTTTTTGATAAATGTTATGAAGTTGCACGTCAAATTCCATTTGGTCGTGTGACAAGCTACGGGGTAATTGCAACATATTTAGCTGCGCCAAGAAGTGCAAGAGCAGTGGGGTATGCCATGACGGCCTCACATGGTAAAGATGTTCCTGCACATAGAGTTGTCAATAGAAAAGGACTGCTCACTGGAAAACACCATTTTGATGGTATAAATCTAATGCAGCAACTTTTAGAAAATGAAGGTATTCAAGTCAAAGACAATCAAATTCAGAATTTTGAATCTATTTTTTGGGATCCTGCAAAAGAACTTTAGCTTTTTTAACAAATCAAGCGTATATTTGTACCTTAGAACAAATCTAAATTACACGCCTTGAAATTTACAAAACAAGCAATTGAAGACGCATTGAAAACCATCACAGTTCCTGGTGAGGGTAAAAACATGATTGAAAGCAAAGCCGTAAAAAATATTGTTGTTTTCGATGATGAGGTTGTCATCGATTTAACCATATCAAACCCCAGTTTACAAGCCAAAAAGCGCACAGAAGTTAACATTATGAAAGCGATTCACGAGTTAGTGTATCCAAAAGCAAAAATTAAAGTGAATGTAAAAGTTGATGCACCATCAACTCCAAAAAATAAAATCAAAGGAAAATCAATTCCTGGGATTCAAAATATTGTAGCCGTTGCATCAGGTAAAGGTGGTGTTGGGAAGTCAACGGTTACTTCAAATATAGCAGTAACGCTATCAAAAATGGGATTTAAAGTAGGGGTTTTAGATGCCGATATTTATGGTCCATCAGTTCCAATAATGTTTGACGTTGCACACGAAAAACCACTTGCTGTTCAGGTTGACGGAGCTTCAAAAATGAAACCTATTGAAAATTATGGTGTTAAAATATTATCCATAGGATTTTTCACCAAAACAGACCAAGCTGTAGTGTGGCGAGGGCCAATGGCTGCAAAAGCACTCAATCAAATGATTTTTGATGCTGCATGGGGGGAATTAGATTTTCTATTGATTGATTTACCACCTGGAACAGGCGATATTCATTTGAGTATCATGCAATCCTTACCGCTCACCGGAGCTGTAGTTGTTAGTACCCCTCAAAATGTAGCATTGGCAGATGCAAAAAAAGGCGTAGCCATGTTTCAACAAGACAGTATAGATGTCTCAGTACTTGGAATTATAGAAAATATGGCTTATTTCTCACCAAAAGAATTGCCAGGAAATAAGTATTATATTTTTGGTCAAGAAGGCGCAAAGCATCTTGCGGAAGATTTAGGAGTTCCTTTTTTAGGAGAAATCCCTATTGTACAAAGCATAAGAGAAGCAGGAGATTTTGGTCGCCCAGCAGCCCTACAAATAGAAACTGCTATTGAAACAGCTTTTGATGCAATTACAAAAGAAGTTGTACAACAAGTTGTAAAACGAAATAAAGATTTACCACCAACAGAGGCCATCAAAATAACAACAATGGCAGGTTGTAGTGCCGTAAAAAAATAAAGACGTCAAAGCTATGAATTCAAAAGAACTTAAAGAAAATATTGAAAAAGCATTGAACGAAATCCGTCCTTTTTTGCAAAACGATGGTGGTGATATCAACTTGATTTCTATTGAAAATGATGAAGTTGTAAAGGTACAATTAATTGGAGCTTGTTCTTCTTGTAGTGTCAATCAAATGACTCTAAAATCGGGGGTGGAAATGACCATAAAAAAATATGCTCCTCAAATACAATCTGTTATAAATATCGAAGCATAAAATGATTAAATCCGATATTCTTATTATTGGTGCAGGACCAACTGGACTCTTTACAGTTTTTGAAGCAGGTCTTCTTAAACTCAAATGCCACCTTATTGATGCATTATCACAACCCGGTGGACAGTGTTCAGAAATTTATCCCAAAAAACCTATTTATGACATTCCTGCCTATCCAGAAATATTAGCTGGAGATCTTACAAAAAAATTATTAGAACAATCCAAACAGTTTGAGCCAGGTTTTACGCTAGGAGAACGTGCCGAAACTATTGAAAAGCAAGCTGACGATTCTTTTATTGTAACGACCAATAAAGGCACGAAACATCAAGCACCAGTAGTTGCAATTGCTGGCGGATTGGGAAGTTTTGAACCTCGAAAACCTGTTTTGGAAAATATTTCAGATTTTGAAGACAAAGGCGTTGCCTACATGATTAAAGATCCTGAAGTGTATCGCAACAAGCGTGTTGTCATCGCGGGAGGAGGAGATTCCGCATTAGACTGGTCTATTTTTCTTAGTGATGTTGCTAGTGAAGTTACACTAATTCATCGAAGAACTGAATTTAGAGGTGCTTTGGATTCAGTAGAAAAGGTGCAAGATTTGAAGAACAAAGGAAAGATTAATTTAATTACTCCCGCTGAAGTTACAGCACTTTTTGGTCACCATAAGCTAGAATCTATAGAAGTTACAAAGTCAGGTGAAACCCCACAACGTATTGATACTGATGCTTTTATTCCATTATTTGGATTATCGCCAAAACTGGGGCCAATTGCCAAATGGGGTCTCGAAATAGAAAAAAATGCCATTAAAGTAAATAATGCACTTGATTATCAAACCAATATTCCTGGTATTTTTGCAATTGGTGACGTCAATACTTATCCTGGAAAATTAAAACTAATTTTATGTGGTTTTCATGAAGCTACACTTATGTGTCAAGCAGCCTATAAAATCATCAATCCAGGGAAACGTTTAGTGCTAAAATACACCACAGTTAGTGGGATTGATGGATTTGACGGCACTAGAAAAGAAGCGCCTAAAAGTGTAGTAAAATCAATTGATTAATGTCTTCTGATATCAACATAAAAATCACAGATCGATTGGGGGTTACTCACTCAATTGAAGCTCCAACAGATATGGCGCTAAACCTTATGGAAATTGTTCGTATGTATGAACTTGCTCCAGAAGGAACTATTGGTGTTTGTGGAGGAATGGCCATGTGTGCATCATGTCAGTGTTATGTACAAAGTGCACATGAATTACCAGAAAAATCAGACGATGAAGAAGCCATGCTTAGCGAAGCATTTCATGTAAAATCCAACAGTCGATTGGGGTGTCAAATCCAAATTAAACCCGAAATGGAAGGGCTTGAAGTGGAATTAGCTCCAGAGGACTAAATCACTCAATTTTTTCAATAGCAAGTGGCAAAATTCGTTCTACAAATTGAGTATAGGCCAAAGTAGATGGGTGAAGATTATCAGCCGCAACTAAGTTAGGATTTTCGAGCCCTTGTTGTGTTATATCAGTAATGTAAACATAGTTCAACCCATTTATTTCACAATAATTTTGAGCGAAATTATTGTAGAGTTCAAGTTCTTCTGAAATGGTCTCTGGACTACCATTTTGTCCAAAAGGGGTATAAGCATAATCAGGAATAGAAACCACAATAAGTTTTGAAGCATCGTTTCCGGCGAGTGCAATTGCTGTATTTGTTAACTCAACAAATTCCGTTTCGTAAAGCGAAAATGGTTTACCTTGATATTGATTATTGACTCCAATAAGCAAAGTTACTAAGTCAAAATCCGATGTTAAATTGGCGCTTTCAATTGCAGATTTTAAATTCGTAGTTGTCCAGCCAGTTTGTGCAATAACATTAAGAGAAAATGTATCTTCTTCATCAAAATTTGCAATTAAACTATCCTTTAATTGTTCTGGAAAGCGACAACGGTCACAAACACTTTGTCCTATGGTGTAACTATCGCCAAGGCTTAAAAGTTTTATGTTTCGTGGAGGGGTTTCATTTTCTTCTTCATCGTCATCGTCATCATCATCATCATCTTGGTCACTCGTATAAGACGGCACATAAGGAATTTCCGCTTTTTTATTACAGCTTAAAATTGAAGTGTTCAAAAAGAAGAATCCAATAAAAAAGAAAAAAAATAGATTATTTAAACGCATTTAACCCTGTGATGTCTAGCCCAGTAATGAGCAGGTGGATGTCATGTGTGCCTTCGTAGGTGACAACACTCTCTAGATTCATCATATGGCGCATAATACTGTATTCTCCAGTAATCCCCATGCCACCCAATATCTGACGAGATTCACGTGCAATTTTAAGAGCCATATCAACATTATTTCTTTTGGCCATAGATATTTGGGCAGAGGTAGCTTTGTTTTCATTTTTGAGCTGACCTAATCTAAATGCTAATAATTGTGCTTTTGTGATTTCGGTAATCATTTCAGCTAATTTTTTTTGTTGTAATTGAAAGCCTGCGATAGGTCTTCCAAATTGAACACGTTCTTTGGCATAGCGTAAAGCGGTGTCGTAGCAATCCATTGCGGCACCAATAGCTCCCCATGCAATACCATAACGTGCTGAATCTAAACACCCTAAAGGAGCGCCTAGTCCAGATTTATTGGGTAATAAATTTTCTTTTGGAACTTTTACATCTTGGAAAATAAGTTCTCCAGTAGCACTAGCTCTCAAAGACCATTTATTGTGGGTTTCGGGCGTAGAAAATCCTTCCATTCCTCGTTCTACAATAAGTCCATGAATTCGACCTTCTTCATTTTTTGCCCAAACAACTGCAATATCACAAAAAGGAGCATTTGAAATCCATAGTTTTGCACCATTTAATAAAAAATGGTCTCCCATGTCTTTATAGTTTGTAGTCATTCCCCCAGGGTTACTTCCATGATTAGGTTCTGTCAGTCCAAAGGCGCCCATAAACTCTCCAGTAGCGAGTTTTGGCAAATACTTTTGGCGTTGTTCTTCATTACCATATTGCCAAATAGGATACATAACAAGCGAAGATTGAACTGATGCTGTACTTCTTACTCCTGAGTCTCCACGTTCAATTTCTTGCATAATTAATCCATAAGAAATTTGATCGAGCCCTGCGCCGCCGTAGGTTTCAGGAATATAAGGACCAAAAGCACCAATTTCTGCTAATCCTCCAATAATTTGTTCTGGAAATTCAGCCTTCTGAGCATAAGATTCAATGATAGGTGATACGGCTCTTTTTACCCATTCGCGCGCTGCATCACGAACAAGCTTGTGTTCTTCACTAAATAAATCATCTAAGTTGTAATAATCTGGTGCTTCAAAAAGGTCTGGTTTCATACCAAAAAGTTTTTTTTGTTTAGGTTTTATAGAAAAATCAACTATTATTTAATTTATATATCAACAAATTTACTTATAAATTTATTGAGTTTAGAATTTTAAATAAAATTCTTTTACCATTTCTCTGTAACTATCACTATAATTGTGTCGTCCATCTTCGAGATACATTTCTTGTATTTCAGTATCTTGTTTTTTACGCGAAAACACCATTAAACTGCGTTTAATTTCACCATGTTTTTGCCCATTTATCCTTAGTTTCTTGTTACAATAAAGCTGATTTTTATTAGCTAATACACAAAATGAATCTTCTTCACTAAAGGGGGTAATGACACAAAATCGTCCGTTTTTGGACAAAAGCATTTTTACAGAACTGATAAGGTGGTCAAACGGCATAGCATTTTCAAAACGTGCTAAATTTCTGGCGTTATTTTTGGTGTCAAAATCATTGGTATAAAATGGAGGGTTTGACACAATAAGGTCGTATTTATCTTCTATTTCTTGTGTAAATTCTTCTAGACTTGCATGGTAGCAAAACAAACGATCTGCCCACGGCGACTGCTCAAAATTTTGTACGCATTGCTCATAAGCTTCAGCATCAATTTCAATGGCATCAATTAATTCTGCGTTGCTGCGCTGTGCAAGCATAAGTGCCAGCACTCCCGACCCTGCGCCAATATCTAGAACAGAATTAGGGCGATGATTTATAGTAGCCCAAGCGCCTAATAAAACGGCATCTGTACCGACTTTCATTGCACAGCGGTCGTGTGCAACACTAAATTGTTTAAACTGAAAGTCTTCCAAAGGCATTAGTCAAGATACAAGTCAATAAGTCCAGGCGGTGTTTTTACCAATACAGTTTTGACTGTACGGTCGAGACTATTAATAATATTGTCGTTGATGGGGATTAAAACTTCTTTGCCATGATGATCAATTTCAAATAGGGCTTGAGTTGTGCTATCGTTAACTCCTGTGATTTGCCCTACCGGGCCAAAATTTTCATCAATAACTTGAAATCCAATAATTTCGTGGAAATAAAAAGCATTACCTTCAAGTTTTGGTAAAAGATCAAGAGGTAGATATAAGTCTTTTTTTAAGAGGGCATCGGCATCACCTTCACTGGTAACATCTTCAAGTTTTAAACGTAACAAGTTAGATTTGTGTAGCTGAGATTTTTCTACAAAATAAGGAATCAAGCTGTTGCTAACTTCTATAAATAAGGCGTCCAAATTTTCGTAAATATCAGGTTGATCGGTATCTAGTTTGGCCAGAATTTCTCCTTTAAAGCTGTACTTTTTTACGATTTTTCCAAGATAAAAACAATCTTCTTTTTTCATAAAATATCAAAAAAAAACCTGACCGTTAAGTCAGGTTTAAAGGTATAAAAAATAAATGTTTTATTCTTCCTCGTTTGAAGCTTCAGTAGCAACTTCTTCTTCAACAACTTCTTCAACAACTTCTTCTACTACTGGAGCAGCGGCAGCAATACGAGCTTCGTTAGCTGCTTTTTCGGCAGCAAGAGCTTTTGCTTCCTGTGCTTCTTTAGCTTTCTGAAGATCAGATTTTTTGGCATCAACTTTAGCTTGCTTTTCTGCGACCCAAGCTTGGAATTTTTCTTCCGCTTGTTCTTCAGTCAAAGCGCCTTTTTTCACCCCACCAGCAAGGTGTTTTTTCAACAAAACGCCTTCATGCGATAAAATTGCACGAGTAGTATCTGTGGGTTGAGCACCATTTTCTAACCATTTTACGGCACCATCAACGTTGAGGTCAATTTGTGCAGGATTGGTATTAGGGTTGTACGTTCCTAGTTTTTCAAGAAAACGTCCATCTCTTTTTGAGCGCGAATCCGCAGCAACAATCCAGTAGAATGGTTTTCCTTTTTTTCCGTGTCTTTGTAATCTTAGTTTTACAGGCATAAAAATTAATTTGTGAGGTTCTCGACCTCGGTTATTAATGAGCGGCAAATATACTATATTTTTTCAATACAAAAACATTCATTTATTTTTTATATTTTTGGATTTATATGTGTTGTTAAGTTCAACCTACTTAATTAAAAAAACTATGAAATATTTTGCACTTTCTTTACTTGTAATGTTTTCTTTTTTTGGATGTCAAGATGAGATTCAAACGAGTTCCCCAACGTTACAAGGATTACAACACGGCGATTTTACATGGAAGTCCAATTCGCGTTCAGCGACCGTTAATGCATCGGGGGCACTCACAATTACTGGTACAGATGGTTATGGTACCATGACAATTACATTAGCTGCAGCTACTGTTGGGTCTTATGAATTAGGAAAAGGCAAGACCTCTACGGTAACATTTAAACAAGAAAACGTCATATATTCCACACAATATGATGGGGTAGAATATCCCGTATATTTGAGTGATGGAAAAGTGACGATTGAAGAAGTAAATGCTGAAACCAAAATCATAAAAGGCACATTTTATTTTAATTCTTACGATAGTACTGGAACAAAATATATGAACTTTTCGGAAGGGGTGTTTTATAATTTAAGGTATACAACTGAGGATTAACAAGCTTCTTCTATTCTCTCAACACCAATAGTGTGCAGATGTTTACAGCAACTTGTTGTTTACACAAAATTTATTTCAGTGTCAACACAATTTTTTCAAATATCCGATATAAGCCATTCGGTAGTGGATATATATCATTTTTTTTGTTCATAAATCCTTAAAAAAAGCCAGGGCAAAATCTTAAAATAACACTATATTTATAATCCTATCTTAAGCACAAAATTTAGCCATGTATTTAATCTTTGATACCGAAACCACAGGCCTACCCAAGCGTTGGAATGCGCCCCTAACAGATACCAACAATTGGCCGCGTTGTATCCAAATAGCATGGCAATTGCACGACCATATGGGTCAGTGTATTGAACATCAAGATTTTCTCATTCGCCCCAATGGATTTAATATTCCCTATGATGCCGAAAAGGTACATGGCATTTCTACAGCCTTAGCCACAGAACAAGGCGAGGAATTAGCGGTTGTTCTCAAAAAATTTAATATTGCGCTATCCAAAGCCAAATTTGTTGTGGGACAAAATGTAGGATTCGACCTCAATATAATGGGCTGCGAATACCATCGCCTACAAATTGAAACCCCTCTAAATAGTATGGCTGTTTTGGATACCTGTACCGAAACTACGGCGAGTCTTTGTCAGTTACCTGGCGGACGAGGAGGTAAATTTAAATTGCCAACGCTAACGGAGTTGCATCAGTTTCTATTCCAAACGCCATTTGCAGAAGCCCACAACGCTACTGCCGACGTGGAAGCCACAACACGTTGTTTTTTGGAATTGCTTAGAAAAGGTGTTTTTTCGCCAGATGAGTTGCAGTCAACACCAGAATATATTCAAGAGTTTAAAGCTCAATATCCAAATCCGATTGCACCCATTGGACTTAAGCATATCAATCTAAAAGAAGCCACAGCGGCCATTAATGCGAAAGCCAAAAAGGAAACCCCAACACCCCAACACTCTACTGGTATTCCCGAAATTTTGAATGACGCCTCTATGGCACATTTGCACAATCATTCTCAATTTTCAATTTTACAATCCACCATCAGCATCAAAAAATTAGTCACTGCTGCTGCTAAATACCAAATGCCTGCCGTGGCCCTTACCGATCATGGAAATATGATGGGGGCTTTCCATTTTGTCAAAGAAATTGGAAATTATAATAAAGGGTTAAAACAACAAAAGCTAGACGCCGAAGCAAAAGGAGAGTCTTTTGAAGCGACCCCCATAAAAGCTATTGTTGGCTGTGAATTTTTTGTTTGTGAAGACCACGAAAATAAATCACACAAAGACAATGGATATCAAATTGTCTTTTTGGCCAAATCCAAAAAAGGCTATGAAAATCTGGTAAAAATGTCATCCAATGCGTTCACCAATGGGTTTTACTATGTCCCTAGAATTGATCGCAAGATTGTAGAACAATACAAAGAAGATTTAATTGTACTTACAGGAAATCTTTATGGTGAAGTGTCCTCAAAGGTTTTAAATGTTGGTGAACATCAAGCTGAAGACGCATTATTGTGGTGGAAGGAACAATTTCAAGAGGATTTATATATTGAACTCATGCGACATGGTCAAGAAGATGAAGATCGTGTCAATCCAGTGTTGATTCAGTTTGCTAAAAAGCATAACATAAAATTAGTAGCCACCAACAACACTTATTATATTGACCAAAGCGAGGCCAACGCACATGATATTTTGTTATGCGTTAAAGATGGCGAAAAACAAGCCACTCCCATAGGTCGGGGGCGTGGTTATAGATATGGACTTCCCAATCAAGAATATTTTTTCAAATCATCAGAAGAAATGAAAGAATTGTTTAAGGACTTACCAGAAGCCATTTTAAACATTCAAGAGGTGGTTGATAAAATTGAACCTTTTGAATTGGCAAGAGATGTACTACTTCCAAAATTTGAAATTCCCGAAGAATTTGTACATAAAGCCGATGCGTTGGAGGGCACCAATCATGGTGAAAATGCATATTTACGATATTTGACTTATGAAGGTGCCAAAAAACGCTATAAAACACTTACGGATGAAATCAAGGAGCGCATAGATTTTGAGCTACAAACTATCGAAAAAACAGGGTATCCAGGGTATTTTTTGATTGTTGAAGATTTTATTCGCGAGGCGCGAAATATGGATGTTTCTGTTGGGCCAGGTCGTGGTTCTGCAGCAGGGTCTGTTGTGGCCTATTGTCTTTGGATTACAAATATTGATCCCATCAAATATGATTTACTTTTTGAGCGTTTTCTAAATCCCGATCGTGTTAGTATGCCTGATATTGATATCGATTTTGATGATGAAGGACGAGGTCGTGTGATGGATTATGTCATCAATAAATATGGCTCAAATCAAGTAGCGCAAATTATTACTTATGGTACAATGGCTGCCAAATCCTCCATTAGAGACACTGCACGTGTTTTGGATTTACCATTGGGCGATGCAGATCGCATTGCGAAATTGGTGCCTAATATGTCAAAACTCAATAAAATATTTGGGGTAGATGAAAAAATCCTCAAACAAAAATTTCGTGCCGAAGACATGGAGCTTATCAATCAATTGCTTAATATTTCTGAAGGCGATGATTTGGAGGCAGAAACTGTCAATCAAGCCAAAGTCTTAGAAGGCTCCCTAAGAAATACTGGGATTCATGCCTGTGGAGTTATCATAACACCCGGTGATATTACCAATTATGTTCCTATTGCTACCGCAAAAGATTCAGATTTGTATGTGACTCAATTTGATAACTCGGTCGTTGAAGATGCAGGGTTGCTAAAAATGGATTTTTTAGGGCTTAAAACATTAACGCTTATAAAAGACACCGTAAAAATTGTCAAAGCCAAGCATGGCATCACCTTAGATCCCGAAAATTTCCCACTTGATGATGTCACAACATATGAGCTGTTTCAACGTGGAGAAACGGTGGGTATATTTCAATATGAATCACCAGGAATGCAAAAACATATGCGTGATTTGAAGCCAACGGTCTTTGCCGATTTAATTGCCATGAATGCGCTATATCGCCCAGGTCCTTTGGAATATATTCCAAGTTTTATCCGAAGAAAACATGGCGAAGAGGAAATTTCATATGACCTTCCAGAAATGGAAGAATATTTGAAAGAAACTTATGGAATTACAGTCTATCAAGAGCAAGTAATGCTATTGTCTCAAAAACTCGCTGATTTCACCAAAGGTGAAGCCGATGTTTTGAGAAAAGCTATGGGTAAAAAACAAAAGGCAGTGCTTGATAAGATGAAACCAAAATTCATTAACCAAGCGAGTTCAAAAGGTTTAAATCCAGAAAAATTAGAGAAAATTTGGACCGATTGGGAGAAATTTGCAAGTTATGCGTTCAATAAGTCACACTCAACATGTTATGCGTGGATAGCCTATCAAACGGCCTATCTCAAGGCGCACTACCCAGCAGAATATATGGCAGCGGTGCTATCCAATAATATGAACGATATCAAGCAAGTAACCTTTTTTATGGAAGAAGCAAAGCGTATGAAACTCAATGTTTTGGGGCCTGATGTCAACGAAAGTTATTACAAGTTTTCTGTAAATAAAGACAACGCCATTCGATTTGGAATGGGCGCTATTAAAGGAGTAGGGCATGGTACTGTAAAAACAATTGTTAACGAACGTAAAAAAGAAGGGGGATACCGCTCTATTTTTGATTTAGCCAAGCGTATTGATTTACGTGCAGCCAATAAAAAAGCATTTGAGAATTTGGCCAATGCTGGTGGTTTTGACTGTTTTGCTAATACACATCGTGCACAATATTTTTATGATGAAGGGGATGGGGTAACATTTTTGGAAAAAACTATAAAATACGCCAACAAATTTCAAGAAAATAAAAATTCTGCTCAAGTTAGCTTGTTTGGTGAAACCAGTGAGGTTCAGTTTCCAGAGCCCGAACTTCCGGCTTGCGAAAATTGGGGAACCATGGAAAAATTAGCTCGAGAAAAAGAAGTTGTTGGTATTTATATTTCAGGACATCCTTTGGACGATTTCCGAATAGAAATGCAAAATTTTTGTAATGGAACAGTAGCCTATTTTCAAAATATGACTCCGTTGATCAACAAAGAAATTACGTTTGGAGGTGTGGTTACTGATGTTCAACACCGTGTGAGTAGACAAGGCAAAGGCTGGGCGAGTTTTACTATTGAAGATTACACCAACAGCCATGAATTTCGAATTTTTGGTGAAGAATATCTCAAATTCAGACACTTTCTGATGAGAAATAATTTTGTGTACGTTCGCGCATTTGTGCGCGAAGGATGGACCAACAGAGAAACAGGTAAAAAAGGTGAACCCCGTTTGCAATTTAACAACTTTCAATTGTTACATGATGTAATGGAGGCATATGCCAAAAAACTTTCAATTCAGCTCAATATTAAAGCGTTAGACAAACAAAAGATTCAAGATCTTCAAGATTTATTAATAATGCACAAAGGCAAGCATAATCTTAATTTTGTTGTTTATGATGATGACGAAGAATTGAAAGTGGAGCTTAAAAGCAGAAAACAGAAAGTTCAAATTTCACAAGAATTGTTGACCGAACTTCAAAATCAAAATATTTTTTATAAACTCAATTAAACGCATCAGTATTGTCAATTTCATCATAAGGAAAACAAATTGAACATAGGCTTGAGAACTCGTTTTTTTGATTAAATTTGTACATACATTAAAACTAAATCTTATGGCACTAGAAATAACAGACGCAAACTTTGAAGAAACAGTACTAAAAAGCAGTAAACCAGTATTGGTTGACTTTTGGGCAGCTTGGTGTGGTCCTTGCCGCATGGTAGGTCCAATCATTGACGAAATCAGTACTGAATATGCCGAAAAGGCTGTTGTTGGTAAAGTTGATGTTGACGCAAACCAAGAATTTGCAGCAAAATATGGTGTGCGAAACATCCCTACAGTACTAGTATTTCAAAACGGAGAAGTTGTTGGACGACAAGTAGGTGTTGCACCAAAAGCAAGTTACACTGATGCGATTGACGCATTGTTATAATTTTCAATTGATAATAAATTTGAAAAGGTTTGCCCATGTGGCAAACCTTTTTTAGTTTAGGGGATAATGAGCTTTCAAAATGATTTTCAAAATAAGACTCAATTTACCAATTTTGAGCTGCTAGCACAATCAATTGTGGAGGGGTTTATTTCTGGAATGCATAAAAGTCCATTTCATGGGTTTTCTGCTGAATTTGCCGAGCATAAAATTTACAATAATGGTGAAAGTACTCGCCATATTGATTGGAAACTTTTTGCCAAAACAGATAAATTATATACCAAGCGGTTTGATGAAGAAACCAACATGCGCTGTCATATAATTGTAGATCTTAGTTCTTCTATGTATTATCCAAATCTGGAAGAACAACCAGATTTGGACTACAATAAAGTCGAATTTTCTGCCTTAGCATCGGCAGTTTTACTTCAAATTCTTAAAAAACAACGCGATGCAGCAGGCCTAAGTTTATATGCAGACACCTATCAGTATTATGCTCCAGAAAAAGGAAATGAACGTCATTTTCAGATGTTGATGGATAAATTGTACAACGCCACAACTAAAGCACCAAAACAATCAACAACCAAGACCTATGAGGTGTTACATCAAATTGCAGAACAAATGCATCGCCGCTCAATGATTATTTTGTTTACAGATATGTTTCAGTCAGAAATGGCATCCAGTCAGTTATTCGAGGCACTAAGGCATTTGAAATACAATAAGCATGAGCTTATTCTTTTTCATGTTTTCGATAAAAAAACAGAATTTGATTTTGACTTTAGCAACACTCCAAAACATTTTGTAGATGTAGAAACAGGTGCTTCAATTGATGTATTTCCAAAATCTGTTCAAGAAAACTACAGCAAAGCGTTAGATAATTATTTTAAAGAATTGAAATTAAAATGCGATCAATATAAAATACATTATGTACCTGCCGATGTGCGTCAGGGCTTCAATAAAATCTTGATGACATTCTTTGAAAAGCGCAATAAATTTTTGTGAAAAATAAATAAAAAACATTTGTTGTATTAAAAATGCAATGTATATTTGCATTCGCTTTAAGCAACGGTTTGGTAGTTCAGTTGGTTAGAATACCTGCCTGTCACGCAGGGGGTCGCGGGTTCGAGTCCCGTCCAGACCGCAACCACTTCGAAATTTATAACTCCTTGATTTTCAAGGAGTTATTTTTTAGATGGTTCGAATCCCTCCCTATTTTAAATAATATCATATAATTATATAGTAATCAGTAGGTTATACTGATTTCTTGAAAAGAGAAGAAATTAAAGTGTGTTATAAATTAATCTTTCCAATCGTCTCCAATGTAGTCTACTTCAAAATTAAGTTCATCCTCACCAGTATCCTCATATTTACCATTAGAATTTAAAAAGTTAATGAGTTCATGATCGTTCATTGATTCTAATTTTTCTTTAAGGTCTGGTTGGTCTTCAAGTTCCCACTCACAATCAGTAATAACAGTTTTTTTACCATATATTTTCATAAATTTAATATTTTAATTTTTGTATAACCTAAAATTACAAAATTATATCATAGGTAAAATCGTATAAAACAAAGTAATATAAAAACCAACAATTTTATAACACACCTTGAAAGGAATCGTTAGTTAGGTTTTCAAAATTTATCAGACCTCTATATATTGATCTTTTGAACTATCCCACTTCATTGTTATTTCTTTATCTGTTATCCAGTTCATGGTTTTATATATACTAAATTTTTCTTCCCAATCTTTCATAAGATGAGATATTATTTCGTCTAAATTTTTCAGTTCATCTTTTGTCAATTCATCCTTGAAAACATTTAAATGATTTTTTTCTGAAAATTCTGGAAAAACCTTTGACCAGATAAAAGGAAGTATTCTTTGTAAGTCAACTTGAAAACTAGATCTTTCCTGAGTGCCTAATTCTTTAAATTCATTTTTTTTCCAATTGACAATGTATCTATTTAATAGTTGTTTTGGGTCATCAGGTTTAAATCTTTTATCAGTTCTTAGTAATTCAAATTCACAGAGAATTACAATTTGAAGATTGGAAAAATCTTTAAAATATTCAAAATCATCTCTTTGTGGAGGTTTAACATACAGGCTACCCATATTATAAATTTATTATTTATATTTAATTAAATTAAATCTAGTTATGACTACTAATTTAACTAAAATTTTCTTTGGAATCATAGACAAAGAAAAATTGATAAAATCAAAAAATTTTAATGTAGGATTTTGGGGATCAGAGGACTATTTTAAAAAGCTAGGTCGTCCAATTGATTGGGAACATGGAGTTTTGCAGTTGTTTCAAAACAATCATGACGATTTATGGTGGACTCTTTCTGGTCGTTTTAGCAAAATAAAAATGGAAGACTTTCATCAAATTAAAAATCAGCTCATTCAAATCCACTCAAATTTTGAAACTATATCAGATATTATGGAACTTATTTCAAATGGAGGAAGTTTGTTTGATGTAAAAGACGAATTTGACTTTGACAATATAATTATTGAAGGGGAAGACGATAGAGAATTTATCGATTTTGAGCATTACAAGAGAATAAATCTTAATGAAAAGAATACAATTTGGGTTTTAGAAATTATAAGATATATTGATGTTAATTACGAAATAGATGGAGATACATTAAATTTAAATTACGATAGCTCAGAGGATTTAAATCTAGACGAAAGATTTGTTTGTTCAGTTTTACTAAAATTATAATCTACTAAAATCCATTTCTGTAAAAACTATATTAAAATCTATTTTAAATAAATTTACTTATATTTGTGGCGTTTTTAGCATCATTGTTTTTGATTTAAAAATAAAGGTTTGAACCTTCGGGGTTTTTTTAATGGGTTCGATTCCCATCCCAACCACAAAATACTAAATGTAAATCAAAAGTATTCAAAAATGTTGTGTTGAGGTAATCCAATGGATTACCCGTGGTTTGACAAAACCAGTGAGAAGCTTTCCTGTAAAACGGAGGGCTTTTTTTATACCATTTCATTAATGTCTTTTGACGTGCTTTCCTAAAATTCGTTTGTTTTCTTTTTGTACCAAAGGATGTTTGCGATGTCCCCAAACTTTGGCTCGTGCTGCACGTGCGCTCTCTTCTAAGTGAACAATGGGTAATGGATAGTTTTGGCCCAAAACAACCCCACAAAATTCTTGCTCCATAGCACTCATTTTCCATGGTTCATGAATATGCTCTACAGGAACTTGTTGAAGTTCAGGTACCCATTTTTTTATAAAAACACCCTCTGGATCTTGCTCCATCGAGTTTTTTACAGGGTTGTATAATCGAATGGTATTGATGCCAGTTGTACCGGCCTGCATTTGAAATTGAGGGTAATGAATTCCAGGATCATAATCCAGAAATAAGCGCGCCAAATGATATACACCATCGCGCCAATCTTGATCCAAATTTAGCGTTAAGAACGATACTAAAAGCGCTCGCATTCTAAAGTTAATCCACCCCGTTTGCTCTAGAGCACGCATACAGGCATCAATCAGCGGATAGCCAGTGGCGCCTAGTTTCCATGCTTTTAAATAGGTGGCGTTCGTGTTTCGTTCCAATAATTCATAACCAGCATTGATGCATTGCGTTTCGTAACTGCATTCCATTTCAAATTTTTGAACAAAATGACAATGCCAATGTAGTCGTGTTAGCATCGCCGAAAATACACGCTTTCTTTTTTGAGCATTGGGATGCATATTGACATAATGAAACACTTGGCGTACACTCAAATTTCCCCAGCTCAAAAACGGTGATACTCTACTACAGCTTATTCTACTTTCGGTAGGTTTAGAAATATGCTTTTGATAATTGAACCCTCTTTCTTCAAGAAAAGAATCCAAATACCGCCAGGCCATGCCTTCGCCAGCCGGTTGAAATGATTTTGGGTAGTGTTCTAATTGCTTTTGAAGTTTTTTTGGAAGTATAAAAGGATAAGAAAACTCTATTTTTTTAGCTTTTGAGAAACTGTTATTTATGAGGGGTTTACTCATATAACTATTCCAAAGCTTTGCCCAATGGGTTCTGTTTTTTAATCCTCGAACCACCCCGTTTTGTTGTGATTCTTGCCATAAAATGTTGTGTTGCTTACAAAATTTTGAAGTGCTTTTATCGCGCCACCAAGAACGTTCTTTACCACTTTCGTTATGGCTAAAAATGGTTTCAATGTCGAATTTTGTATACAGAAACTCAAAAATTTCTAAGGAATTTCCGTAAAAAACAGAAACAGATGTATTTGAAGATTCTAAGGTTTTATTGAGGGCGTTTATGGAATGGTAAATAAATTGCAAGTGGCGCACTCCAGAATCAGGGTGTTGCAACAAGGTTGAATCAAAAATGTAGATGATGATGTAGGGGATTTTTGCTTTTTCTGCAAGATATAGGGGCTCGTGATCTTGACTGCGTAAATCACGTTTCAACCAGACGATGTTTGTTTTAGCTCTTTTCAATCTACATATCCATTAAACACGTAAAAGTAACGAAAACAGTAGTTTATGGTTTTAATTTTAAGATAGTTTTATAAAAAAAAAGCGGCCCTAAGACCGCTTTTTTATTGTGGTGTTTGTTTTATTTTTTGTCGAACTCAAAAACTTGCCCTCCAATATTCAATTCGAAGCCAGTTTTATCAGAATTGAATTGCATTTCAAGACCAGCTTCGTCAGAAATGAATTTTCCACTGCCGTCATTTGTTAGTGGTAATGCTGGCTGACCTTCAGCGGTAGCCACAAGCTCTCCATTTTTTTCAGAAATATTGATGACCATTGGAAATGCTGCAGAGCTATAATCTCCAAAATATCCAGATAAATCTTCTGCATTTTCTGCAGCAATTTCTGGTGTCCATCGGTTGTTACCAGAGTTCACGTCTGGTAATACATAATCAGGGTCAATGACAACACTTTTTAGAGGTTCTGTAGAATCGTATTTGAACGTCCATTTTTTGTTGCGTTTCCAAATTTCTACTGGAAGTGTGTGTCTTGTTTTAGCACCGCTTTCTGTTGTGAATTCCAAAGTTACAGGCATCGGCATTTGCTCTAGGTTTTCAATGGTTACGATGGCTCCTTTAGAGGGGTCGCCATCTTCATATTTAACTTTTTTGATAGCCTGGTCTAATTTCCAATTGTGGATAAACCATCCACGCCAAAACCAACTGAGTTCTTCGCCACTTACATTTTCCATTGTTCTGTAAAAATCATCTGGAGTAGGGTGTTTGTAAGCCCATCGGTTAATGTATTCTGTAAAGGCCTCATCAAAACGTTCTTCTCCAAGAATATGTTCGCGAAGCATTTCTAGTCCAGCACCTGGTTTGTAGTAAGCCAACAGCCCTAAATTTCGTTCTTTCAAATTGTCTGGAGCTGTATAGATTGGTTCCATTCTATCATTAACTAACATTCCTGAAAAACGATGCATGTTACGCTTACGTTCTTTGTACTCTCCATTATTAAAAGCATCTGTACTTAATGAATTGATAAAGGTATTAAACCCTTCATCCATCCATGCATGAAGACGCTCATTGGAGCCTACAATCATAGGGAACCAAATATGCCCAAACTCATGATCTGTTACCCCCCAAAGTCTTTCATTTTTACTTTTCCAGCTACAGAATACAATACCAGGGTATTCCATCCCACCTTGATTTCCGGCAACATTGATGGCTGCAGGATAAGGGTATTCAAACCATTTTTCTGAATAGTGTTCGATAGATGCTTTTGTATATTCCGTTGATCGTGTCCATGAATCCATAGTGTTGCTTTCAACAGGGTAAACAGACATGGCCATAGACGTTTTACCGCTAGGTAAGTTGATGCGTGCCGCATCCATAATAAATGCTTTTGATGATGACCAAGCGACATCCCTTGAATTTTCAATTCTAAATTTCCATGTCAATCGGTCTTTGCCCTGTGGTCTTGAGTTTGGATCATTAACTTCTTCTGCGGAACGGATAATAACAGTTTCGTCACTCGATGCTGCTTGTTCCAATCGTTTGAGTTGAGTATCAGTGTACACGTCCTCTGGATTGAGTAGCTCACCAGAACAAACAACAAGATGGTCGGCCGGTGAGTTGATATGAACATCAAATGTTCCGTATTCTAAATAAAATTCTCCAGCGCCTAGGTAAGGCAATGTGTTCCAACCCGAAACATCATCATAAACACACATTCTTGGGTACCATTGTGCTAGGTTAAAAATGCGTCCATTTTTTGTTTCCAAAACACCCATTCTATCAGATCCGTAATCTGGTGATGTAAAAGAAAAATCAATATTTAGGTATATTTTACCCCCATTGGCTGCCAATGGTTTTGGCAATAAGATTTTCATTCGAGTGTCATGAATTTCATATTCAACAGCTGACTGACGACGAGCATCTTTACGTCTCGATTTTCGATCACCATCATAAAAAACATTTACATTTCCAATGTCATATCCGCCATCAAACTCCTGACCTTTGGCGCCATTTCGACTTCCACTCAATGGGATAATTGCATTTCCTCTGGAGTCTTTTTTAAATAAGTTTTGATCCACTTGAACCCACAAAAAATCCAATTCGTCTGGACTATTGTTGGTGTACGTAATGGTTTCAGAGCCAGAGAAAAATTTAGCATCTTCATTTAAACTGATATTAATTTTGTAATCAGCACTGTTTTGCCAATAGGCATGTCCTGGTTTTCCACTAGCCGATCGTGTAGCAGTTCCATTTTTGGTGTAAAATCCGTGCCCAAAAGCGGCATTGTAATCATAGACAGATGCAGGTTCTTCTTGAGCAAAAAGTGATGTTGACAACAACATAATGCTGCATGTCAGTAGATAATAATACTTGTTCATAGATGATTTTTTAAAATAAAATGTTTGTGAAAATAGTTTAATTAATTGATTGGTGTATAAAACTTTTTGTTAAATGATTTAACCATTATAAAAAATGGATTTGTGTTCCCAAAGAATGGAAACAAACATTCCAAGGTAGATAACAGCAACTACAAATTTAATAAAAGTGGAGGTTAAAAATCCAAGAAAAGATCCAAATGCGGCTTTTAATGCTGTTTTTGAATCGGCTTTGTTAACCATTTCACCAAAAAGCGCTCCTAAAAAAGGACCAATAACTATACCTCCTGGAATTGGGGAGAATAACCCCACCAAAAGTCCTACAGTTGTGCCAATCATTCCTGCTCTAGAGCCCCCAAACTTTTTTGTACCCATAGCAGGAATAAAATAGTCGAGCACCCATATGATAATAGCAATGATTAAAGTGATGATTAAAAATTTTTTACTCACCTCAATAAGAGGTGAAAAGTAAAGCAAAAGAAATCCAAACCAACTGGTTATTGGACCAGGTAACACAGGTAAAAAACTACCGATTACGCCTAGTAACATTAAAACACCAGCAGCGGCAATTAGAAATAGTTCCATAAAATTAGTTTGCTATTTGACGAAAAAACGCCAAAATTGTTACACAAAATTAACACTTTATTAGATTAAATTTTACAATCTTAAAATCATAAATATACTATTTTTGCAAAAAAATAATTATTTATGAAGTCCCTTTCAGAACTTATCGAATTGATGTCCCTAAAAAAAATCAACAACCATACTTTTATTGGTAATAATTACAGCGCCCCCTGGGGTAGGGTGTTTGGAGGTCAGGTTTTGGCCCAATCGCTTTATGCGGCCTATCAGACTGTTCCACAAGACCGATTTGTACATTCTATGCATGCCTATTTTATTTTGGGTGGAGATCTCAATATCCCTATAAAATACGAAGTTGATGTTATTAGAGACGGTGGTAGTTTTACTACTCGGCGTGTGGTGGCATTTCAAAATGAAAAAGCAATTTTCAATATGTCTGCTTCTTTTCAAAAAGTCCAAGATGGTGTGGACCATCAAATTGCAATGCCCAACGTATTGCCACCACAAAATCTAATCAAAAGTGAAGAACATATAGAGAAGTTTAAAACTATTTTGCCAACCACCTATAAACGCTACAAGGCATCTTTACCAAAAATATTTCAGTTTAAACCAGTAGATGATATGTTATCAAAGTTGGTAAAGAATAGTCCACCATATGACAATATTTGGTTTAAAACGGTAGAGGAAATTGGGAAAAATAAACCCTTACAGCATCAGCTTTTGGCCTATGCATCAGACTACAACATCCTTCGTCCAGCGTCTATGCCACATCGCGAATTACTCAATACCAAAGAAGTGTTTTATACCAGTTTGGATCATGCCATTTGGTTTCATCGCGATTTTGATTTGAGCGATTGGTTGTTGTATTCAATAGATAGTCCAAGTGCTTCCAATTCTAGAGGGTTTTCTAGAGGTAGTATTTTTGATAAAAATGGATCTTTAATTGCTTCCGTAGCACAAGAAGGTTTGATGCGTGTTATCGGAGATCGCAAAGCATAAAGTCAGACTATTTTTTCATTTTTTCTTTAAATTCTTCAACATCTATTGAAGAATTTGAAACAATATTAAGGGCTTTATTAACTATATCTTTTGGATTTTTTGTGTAGCCCAAACCAACGGCAATTTTTGTTAAAATTAAGACTTCATGTTCGTCTTTAATATGGTCTGCATATACCATTCTTGCTAAATCAAACAAACGCTCCAAACGGCGTTCAGAAGTAGTCGGGGGATTAATGGGATGTGAATTATAATCTTCTAAAATGGCATCATAAACTAATTTTGAAATGTCTAATTTTCTGGCTAAACGATCCAAAAATGTTTTTTCTTCTTCGGTGATGACATTGTCATCCATTGCAATACGCACAATTGCTGCAAAATGATCTTGATTGCGATTCTTGAATCCACTATCGAATAATTCGGAATAAGTCATATCTTTTTAGTTTTGGGGTGAGTTACAAACCTACATATTTTTTTTTAAATATAGTAATAATGTTCTGTATTGTAATAATTTATTGTGCTAGGGTTCATCTAATGTTTTATATTTGCAAAAAATTAGTTTTAGTTGAGCAAAAGTGAGCTTTCTCAAAAATTTGTACAGTCTTTGAAACTTCAAAAACTGTGCAAAAGCATGTCTATTAACCAACAAAAAACACAACTTAAAGGGCTTTTAGGTTCTGCCTTTTCGTTTACAATTGCAGCAGCATTTCGTCAACAACAAAAACCCTTTTTACTGATTTTTGACTCCAAAGAAGCCGCTGCTTTTCATCTAAACGATTTAGAACTGATTTTACCCACAGAGGATGTGCTTTTTTATCCTGGAAGTTATCGCAGACCCTATGAAATTGAAGAAACAGACAATGCCAATGTTTTGCTTCGAGCAGAAGTTCTTAATAGAATAAATAGCAGAAAAAAACCTGCATTATTAGTAACCTATCAGGATGCACTTTTTGAAAAGGTGCTTTCCAAAAAAGAGCTGAATCGGAATACTTTTAAGATTAAAGCAGGTGATAATTTAAGCATAGAATTTATCAATAACCTCCTTTTTGAATACCATTTCAAGCGCGTTGATTTTGTAACTGAACCTGGAGAGTTTTCTGTTCGCGGAGGTATTGTTGATGTCTTTTCATTTGCTCATGACACCCCCTATCGTATTGAGTTTTTTGGCGATGAAGTCGAAAGTATTCGCACCTTTGATATTGCATCCCAACTTTCATTAAACACCCACAATGCTCTTCAAATTATCCCCAACATAGAGCACAAACACCAGGACGAAAAACGGGTTGGATTTTTAGAATATATTTCAAAAGACACCATTATATTATCCTCTAATTTACCTGCTCTTTTGGGGACTTTGGATTTGTTATTTGAAAAAGCAACTATGGCATTCGATAAGCTTGAACATGATGTAAAACAAATCGAGCCATCAGATTTGTTTTGTACAGGACAAATTTTCAAAGACCTACTGCCTCAATTTTCAGTTGTAGAATTTGGACAGGATGTATTATTTGAAGACAGCAGTTCAAACGCATTATATTTTGATACAAGTCCTCAGCCTTCATTCAATAAGCAATTCAATTTGCTTATTCAGGATTTGAATCAACACCATAATGATGGCTATCAAACTATAATTTGTTGTGCCAATACGCAGCAAGCACAGCGCTTTCATGATATTTTTGAGGAGCACGATTCGGTTGTTCATTACAAAACGCTTGTATTGTCTTTGCACCAAGGCTTTATAGATCATGACAACAAAATTGTGTGTTATACAGATCATCAACTTTTTGAACGTTACCACAAGTTCCATTTGAAAAACGGTTTTTCAAAAAAACAAGCCATTACTTTACGGGAGTTGAACAGTCTTGAAGTAGGCGATTATGTCACACATATCGATCATGGAATAGGGCGCTTTGGCGGACTCAAAAAAATTGATGTAGAAGGTAAACTCCAAGAAGCTATCAAGTTGATTTATGGCGAACGCGATGTCCTATACCTTAGCATTCATTCGTTGCATAAAATCACAAAATTTAATGGGAAAGATGGTAAGCCGCCAAAAATTTACAAACTGGGTAGTAAAGCGTGGAAAGCACTAAAACAAAAAACAAAATCTCGTGTAAAAGAAATTGCGTTTAATCTCATTCAATTGTATGCGAAACGAAAGCTACAAAAAGGCTATCAGTACCGTCCCGATAGCGCCATGCAATTGGAGTTGGAATCCTCTTTTGTCTATGAAGACACTCCCGATCAAATTACTGCGACTGCCGATATCAAAAACGATATGGAAAGTGAGCGTCCTATGGACCGTTTGGTTTGTGGTGATGTGGGCTTTGGTAAAACAGAAGTCGCCATTCGTGCCGCATTTAAAGCGGTAGATAATGGTAAACAAGTTGCGGTTTTGGTTCCGACTACAATATTGGCCTTTCAGCATGCCAAAACATTCAAAAATCGTTTAAAAGAATTTCCAGTCACTGTAGATTACTTAAATCGATTTAAAACCGCCAAACAAAAACGCCAAACACTTGAACAATTAGAAAATGGTCAAATTGATATTATAATTGGAACACACCAATTGGTCAACAAGGCCGTACAGTTTAAGGATTTAGGACTTTTAATAGTTGATGAAGAACAAAAATTTGGTGTAGCAGTCAAAGAAAAATTAAAGACTTTAAAAGATAACGTTGATGTACTGACATTAACAGCAACCCCAATTCCTCGAACCCTTCAGTTTAGTCTTATGGCTGCGCGTGATCTTTCGGTGATTACCACGCCGCCACCCAACCGTTTTCCTATAGAAAGTCAAGTAATTCGCCTAAGTGAATCCATCATTCGCGATGCCATCAGTTATGAAATTCAAAGAGCAGGGCAAGTGTTTTTTATTCACAATCGTATAGAAAATATTAAAGAAGTTGCTGGAATGCTCCAACGGTTGGTGCCTGATGCTAAAATTGCCGTAGGTCATGGGCAATTAGATGGTAAAAAACTAGAACAATTGATGCTCGATTTTATGAATGGTGCATTCGATGTTTTAGTCAGTACAACCATTGTAGAAAGCGGTTTAGATGTGCCAAATGCCAACACGATTTTTATCAATAACGCCAATAATTTTGGCCTTAGCGATCTTCATCAAATGCGAGGACGAGTAGGGCGAAGCAACAAAAAAGCATTTTGTTATTTCATCACACCCGACTATCATGCTATGACCGATGATGCACGAAAGCGTATTTCTGCTTTGGAGCAATATACAGCTTTGGGAAGTGGATTTAATATTGCTATGAAAGATCTTGAAATTCGTGGAGCAGGAGATTTACTTGGTGGAGAACAAAGTGGGTTTATCAATGATATTGGATTTGAAACCTATCAAAAAATCCTAAACGAAGCCATTGAGGAGCTTAAAGAAAATGAGTTTGAACACTTGTTCAATACAGAAGGTACTTCAAAAACCTATGTGAAAGAATTGACAATTGATACCGATTTTTCTTTACTTTTTCCCGATGATTATGTCAATAACATATCGGAACGTCTACGTCTATATACAGCGCTAAATAACCTAAAAACTGATGCTGAGCTCAAATCATTTGAGGCGGAAGTCATCGATCGTTTTGGGCCATTACCAACAGAAGTTGTTGACTTATTTGATAGTGTCAAAATGAAATGGATTGGCATGCAATTTGGTTTAGAAAAAATAATGATGAAACAGCACAAAATGGTGGGATACTTTATTCCAGACCAAAACAGTAAATTCTTTGACTCTCCTCAATTTTCAAAACTTTTAAAGTATGTGCAAAAACATCCAAAAACCTGTGTTCTTAAAGAAAAACAAACACGCAGTGGTTTGCGGTTGTTACTCGCTTTTAATAAGGTAAAGTCCATTCAGGAAGGGCTGCAGTTTTTACATCAAATAATGGCTTGATTTTTGATTTATTCTATTCAAACTATAACCCATGACTAAATCTACTTTATCTATTTTGTTTTTTTTTATGCTGTGTATGCCGATGATTTGGGCACAACATCAACTCCGTGCTACATTCACCCCCGCAGAAAATTTTGAGATTGCAATACTTTACAAAATAACCCCACAAAATCTGTCCTACGCAACTCATGCCAAATTTGATAATGATGGTCATTTAACCATGGCTTTGGATAGCACTATGACAAGCGGGATGTACCGCTTGGTTTATGCAATGCCTCAAGAGGTTTATAATTTTGACCTCATGTACAATGCTAAAGAAGATATTGAGCTAAAATTTAATCAAGAAACAGGCTTGGAATATGTAAGCTCAGAAGAAAATAAACTCCTGAGCCAATACTACAGGACCATGGCCCAAATTGGTCAAAATATTGGAAAACAGTACAAAAAAGAACCTTTAGATTCCTTGGCATTAATACAGCTTTTTGAAGCCCAAAGCGCCAAACAATCAGAATTTGAAACGCAGTCTAAAGATTTAATGTACATGAATTTATTAAGGCAAACAAGCGTTATATCCCCCATCAAGTAGAACCTTTAGACCAGTATTTAAACCACATCAAAAACCATTATTTTGATGCTGTGGACTTTAAAAACCCTTTGTTGATGGCCTCTAATTTTTTTAGTGAACATGCCATTAATTATGTTTTTGGGATGACAGGGACATCAATGTCAACAGATTTTCTAAAAGACAATTTGAAGTCGTTAAACCAAATTCTATCAGATGCTGCAACCCCCGAAACGCGTTATGAAATTTTTAAAGTCTTGCGTTTGCAAATGTTAGAGGCCAATTATGAACCTTTAGCATTAGAGATTTCAAAAGAGGTTTTGATGCCTCTGGCCATTGCTCTAAATGACAACGAGGGCATTCAGGCCATGCAGGATTTTGAGCGAACTGCTATCGGATCCAAAGCGCCTAATTTTGAGCTCGAAGAAGGGGCTAAGGGGCGCCCTGCCAAAACACTTTATGATTTGAGTGGTGCAACGTCCTACATTCTTATTTTTTGGAGTAGCAGTTGCAGTCATTGTGTTGATGAAGTGCCAAAAATTCATAGCTGGATTACTGAAAATCAACACCATAATAGCTCTGTTGTAGCCGTAGGGCTTGAAGAAGAGCCCTATAAATGGAATAGCATGAAATATGATATGCCTCAATTTACACATGTGTTGGCGCTAGGCAAATGGGAACACCCTTTGGTGCAGCGCTACAATATTACGGCAACCCCTTTTTATATGGTTTTGGACCCAAAAAAAACCATTATCGCAAAACCCCAAAATTTAGAGGATTTAAAACCTTTTATTCAAAAGTGATAAAAGGCATTTTTGAGGTGTTGAATTTCAAATCCCCCTTTATTTTTCACGATGCTAATCACATCAAAACGCACTTCTACGTCTAAATTATTGTGTTTAACATAATAATTAATCGCTTCAACAATACGTTGCTGTTGTTTGGTTTTCAAAAACAGTGCAGGGTTATCAAAAAAATCTGAAGAGCGGGTTTTGATTTCTACTGCGATAAGTGTTTTGTTTTTTTGAACAATCAAGTCCACTTCAGCCTTTCGGTAGCGGTAGTTTTTTTCTAAAATTTTATAGTTGTTTTGTGTCAAAAACCGTGCAGCTTCGGCTTCGCCTTTACGGCCCAATTGATAAGATTCGCTCATAGGTGTAGGTGGGTTTAAAAGGTAATTTGGGTGTCATCAGCAGTTACATTTAAAGTAATTTTTCGACCAAAAATAAGGGCGCGATTATCGGGTTCGTGGCCAGCGGGCATGCCAAAAGCAATAGGAATATCATAGGGTTTTAGCACCTCCAAGATGAGCTGCTCAACGTTGCTGCCCCAAGCCGTAGTGTTGCGTTTTATTTTTGTCATATCGCCTATAAGCACTCCAGCACATTGCTCAAAATAACCCGCACGTTTCAAGCTTTGTAGCATCCGATCGATATGGTATTTGTATTCGCCAATCTCTTCAATAAATAAAATTTTTCCGCGCGTATCCAACTGCGAGGCACTTCCAAGTTGACTCGCCAATAAGGTTAGGTTGCCGCCAACCAAAATGCCATTGGCAGTGCCTTTTCGATTGTTGTTTTGGGCTTCAATTTGATAGGCGTTTAAGGTTCCAAAAAGACTCGATTTTAACGATTCAATTGATGATGAAATGGCATTGCGGTCGTCTTCCATATTGACCGCCATCATGCCGTGAATGCTCTCAAAACCAAGTTGTTGTAAGGTATTATGAAGTGCGGTAATATCCGAATAACCAACCAGCCATTTTGGGTGTTTTTTAAATATATCAAAATTCAAATCATCCAAAATGCGCACACTCCCATAGCCCCCGCGTGCACACCAAATGGCTTTTGCATTGGGATGGTCCAAAGCCCATTGCATATCCGATTGACGCTGGGCATCAGTCCCCGAAAAATGATGGTTTTGTGCAAAAACATGTTGACCCAAAACTGGAACAAGTTCCCATTTTTTCAAAAGCTGTTGGGCCGCCTCAATGGCCTGTTGGCGCCCTTTTAAAATACCCGCTGGTGCAACAATAACAACGGTATCCCCTTTTTTTAAATAGTCTGGAGTATAAAATTTTTGTGATGGAGTAGATGGAGGTGTTTGAGCATTCATCGTAGAGGTTTTACTGTGTGTGCAGCTCGTAAAAAGCACAAACCATATTAGTGTTTTAAAATACATTTTTAAGGGCTTTTTGTAAAGATATAAAAATCTCCTTTGTTCTGTTTAAATTGCTGCTTTATTTGTGTATTTTTGTAAATACAATCTGAAAAAATGTCAAAACGTTACACCCTTACTGCAGCTCTACCCTATACCAACGGTCCCCTACATATTGGTCACTTGGCAGGGGTTTATGTGCCTGCCGATATTTATGCGCGATACTTACGTCTAAAAGGGCACGATGTGGCCTTTATTTGTGGGAGTGACGAACATGGTGTGCCCATTACCATTAAAGCTAAAAAGGAAGGCATCAGCCCGCAAGATGTGGTGGATCGTTACCATAAAATCATAAAAGATTCGTTTAATGAATTTGGTATTTCGTTTGACAATTATTCGCGCACCTCTGCGGCCATTCATCACGACACCGCATCAGATTTTTTTAAAACCTTACACCAAAAAGGAGAATTTTTAGAAGAAACCACCAATCAACTTTACGATAGTGAAGCACAACAGTTTTTGGCCGACCGTTTTGTTATTGGAACTTGCCCAAAATGTGGTCATACCGAAAGTTATGGCGATCAATGTGAAGCCTGTGGGACAAGCCATAATGCCACCGATTTGATCCATCCAAAATCGGCCATAACAGGCAATGTTCCCGAACTAAAATCCACAAAGCATTGGTATTTACCCCTTGACAAACACGAAGATTTTTTAAAACAATGGATTGGCAAAGACCATAAAGCCGATTGGAAATCCAATGTCTATGGACAATGCATGTCATGGATCAATGATGGGTTGCGTCCAAGAGCAGTAACCCGCGATCTCGATTGGGGAATTCCTGTCCCTGTTAAAGGGGCCGATGGTAAAGTGCTTTATGTGTGGTTTGATGCGCCGATTGGTTATATTTCATCAACAAAAGAATGGGCGAAAGCCCAGGGAAAAGATTGGGAACCCTATTGGAAAGATAAAGACACCACCTTATTGCACTTTATTGGAAAAGACAATATTGTTTTTCATTGTATCATCTTTCCAGCCATGCTCAAAGCAGAAGGCAGCTACATTTTACCTCAAAATGTTCCTGCCAATGAATTTTTAAATTTAGAAGGTCAAAAATTATCCACTTCCAAAAACTGGGCAGTATGGCTGCCTGATTATTTAAAAGACTTTCCAAATCAGCAAGATGTATTGCGCTATGTTTTAACGGCTACTGCACCAGAAACCAAAGACAATGATTTTACGTGGAAAGATTTTCAAGCAAGAAATAACAACGAACTTGTAGCCATTTACGGCAACTTTATCAATAGGGTAATGGTGCTTACACATAAATATTATGAAGGTAAAATTCCTGCTGTAACCCAAATGACTGCAGCTGATAAAGAAGCCTTAGACACGCTACATCGTACACCAAAAGTTTTAGAAACTTCTTTGGAGCGCTTTCGTTTTAGAGAAGCTAGTCAGGAGTTGATGAATTTGGCCCGTGTGGGCAACAAATATTTGGCCGATCAAGAACCTTGGAAACTTATTAAAACGGATCCAGAACGGGTAAAAACCATCATGAATACGGCGCTACAAATCGCCGCAGGACTAGCGGTACTTTCCGAACCCTTTTTACCGTTTACTGCCAAAAAGCTACAACAAATGCTTGTGCTGAAACAAGTTCAGCATGACGCTACAGACAACAATAATACAATCGAAAAACCTATTGGTCACGCTGAATTTATTTCAGCGTCAGCGTCTCAAACATACAAACCTCTCCTTCCAGCAGGGCATACCATTGGACCAGCATCTTTATTATTCACCAAAATAGAAGATGCTCAAATTGAAGCACAACTCAAAAAACTACAAGCCAGCAAAGCGGCCAATGCAGAAGCCACGACTGCAGCACCTCAAAAACCCAATATTCCTTTTGAAGATTTTTCAAAAATGGATTTAAGAGTAGGAACGATTGTCGCCGCCGAAAAAATGCCTAAAACCAAAAAACTATTGGTCCTTCAGGTTGATGTTGGTACCGAAACCCGAACCATTGTTTCGGGGATTGCAGAGTTTTATACACCCAATACTATAATAGGACAAAAAGTAACCGTTTTGTGCAACCTTAAACCACGGGCCTTACGTGGGGTTGAAAGCCAAGGGATGCTATTGATGGCCAAAGCTAGTGATGGACAATTGGTGTTTGTACAACCCGATACGAATCATACTGCTCCTAGTGGAATGATTGTGGGGTGATATGCTGTAAATGCTTGTCATCACAAAGGATGGTCAGACTCTATATTTTACTCGTAATGATTATGTTGATAAAAAACTCGGTAAGGATAGCCAAAAAGTTACGCGATTGAAATTACTACGTAGTGATAGAGTGGATGGCGAATGGTCTAAGCCAAAAGAGCTGCCCTTTAATAGCAGTGAATACTCTGTAGGTCATCCTGCATTAAGCGCCGACGAAAGCAAATTGTATTTTGTGTCCGACATGCCCGGAGGAAAAGGTGGAACAGATTTATACGTTTCTCAAATTCAAGGTGAATCTTATGGAACACCAATGAATTTAAATAAAGTAAACACTGTGGGTAACGAAATGTTTCCATTTATCGATCAAAACGATACGTTTTACTTTTCATCCAATGGTCATCCCAATCTTGGAGGGTTAGATGTACCTCAAACTAGCGCAAGCAATATTGGAGGAACAGTAGCTAACCTTGGCAGACCTATAAATAGTTCGTATGACGATTTTGCTATTGTAACCAATGGAGAAACAGGGTATTTTGCCTCTAACCGCGATAACCAAAATGATGATATCTATAGTTTTAATCAACTTCAACCATTGGAAGAGCATTGTAAAGTACGTTTTGAAGTGGTAGTGGTCGATAAAAAGACGGGACAGTCTATTCCAAATGCCGATGTGGTCTTTATTAATGGCTATCTAGAAAATGTTGGGCAAATTAAAGCTGATGCGCAGGGACGTTATAGTTTTGAGGATAAAAAATGTGGAAACATCACTATTATCCGTGCCGATGAAGCGGATTATTTTGCCAATGAAGTGGTGGTGTCTAGTAAAGATGGTGGTGTAGTAAAAACTAATATTCCATTAAACATACAAAAAGTTGAAGTGGTTACAGAAATTGTTTCGCCATATGGTGAGGTAACAACACCTGGAACTGACTTGGCCATTTTCTTAAATCCAATTTATTTTGATTTGGATAAATCATTTATAAGGTCTGATGCTCGTCGAGAACTTAACAAAGTCGTAAGCATCATGAACCAGTACCCAACATTGGAGATTGATGTGCGTTCACATACAGATAGTAGAGCTTCAGATGCGTATAATATGGCCTTGTCTGAAAGGCGTAACAGATCGACCATTCAATATTTGGTAGATAAAGGGATTAGTCGTAGCCGACTTACAGGTCGTGGCTATGGTGAAACACAGCTGGTTAACCATTGTAGTAATGGCGTACAGTGTCCCGATGAGGTCCATGAGCAAAATAGACGTAGTGAGTTTGTCATTACAAAACGCTAAATAACACTTTTCATTTTTCATAATTATTAAGTTAGTCAACGTGTAGTTTTTTTTGAAGTGTTGAACTGCACACGAAGCCTGCCCAATTTGGGTAGGCTTTTTTTTTGCTGAAACTCGTTCAGTATGACACAACAGAAAAACCTATACGTCATACTGAACTTGTTTCAGTATTGTTTCAGCGTCTATGAAAAGTCCAATAAAGGCTTAATTTACAAAAAATCATAATTAATTTTACACACCCCCTAAATTTATGGGGTTTAAATTATAATATTAATAAAAATAAAATATTTACCCTATTTTTTATGGGGTATAAATACAGAATAATATATTTTTGACAAAAATTAACCAATTTAACTATATATAGATTTAGTTATTAATAAAAAATTTAATTATGTTACATTCATTATTTACACACATCCCAATTATTTTACAGGACACAGCTTCTGTTGAAGGCGATATGGGGATGTTATGGATGCTATTATCTGGGATATTAGTATTCTTCATGCAGGCTGGTTTTACATTAGTAGAGTCTGGAATGACACGCTCAAAAAATGCGGTAAACATCGCAATGAAAAATTTACTTGACATTTGTGTTGGGTCGCTAACGTACTGGTTTGTTGGGTACTCGTTAATGTATGGTGATTCATCTAACGGATGGTTCTTCTGGAGTGGTATACTTCAGGGTGATGGTGCAGATTTATTCTTCCAAACCATGTTTGCTGCTACTGCTGCAACAATTGTTTCTGGAGCTATTGCAGGACGTACAAAATATTCGACGTATGCTATTTTTACAGTAGTTATGACTGCTTTCGTTTACCCAATTGCAGGGGGATGGGAATGGAACGGTGGATGGTTAAACACCACTTTTGATGCAGAGTTTATTGATTTTGCAGGGTCTTCTATTGTTCATGGTGTGGGTGGTTTTGCTGCTCTTGTTGCTGCTTTTATGGTAGGGCCACGAATTGGAAAATATGTAGATGGTAAAGTTGTTCCAATTCCAGGGCACAACCAAATTTTATCAACGCTAGGGGTGTTTATCCTTTGGTTGGGGTGGTTTGGGTTTAATGGTGGATCTCAATTAGCTTGGGGCGGTGATGATGCTGTTGCTGCTTCTGCTGTGGTTGTTGTAACGAACTTGGCTGCTGCTGCTGGTGCACTTGGTGCGCTTATCACAACTTGGATTTGGTATGGAAAGCCAAACTTAGCTCAAACCTTAAATGGTGCTTTAGCAGGATTGGTCAGTATTACTGCAGGATGTGGAAACATGACTGAGGGCGGTGCTGTACTTGCAGGTCTTATTGGCGGTGTTATTGTTGTATTTTCTATCGAATTTATTGAGAAAAAACTTAAAATTGATGATGCTATTGGCGCAGCTTCTGTACATGGTGTTGCTGGATTCTGGGGAACAGTTGTTATTGGTCTTTGGGGGGTTAATGGCGAAGAAGCAATCGGATTGTTCAACGGTGGCGGTTCAGCTCAATTTGTGGCGCAATTAGCAGGTGCACTATCATACATGGTTTGGGCAGTTGTGCTGTCTTTCATCGTATTCGGTATTCTTAAAGCAACAATTGGATTGCGTGTAACCGAAGAAGAAGAAATTGCTGGATTGGATGTTTCAGAACACGGCTCAATAGCCTATCCAGGAAAAAGAACTAGAGAATAATTTAATTTTATTGTTATTTCTAAAGAATAACCCATAATACTACATATTATTTTTGTTTTGTTTGTTTGATGAAAAAGCCTTAGAGTTACCTAAGGCTTTTTTATTTATTACATACTTTTTTTGTTTATCCCTATAAAAAATAGGGTGTTAATTACTTATTTGATAAATATTTATATTTAAAGGTATTTTTTTATAGGGGGTATTTCAATTTTAAATATTTTTGAAAATTCAAAACAAAATTTAATTAATTATGAAAAAAGTAGAAGCGATCATTAGAAAATCAAAATTTTCTGCGGTTAAGAAAGCCCTGCATGAGGTCGGAGTAAATTTCTTTTCGTACTGGGACGTAACTGGATTGGGCAATGAAAAAGAAGGTCATGTGTACCGTGGAGTAGCCTACAGTACAAGCGATATCCAACGTCGGTATTTATCAATAGTTGTCAATGATGACTTTTTGGATGTTACCATTAAAGCCATTCTTGAGGCTGGAGCGACTGGTGAAGTGGGGGATGGAAAAATATTTGTAAGTGACATCAATGAAGCGTATCGCATACGCACCGGAGAAAAAGGCGGCGAAACCTTAAATTAAATCAAACCAATATAACTTTTAAGATAATAAATTATGGAATTATTAGCGAACAATGTATGGATGATGATCTGTACAGCTCTTGTGTTTTTTATGCATACAGGTTTTGCCTTTTTAGAAATTGGTTTAACACGCAAAAAAAATGCAATCAACATATTATTTAAAAATATTTTTATCATTACATCAGGCCTATTGCTTTATGGTATTGTTGGGTTCAACTTGATGTATCCTGGATTTGCAGAGGGTGCTTTGGGTGTTTTTGGATTTGCTGGATTTGGATTAGAAGCACCGCTTGTAAACGGCGCTTTAGATTTGGCTTACAATGAAGGGTATACCTATTGGACTGACTTTTTGTTTCAAGGCATGTTTGCTGCTACGGCCGCAACCATTGTGTCTGGAGCTGTTGCTGAACGTATGAAAATCGGACCTTTTATGATTTTTACAGTTCTTTATGTAGGATTTGTTTATCCAATTTTAGGCTCATGGAAATGGGGTGGTGGCTTCTTGCAACAACTTGAAACACCATTTTACGATTTTGCAGGGTCAACACTAGTTCATTCTGTTGGTGGATGGGCCGCTCTTGTTGCTGTTATTTTGTTAGGCGCAAGAATTGGAAAAATTAAAAATGGAAAAGTACAAGCCATCCCTGGTCACAACATACCATTGGCTACGGCTGGGGTACTTATCCTTTGGTTAGGATGGTTTGGATTTAATGGCGGATCGGTACTTTCTGCAGATCCAGAATTGACATCATTGACACTCGTCACAACATGTATTGCCGCTGCTGCTGGAGGTGTTTTTGCTGCAATTGCTTCAACTGTAGTGTTCAAAAATTTGGATTTAACCATGTTTCTCAATGGAATTTTAGGTGGTCTTGTAGGAATTACTGCTGGTGCCGATCAAATGAGTCCTGCCGATGCGGTTTGGATTGGAGCAATTGCTGGTCTTCTTATCGTCACTGCGGTATCATTTATTGACCGATTAAAACTTGATGATCCTGTTGGTGCTATTGCGGTACATTTGGTCTGTGGTATTTGGGGAACACTTGCCGTAGGAATTTTTGGCGCACTTGCTTCTACAGAACAATTTGTAAGCCAATTGATCGGCGTTGGAGCTTATGCTGCAGCATGTATCGTGACTTCTATTCTCATTATTGGCGGTTTGAAGAAAATTATGGGAATTCGCGTTAGCGAAAAAGAAGAAATTCAAGGACTAGATATTCACGAACATGGCATGAGTGCCTATTCTGAGTAATGATATTAATTAATTAATTTGTATTTTTGGTTCTCAGCTTTTCTAATAAGTTGAGGACCTTTTTTTTAATAAAATAACTTATGGCGCGTAGCAAAATAACACTAAAAGAATTAGCTTCAATCCTAGGCGTATCAATTTCAACAATTTCAAAAGCACTCAATGACAGTCATGAAATTAGTGATGCTACAAAACAACGTATTGTCGAACTGGCAAAATTGCATAACTACCGTCCAAATAAAATTGCTTTAGGGCTAAAATCTGGACGTACCAACACCATAGCTGTGGTGATTCCATCGGTTCAAAATAGCTTTTTTGCACGTGCTTTGTACGGTATAGAAAGTGTAATTTCTCAAACAAAGTATAGCACCATTGTGTGTTTAACCAAAGAATCCCACGACAAAGAAGTGGATAATTTTGATATGCTTAGTAATGGTGTAGTTGATGGATTTATTGTTGCCGTTTCTGAAGAAACTCAAACGTTAGAAGATTTTAGTCACTTTCAAGATGCCATTAGTGATGAAAAATCTTTGGTGATGTTCGATCGTGTCATTGATTCTATCCCATGTACAAAGGTAACAACCAACGATTATACAGCCATTTCTGAAGCCACACAAGGTTTGATTAAATCGCATAGAAAAAATATAGTTTTGTTGTCTGCTATCAATAATTTAAATGTTGGAAAAAAACGAACAGAGGGGTATAAAAAAGCGATTCAAGAAGCAGGTTTTGCTCCTGTTGTATTAGAGTCCGATCGCAATGGTATCGCACAAGTTTTTAAAGATCATATCAAAAGTAATCCCGTAGATGCAGTTATTGCTTTGGATACCGATGCGTCTTTTGCATCCTATAAAGTAGCTAGAGAACACAACAAAAAAATCCCAGAGGATATGGCGGTAATTGGATATGTTAGTGAACGTATGGCGCCTTACTTAGCACCAGAACTCACAACCATTAATCAGCATAGCTACACGATGGGAAAAACAGCAGCAACCCTACTGTTGGAGCAGCTTGAAAATAAATCCAATAAGGACCATTCTGTGGTGATTGATTCAACGCTTTCTGAACGAGATTCTTCCTAAAACAAATTAAAGAATTAGCGTTTTATCAGTTTATGTACTGAAGTATCTTGTCCATTTTTTAGAGTCAAAATGTACAAACCACTAGCAAGCCCATCTGTAGTAATCCTTGCCTTAGCATTACTAAAAGTCAATACTCCTTGTTTGATAAATTGCCCCAATTGATTGTGTATTTCAAAATGGGTTTCGAGTTCGGGATACTCACTTGTAATATTAATATGGTCTACAAAAGGGTTTGGAAATACAGCCCATTCTCCTATTGAAGGCTCATCTGGATTTAAGGTTTCATCATAACAACTCGCGTCAACCTTATAATTGCTTTTAAGCAGTTCAATGATTTTTGACTCTGTAAAACTTGTATTGGTAGAATTGTCCAAAAACGTGGCATCAATTTGAGAGTCTGACGCTCCCAAAAAGTCCTGAAAGAGTGTAGCAAAAGTGGCACGATAATCAAATTGAACAGATTCAACCTGAAAGTTATTATCGGTTGTAGCTTCGCTCAAATCAACATTAATCCCAGAAATCCCACTTTTTACTGGTTTTCCAAAAACAAACATTGGAGCTACTTCTCCATGATCTGTTCCTAAACTTCCATTTTCTTTAGCTTTTCTTCCAAATTCAGAAAAAGTTAGCCCCACAATATCATTACCAATAGAATCTGAATTGATGTCTTGCATAAAGGCCGATACGGCTTCTGATAATTGAGATAGCAAATCGTTGTGTGTTCCTAAAATATCACCTGTAGCTTGATTTTGTGCATTGTGTGTGTCAAACCCACCAAGAGTTACCAAATAGACTTTGGATTGCATATTACCACGAATCAATCGAGCTACTGTTTTGAGTTGGTTGGCCAAATTTGAATTTGGATATGATACAAGGTTTGATCCTGCATTAAATGCATTTGAAATTGTTTCAGAATACTGATTTGATAAAGCATCTGTATCAATGATATATTGAAGTTCTGTTCCATAATCAGAATTTGGAATATTCGTTGGAGCTTCGCCCGCCAATCCACTTAAAACAGAATAAAAATTTTCTGCATCTTGACCATTTATATTAATCGCCAAACCATGTTCTACAACACCATGAAAACCAAGATTTAGACTAGGAGAACCAATTTGTACCCCAAGAGGAAATGTTGTTGGGATGAATTGATTATAGTGTTGTTCCATAAAACGTCCTATCCATCCACTACTATTCCCATTGGCCCAACCACTACCATCATTCCCTGTGGCATAAATATCTTTAGAAGCAAAATGACTTTTGTTTTGGTAGGGGTAACCCACCGATTGAATGATTCGCATTTGATCTTGTGCAAAAAGAGATTGAAATCCGATTAGTGCAGGGTGTAATGCAATATCTTGATTGGTGCCTTGAATACTAGAATCTATAGCACTTAATGGTAAATATTGTGAGGCGGGAATATATATGTTAGGTCTTAAGTTTTGATAATCTGTAAAGACATTAATCGGGATAACAGTATTTAATCCATCATTTCCACCGGCGAGCTCAATAAGTACAAGTTTACGATTTGTAAAATCACAATTGAAGACGCTATTGGCCAATTTGAGTGAGGCCTGTACTTGAAAAGGCATCAAGCCTATGGCCGATGCTGTACTGGTAAGTTTTACAAATTGTCTTCTTTTCATCATCTAAATTTTACATCAATTGAAATTCGGCAGCGTTTAACATTTTTGTAAATAAAGCCTCCAATCGAATACGTACTTGAACAGCATTGCCTGTTTGCAAATACTCATACCAAGCGGAATTCCAATACGAAGGATTGAGGTCGTTGAGTACAGACATAAAATATTGAATTCTATCGTTGTCAATCGATTCACAATACAAGAGCTCGGCCATATCACTAACAAGGGTATAGGCATCACTTGCAAGGCTAAAAACTCCAGAATTTTCGACAAAGTCAACAGTATCAAATTGCACCCAGATATTTGTATTTGGGGCGTTTATTTTATTTTTTCCAGAAATAAAGGATTCAATGAGTTTGTATCGTGCAATTACAGTGTTGGACGAAAACCAACTGCGGTCAAAATTTGGAGTTTGATAATCTGCGGGGTATCCTGCCACTGTATCTGGTGAAAAGGGGTTGATACTACATCCTGGAAAAAAACTAAAGTAGCAAAAGGAATGGTGAAATTTATAAAAATTGATTTGATCTGTGGTGTAACTAGGATTTGGGCTATAGGAAGCTTCTGGATTTGGAAGTTGAAGTTGTAAAAGATTGATCATCTCACTCAACATTTGAATTGGGTTTTTTACAATACTACCAATAATTTGATCGGTACTATCACTATCATCTTCATCAAAAAAATGCTGAGATGTTAGAAGCGTTTTTGTAACGTCCAAAAGTGAAAAATTTGACGTCATAAGTTGATTGGCCAGCGGAGTAATGATATCATCTTCTACGTCTTGATTCCATTCACTTTTTACAAAAAAACGATAAAGCTTACGGCAGTAGGCTTTTGCGGTTTCTGGCTGTGTAAAAACCATATCAACATAATTTTCAACTTCGTTGTGGATGTCACTTTCGGTACTTCCACCTGCAATAGTAGTACCGCCAAAGGCACTTGAAAAGGTTTTTGGGTCACTATCGTGCTGAAACGTATTGACAAAACCCATAGGAATACCAGTATCGGGATCTAATGTGTCGCGTAGTGGTTTCATTTTTATTCCCGAAAAAACTTGAGCTGTTTTTTGAATGTCCTCTTCTGTATAATTGGTGTAATTTCCTTCTCCAATTTGTGGCCCTTTTACAATGGTAAAGAGTTCTAAAAACTCACGAGCATAATTTTCATTGGGGTTGTTTTTATTGTTGGTAGTATTATCCAAATAGTTTAACATCGCATTGTCAAAAGTGATTTTTTTGGCCAATGTTTTTAAATTACCATAGGCATAAAAATCAAGTAAACGCAAGTAATCATAAAAATAGGATGACTTTCCAACACCATTGTCTTTGGAAACTGTAAATGTGGTGTGTAAAAAAAATATCAATTTGTGCTTCAAGCGATTTTGCTTTAAACTATTATACCACCACCAACCGTAAATAATACCTCGTTTGCGAGATTGACCGCTGGGAAAATCTGCGGGTGTGGTATTTGGAGTATGTAACCAGAAATTATCAATAATACCAGTATTATTATTAGCTTTCCAATCGTATGGGTGTTCCCAAAATATTGCAGGTTCTTGTGCTAATTCGTCCAAAGCTTGAGTTGGTGTAAGTCCAGAAAAGTAGTCTAAAGTCGTTTTGCTGTAGTGAAAACAACTACGCCTAAGAAGATGTTTGGCTTTTCGAACACCCAAAATTGCTGTTGATGGACTTAGTGATGGCATGCTCAAATTTAATTAAAATAATAATAATCAGTGTATTAAAATAAAAAAACCCACATAGAGTGGGTTTTATTGTTGTAGAGGTGAGATGATTTTACAGTAATAATAGCTCATTAACAATAACTTCTGTGGTGTAGCGTTTTTGCCCTTCTTTATCTTCATAACTTCGGGTACTGAGCTTACCTTCAATAGCAATTTCTTTGCCTTTTGAAACATATTGCTCTATGATCTCTATTGTTTTGTTCCATGCCACAACATTATGCCATTCTGTTTTGGTTTGTTTTTGACCGTCTTTGTCTTTGTAATACTCGTTGGTTGCCAATGAAAATTTTGCTAGTTTTTTACCACTTTCTAAAGTGATGATTTCTGGGTCGTTGCCCAAGTTCCCAATTAACTGTACTTTGTTTCTAAGTGTGTTCATAATGTTTATTTTTAATGGTTTAACAGTTATACTATCGAACGATTCGACACCGCAAACATACATTGGGACTTTTATTTTAATCGGTAGTTTGTTGTTTACTTTCATTTGTAATCGTTTGTTGTCGTTTGTAATTGAATATTTTGTAGTTTTACAAAAACTAAAAACATCATGAGTTCCAAACAATGCCCAGAATGTGGTGAAAAAATTGTAGGCCGCACCGACAAAAAGTTTTGCAGTGATGGTTGCCGCAATACCTACAATAACCGCATGAACAAAGACCAAAAAAATTTGATGCGTAACATCAATAATCGATTGCGAAAAAACTGGCGAATTTTAGAACAACTAAACCCAGATCAAAAAACAAAGAAATCCCGAGCACAACTTATAGCATTGGGTTTTGATTTTAATTATTTTACAAGTATTTATAAAACAAAAGCAGGGACGACCTATTATTTTGTTTATGACCAAGGGTATTTACCTCTCGAAAATGATTTCTTTGCTTTAGTAAAACGTGATTAATGCTCTTTTTTGGTTTTAAAAAAGCTCTATTTTTTTTCAAAAAAAACTCAGGTGAACTCCAAAATTGACGTTTTTACACTTTTTTTTGGTAAAAATGGTCTTAAAAAGTGGTGTTTTTAGCTGCTTTTTTTGGTAAATTTTTCCCGAATATTACGTCAGATGGCCGTTTATTACGTCAAATGGCCGTTTGTTACATGACGCTTGCAAGAAGTGTTATTGTGCTGTATGTTTACAACAGTAATTTATTTTACTACATTTTTTTAAAAGTTAAATTGGTTAATTTGAAAAGGCACCCTCTCCGGGTGCTTTTTTTCATTGCAATTCTTTTAAAAAAAATCCATTACATTTGAGGCTTTAAAATTACTAGCTTATGAAATTTAAATATATTGCTCTTCCATTATTTTTTTGTGGTGTTTTTCAATTTGGATTTGCACAATCCAATTCGGATCTACTTAGCCACTATAAAGCGTACTATGCTCAAATGCAAAAGCATGGTGATGTGCAGGGAATTATTAACGCCATGACCTACTTATTGGTTTTGGAGCCCAATGAAGCTCGACAAGATACGCTGGCCGCATTATATATGAATGAAGGAAAATACATTCAAGCACTTAATATTTTGGGAATTCAAAAAGAAGATACAGATTCTGATATGGCCGTTGAGGTCAAAGCTGTAAGTTTAAAGTCCTTAAATGAGCCGGCCCGTGCTCTGGAACACTATGAGGTATTATTTCAGCGCAACCCTAGTGTAGGTTTGGCTTATGAGTTGGCCGATTTAAAAATCCAAATTGATGATATAATTGGTGCTAATACAAATATCACCTATGGAATTGCAAACAGTACGGATGAAATGATGAAGCCTTACTATGAAACACAAACACCTTATCAAGTACCGATAAAAGCTGGGTTTTTATATCTAAAAGCAATTGCAAAGTTTAGAGAAAACCCTGAGACAAATCATGATGCAGCCATTGTTATTTTGGACGAAGCTTTGTCTTTAGCATCAGAATTTAATTTAGCAACACTAGCTAAAAATGCCATTTCAAATCAAAAATCGGCCTTGGAAAAACAATAAATTTGATTTTTAAATTCATAAAAAAAACCGCATACTTTGCGGCTTTTTTTATGTTTAATTTTAAGTGATTACCAAATTCGAACACGATCTTCTGGAGCAAGATACATACCATCGCCTTCTTTGATGTCAAAGGCTTCATAAAAAGCATCGATATTTTTAAGGGGTTGAGTTGCTCTGTAAATGCCAGGAGAGTGTGGGTCGGTTTTGATTTGTGTGCGTAGTGCATCTTCTCTAGTGAGTGTGCGCCAAACGGTTGCCCACGACATAAAGAAGCGTTGCTCTGCAGTAAATCCATCAATAGATTCTGGACGTCCATTTTCTTCAAAGAAAAGCTGTAATCCATCATATGCACCAAGGACACCACCAAGGTCTCCAATGTTTTCGCCAAGCGTAAATTTACCATTAATAAACACATCATCCAATACTTCAATTTTACTGTATTGATCGGCTAAAGCATTACCACGTTTTTCAAATTCTTTAAGGTCTTCTTCAGTCCACCAGTTGTTCACGTTTCCATCACCATCGAAGCGCGCCCCTGAATCGTCAAAAGCATGTGAAATTTCATGTCCAATAACAGCGCCAATGCCTCCATAATTTACAGCCTCATCAGCCGTGTAGTTGTAGAATGGTGGTTGTAAAATAGCGGCTGGAAACACTATTTCATTGTTTAATGGGTTAAAATAAGCATTCACTGTTTGTGGCGGCATACCCCATTCTGATTTATCTACAGGTTTTCCAATTTCTGCGAGGTTCTTTTTTAGACCCCATTCAGAAACGGCTAACATGTTGTCTGCAAAACTATTACCTTCTTTAATATTGAGCTCTGAATAATCCTCCCACTCATCTGGGTACGCAATTTTCACGGTAAATTTATCGAGTTTTTCGATGGCTTTAGCCTTTGTTTCTTCACCCATCCAATCCAATTTTTCAATACGCAATTGGAAGGCTTTAATGACATTAGCAATCATTTTTTCGGCTTTTGCTTTTGCTTCTGGCGGAAATTTTGCTTCAACATATAGTTTTCCAATGGCCTCTCCAACACTTCCATTGACTGTTCCTAATGCACGTTCTTCAGCATCACGTTGAACTTTAGCACCACGAAGTGTTTTGCTGTAAAAATCCCAATTGGCTTCTTCAATTTCTGTGGTTAAATAGCCCGCTGCATTGTCCAGAGTACTCCATGTCATTAATGTTTTTAAATCCTCTATTGCCGTTGAAGAAAGGAAAGTATTAAGTTCTGCCATATATTTTGGTTGCATGACCAAAACTTGTTCTGGGATTTCTGAAACACCAAGGTCTTTCATGAATTTAACCCAATCAATAGTAGGCGTCATTGCGTTGAGTTCTTGAACGCTTTTTGGATTGTTAAAGTTTCTAATGTCCCTGCTTTGTACTTTATCCAAACGTGGTGTAGCCAATTGTGTTTCTAAAGCCAGCACTTTTTCAGCTGCTGATTGTGCATCTTCTTTGGAGTAGTTGATAAACTCAAACATGCGAGCAACATGTGCTACATACTGTTGTCTAATTTCTTTGGTTTTATCATCTTGATCGACATAGTAGTCGCGTTGAAGTCCTAGTCCTCCAGGGTAAACCCAGGCCGTATTGGTGCTACTATCATTTAAATCTGCATTGGCGCCAATTCCTGCAAAAGGGGCAGAAACACCAACAGTGGAGGCATATACAGTTTGTAAATCAGAAAGGTTTTGTATTCCATTGATGGCCTTTAAAAGCGGTTGAATTGGGGTAATTCCTGCCTGATCTCTTGCTACTGTATCAAGTTCAGATTCGAACACAAGGAGTGCTTTTTTCTGATCGGTACCATCGGCGTAAGTTCCCAGTTCTTTAGATGTAGTGATGATGTCTAAAACATCTTTTCGAGTCGATTTCCTTAAAACACCAAAACCACCCCAACGTGTTTCATCGTCTGGAATCGTATTTGTTTTTACCCAATTACCATTAACATAGTCGTAAAAATTGTCTTTAGGATCTACGCTAGTGTCCATATTTTCTAGAATAATTCCTGGAATTTTTTCTAGATCACTTGTACTTTTTGCGTCATTTTTACATGCAATGACACCAAAAAAACCAAGTAGTGCTACAAAGATTTTTTGTTTGAAATTCATAAGATTTATTGATTTGTTTATAGATTAGTATCTGTTATAAGACTATTAAAGAACAAAAATTGTTACAGAAATACAAGGAAATTAATAGAACATTTTTTTTTGAGTCAATGGATTTAAGCTATTTATCTATATTTTGTGTTGCTTTTTGGTGAGTTTTATTGATTTGCCGTACAAGATTTTGATAAGCTAAAGCTATATTTTTTCGAGCTATTTTTAAAAGCTCTTGTGATCCATTGGTATTAAAAATTTCATTGTAGAGGTAAATTTCAGTTTCTAAAACTTTTAGCCGAGCCCAAATGGTATTGGTGTTAAAAATTCCAGGAATATTTAGATTTAATCCTTTAAAATAGGTTTCTATCCTTTTTTCGTTTTCTTGAAATCCATTGGCTTTATTTTGTTCTAGTTTTACAATTTCTTTTTGAAGTACAAAAAAAGAGGTCCATTGATCCAATTCAACCAAGGCGGCATCATCAATTTCTAGGGAAACGTTGTGTTGTGTATTTTGTTTAATTTTTTTTACCGGAGATTTTTCAGAAGTAGTAGTTTCAATTTTTGATTCCGCATTTTGTTCAGATTTACAACTTATTAGGAGAATCAATGACAAACAACCGATCGTAAAAAAAATGTTACATTTGATATGTTTTAAAGTCATATTTGTTCAAAAATTGATTCAAACAAATATGATAATAAATTAGATATTTTTCTAATATTTTTTAGATTATTAAAGTTTCAAAGTCCCAAATTTAAACAATATACAAACAATGAAAAATCAATCCAAACATCTCATTATAGGCGCTTCTGGTCAGATAGGATCTGTTCTTACAGCTTCGCTACGCCACCTATATGGCGCTTCTGCAGTCGTGGCAAGTGATATCAAAAAGCCGAGTAAAGAATTACTTGCGCAAGGCCCTTTTGAGCCGATTGATGCTACTGATTTTGATCAAATTTTATCAATTGTTAAAGCCCATAAAATTGATACTGTTTATTTGATGGCAGCAATGCTTAGTGCTAATGCCGAAAAACGACCAGAAAAAGCATGGAACTTAAACATGACTTCTCTATTTCATGTTTTGAATTTAGCAAAATTAGGACATATAAAACATATCTTTTGGCCCTCAAGTATTGCAGTTTTTGGTCCATCATCGCCAAAAATAAATGTCCCACAACATACAATTATGGAACCTTCTACAGTGTATGGTGTTTCAAAACTTGCAGGTGAACGTTGGTGCGACTATTATCACAAAAACTATAATGTTGATGTTCGTAGTTTGCGTTTTCCTGGATTAATTAGTTGGCAATCCATGCCAGGTGGTGGTACAACGGATTATGCCGTAGATATTTTTCACAAGGCGTTGGTAAACGAAACTTACGAATGTTTTTTATCTGAAGATACTGCGCTTCCAATGATGTATATGGACGATGCTGTTCGAGCCATATTAGAGCTGATGAATGCTGATGAAAGCGCCATTAAAATAAGATCATCTTATAATTTATCGGCAATGAGTTTTACTCCTAAAGAATTGTATGAATCAATTGTAAAACATCATCCGAGTTTTAAAATAAAATATAACCCAGATTTTCGTCAAGCGATTGCCGATAGTTGGCCCAGTAGTATTGATGACTCTTTTGCACAAAAGGATTGGGGTTGGACACCAGAATTTGATTTGAATGCATTGGTGAAAGATATGTTTAAGTATCTTTAAGAGCATAAAAAAACCCACTTTACAAAGTGGGTTTTTTTGTGGTACCTCCAGGAATCGAACCAGGGACACACGGATTTTCAGTCCGTTGCTCTACCAACTGAGCTAAGGTACCCCGCTATTAGCGAATGCAAATATAATGCAATTTTAATATTCCCAAAGTAAATTTTTAAAAAAATGGTTTTGTAAATTTACACTCTAAAATTGGAGATGAATCTTATAATTGATATTGGAAATACTAGTACTAAGCTCGCTGTTTTTGAGCAAAATAAGCTTATTGAAACAAGGCGTTGTAGTGTAGAAAATTTGCCTGCTGTGGTCAGTAAAATATGCAAACAGTACTTGAAGATAGAGCAATTATTGGTTTCCTCCGTAATTGAGTTTACCGACAGACTTTTTTCTGAATTATCGAAGTATGGCAAGGTTTATGTATTACATCGCAAACTCAAAATGCCCTTTAAGAATTTGTATAAGACACCAGATACATTAGGATTGGATCGTTTGGCTCTTGCAGCGGCAGCAACTCAGCAGTACCCAAATACTAATACTCTAATTATAGATGCAGGAACATGTATAACTTATGATTTTGTAGACGCTAATGCTAATTATTTGGGTGGGGCAATTTCACCCGGTTTACAAATGCGATACAAAGCGCTTTACAATCAAACTGCACAACTCCCTTTACTACAGCCATCAGACTTAAATTCATATATTGGGATAACCACAGAAAGCTCTATTCATAGTGGAGTAGTGCATGGAATTGTACAAGAAATACAAGGCGTTATTTCAACCTATTCATCAGATTATTCGGATTTAACAGTTATTTTAACGGGTGGCGATGCTAATTTCTTGCGTAAACAATTTAAAATTAGCATATTTGCGAACTCAAATTTTCTTTTGGAAGGACTTAATTTTTTACTAGACTATAACACAAACTCATGATAAAAAAGTTTATAATTTGTACAATCGTTGTGTTTTCAACTTTTACTCAAGCACAACAAGGTACTAGCTCTCCCTACTCATTTTATGGAATTGGAAGCCTAAAATTTAAAGGTACTGTAGAGAATCAAGGCATGGGTGGAATTAGTGTTTACAACGATAGTATTCATATCAACTTAAGAAATCCAGCGTCTTACACAGGTAAAAATTTATCACTCTACAACAACGAAGCACGTCCTGTAAAATTTGCCATTGGTACAAGCTTTTCTTCTACAAACCTTAAGACATCTTCAGCAAAAGACAAAGCTGATGATTCCTCTGTAGATTATTTAGCCCTTGTGATGCCTACTGGGAAATTTGGAATTGGATTTGGACTTATTCCTTATTCTTCTGTAGGTTATAAACTTCAGTCTAGAGATGAGGAAGGTTTTCTTCAGTACCGCTACCGAGGTGAAGGCGGTATTAATAAAGTATTTTTGGGCACAGGTTATCAACTGACAAAAGATTTAAAAATTGGATTTGATTTTCAATATAATTTTGGAAGTATCACCAACACTACTATTGCCTTTGGTTATAACGACGAAGGGGATTTACTACAATTTCAAAGCCGTGAGGTCAAACGTTCAGATTTAAGTGGATTTTCATTCAATTTTGGATTGGCATTTACCAAAAAGATTTCTCAAAAGTTAGAAATAATGGCTACCACCACGCACTCACCTCAAGCAAATTTAAATTCTGTGAATCAGAGTCAATTTGCAACCATAACAATTGACTCTCAGGATAAAGAATATGTTATTACATCCTCTGAAGTTGATTTGGCGGCATTGGGTTTATCTGACACCAATTTGTCAATACCATCTAAAACAAGTTTTGGCATTGGCATTGGTCGCCCAAGAAAATGGTTTGCAGGTATTGATTATACATTTTTAAAAGCCTCGGATTTTTCAAATCGATTTATTTCAATTGATAATGCTACTTTTAAAGACGCATCAACACTTTCTATTGGAGGGTTTTATATTCCAAAATACGATTCTTTTGGAAGTTACTGGAAACGTATAGTCTACAGAGCAGGATTGCGCCTAGAACAAACAGGATTGGTGGTCAATAATGAGTCCATAAACGAACTTGGCATATCTTTTGGAGTAGGTTTACCAGTCGGTCGATTATTTTCTAATGCCAATGTTGCATTTGAAATTGGTCAGCGTGGTACCACAGTCTCAAACTTGGTACAAGAAAACTTTTTCAATGTAAATATAAGTTTGTCGCTTAACGACCGATGGTTTGAAAAAAGAAAATTTAATTAATTATAAACATTTATGTTTAAAATAGAATCTCAAATGAAATCTAAATTAACAATCTTTATTGCGTTCATAACATTAAGTATTTCCAACGTTTTTGCTCAAAATGAGCAAGACTTACAGTCGCTATCTATTTTTAGTGAATATGTTAAATCCAAAAACTATGAGGCAGCCTATACACCTTGGATGGAACTTCGAAACAGAAATCCTAGATTTAACAAAGCTATATTTATTTATGGTGAGCGTATATTGAAACATAAAATTAAAACATCAACTGCTGCAGAACAAGTTGCTTTTATCAATGATATGATTAAGCTTTGGGAAGAGCGTGCAGAGTTTTTTCCTTCTGTTACACCAAAAGGGACTTACATGGCCAAAGCGTGTCAGTTGAAATATGACAATAGAAAAGAACTTGGTCTAACAAAAGATCAATTGTATACCATGTTTGGTGAAGCTTATACTACAGATTCAAAAACATTTACAAACCCTAAGAGTTTATACACCTATTTTTCTTTGGCTGTTGATATGTATGATGCTGGGAACATTCCAGCGCAGGATTTGTTTAATATGTATGATGAAATTACAGAAAAAGTAGAAAGTGAAGTTAAAAATTATACCAACAAGCGCAATGCCTTTTTGAATGAAGATGGTGAGCCTAAAGAACTTACACGAACTGAAACTTCAAAGCTCAAATCTTATAACAGCTATTTGAATGCTTATGAAAAAATTTCGTCAAGTATTGATACAAAATTAGGGTCTCGTGCCAATTGTGAAAATCTAGTTCCACTGTATACAAGAGATTTTGAGGCCTTTAAAAATGATGGTCTATGGTTGCAGCGTGCCATGAATAGAATGTATGCCAAAGGCTGTAATGATGATCCATTGTTTGTGAAAATAGTAGAGCAAAAAAACATGCTAGAGCCCAACGCAGACACTGCATTTTATCTAGGAATTCTAAAAGAAAAAGCAGGTCTAGCATCCGAAGCTTTAAACTATTATAATCAAGCTGTAGAGCTTGAAACTGATAACTTTGCGAAGTCTAAAATTTTATTCAAAATTGCTACAAATTTTAAGAAAAAAGGACAGTACGGACAAGCGAGAAGTTATTACATGAAATCACTAAAATTTAATCCGAGTTTAGGAAAAGCATACTTGGCAATTTCTGCAATGTATGCCAAGAGTGCCAACAATTGTGGTACCGACAATTTCTCGAAACGTGCAGTATATTGGCTGGCTGCTAACGAAGCCGCTAAGGCTGGTCGCGTAGATCCAAATATGAAAAAAAATGCTGCAAAATCTATTGCTAATTACAAAGCAAAAGCGCCACAAAAGAGCGAAATATTTTCTTCTGGACGCGCAGGGCAAACCATTAGTATTGGATGCTGGATTCAACGTAGTATTACTGTACCAAATCTTTAATGAAGATTATTCAAAAAAACATAACAAAAAGCATCGCTGTCCTAGTTTTAGGAGCGGTGCTTTTTTCATGTAACAAACGCTTAGATAAACTTCAGCAGAGTTCTAAGTTGTCTTATTTACCAGTGTCTGTTGCTGAGAATATCAATACAAAACACACCGATTCAGGACGATTGACTTCAAATTTGGTCAGTCCAAAAATGATAAATTATTCTAACCGGTCTTTTCCCTATTATCAATTTCCAGAAGGTATAGATCTTACTATTTTTGATGAACAAAATAAAAAAAGTTTAGTGGTTGCTAAAAGTGCTGTTGTATACAATAATACTGATTTGATTGACTTAAGAGGAGATGTGGTGCTTACCACTTCTTCAAATGATACTTTGTTTACAGATCAACTGTATTATGATCAAAAAAAAGAATGGCTTTTTACAGATTTTCCCGTTAAGTTTCGAACGAAAGATTATTTGACCAATGGCAATGGTTTTGATGCTAATCAAGATTTTTCAAATGCTCAGGTATTGGAAGTTACTGGCCGCATCTACATTGACGAATAATATGTATATTTACATTGAATTTAATTTTTAAGTTTCAATATATCAGATGAAATTTCTATCCTATTTTAAATACTTTTACCTAATTTTTGCTGTCTTGTTTGCCTATGATGCATTTTCTAAATGGAATTCAAACAGAAATGGTGCTTACCTGTCTTTGTTTTTTGTGGCTTTTGCCATATTTATCTATTTTTTTAGAAACAAATATCAAAAGCGCTTTAAAGACCGAGGAAAGCTGTAATCATGTCCTCAGAAACCCTAATCATTGTTTTAAGTTTATTGTTTTCGGCATTTTTTTCTGGAATGGAAATCGCTTTTGTGTCTTCCAACAAAATTCATATTGAAATTGAAAAAAAGCAAAGTGGATTTTTATCTAATTTATTAAAAAAAATCACTGCAAAACCTTCAAAATTCATTGCAACAATGCTTATTGGAAACAATATAGCGCTCGTGGTATATGGTCTATATATGGGTGATGTTTTGGTCAATTGGTTTGCACAATATTTATCAACAGATTCAACCTTATTACATTATTTGTTCAATGAATTGAGTTTACTCACACAAACCATTATTTCTACATTAGTAATCCTTGTTACAGCAGAATTTTTACCAAAAGTTTTTTTTCAAATTTATGCGAATTCATTGCTAAAGTTATTGGCACTACCGGCCTATATATTCTATCTTTTATTTTCAGTTTTTTCAGGTTTTGTGATATGGATATCTGATTTTGTACTGAAAACATTTTTCAAAACAAAAGGCGATGAGGTACAACTGGCCTTTACAAAAGTTGAATTAGGGAACTACATTAGTGAACAGATGGAATCGGTGGAGGCCGATGATGAGGTCGATAGTGAAATTATTATTTTCCAAAATGCCTTAGAATTTTCAGAAGTCAAAGCTCGAGAAGCTATGGTACCCCGTACAGAGTTGACTGCTATAGAAATTCATGACTCCATTAAAAATTTAAGTACATTATTTACACAAACAGGGCATTCTAAAATTGTGGTATTTAAAAATTCAATTGATGATATTTTGGGATATGTCCATGCCTTTGATTTGTTCAAAAATCCAAAATCCATCAAATCCATGTTGATGCCCGTGGAGTTTGTTCCTGAAACCATGTTAGCCAAAGATATTCTTAATGTTTTAACCAAAAAGCGGAAAAGTTTGGCTGTTGTATTGGACGAATATGGAGGAACTTCGGGGATACTTACAGTTGAAGATATTGTAGAAGAATTGTTTGGTGAAATTGAAGACGAACACGATTCTGTTGCACTTATTGAAGAACAATTGGATGAGTGTTCCTTTTTATTCTCTGCCAGACTCGAAGTTGATTATCTTAACGAAACCTACAAATTGCAATTGCCAGAACACGAAAATTATGAAACTTTGGGAGGTCTTATTGTGCATTTTACACAAGAGATTCCAGAGCAAAATCAACAGATAAAAATTGAAAATTTTCAATTTACAATTCAAGAAGTTTCCAATACTAAAATTGAATTAATTGCACTCAAAATAGAGGTTGAAGATTAACTTTAAACCTCTGCATACAATAAAACGCATTTCCCTTTTATTATTTCAAATTAAATTGGTATTTTCGTCCACCATATTTTATAAAATTTAAGAATAAAAATACCATGGCAGTATTAAATAAAATAAGACAGCGTTCGATATTTCTAATCATTATCATTGCACTTGCTTTGTTCTCCTTTATTATTGGAGATATTTTTCAAAATTTAGGATCTTCATCTGGAAATCAAGCTACAATTGCTACTGTAAATGGGGAAGACATAGAGCGAGATGACTTTATGGCTAAAGTTGAAAATATTCAAAGACAGTCTAGAGGTACTCTTACAAATACCCAAGCAATGAATCGTGTTTGGGACAATGAGCTTCGTGCAAAAGTGATGCAATCGCAGTATGATGCACTCGGAATTTCTGTTGAGCGTGACCACATGCGTGATTTATTGAAGCAAAACCTTACCTCTTTTGAAGAATTTAAAAACGAAGCAGGACTTTTTGATGAAGATAAACTTAATGAATTCATCGCTAATCTTAAAGCTATTGCGCCAGAGACAACAACTCTTGGTGGAACACCAATAAATTACAAATCGTGGACAGATTTTGAACAAAATGTAGCTGTGTCTGGAGTTCAACAAACGTATTTTAACTTAGTTAAAGCAGGAATTACAGGAACACTCACTGAGGGTGAATTGGATTATCAATTGGAAAATGATAAAGTAGACTTAAAATATGTTCAAATTCCTTATGCAAGTATTCCAGACAGCTTAGTTGAGGTAAAATCTTCTGAAATTAAAGCCTACATGAAGCGTTTTCCAAAGCAATACGAAGTGGAAGCGTCAAGAGATTTAGTCTATGTAGAATTCAAAGAAGAAGCATCTTTGGCCGATGAACAAGCGATTCAAGAGAATTTAAAAGCTTTGATAGATGATCGTGAAGAGTTTAATGAATCTGCAAAAGCCAATGAAACGGTTGTTGGGTTTAAAAATACAAAAGACAACGCTGCTTTTGTTAATGGAAATTCTGCACAAAAGTTTAATGATACTTATGTCTTTAGATCTGCTTTTTCATCTGAACAAGCCGATAATATTACTGCATTAAAAACAGGTGAAATTTATGGACCATACAAAGAAAATGGGTTTTATAAGCTCAGCAAAATGGTGTCCAAAAAAGGCATAGCCGATTCAACCAAAGTACGTCATATTCTGATTCCTTTTATAGGAGGAGCTAGAGCAGAAGCTACGGTAACCAAAACTGATGCAGAAGCCAAAGCTACTGCAGATAGTATTTATAATGTTTTACAAAAAAAACGCTCGAAATTTAAATCGTTATTATCGCTCTCATCAGATAAAGTGAGTAACGAAAAAGAAGGTGTTATTGAATTTGCATATACCGATGGATTTGCACCAGAGTTTAAGGCCTATTCCTTTGAAAATCCAAAAGGAAGTCTTGGGGTTGTTCGTACAGATTTTGGTTATCATGTGATTGAAATATTAGATCAAGGAAAGAAACAAGACGCATTTAAAGTCGCAACTATAGCACAGGAAATTGAACCCTCTGTTGAAACCATTGATGAGGTCTTTAAAAACAAATCTAAATTTGAAATCGCTGTTGCCGATACCGATTTTGAAACTGTAGCCAAAGACAACAACTATGATGTACGAAACGTTAGTAGCGTAAAAGCGTTGGATGAAAATATCCCAGGGATTGGCGCACAACGTGCAATTGTTCGTTGGGCATTTGAAGACGGAGTTAGTGAAGGAGATTTCAAAAGTTTTAGCACTAGCGCTGGTGGCTTTGTTGTGGTTAAGCTTACAGGGATTAACGAAGAAGGGTTGATGTCTGTACAGAACGGTTCTGTATCTGCACTTCCAGAGGTTCGAAAAGAAAAGAAAGCTGCACTTATAAAAGAGCGTATTTCAGCAACTTTATTGGGTGATATTGCATCAGCTGAAAACCAAACCATCAAAACTGCTGCTGCTGTAAACATGAAAAATCCAACCTTGTCTGGTGCTGGTCGTGAGCCCTTGGTCATTGGTACTGCCTTTGGACTTGAAGTTGGAGAAACCTCTGAACCTATTGCAGGCAACACGGGAGTATTTATTGTTGAGGTGACTAAAATAACACCTGCAGTTGAACTGTCAAGCTATCAAGCGGCTGCTAATAGAGTAGGGCAAGCCAAAGAAAGTGTAATCAATACGCAACTGTATAATGCCTTGAAAGATGCTGCTGAAATTGAGGACAATAGAGCCGTATTTTACTAGAAATAGTTAAAAAAATAATTTAAGGGACTGATTTTTCAGTCCTTTTTTTTATTCATACCTAACTATATCCACACTGAACTTGTTTTAGTATTAGTTTTCATACTCATCACTTTTCACCATCTCCCCAAAGGGGATAATCGTGGTATACCCCTTGTCCTTAAAATAGTGATGGTTGTTTCCTGTTGCCAAAAAGAAATCGCCACCCCAAGCGCCTAAACTTTTTATCGCTCCAGGATAGTCTGCAAAATGTGTGGTTTTTAGTGGGGGTTGTTGGATAAGAGTACCCACAATGGTTTCGTGTTTGCTTATGAGTACTTCAAATTCTTCTAAAGTAGTAGTCACCAAAAGTGCATCGGTAATGGCATTCAGTTCAGAAAAATCAAGACGTTGTGTTGTTTTTAGGGTATTGTAGTGTGCAATGGCCTCTCGGCTGTTTTGCTTTTGATTGCGATGTACAAAAAATAATTGCGCTTTAAATGGCGGATCAAAATCTACAATTTTTATATATGGTTTACTGTTTTGCCGTTGATACACAATAGGGCGAGGGTGTTGCGCACAAGCAATATCATAACCACTACCACCAAAGGTATTTTCAAGCAATGCAAAGGCATCTACATTCGCCCATTGTGCCAAATTGTTAATGAGGGTAGAGGAGGACCCCAACCCCCAGTTTTGTGGAAACTCCAAATGGCTATGCATTTCAAATCCATTATGAGGTGCAAAAAAGTTGTGTTGAAGTTTGGCAATCGCCAAAAAACACTCCGAAAGTCGCTTTGCTGTTTCATTGGTTACGTTTGCTTCAAAGCTTGGAATTTTTAAAGTCGTTTCAAACCAAAGTATGCCTTTATGGTCAAAACTTTTCCAACGAATTTCGGGGCTTTCAATGGGTTTTACTTCTAAAGATTGGCCAAATTTTGTTGGAAGCGCTAGAGCTTTTGCGCCATCCAAAACTGCATATTCACCAGTAATTAACAATTTTCCGTGGCTATAAAATTTTTCCATTAATCACGAAGATTTTTAAGTGCTTCAACCACAGCATGATGCGATACAGCATGCGTTTTAAAATGAGCAATCATTGCTTCTTTTTCGGCCTTAGAAGCCTCTAGTTGATTTAAAATATTAAGCAAATGCATTTTCATATGCCCTTTTTGAATCCCAGTAGTGGTTAGAGATCGTAAAGCAGCAAAATTTTGTGCTAACCCCGCAACCGCTACAATCTCCATAAGTTTGGTTGCAGAGGGGGTTCCTAGCATCTCCAATGCCAATTTGACCATTGGGTGTAAGCCTGTCAATCCACCTACAGTGCCCAATGCTAGTGGGATATCCATCCAAAATTTAAAAACACCATGTTCTAAACTTGCATGCGACAAGCTTGAGTATTGTCCGTTTTTGGCTGCATAGGCATGTACACCAGCTTCAACAGCTCTAAAGTCATTTCCAGTAGCAATAACAACTGCATCTATTCCATTCATAATACCTTTATTGTGTGTAACAGCACGATAAGGTTCTACTTCTGCAATTTGTACTGCTTGAATAAATTTTTCTGCAAATTCTTGCCCCGTAAAGTGTCCCTCTAAAGTTAATTCTTCAATTTTACATGAAACTTCGGCTCGTGCCACACAATCTGGAACATAATTGGACAAAATACTCATGATAACTTTAGGTTGATTTCCATTTAAATCAGAAGTATTTTGCGTTAATGTTTCAAACGTTGAAGCAATTTGCTCTAGACATGAATTGATAAAATTGGCGCCCATAGCATCTTTTGTTTCAAAGGTTACTTCCAATTGAAAATAATGGATCAATTTTTGGGTACAATCAACAAGGTTTATATCTAGAATCCCACCGCCACGTTTTTCCATATTTTGTGTCAGCGGCCTGGTGGCTTCCAAAAGTTGAGGTTTAATTTTATTAAAAAACGTGTTGAGAATACTACTTTTCCCCTCAAAAATAAAATGCACATGCCCAATTTTTGTGGTTGATAAAATAGTTGTTTTAAACCCCCCACGTGATAACCAAAATTTGGCCGCATTACTCGCTGCTGCAACCACCGAACTTTCTTCAATCGTCATAGGAATGGTGTAAAGTTTTTCGTTGATTAAAAAATTTGGTGCAACACCAAAAGGCATATAAAAGTTTGAAATTGTATTTTCAATGAATTCATCGTGCAACTGTTGAAGTTTTGTATTGGAATTCCAATAGGATTCCAAAATGGACTTGGCATTTGAATTTCTGTCAAAACAATTGACAATCAGCCAATTAATTTTTTCGGCTTTAGAAAATTTTGAAAATCCAGAAACAGATTGTTGCATAATTTTGTATTGATAAACAAAGATACTATTCTCTTCTTTATGTGAAAAGAGAATTGTTAAATTGTATATTAATCGGCTTAGAAAAGAGGAATTTTCATTTTTTTTTAGTAAAATTGGTAACATTTTTCAAAACACACACCTATGCTCCGTATAAATTTGCGTCTTGTTCTATTTTTTTTAACCACTTTTTACTCCTTTGCCCAAGACCAAAAAATCACTTTAGACGAAATTTGGAATGGTACTTTTAGTACACAACGCATGGAAGCCCTACATTCTATGAACAATGGAAAACAGTATTCTGTTTTAAATTTTAATCGTACGAATCGTTCTACTTCTGTTGATGTTTATGACTACAAGACACAAGATAAAATTACAACTTTGGTGGATTCCAAAGACTTAGAAGCCATTTCGTATTTTACAAACTATGATTTTAGTGAAGATGAAACAAAAATCATTTTAGCCACTGATATAGAATCTGTCTATAGACATTCAACATTGGGTGTTTTTTTTGTCTATGATACCACAACTAAAATGCTTCAAAAAATTTCAGATCAGAAAATTCAAGAACCAACTTTTTCACCTGATGGATTGCGTGTGGCTTATGGATTTCAAAATAATATTTTTGTAAAAAATCTTGAGACTGGCCAAATAACTCAGGTTACTTTTGATGGAGAAAAAAATAAAATTATCAATGGTATAACAGATTGGGTATACGAAGAAGAATTTGCTTTTGTCCGCGCTTTTGAATGGAACGCAGATGGTCATAAAATTGCCTATTTAAAATTTGATGAAACAGAAGTTCCAGAATTTTCAATGGATGTGTATGGTCAAGCATTATATCAATCGCAACAAGTTTTTAAATATCCAAAAGCAGGTGAAAAAAATGCAATTGTTTCATTGCATGTCTATAATTTAAGCACTGCTGAATCAAAAGAAGTAAAAGTTAATAAACCCTACAATGATTTTTACATTCCACGCATCAAGTGGACAAATGATGCTCATATTTTGAGCGCTCAATTTATCAATCGTCATCAAAACGAATTGGACCTTTGGGCGATCAATACAAAAAATAATTCCGCTTCTATTCTCCTTACAGAAACGGATAAAGCCTATGTTGATGTTACAGACAACTTAACATTTTTGAATGATAATAGCTTTATTTGGACAAGTGAAAAAGATGGCTATAATCATATTTACCATTATGGAAAAAAAGGGAAATTGATTCGTCAGGTTACTGATGGGGATTGGGAGGTCACCGCCTATTATGGTTATGACAATAAATCAGAAAAAATTTATTACCAATCGGTAGAAAATGGCTCTATTAATAGAGGTGTTTATGTGATTGGGTTAAATGGTAAAAACAAACAACTACTTTCTAAAAAAGAGGGCACAAATAGCGCCTCGTTTAGTGCCGATTTTACTTATTTCATCAATACATTTTCGAGCGCATCTACTCCTCCAGAATTCACATTGAATGCTGCAAACAATGGAACAGTTTTGAAGCGTATCAAACACAATGATAAACTAGCTAAAAAACTATCCAATTATAGATTATCTGAAAAAGAATTTAGCACCATAGCCATCAATGGCAATGACCTTAATATGTGGACAATAAAACCTGTTGATTTTGATCCAAATAAAAAATATCCTGTCCTTATGTATCAGTATTCTGGACCTGGGTCTCAGCAAGTGGCTAATCGTTGGAATAGCGCCAATGATTATTGGTATCAAATGCTGGCACAAAAAGGCTATTTTGTAGTTTGTATTGATGGTCGAGGAACAGGATTTAAGGGCGCTGATTTTAAGAAAGTCACCTATATGAATTTGGTCAAATATGAGACAGAAGATCAAATTGCAGCCGCAAAAAAAATAGCAGAATTACCTTACATTGATGAAGAGCGTATTGGGATTTGGGGCTGGAGTTTTGGCGGTCACATGAGTACCAATTGTTTGTTAAAGGGAAGTGATATTTTTAAAATGGCTATTGCCGTTGCGCCAGTCACAAGTTGGCGTTTTTATGATACGATTTATACTGAACGCTATATGCGTACACCACAAGAAAACCCTGGTGGTTATGATGATAATTCGCCATTTAATTACCCCGAAATGCTTAAAGGCGATTATTTGTTAATTCATGGCTCTGGAGATGATAATGTACATGTACAACATACGATGCGTATGGTCAAGGCTTTGATACAAGCGGATAAACAATTTGAATGGGGGATTTATCCTGATAAAAACCATGGTATTTATGGGGGTAATACACGATTACATCTCTATAAGAAAATGACTAATTTTATTGCAAAAACCTTAGGCGATAAAATTGAAAACTAATACAAACAAAAAAAACTAACCAAATAAATACGAATTATTATGTCAACAACAGAACTTCAACATCAAAAACAACTTTTTGGACATCCAATAGGACTGTATGTTCTCTTTTTAACAGAAATGTGGGAACGGTTTTCCTATTATGGAATGCGTGCAATTTTAGTATTATACCTAGTCGCTGAAACAGGTTCTGATAATCCAGGTTTGGGATGGGCAAATGATAGTGCTATTGCTCTTTATGGTTGGTATACAATGTTTGTATATGTAGCATCAATTCCAGGTGGAATTATAGCTGATAAAATTTTAGGACAAAGAAAATCTGTTTTTGTTGGGGGAATGTTACTAGTTGCTGGACACAGTGTGCTTGCCATTGAACAAATGTGGGCTTTTTACACAGGTTTGATTCTTATTGTAATGGGTGTTGGAATGCTTAAGCCAAACATTTCAACAATGGTTGGTGGTTTGTATCCTAAAAATGAACAAAACAAGCGCGATATGGGGTTTTATATCTTTTACATGGGTATAAATTTAGGTGCAGCAGTTGCAGCTTTAGCAGTTGGTTATGTTGGAGAAAATATTGGGTGGCATTATGGCTTTGGAATGGCTGGTATTGGAATGGCATTAGGTCAGTTGACATATTGGTATGGGCAAAAGCATTTAAAGCATGTTGGAAATCTTGTTGTTGATGAACGTTCATCTGATGAAAAAGGTGACACTCAAAACCTACTTTTAGCGATTTTTAAGTATTCGAACTCAGTAGCTGGATTTATTATCACAGTACTTGCTGGACTTGGTATTTGGTTTATCGGTGGGTCATGGTCATATGGACTTTTAGTTATTGGTTTAGCATTTGCTGTGGGTGTTGGAATTGTAGTTTACAATGACGGAAATAAAGTTGAAAAGGATAAAATTTTAGTAACATACCTTTCATTTTTAATTATCATAATATTTTGGGGAGCTTTTGAACAGGCAGGAGGTTTGTTAAATGTTTATACTTACCAAAAAACGGATTTATCTTTAGGAGACTTTATGGTGCCTGCTAGCTGGTTTCAATCTGTTAATGCCATTTTTATTTTGATATTTGCAACTATTGTAGGTAGTTTTTGGGTCTGGTGGAAAAATCGTAAAAAAGAATCATCATCGTTGTTTAAAATGGCTATTGGTGTTATTATTATGGGATGGGGTTTCTTTTTTATGTCTGCAGCCTCCATGGAATATGAAAGTACTGGGTCTTCAGCAATGTATTGGTTAATCTTTGCTTATTTATTTCATACACTAGGAGAATTGTGTGCTTCACCTGTTGCTCTTTCTTTTATCACAAAACTTGCTCCAGAACGTTGGATGGCATTTATGATGGGTGCCTATTTTGCAGCAACAGGACTTGGTAATAAAGTTGCTGGACTTTTAGGAGAATCTGCATCCGAATTTGGGGAGTTTACAATCTTTACAGGAATCGCAATATTCTGTACTATTTTTGGTATTTTGGTCATAGCAATCCTAAAACCCCTTAAAAGACTTACCCATGGTGCAGAAGAAATTTCATTAGAATCATAATCACAAAAACCAACCAAAATGAGTACTTCAACAGATCAAATTTTTAAAGACAAAGTTTTAGGGCATCCAGCAGGACTGTTTGTGTTATTTTTTACAGAAATGTGGGAGCGTTTTTCTTATTATGGAATGCGAGCACTTCTTGTGATGTTTTTTACGGCATCGCTTATGGATGAAGGTTGGGGATGGCCAAGAGAGTATGCCTATGCTATTTTTGGCACGTACACTTCTCTAGTTTACCTCTCTACACTTCTTGGTGGTTATTTTGCGGACAAAATCATTGGATATCGCTATGCTGTTGCAGTTGGTGCCTTGCTTATGACACTGGGTCATGGTTCAATGGCACTTGAAACGCCTTTATTTATTTATCTAGGGCTTACGCTTTTGGTTTTTGGAAGTGGATTTTTTAAGCCTAATATGACTTCTATAATTTCGGAAATGTATAAAGGAAAAGACGAAAAGAAAGATGGTGCTTACACAATTTTTTATATGGGCGTCAATGCAGGTGCGTTTTTAGGGATTTTATTGTGCGGCTATCTAGGTGAAAAAATTGGTTGGCGTTGGGGCTTTGGACTTGCTGGTATATTTATGTTTTTTGGATTATTACAATTTTGGTTAGCTCAAAATATTTTTGGCGATATTGGTAAAAAGCCAATAAAAACAGAAGACGATGATAGCTCAAAAGAAATAGCAAAAGATGAACCTAAACTAAATCCTTTCACCACTGTTCAATTATTTATCATTGGAGTTGCAGCACTTTTGGGATTAGCGTGGATTTTGAATGATCCAGTATCAAAAATTTCTGAAGGTGCCTACAATCTTTTTGATTTTAAAATGTTTGGCATTGAGGGCTCCAATATTGCTATTTTATCAGCACTAATTTTATTTGTAGTTTTACTCATTATCCGTATTCCAAGATACGATAGAATTACAAGAGATCGAATGTTAGCAGTGATGTTTTTTGCATTTATAACAATCTTCTTTTGGGCTATTTTTGAACAAGCACCAAGTAGTTTAACTATTTTTGCAAGGGACTACACGCAGCGAATATTAGAAGGTAATGCTGCCGATATTTTTAAAGTTGTCAATTCACTTATGACAATTATACCCCTTGGAATTATAACTTGGGTTTTGATATTATTGTTTAAAAAAACATTTACAAAATATGCTCTGTCAAATATTATTTTGGCTTTAAGTTTTGTAATCATTTGGGGGATTTCAATATGGATGCTCAATGCAGAATTTGAAAAAGAAATTGCAGAAGTACCAGCCTCTTGGTTTGGTGTCTTAAATTCATTATTCATTATAGCTTTTGCACCTTTATTTTCTAAATGGTGGGAGAGTAAATACAATCCTAATGCAAACATGAAATACGCTATTGGCATGGTACTTTTAGGTTTAGGAATGGCATGTGTTGCCATAGGTGCATCTGATATTCCTGTTGGTGCCGCAACCGCATCTGTTAGTATGATTTGGTTAATTCTTGTTTATTTTTTCCATACTATGGGCGAGCTTTGTATATCGCCTGTTGCATTGTCTTATGTGAGTAAGTTGGTTCCTGGGCGTATGATAGCGATGATGTTTGGGATTTGGTACCTTGCGGTTGCCATTGGTATGAAACTTGCAGGTGTATTTGGAGAAGCATCTGAGGGAATTGCTAGCGAAAATGGCTTGAGTTATTTCTTTTGGATTCTAACAGCGATTGCTGTTGGGCTAGGAATTTTATCGGCAGTGCTTTACCCTGTAATAAGAAAACTCATGCATGGTGTAAGATAAAATTTAAAAAAATGATTTGCATAAAAGCTGAAATACCAGAAGACTTATGTCAAATTGATGACGAGCTAAAAGCCATTTACCACAGTAAAGATTCTGTATGTATTTGGGTTTTTAAAACAAGAAAGGACAGAAATGCTTTTGTTGATGAAACTGTTGGGATGAACAAAAACCAACGTACAAATCATTATAGCGCAAACTATGCATAAGTTAAAATACATCTTAATCTTATTTTTAGTTTCTGTGTTTGCTAACGCACAAGAAATTAATTGGTTGACCATGAATGAAGCGTTAGCTAAACAAAAAGAACAACCCAAAAAAATAATGATTGACATGTATACTGTATGGTGTGGACCATGCAAAATGTTAGATCGCAATACATTTTCCAATAAAAAACTCGCCGAATATGTGAATGCCAATTACTATGCGGTAAAATTCAATGCCGAAGGAGATGAGTCGGTCGATTTTAAAGGGCAACCGCTTTCTAATCCCAAATATGACCCTGCCAAATCCAGACGCCGAAATAGCCAACACCAATTGACACGATATTTTGGAGTATCTGCCTATCCAACAATTGTGTTTTTGGGCGAAAATGCAGAGTTTTTGGCTCCAATACCAGGGTATAAAACTCCAGACCAATTGGAGCTATATCTTAAACTTTTTGCCGAAGACCACTATAAAACCATTACAAGCCAAAAAGCTTTTAATGAGTATTATAAAGCGTTTAAACCTTCTTTTACTCCTTGATGATTTAAGTCATAAATAAAAGCGCCATCCTTAAAAGTATCATGAAAATGAATACTTTTTTTTGCACATGTTTTTCGCCACCGTTTCACATAACTTTTATAATTACTGCCGTCAGCGATAATTAGTTTTGGTTTCAATATTTTTATAACTTTTTCAAGGTTTATTTTTGGACTATTTCTAAGCAATATCCAATCAAATTTTACGGATTTAAAATCAAAATTTCCTAAGCTATCAACTACAATTAAATTATGACCACCAATTGAATAAAATCGTTTCAACTTCGATTTTGATGTTTTATCGATACCTTCATTAGTTGTGTAATCATCTATAAATGAAAATTTTTTGTTATTTTTTTCTGTATTATGGAATTCAAAATAATTCCCATTTTTAAATCCTAAAATGGTATGTTTTGTTTTTTGGAAAACAATAAATTCGCTCTTAGAATTAATTTTAAATACAAATAAAACATACAATTGAAAAATTAGAACAGAAGTTAATAACAGGGCTATTTTTTTAAACGTCTTTGATATGATATATTTGAAAAATAGCACAATTATAATATATAATAGCACCATCATATAGAAGTCAAAAGTGATATTTTTAAAAAGTAAAAATTCAAAATTTGCTACCAAATGTGCAAATTTATTCATCAAATCAATTAAACTTTCAAAACTATAGCCAAGCCATTCACTGAATTTGAATCCCTCAAAAACAATAATCAAAACACCTAGCCAGAGGCATAACATAAGTACTGGAACTACCAACAAATTGGCTATAAAAAACAGTCCAGGAAATTGATGAAAATAGTAGAGTCCAAGCGGTAAAATTCCAAGTTGAGCGGCAACGGATACTTTTAATAGTGTGGTCATGGGTTTTGTTAAAACATGTTTTGGCGTCCAAAAACAATTTAAAATAGGAACAATAACTAAAATGCCTAAAACAGCTCCATAGCTCAATTGAAATCCAACATCGAATATATAATTAGGGTTTAAAATTAATAGCAAAAATGCGGAAATTGAAAGTGTATTGATGCTATTTGATGGTCGATTTAATCCGCTTGCGAGAGCAAAACAACTAAACATTGTTACCGCACGAACAATAGAGGGGCTTAACCCTGTAACAAATGCAAAAGCCCATAATATCATGATAATCAGAATACCACGAATTTTTTTTCCTTGTTTTGTTCTTGCCACAGGATATAATAAAAACTCTAATATTTTCAATAAAATACCGACATGGAGTCCAGAAAGCGCAAGGATGTGAATTACTCCAGAATTTTTATAATCTGTTTTAATTTCATCTGGTATTTCACCTCGTTTTCCTAAATAAAATGCTTTTAGAAACGCTTTTGCAGTAGAATTAACATGGAGTTTGTCAATTTTTTTAGCTATAAAATTTCGAACAAAGGACGCCATTCCATTGATGCTTTTTTTTCCTTTTCTTGTAATATAGTTTGTGTTTTGATGCATTGAAATTTTATGAAAAACACCTTTCCGCTCTAGGAATTTTTTATAATCAAAACCATGGGGGTTTTTAGGAGGGCTTATTGGGCTAAGTTGTGTTTTTAGAAATAATAGGTCATCAACATTATGCGTTGGATCTGTTGAGTCTTTTGAGGCTTCCATTAAAATTATGCCACTAGATTTTTGCTGATTGATCTCCAGTATTTTTGCTATATATCGGTAATTATATGTTGTCGGACTCATTTCTTTTGTGATGGACAACAATAAATTGCTCGCTTTTTCTTTTTTTAAAAAATAACTGTAATGATTTTTTTGTGCTTTTGGATGATGCAGTTGTGAAATAAATACTCCCAAAACAACAAATAAGAGCAACAAGAAATATGATGAAATGATGCTCTTATAAATGGGAGTTTTAAAATGAAAAAATAGTCCAAAACAAAATGTTACTCCCAAAACAATGAGTAGGATATCAATTTCTAAAGACACATAGAAACTTAAAAATATTCCGCAAATCAGCGCAATAGTTAACTTTGGGATAGGGTATTGGCAGGGGTGCATTTAAATCATAAGTAGGTGTTAAATCTATCAACACAGCGCTTTAAATACTGCTTTAGCCACCTTTTGGCTGGCACCAGTGCCCCCTAGTTTTTGTTCTAGGGCGGTATATTCAGTATTGAGCTGCTGTTGGGTTTTGGGGTCTAAAATATGCTTTAGTTCTGCCGTAAGGCGTTTTGTATTGAGGTCATTTTGGATCAATTCACAAACCACTTCGCGCTCCATTATAAGGTTCACCAAAGAAATATAATTGAGCTTTACCACCTGTTTTCCAATCTGGTAGGACAACCAACTGGATTTGTAGCACACCACCTGAGGCACCTTAAATAAAGCTGTTTCCAAAGTGGCTGTCCCCGAAGTTACCAATGCGGCTTGTGCAATACTAAGCAGGTCGTAAGTGGCATTACTCACAAATTTGATATTTTTGTTTTTAATGAATTTTTGATAAAATGCTTTGGCTTGGCTCGGTGCTCCAGCAATGACAAATTGGTGCTCTGGAAAGGCATCGACCACAGACAGCATCACATCAAGCATTTTTTTAATTTCTTGTTGTCTACTCCCCGGCAACAGTGCAACAATGGGTTTTTCGGATAGTCCGTATGTTTTTCTTAGGGTTTTAGCATCTGGTTTTGGGCGGTTGGCAATCGCATCTATTAGGGGATGCCCAACAAACGTCACGGGCATTTGATGTTTATCTTCGTAAAATGCTTTTTCAAACGGTAAAATCACATACATTTTATCAATATCTCGTTTGATGTGGTGAATGCGATTTTCTTTCCAGGCCCATAGCTGTGGCGAAATATAATAGTGGGTTTTGAAATTTTGGGTTTTGGCCCATTTTGCAATACGCATGTTAAACCCTGGGTAATCAATAAATATCAAAACATCAGGTTGAAAGTTTGCAATATCTTTTTTACAAAAGCTGATATTTTTTAGAATCGTTCGGAGGTTTAAAAGGACTTCTAAAAAGCCCATAAATGCCAAATCTTTGTAATGTTTAACCAAAGAACCACCTGCATCCTGCATCAAATCGCCACCCCAAACACGACATTCTGCCTTGGTATCTTCTTTTTGCAATGCTTTAATGAGGTTTGCGCCATGCAAATCTCCAGAAGCTTCTCCTGCGATGATGTAGTACTTCATATTTTACAGCTTAATAATAAATGTGATAAGAGCCATACACAGTGTTGCAATCAAAACGCCTGCGGCAAAGGCATCTTTTTTCTTTCTGATAAAATAAAAAAAACAAATCAGATTTAGAATAGCACCGAGACTAATGAGTTTTCCTAAAAAATTTTCAGCATGGGCAGCTTCCAAAACACTCAAAATGCTGTCATTTCTACCAGATGAATTTGCAATTATAATTCCGACTAAAAATAACCCTAATCCATTTGCCAAAAAACCAACAGCAAGTCCTTTTAAAATTTGAATCTTATCCATTGAGTTTCCAATTATTGAGTTCTTGAATATAATAATGAGCTGTGAGATCAAACTGTACTGGAACTACCGAAACGAAGCCTTGCTCAAGTGCCCATTCGTCGGTGTCTTCACCATTATCCTGATTGATAAATTCACCTGTAAGCCAGTAATAATTTCGTCCCATTGGGCTTTGCCGTTTATCAAATTTTTCTACCCAATTGGCATTCGCCTGACGGCAAATTTTTATGCCTTTTATTGCCTTGTTAGGGAAATTTACATTGAGTACAATGCCTTTTTGTAAACCATTTTGTAAGACTTTAAGACAAATGGTTTTTATGTATTCTTCCGTTGGTCCAAAGTCGGCATCCCAATTGTAGTTCAACAAAGAAAATCCTATGGCAGGAATACCTTCCATACCCGCTTCAATGGCGGCACTCATTGTGCCCGAATAAATTACATTAATTGACGAATTGGAACCATGATTGATGCCTGAAACACACAAATCTGGTTTTCTGTCTAATAGTTCATGAACGGCTAGTTTTACACAATCTGCTGGTGTGCCCGATGTGCTGTATTCTTTTTGAGGGCCATTATCAATATGTTCTTCTCTACAATAAAGAGTATCGTTGATTGTAATGGCATGCCCCATGCCACTTTGTGGACTGTCCGGTGCAACAACAACGACATCACCAATACTATTCATAACTTTGATTAAGGTTCTAATTCCAGGAACAGTGATACCATCATCATTGGTAACAAGAATAAGTGGTTTTTTTGGCATTTTTTCTTTGTTTTTCGTATACAAAAGTAAGTATTTTGTTGGGGATTACTCGTTTTTGGGTGGTTTAACAAAAAATTATGTACAATAGCACACTTATTTTTATAATTTTCTGTTACTTTAGAAACTAATTTTGATAATCACTTACTCAAGTCTATGAAACATATTAATATTTTTCTTTTGTCAATTTTTGTTGCATTAGCGTCATGTAGCTTTACAACCAAAACATTTGATAACCCTGACAAAGACAAACTATTAATGCAACTCATTACATATTTGTTGGAACAAGGTCATTTTCAGCCTAAAGATTTTGATGATAAGTTTTCTGAAGAAGTGTACAGTAGATTTCTAGAAACTGTGGACCCCTACAAACACTATTTTTACAGTTCAGATATAAAGGAATTTGAAGTTTACAAAAGAGATTTGGATAATCAAATAAAAAACTATGATGTACAGTTTTTTAATCTTGTTTACAATCGCCTTACTCAAAGAATTGAAGAATCAAAAGTAATTTATACGAAAATATTAGAACAGCCTTTTAATTACGATTTAGATGAAAAATACCAGTCCAATCCTGATGAATTAGACTATGTTTCATCAAAAAAAGACATGGCTAACCGTTGGCGAAAGCAACTAAAATTTAATACTTTAACGAATTACCACGATTTAGTATCTGACAATGAAAATGAAGAAAACGAGGATATAAAAACCGTTTCGGAATTGGAAGAAGAATCTCGAGCTTCAACATTAAAAAATTTACAAGAAGTTTCGGTTTATTTTGACGACATGAGACGTGATGATTGGCTTTCGATGTATATCAATGCAATTTCTGAAACATTTGACCCCCATACGTACTATTTTGCACCACAAGTTAAAGATCGTTTTGATGCCGAAATGTCTGGAAAATACGAAGGTATTGGTGCAAGACTTCAAAAGAAAATGGATAAAATTAGTATCACAGAACTAATTTCAGGAGGTTCTGCATGGCGTCAAAACAAACTTCAAGTTGGAGATGTCATTTTAAAAGTACGTCAAGAAGACGAGGAAGAGGCAGTAAGTGTTGTTGGGATGCGTTTGGATGATGCTGTTAAACTTATCAAAGGTCCAAAAGGTACAAATGTAATTTTAACTCTAAAAAGAGTTGATGGAACCATTGAAGATTTGATGATTCCAAGAGATGAAATTGAGCTAGAGGAAACCTATGCAAAATCGAGTATTGTACAAAAAGAAAACTTCAAATTTGGTGTCATTAATTTACCAAAATTTTATATTGATTTTGAAGATATCAATAGTAGAAATGCAACCTCTGATGTTAAGAGAGAAATTGAACGACTAAAAGCAGAAGGTATGGAAGGTTTGGTTCTCGATTTGAGAAACAATGGTGGTGGTTCTCTAAAAACTGCTGTAGACATAGGGGGCTTATTTATAGAAGAAGGGCCTATTGTTCAAGTACGCTCTACTGGTGAAGATCGTCAAGTATTAAAAGATAAAGATTCTAGTGTAAGTTGGGATGGTCCATTGGTTATATTGGTGAATGAATTTTCTGCCTCTGCATCCGAAATTTTGGCTGCTGCCATGCAAGATTACAAACGCGCCATTGTTATTGGAAGCAAGCAAACGTATGGCAAGGGAACGGTTCAAAATGTGATAGATCTAAACAGAATGATTCGTAATAATACCAATGGTGATATGGGTGCTTTTAAGTTTACAACTCAAAAATATTATCGTATAAACGGAGGGTCTACTCAGTTAGAGGGCGTAAAAAGTGATGTTGTTTTACCTAATCGTTACAGTTATGTTGATATGGGTGAAAAGGATCAAGACAATCCGCTTCCATGGGATGAAATTCAAGCTGCAAATTATGATATATGGGAAAGTTCTATTGATTACGAAACAACTGTTAAAAGAAGTAAAGAACGCATGAGCAATAGTGATGAAATAAAGCTCATTGATGAAAATGCACAATGGATTGAAAAAGTACGTTCAAAAAATTTATACAGCTTGAAATACAGTGATTATGATGCGAATTTAAAACAAAATGAAAAAGAATCAGAACGTTTTGATGCTCTATCCGATTATACCACAAATTTATCATTTGAATCCTTACCTTACGAAAAACCAATTATGGCAACAGATTCCATTTTCAAAACAAAACGTGAGCGATGGCATGAATCTTTAAGTAAAGATATTTATATGAATGAGGCGCTTAATGTTTTGACGGATTTAAATAAAATGTTTAAAGTAAAAAAAGTATCCGCCCTTAAAAACTAAGGTTCAAAACTATGCAAGGATTAACAGCATTGGCATTCCAAAAATTTAAACAAAACTATTTGGGAATGACGAGTGTTATCTTCATAATTTTGGTGGGGTTTGTTTCAATTTTCGCCTATGTATTAGCACCAGATACTACTCAATATGCAAATCAAATGCATTTGAGTATTCATTCCAAGCCGCCTGGATTTAGTGTTCAAATGCTTGTTCAACCAAACCCTAACAAAAGCCTTCAAAATCAATTCGATAAAATATTTTTCGGTTCAAAATTCCCTGATAAACAACAGCCCATTTCGAGCTATAGAATAGAAACGGAACAATTGATATATACACCTTATGAAGCGAAAAATATTCAAGGTATACAGCAATCTATTAATTACTCCAAAAATCCAAGAGCTTTTGTTGAAAATAAAACCTTTTATTTGGGGACGGATAATTATGGTAGAGATGTTTTAAGTCGACTATTAGTTGGAGCTCGAATTTCTTTTTTTATAGGTTTTGTAGCTGTTTTTATTTCATTAATAATTGGATTATTTTTAGGAAGTATTTCGGGTTATTTTGGCGGAAAAATAGATAGTGCTATTATGTTCTTAATTAATGTGACATGGTCTATTCCAACGCTTTTATTGGTGATTGCTATAACTTTAGCGCTTGGCAAGGGCTATTGGCAAGTTTTTATAGCGGTAGGTCTAACGATGTGGGTAGAAGTGGCAAGAGTTGTACGGGGAGAAGTAATGAGCGTAAAAGAACAACAATATATAACCGCTGCTCGAGCTTTGGGGTATACAGATTTTAGAATAATATTTAAGCATATTCTTCCCAATATTATGGCCCCCGTTATTGTAATTTCTGCGGCAAATTTTGCCGCTGCAATTCTTATAGAAAGTGGACTAAGTTTTTTGGGAATAGGAGCACAACCTCCAATGGCCAGTTGGGGTGCTATGATTAAAACCCACTACAATGACATCGTTTTAGGGCAACCCTATTTGGCTATAATTCCAGGGCTTTGTATTATGAGTCTTGTAATGGCTTTTATGCTTATGGGGAATACCCTTAGAGAAGCATTAGATGTAAAGGCGTAGATAATTTATTTTTTTGCTTGTGGTGGATATTTTGACATGATAGAGGTTACAAATTCTCTAATGCGCTCTTCCTTACGATCCATTCTAGTGGTTAAATAACCTTGTCCAATGCCTTGCCAAACAAGCTCTTTTTTATTAGCATCTATCAAATCAATAAATAGGGTTCCACGAGATGAATTGGTTACATTGGTTTGATTCCAGCCCATCATTGGACTCCAGCCCCAACCCCAACCGTACATGCCAAAGTTTTGATTGTACACATTTACTTGCTGACGTTCTTTTGTGAAAATATTCACCAACAAATCGGGGGTTTTGGATTTTGTAAAACCTTTTGCTAAAAGTTCAGATTCAATGGCACGTAAAATTCTTCGCTTGTCCAAATCACTAATTTCTGCCTTATCAATGCCGTCTTTGAAAAAAGCAAATGTCTTATATGAGTTAAAATCCGCAGAACGATCATAATCAGCAGCCACTCGAACAGAGTCACAAGACGTAAATATAAGTACTATTGATAGAAGTAATAAAAGACGTTTCATAAAAGTTTAGTTTTTAAGTTAAAATGAATTGAAAAGAGAATCGTCAACACTATTAGGAATTGTAACTTTTAGGTTTGGTTCTTCTTCCATTGCTCTTTTTATTGCAAAAATTGCAGCTTCATTACGTGCCCAATTTCGCCTAGCAATACCATTATTAACATCCCAAAATAACATGGATTTCAATTTTCTTTCTGATGCTTTAGAACCATCAAGAACCATACCAAAGCCACCATTTATAACTTCGCCCCAGCCAACGCCTCCACCATTGTGTATACTAACCCAAGTAGCTCCTCTAAAACTATCTCCAATTACATTTTGAATAGCCATATCAGCAGTGTATTTGGAGCCGTCATAAATATTACTTGTTTCTCTATAGGGCGAGTCTGTTCCAGAAACATCGTGGTGATCACGACCAAGAATTATTGGGCCAATTTTTCCTTCTGCAATTGCTGAATTGAACGCAGAGGCTATTTTTATTCGACCCTCGGCATCAGCATATAAAATTCGGGCTTGCGATCCAACAACTAAGCTATTGCTTTGTGCGCCTTTTATCCATTGGATATTATCTTGCATTTGTTGTTGAATTTCTGGTGGTGAAGTCGCTTGAATTTTTTCTAAAACTTCACAAGCAATAGCATCTGTTTTTGCTAAATCTTCTGGTGTTCCACTTGCACAAACCCAGCGAAAAGGGCCAAAACCATAATCAAAACACATAGGCCCCATGATGTCTTGAACGTAGCTTGGATATATAAAATCTTCTTGATTATCTTTTAAAATTTCTGCACCTGCACGAGAAGCTTCCAGCAAAAAAGCATTTCCATAATCAAAGAAGTAAGTACCTTTATCGGTATGTTTTTTTATAATAGAGGCATGACGTAATAGACTTTCTTGTACCTTCTCTTTAAACAAATCTGGTCTTTCATTCATCATTTTATTGGCGTCTTCAAATGACATTCCAACAGGGTAATATCCTCCTGCCCAAGGATTATGTAATGAGGTTTGATCACTTCCAATGTCTACAAAAATACCAGCATCATAAAATGCTTCCCACACATCAATAACGTTTCCTTGATAGGCGATGGATACAATTTCTTTGTTTTTTTGTGCTATTTTTACCCGCTCAATTAATTCTTCTACAGATGAATACATTTCATCAACCCAACCCTGAGAATGTCTTGTTAGCGTTGCTTTTGGGTTGACTTCAGCGCAAATGGTTATGCACTTTGCAATATTTCCAGCTTTGGGTTGAGCACCACTCATTCCACCTAGTCCAGCGGTTAAAAAAATATGCCCTTCGGGGCTTTTTTTTATTTTTCTAAAAGCATTGAGTACCGTAATGGTAGTGCCATGAACAATGCCTTGTGGACCAATGTACATGTAGCTGCCCGCTGTCATTTGTCCAAACTGAGTAACCCCTAAAGCATTGAATTTTTCCCAATCATCTGGTTTTGAATAATTTGGAATCATCATACCGTTAGTAACTACAACTCTTGGTGCTTCTTTGTGAGAGGGAAAAAGACCCATGGGATGCCCAGAGTACATTACTAATGTTTGTTCGTCATTCATTTCAGACAAATACTTCATGGTGAGTCTGTATTGTGCCCAATTAGAAAACACACCACCGTTGCCACCATAGGTTATCAGTTCGTGTGGGTGCTGTGCTACGGCATCATCCAAATTATTTTGAATCATAAGCATAATAGCGGCGGCTTCTTTGCTTTTTGCAGGATAGTCATTTATTGAGCGGGCATAGATTTTATGGTCTGGTCTAAAACGATACATATAAATGCGTCCATATGTTTCAAGCTCTTTTTTAAATTCTTCAAAAAGAATGTTATGAAATTTTTTATCGAAATAGCGCAGTGCATTTTTTAAAGCCAGCTTTTGTTCTTCTTTGTTTAAGATTGCTTTTCTTTTTGGAGCATGATTATAGGTTGGGTCAAAAGGCTTTAAAGGCGGCAACTCATTTGGAATACCTTCTGTTATTTCTTCTTGAAAAGTTTTAGTTAGTCCGCTCATAGTATTTAATTTTGAATACGTTTTGATGTATTGTATCCATAGGGGCAATGCTTACAATTACTCTCACAACAATATCCTCGCTTTAGGTGGTATTGTTCTGTAAAACAGCGATAGCCTTGTGGTGTCATATAGAAATCACCTTCTTCAATTGGGGGATTACGTTTCATCATTAACAAATATAATGTAATTTTACATATTAATTATTTGCTTTTTTTAAGGTTAAAAAACTGTAGAGATTTAGTATTTTTACGCATCAGTTTTTTAGTTATTCATGTTAAATTTTAAGAAAGTCCAAAACATAAAGTTGACCTCTCAAGTTTCTATAAAACCTGAATATAAAATTCATGATACGGTTTCTGGTAACAAATTCAGAAAATTAAAATATAACCTAAAAGAACTCCAAGAAAGAGCTTCTGTTGGGATTTTAACTTTTGGAGGCGCATTTTCAAATCATATTGCTGCCACGGCTGCTGCTGGACAATTACTAAATATTCCAACCGTTGGAATTATTAGAGGAGAGGAGTTGGTAACAGAGATTGAAACTAATCCAACATTGGCCTATGCAAAATCTTGTGGGATGCAGTTTGATTTTGTTAGCAGATCGGAATACAGACAAAAGGCAGAAAATTCTTATATCAAAAACCTACAAAAAAAATATCCTAATTATTACATTATCCCAGAAGGAGGGACAAATGATTTGGCTATTATGGGATGTAGGGAAATTTTATCTGAATTTGATGCAGAATTTGATATTATTTGTTGTGCGGTAGGGACTGGGGGAACAATTTCTGGTCTTATAAATTCAAGTTTACCAACACAAAAAATAATTGGCTTTCCAGCCTTGAAAGGTGCATTTTTAAACGAAGATATTTGTAAATTTGCGACGCAGTCCAATTGGGAGTTATGTAATGACTATCATTTTGGAGGTTATGCAAAAGTGGATTCAGATTTAATTCATTTTATAAATAACTTTAAAAAAGAATTTAAAATTCCACTCGATCCAGTGTATACTGGTAAAATGATGTTTGGTATTTTTGATTTGATTCAAAAAGGTGTTTTTTCTACATCTGCAAAAATATTGGCAATTCATACAGGGGGATTACAGGGTATTGAAGGCATGAATCGCCAATTGAGACAAAAAAGAATGGAATTGATTTTTTAGAATATGAAAAAAATTGTAGGATTATTATTGGTATGTGTTGTGTTGTCGAGTTGTGGTGCTCGCAAAAAAGCAAACCAAAAAAAAGAGGTTAGAGTAGAAGTCAATATTCCACCTAGAGAAACCCCAGAACCCCCTACAGTTGTTATCAAACCCACCTACAATTCTACAACAGAGTATATTGCATTTTTTAAGGCTGTAGCTATTCATGAAATGAAACTTTATGGCATACCAGCAAGTATTACTTTGGCGCAAGGAATTTTAGAATCCGGATCTGGCAGAGGCCGTCTTGCAAGAGATGCTAATAATCATTTTGGGATTAAATGCCATGATTGGACAGGTCCGAGAGTGTATCATGATGATGATAGAGCTCAGGAGTGTTTTAGAAAATATAATGACCCTAATCAATCCTACAGAGATCACTCTTTGTTTTTAGCTAAAAGAAAACGCTATGCAAACCTATTTAAACACAAGCCAACTGATTATAAAGCATGGGCAAGAGGTTTAAAAAAAGCGGGCTATGCTACCGATCCAAAATACCCTCAAAAACTAATCAGTCTTATAGAACGTTATGAATTGTATCAATATGATATTTTTGACAAAAAAAGACGTTCTCAAAACCAACAACCCTACACCGAAAAGCATATTGTTATAAAGGGGGATACTTTGTATTCAATTTCCAAAAGATATGGGATCTCAGTTGAACGTTTAAAGACATTAAATAAATTAAACTCCAATGCTTTAAGTATTGGTCAAACCCTTATCGTTACATCAAATTAAATCTATGAAATACCAACGCAGTAGTCAATTGTTTAAAGAAGCCAATGCTGTTATACCAGGTGGGGTTAATTCCCCAGTACGTGCATTTAAGGCAGTGGGGGGTACACCAATATTTGTTAAAAAAGCCAAAGGTGCATATTTATATGACGAAGACGAAAACCGGTTAATTGATTATATCAATTCTTGGGGTCCAATGATTTTAGGGCATGCCTACAAGCCTGTTGTGGATGCAGTTGTAGACAAAGCAAAAAAAGGAACTTCATTTGGAATGCCAACTGAAATTGAAACAAAAATTGCAGAACTGGCCGTCTCAATGGTTCCTAATATTGATAAAATTCGTTTTGTGAATTCTGGAACAGAAGCCTGTATGAGCGCTGTTCGATTGGCGCGTGGATTTACAGGAAAAGAGAAGATTATAAAATTTGCAGGATGTTATCATGGACATTCCGATTCATTTTTGATACAAGCGGGTAGCGGTGCCGTAACTTTCGGAAGTCCTAATAGCCCTGGAGTAACCAAAGGGACTGCCAAAGACACATTGCTTGCAGCGTACAATAATTTGGAAGCTGTAAAAAATATATTTGAAGCCAACCCCAATGAAATTGCAGCCATAATTGTTGAACCAGTAGCAGGGAACATGGGATGTATTCCACCTGTTGAAGGTTTTTTAGAAGGTCTTCGTAATTTGTGTGATGCTCACAAAGCCGTTCTTATTTTTGATGAAGTAATGACTGGTTTTCGATTGGCCAAAGGAGGTGTTCAAGAACTTTTTGATGTAAAAGCTGACATTGTTTGTTTTGGAAAAGTCATAGGAGGAGGATTGCCAGTAGGCGCTTTTGCAGCACGAAAAGAAATCATGAGTCATTTGGCTCCAGAAGGACCGGTGTATCAGGCCGGAACATTGAGTGGAAACCCATTGGCAATGGCAGCAGGCTATGCACTTTTGAATAGTTTAAATACAGATGCTGAGGTGTATGAACGCCTCGAAAAGAAAACAGCATACTTGCACGAAGGAATTTCTATAGTATTAACAAACTGCGACATAAAGCACACTATAAACAGAGTAGGCTCAATGATTTCTATACATTTCTCGGAAACTCCAGTTGTTGATTTTAAAACAGCCGCTGATGGAAATAACGACCGTTTTAAATCCTTTTTTCATGGCATGCTAGATGCGGGAGTTTATATTGCTCCTAGTGCTTTCGAGAGTTGGTTTATAACAGATGCCTTAACTTATGACGATTTGGATTTTACTATAGCCGCTGTAGAAACTGTGGTGAGTGGTTGGTAGTGAATATTTCAAAAACTAAAAAATATGTTTTCTTAGTTTTGATTTTTTAACATTAAATAGTTAGTTCCATTAACTTCTTTGAGTGTGATTATCATTTCATAAAAACCTTTGTAAACGGTATTTTTTTGAGTTCCCCACCAGTATAATTTATTAAAACTTTCTATAGCTTCATTATTAATTAATCCAATGCAACTTTCATCAGGTAACCCAGAGTCAAATCCAAATTTTTCAAAATCAATGTATTGTGTACTTTGATATGAGTTTAGAGTACCTATTGTTTTATCGCTGATTTTTAAGTTTTCGATGTCAAAATCTGTTGTGTTTTTAAATCTTACTTGTAAATCACTTATTTCTTCTCTTTCTGTGCATCCAACTGTTATCAACAACCAACAAAGTAATATGGGTTTTAAAAATCTCATAGTTGTTTAATAAAAATTACTGTAACATCTCTCTTTCCAAAGCCAGAAAGTGTGTGGTTTTATTTGCTTTATTGTAAAGCGGAAAAATATACACTTCACAGGTATAGATAGATTTGTTTTTTCGATTATTAATGAGTGTTGTTTTGAAGGGTCTGTTTTCTTTTAGCTTAAATTCAATTTCTGCTTTCTTTTTTTTTGAGGTCTTGGGGCCTTGCAAAAACCCTGCTGTTTTTTCTAACGCTTCTTTTTTGGAGTAACCTGTCATATTGGTAAAACCATCATTAACCCACTTGATATTTTTATTCTTGTCTGTAAGAATAACTGCACTAAAATCAAACGATTTGAATAGTGTTTCAATATTATTTTCCCAACCATGTATTTTAGCAAAGCTTTTTATTTTTTTTAAATCCATACATTTTTTAGATGCATTTAATTTTTTGAAATAATGGTCACTAAACATGTCCCAGCTAATAAGCGGCATCAGCTTAAAGCAGTCGTCTTCCATTGTGTTACTGCTGATTTTATGATCAAAATTTTTGGAGTCTTTGCCAGAGAGATAAATATCCAGGCACATCATTTTATTGAGGTCTTGTTTCATAGCGTTTAGGTTAAGTTTAAAATAATATTAGAGTTAGATTGCATCAAATAGCATGCCTTTAATTAAAAATCTAATCTCAATTTTAAAATTTCAAATTACTTTTTTCATGTTTTTGCAATAGAATTTGGGGTTAATTCTGTGCCAATTTACAAAAAAACAAATAAAAAAAGCGACTTCATTTAGAAGCCGCTTTTGTAAATTGAAAGTTTCAATTCCTAATTCAAATTATACATCTGCAGATTTTACAGTTTTGATGATTCGTGCTGCAATTTTGTATGGATCTCCGTTAGACGCAGGTCTTCTGTCTTCTAACCAGCCTTTCCATCCTTTTTCTACGGTAATGATTGGGATTCTTATTGACGCTCCACGATCTGATATTCCAAAACTGAATTGATCGATAGATTGTGTTTCGTGATCTCCGGTAAGACGTTGGTCGTTAAACTCTCCATAAACAGCTATGTGCTCTTTAACTACTGGTCTAAATGCTTCACATATTTTCTCATATGTTTCTTGAGAGCCACAAGTTCTAAGAGTAGTGTTTGAGAAGTTGGCATGCATTCCAGATCCATTCCAATCCATATCTTTTCCAAGAGGTTTTGGGTGATAGTCAATGTAGTATCCATATTTCTCTGTTAAACGATCTAATAAATAACGTGAAATCCAAATTTCATCTCCAGCTTTTTGAGCGCCTTTTGCAAACAATTGAAATTCCCATTGTCCTGAAGCAACTTCTTGGTTGATACCTTCAAAGTTAAGACCAGCATCAATACACAAATTGGCATGCTCTTCAACAAGATCACGACCGTGAGTATTTTTTCCACCAACAGAACAGTAGTACATTCCTTGAGGTGCAGGATATCCACCAACTGGAAATCCAAGAGGAAGCTGTGTTTTGGTATCCATTATAAAATATTCTTGTTCAAATCCAAACCAGAAATCATCATCTTCATCATCAATTGTTGCTCTTCCATTTGATTCATGTGGCGTACCATCAGCGTTTAATACTTCAGTCATTACCAAGTATCCATCTCTTCTTGCAGGGTCTGGATAAATAGCAACAGGTTTAAGTAGACAGTCCGAAGAACCGCCTTCCGCTTGCCTCGTAGATGATCCATCAAAAGACCAAATAGGACAATCTTCTAGTTTTCCACTAAAATTTTCTTCAACTTTGGTTTTGCTTCTCATGTTTTGAGTTGGAAAGTATCCATCTAACCAAATGTATTCTAACTTAGATTTTGCCATAATTATATAATTTGTATTCTATAAATGTTTTGAATGCAAATATAATAATAAGCATGTGTGCGCTAATAATTTGAGGGTTAAAATTATTAACATTGCCCTTTTTTTTGCATTACCCCTATTTTTTTGTGGGTTTAATCAAAATATATTTAATTTTTAGTATCATAATTTTTTAAATTGTTAATAAAAATTGTGCACGACTCAGTTTTTTGCTTACAAGAATCTTAATTTTGTCAAAGAATTAAAAACCTATAATTATGTCAACACTACGTTTTCATGCACTTAAATCATCAATGAATAGAGCTTCAATTTCTGTTCAGGAAGATTCCAAACGATCTATAGATTATGGTTCAAATGTTTTTGGAAATGCTGCCATGCGCAGTTCTTTACCAAAAGCAACATATAAAAACCTAGCAACAGCCATTGAAAAAAATCAAACGATAAGTCGTGATATTGCCGACCAAATTGCAACTGCTATGAAAGAATGGGCAATGGCCAAAGGGGTAACACACTACACCCATTGGTTTCAACCTCTTACTGGTGCAACTGCCGAAAAACATGATGCTTTTTTTGAAACTGTTGGGCCTGGAGAAGCAATAGAACAATTTGAAGGCAACCAGCTAGTGCAGCAAGAACCCGATGCATCTTCGTTCCCAAACGGTGGAATTCGCAATACATTTGAAGCTCGTGGATATACAGCATGGGACCCAACTTCACCAGCTTTTATTTTTGGAACAACGCTTTGTATTCCGACAGTTTTTGTAGCATACACAGGCGAAGCCCTTGATTATAAAACTCCTCTTCTTCGTGCTCTACACGCTGTTGATGATGCAGCTACTTCAGTGGCTCGCTATTTTGATAAAAATGTTAAGAAAGTTTCGGCCTCATTGGGTTGGGAACAAGAATATTTTTTAATTGACAAATCCCTTGCCGTTTCTAGACCAGATTTGGAACTTACCGGAAGAACCCTTTTAGGACATTCCTCGGCAAAAGGACAGCAATTAGATGATCACTATTTTGGAACTATTCCAACACGTGCTTTAAATTTTATGCGGGATTTAGAAAAAGAATCTATTCTTTTGGGAATACCTGTAAAAACACGTCATAACGAAGTTGCTCCAAACCAATTTGAATTGGCACCAATCTATGAAGAAGCAAATCTTGCTGTTGATCATAATTCTTTAGTGATGGATTTGATGAAAAAAGTAGCTGAACGTCATCATTTTAAAGTTTTATTTCATGAAAAACCATTTGCAGGAGTCAATGGTTCAGGAAAGCATAACAATTGGAGTTTGAGCACAGATACAGGAGTAAATCTTTTGGCTCCAGGAAAAACACCAATGAGTAATTTACAATTTCTTACCTTTTTTATCAATACAATTAAAGCAGTTTGTGATAATGAAGAATTATTGCGTGCATCTATTGCCTCAGCGAGTAACGACCATCGACTTGGAGCAAATGAAGCTCCCCCTGCTATTATGTCTGTATTTATTGGGGCACAACTCACAAAAGTTTTAAGCGAACTTGAGGGTGTTACAAAAGGTAAATTATCACCAAAAGAAAAAACAGATTTAAAACTGAATGTTGTCGGAAAAATTCCTGAAATTCTTTTAGATAATACAGATCGAAATCGCACATCACCTTTTGCCTTCACTGGAAATAAATTTGAATTCCGTGCGGTGGGGTCTACGGCCAATTGTGCCAATCCAATGACAGTACTTAATACTATTGTTGCCAAACAACTTATAGATTTTAAAGCAGAAGCAGATGTTTTAATAGACAAAAAAGGTCTTAAAAAAGATGAGGCTATTTTTAATGTTTTGAGAGAGTATATTAAAACTTCAAAATCGATTTTATTTGAAGGAAATGGGTATGGAGATGCTTGGCAAAAAGAAGCTAAAAAACGTGGCTTAAGCAACAATAAAAATACACCCGAAGCTCTAAAAATAAAAATTGCACCATCAACAATAGCACTTTATGAAGGGTTAGGAGTGATGAATAAAACCGAAATTGAGGCACGCTACGAAATTGAGGTTGAAGATTATATCAACCGAATTCAAATTGAAGGACGTGTTCTTGGCGATATTGCACGAAATCATATCATACCCACAGCGGTAAAATATCAAAATATCCTTATCAATAATGTTCGAGGATTAAAAGATATTTATGGAAATGATTTTAAGAAATATGCTAGCGAGCAATTGGTTCTAATCAAGGACATATCAACCAATATTGAGTCCATTAATTCTGGAGTTACAAAAATGATCAATGAACGTAAAAAAGCAAATATCATTGAAGAGTCCATCAATAAAGCTGAGTCTTATTGTAATAAGGTAAAACCATTTTTTGATGAAATTCGTTACAATTGTGATAAACTAGAATTATTGATAGACGACGAACTTTGGCCGCTACCAAAATACAGGGAGTTACTCTTTACAAGATAAGAGTTGAAAATTTTTAAACGTTTTTTATTCCAAAACATCAAATACTGTATTAAATTTGTAATTCATAAAAATTTATGGGAAACGAGGAAAGTCAAAGGTATGCACAACGCGGTGTTTCATCGTCCAAAGAAGATGTGCATCATGCAATAAAAAATATAGATAAAGGATTGTTTCCCAAAGCGTTCTGTAAAATTGTCCCAGACCATCTAACGCGTGATGACAACTATTGCCTTGTGATGCATGCAGACGGTGCTGGCACAAAAAGTTCCTTGGCCTACGCCTATTGGAAAGAAACAGGTGATCTTTCCGTTTGGAAAGGCATTGCACAAGATGCACTCATTATGAATATTGATGATTTATTGTGTGTTGGAGCAACAGAAGATATCATGCTATCATCTACCATAGGAAGGAATAAAAATTTGATTCCTGGCGAAGTGATTTCTGCAATTATTAATGGTACAGAGGAACTTATTTCAGATTTAAAAAAGCACGGTGTTACTATTCATTCAACAGGTGGGGAAACTGCTGATGTTGGAGATTTAGTGCGCACCATTATTGTAGATTCTACAGTAACCGCACGCATGAAACGGAGCGCAGTCATAGACAATGCCAATATTCGCCCTGGCGATGTTATTGTTGGATTGGCCTCTTTTGGAAAAGCCACTTACGAACATCAGTACAATGGAGGCATGGGAAGTAATGGATTGACTTCGGCAAGGCACGATGTTTTTCATAAAAATGTTGCCAAAAAATATCCAGAAACTTTTGATGCTGCTGTTCCCGAAGAATTGGTCTATTCAGGTCAAATTCAACTTACAGATGCTGTGGGAAATTCTCCAATAAATGCTGGTAAACTTGTACTTTCTCCAACACGTACCTATGCGCCAATAATCAAAGCAATTTTAAAAGCTTGCTCCACAGAAAATATTCATGGAATGGTGCATTGTAGCGGAGGAGCACAAACTAAAATTCTACATTTTATTGACGAACATCACATTATAAAAGACAATATGTTCCCCATTCCACCTTTGTTCAAATTGATTCAAGAACAATCCAAAACAGACTGGAAAGAGATGTATCAGGTGTTCAATTGTGGTCATAGAATGGAGCTTTATGTTCAGCCAGAAATTGCAAAAGACATTATTGAAATTGCCTCAAAATTTGATGTTGATGCACAAATAATTGGTCGAGTAGAAGCTTCACCAACAAAAAAATTGACCATCAAAAGTGATTTTGGAACATTTGAATATTAGTTTTTAAGTTAAATTTCATCTTAAAGCACTATTTTTGCTCACAATATTTATAATTGATGTTAGAAAGAATTCAAATTATACAACAACGTTTCGATGAGGTAAGCGACCTTATTATTCAACCAGATATTATTTCTGACCAAAAACGTTATGTTCAAATTAACAAGGAATATAAAGATTTAAAGAAGATTTTAGATCGAGGAGAAATCTATAAATCGCTAATGTCAAATATAGATGAAGCGCAAGAAATTATTTCAGATGGAACTGACGCAGAAATGGTAGAAATGGCCAAAATGCAACTCGATGAAGCCAAATCAAAACTCCCTGAAATTGAAGAAGAAATTAAATTTCTATTGATTCCAAAAGATCCAGAAGATACCAAAAATGTTGTTGTTGAGGTTCGTGCAGGAACCGGAGGAGATGAGGCTAGTATTTTTGCAGGTGATTTACATAGAATGTATACAAAATATTGTGAATCAAAAGGTTGGAAAGTAGATGTTGTAGATTTTAATGAAGGCACTTCGGGAGGATACAAAGAAATTATTTTTGAAGTATCAGGAGAAGATGTTTATGGAACCATGAAATTTGAAGCTGGCGTACATCGAGTTCAACGGGTCCCACAAACAGAAACTCAAGGTAGAGTACATACAAGTGCGGCTTCCGTTATTGTTTTGCCTGAAGCAGAAGAATTTGATATTGAACTCGATATGACTGAAGTTAGAATTGAAAGAACAACATCAACAGGGCCCGGCGGTCAGTCTGTTAATACAACTTACTCTGCGATTAAACTTCATCACGAGCCAACAGGAATGATTGTAAGTTGTCAAGATCAAAAATCTTCGCACAAAAATCTTGAAAAAGCACTAAAAGTTTTACGCTCTCGTTTATACGAAATGGAACTAGCCAAAAAGCAAGCAGCCGATTCCGAAAAACGAAAAAGTATGGTGTCTTCTGGAGATCGAAGTGCAAAAATTAGAACCTACAACTATCCACAAGGCCGTGTTACTGACCACAGAATTGGATTGACCTTATACGATTTATCCAATATCATAAATGGAGACGTACAAAAAATAATAGACGAGCTAATGCTTGCCGAAAATACAGAAAAACTAAAAGCTGATTCAGACTTAATTTAAGCCTATGAATACAGAAAAATTGGTATCGGAAATAAAAAGAAAACAATCGTTTCTTTGCATTGGGTTAGATGTTGATTTATCTAAAATACCAGAACATCTTCTCAAACTATCCTCACCAATTTTTGAATTCAACAAGGCCATAATAGACGCAACGCATCATTTGTGTGTGGCCTATAAACCCAATATTGCTTTTTATGAGGCTAATGGTCTAGAGGGGTGGAAAGCCCTAAAGCAGACCATTAATTATTTGAATGCAAATTATCCCGAAATTTTCACTATTGCTGATGCAAAACGTGGTGATATTGGAAATACAAGCAGTATGTATGCCAAAGCATTTTTTGAAGATTTAGGTTTTGATAGCATAACTACCGCTCCATATATGGGTAAAGATTCTATTGAACCTTTTTTAGATTTTGAAAATAAACATACCATTTTATTGGCGCTAACGTCAAACTCTGGAGCTTTTGATTTTCAGACTTTAGAGTCCGGTTCAAAACCCTTTTACCAATCGGTTTTGGAAACCTCAAAAACATGGAACAATTCCAATAATTTGATGTATGTTGTTGGTGCTACAAAAGCTGAATTTTTTAAGTCCATTAGAGAGATTATTCCAGATCACTTTTTGTTGGTGCCAGGTGTAGGTGCACAAGGAGGAAGTTTGGAAGATGTTTGTAAATATGGTTTAAATTCAAATGTAGGCCTACTGATTAACTCATCGAGAGGAATTATATATGCCTCCAAAACCAAAGATTTTGCTGCACATGCAGCACAAAAAGCCAAAGATTTACAACAGCAAATGAAATCAATTTTGCTGGGTAATTAAAACCTAGATTTAACTTAGCACGATATTTGTTACATTTTTTAATAACAAATTAATTATGATGCGTTTTAAATTTATCAAATCTCCCCTTGTTTTGGGTATTTTCTTTATTTCAAGTCAGAGTTTTTCACAAGTAAAAATTTCTGAACTTTTTCAAAAATCAGATTACCACTCTGAAACTTCAAAACAAAAATTGTTTATGATAGAGTTTTGGGCCACTTGGTGCGGACCATGTATCACAGTTTCCGACTATTTGGATGTGCTTCAAGAGCAATACATTAAAGATTTATACATTCTTTCTATTTCTGAGGAAACGCCAGAAACTGTAAAAAAGTTTTTAAGCAAACGCCCAACACGTTTTGCAACTGCAATTGATTATGATGGAGAAACTTTTAAGAAATATAGAGTCAAAGATTTACCTTATGCGGTACTTCTAGACGCTGATGCAAGCATTGTTTGGAAAGGTAATCCTGCGAATTTAAACAACTATGATTTGAATCGGTTTATACGACAATCATCAAATCGTTTTGATGCAAAACAATTAATTGAGTTGACAGCTTACGAATTAGAGAGCGACACTTTACAAACGCTAGATGGAACATATAAAATTTCAGAATCTTCATCTGATTTTAGTCCAGGAATTACAATTTTTAGAAACTCAAATTACATGAAAATTGAGGGGAGTCTAAAATATATTCTAGGGTTTTTATTAAAATCTTCTCCAAAACAAATTCAGCTTAGTAGCCCAGACAATAAGATGTATGTTTTGGAAGTACAATTTCAAAAAAATCTGGAATCAGTTTCAAAAAAGATTTTAAAAGTTTTAGGATTAAAACTTAAAAAAACTACAAAAAAAGCAAACGCATTGGAACTGAGTTGCTCTGGCTGTAAAGATCAATTTTGGGCTAAAAATCAAATTGATTGGGGTACAGATAGTCCTCAGTTTTTGGTAGATGATATTCAATTTTCTGCAGACAATAGTACGTTAGATGATTTTGTATTTAAGCTTTCGACACTCACAGGAATACCAGTGGTAGCCAATAGTGATCTTGAGGACGAATTTCAGCAATTTGATTGGCAGTTGCATTACAAATTTTATGATTTGATGGTAGACGATCTTTTGCATAATTATGGTATTGCTGTAGAGAAAGTTCAACGAGAAGTTCCTTTTTATTCTGTTATTAAAAAATAAAAGAGCGCCGTAAGGCGCTCTTTTAACAGGGGAATTAGAGGTGAGTGATTTGTGGGGTTTTTCTATTCAATATATTAGTTGTTGATAACTCTAAATTCTGTTCTTCTATTACGCTTGTGATCCGCTTCTGAACATTTTACGCCATTTGAACAACGATTTACCAAACGTGTTTCACCAAAACCTCTAGCTGATAATCTACTTCTAGAAATTCCTTTAGAAACTAAGTAATTTACAACAGCATTTGCACGTTGTTGAGACAAAGACATATTATAAGCATCATCTCCCCTTGAATCCGTATGAGACATGATTTCAATGTTTACATTTTTACCGCTAAGAATTGGCATCAATGTATTGTCTATAATTCTCTTAGATTCAGAAGTTAAACGTGCACTAGCAAGTTCGTAAAAAATTGGTAGTACATTAGGGTCAAGTAATTTACAGTCAACTTCTTCCCATGTAGTAATACCACCTTTAGATTTTAAGATAGTTCTTGTAACTGTCTGTGTTTTTGCAGGAACTGTTTGACTAACTGTTCTTGCAGGTTGGTCTATAACTTGACGTGTAATAGTTTTGTAAACTGCAGGAATAACTTCTTCTGTTACACGCGCAGGAGTTTTAAGTACTTGCTTTGTATAAGTTCTTGTTTGTGCTGATGCTGCAGGACCTTTTGTAGTAGTAGCTTCTCTAGTTACTGTCGTTACTGTAACATCGCGGTATTGTGCTGGGCGTTCTACATAACAAGCTACTACACAGTCTTCTTTATTTACAGATTGACAATTCTCTAGTTGCTTGTACTCCCAACCAGAAGTTTTTGGGTAGACTTCAAAAGATTGTGTTCTTGTGCCAAACTGTGCTGGAACAACGTTTAACTCAGAAGCACCTCCACCAGTGGTGTATGTTGCACTAACAGTTTCATACACAGCTGGTATTACAACCAAACGCTTAGAGGCCTCTTTTACAAGAACTCGTTCTTCAACTGTTTTGTAAGTTGCAGGTACAACAGAAAGTGTCTGATAAGACGGCTGAACTTGAATGCTTTCTGTTACAGTATCAAATACATCTTTGGTAATACATTTTACATAACATTTACCTGGAGCTGGATTTGTAGGTAAATTTTGTGCTGTAATAAGTGTTGTGCTAAACAACGTTAAAAAAGTGATTAGTAATAATTTTTTCATCATGATAAAATTTTGTAGGTTTTTAATTAAATTTAATTGTTTTGAAGTCTAAATAGAACTCCCCTATCGTTTTAGACACAACATTTTTAAAAAAGTCACATTTTTTTACAACTTTTTTTCAAAAAAAATAAGCTGTTGTTTGAAGAAAAAATAAATTACCAATAACTCATTGATTATGAGTTAAATAAAAAGAATAAAACTACAGTGTTAGCATCCACTGTTTTTGTAGTTTTTTAAATTTTTTGATTTCTTTTTTTAATATCAATAAAAAATCTCGACCATTACTACTGCAATGTTCTAGGCGTTTACAATTTTGATACAGACGATAGGTAAGCCACTTTAAAGTGTGGGCATGAAAATATTTTTTTTCAGAAAAAGAAGATGCTTCTGCTTTTAAAAGTTCAGTTGACAACGAAATGGAGTGTTGTACAATGTCACCAGAAAAATATATATTCGGATTTTCTTGTCCATCCTCAGAAAGAGGAGCAAGATCAGTATTTAAATAATCGCAGATGTGTTTAGAGAGAATACCAATTTCCTGCGCTTTTTTATAAATCGCTGAATTAAAATAGGATTTTCTTTTTTGGTACATCTCAAATAATAAAATTGTAATGTAAAATTACAAATGATCAAACCTATTTTTATTTAAATATTAATGTATTAATAAATTTTATATTAATATATTTATTATTTTTAACTAAATATCTTTAAAAAATGAAGTTAGATGCTATTCATTCCAAGATTTTAAATTTTTTACAAAAAAATTCTCGTACTTCAAGCACTGAAATTGCAAAGCAAGTCGGAATTTCTTCTCCAGCAGTTACAGAACGCATAAAAAAAATGGAAGATTTTGGAGTTATTTCAGGGTATTATGCAAAAGTAGACCACAATAAGCTCGGTTATGGTCTACGAGCACTAATTACTGTTCGTGCCTTTATGGGGCGACTAAAGCCTTTTTTACATCATGTAAAGTCTTACAAAGAAGTTATAAATTGTTACAGAATCACTGGTAATGAAAATATTGTGATGGAAGTTGTTTTTGAAAACCAACACCATTTAGAGAAATTTATAGACGAACTCATTACTTATGGTGAAACAAAAACACAAATTATTCTTTCTAATGTTGTTGCACACAACCCAATTGATAAAGTTTAGTTTTATGAATTTTAGGTTTAAAATAGTTTTATTTGTTATTGCTTTAGTTTTATTCAATGTTTCTTGTATGGAACAAAAAGTTCGAATGTCATACAACTCAGCATTTCAAAAAAAAATGAATGAAATGTTCAAGGATGCTTCAAAATCACCACTAAAACCTAATGATTTAAAAACGTTTTCATCACTTTCATTTTTTCCAATTGATTCTAGTTTTGTAGTCAAAGCAAAATTGACACCAACTCCAACCTCTGAATATTTTGATATTAAAACAACTACAGAACGGATAGCAAAAGAACGTGTCTATGGTGTATTATCTTTTAAATTGCTAAAACAAACTTTTGAGCTGAATGTCTATCAAGGAAAAGATTCTACTGAAGTAAAATCCAATTATCTTTTTCTTCCTTTTTTGGATGACACCAATGGCATTTCTACATATGGTGGAGGTCGCTATATGGATTTGAAAGTGCCTCAATCAGATAGTATTTGGCTTGATTTTAATACTGCTTACAATCCTTATTGTGTGTATAACGAGCGTTATTCTTGTCCTATTGTTCCACGTCAAAATTACATTCCTTTACAGATAAAAGCTGGAGTAAAACGTTTCAAGTAATTTAAAAGTTTTTTGATAAAATTAAACCCAAAATGACTGCAGCAATTCCAAAAATTAATGACCCCAAAGCATAGCTGATAAATTGAACATAATCTCCAGATTTTAAAAATACTTGATTCTCCATAGCAAAGGCCGAAAATGTAGTGAACCCGCCACAAAATCCTGTGACCAATAGTAAGGTTTGTGTTTCTGAGAGCCCTCCATTTTTTAGATTGACACCCAGGAAAAATCCAATCAATAAACTTCCAGCAACATTAACGATCATTGTTCCAATTGGAAATGCACCTAGTGAATTCTGAAATAGCTTTCCAATCAAGTATCTTAAAACACTTCCAAATCCACCGCCTAAAAATACTAATAATGCATATTTCATATTATTTTTTAATTAATTTAAAATAGGGATAAGAAGTTCTGTAATCCAATCTGCTGGGTTGAGTATTTCCTGAGGAGTGGTCAGATAAACCTCAAAAGGTTTAAGTTTTGAGGGTCTTAGGTTCATTTTAGTCATGTTTTGATAACCAATTGTCCAAGCTTCTTCTAAGTTGTTATAGTTCCCTTTAAGCGTTGTTTTAAGCGCTTTAGTTCTTGGCATATAGCCACATAAAATTCCACTCGCATCTTTTATTCTATAATTTTGTCGTACGGGAATTGCGCAGCTCATAATCATTGATCCATCTTCTAGATTTCTAAATTGATAAATACTCATTGGGTTGCCGTTACTTTCTATGTTGTTGACACTCATATAGTCATAAAGAGCAGCGTAGTTTTTCTCCATCGTCATGCTGATATTTTCTGGAGTTGCACTTGAAGTGATATACAAATAAAATCCACCACCATAATCAATAATTCCATCGTCTTCAATGCTGTAAATAGCCATTTGTTTTTGCAAATGTGTATCTAAATTTTCTAAGCCTCTTTCGTAGTCTGGACCAATCATTTTGTCCATTCCTCCACGGATTAATGCAAAAAATTTGAGCATAAAAGGAACATCGTCACTTTTCATACCCCAAGTTACTTCTGTGCTGTTTGGGCTTTTGTATTCAAAATTCCAGTACACTTGTGATGCTGGAAATTGTTCAAACTTGAGTTCTTGTAGTAATGAATCATTTGGAATAGCAACAAGGGTTTTCATTGTGCCTTTTCCATCTTTTCCAGTCCAAGAATAAGCGCCTCCAACTCCTGATGTTTTTTCTGGATATTCAATAGATAGTGTAGGTTCTTTTTCTTTCCATGGCGACCATGGTTCCCATTGGCGAAAATCTTCAACAGTATTATAAATAACACTTACTGGTGCAGAAATAGTACGTGTACGATAAAGGTCATAACTATTGGGCTGAACAGCTACATAGCTGCTTGCGGCCAGTAATAAAAATAAAAGTAGGAATAAAATAAATTTGAGTGCTTTCATGAGGTTTGATAAATTTTAGTTTCTACTAAATTATAAATTTCTTTGAACACCGAGTCAAAGAAATTAATTTTTTATGTTTTTCAAAATAAACTATATTCGTAGACTTTTGAATATTAAATCACAAATCAAAACAAATACAATTATACTATGAAATTCAGCTACAAATTAATGCTTGTTGTTTTTGCATGTACACAATTATTTTTTTCATGTAAAAATGACAACTCTACTTCCAAAAATGACAATTTATTCGTTACTTTAGATACAGAGAGTTTTCCATACATGGTGGAACAATTTGCCGACCTCAAAATCTTACGTTATCAATTACCAGGATGGGAAAATCTGACCTTAAAAGAACAAAAACTCGTGTATTACCTTACACAAGCAGGTCTTTCTGGCCGAGATATTATGTGGGATCAAAACTATCGCCACAACTTGACCATTCGTGAAGCTTTGGAGACTATTTACACAACTTTTAACGGCGATAAATCAACAGAAGACTGGATTGCTTTTGAAACGTACTTAAAACGTGTTTGGTTTAGTAATGGTATTCATCACCACTATAGTAACGCAAAATTAAAACCAGACTTTTCTGCAGAGTATTTAAAATCTTTAATTGATGCAACAACTGCAACTTTGGAGGGCGAAGCCTTTGAGGTGCTTTTTAATGATAAGGATTCAAAAAAAGTAAATCAAGCCAAAAATGCGGATAATGTTTTGGAATCTGCGGTTAACTTTTATGGACCCAATGTTACGAACAAAGATGTTGAAACATTTTATGCCGCTAAATCTTCACCAAATCCTGACAAGCCTTTGTCTTTTGGTCTAAATTCGCAGCTTGTAAAAGAAAATGGCGAACTTAAAGAACGTGTCTACAAATCAGGAGGGCTTTATGGAACAGCGATTGATGAAATTGTAAAATGGTTAGAATTGGCCAAAAGCGTTGCAGAAAATAAAGCTCAAGGCGATGCCCTAGGTTTGCTTATTCAATATTACAAAACAGGGGACTTGCAAACTTGGGACGATTATAATGTGGCTTGGACTGCTGCTACTGAGGGTAATATTGATTACATCAACAGTTTTATTGAAGTCTACAACGACCCATTGGGCTACAGGGGTTCCTATGAAACCATCGTTCAAATAAAGGATTTTGATATGTCTGCAAAAATGGCTGTATTGTCTGAAAATGCACAATGGTTTGAAGACAATTCTCCCCTAATGCCAGAGCATAAAAAGAAAAATGTAGTTGGTGTAAGTTATAAAACTGTAAACGTTGCAGGTGAAGCAGGAGACGCATCGCCATCAACACCAATTGGCGTTAATTTACCAAATGCAAACTGGATTCGTGCCGAAGTTGGTAGCAAGTCTGTTTCATTAGGAAATATTATCAATGCATACAATAACTCTGGAAGCTCAGGGCGATTAAAAGAATTTGTTCATGATGATCAAGAATATGAACTTGAGAAAAAACATGGTCAGCTAGCCGATAAACTTCATACTGCTCTTCACGAGGTTGTTGGGCATGCTTCTGGGCAATTGAATCCAGGTGTTGGCGAAACTAAAGAAACTTTAAAAAATTATGCATCAACACTAGAAGAGGGGCGCGCCGACTTGGTGGGCTTGTACTACCTGTATGATTCAAAATTGCAAGAATTGGGCTTAGTCGAAGATTGGAAAGCGGTTGGAATGGCTGCTTTTGACGGTTACATTAGAAATGGCCTAATGACACAGCTTATTCGCTTAGAACTTGGTGATGATGTTGAAGAAGCGCATATGCGAAATAGGCAATGGGTAAGTGCTTGGGCTTTTGAAAAAGGACAAAAAGACAATGTTATTGAAAAAGTCACTAGAGATGGTAAAACCTATTTTAATATCAACGATTATGATAAACTTCACGAGCTTTTTGGACAACTATTAAGAGAAACACAGCGTATTAAATCAGAAGGTGATTTTAAAGCTGTTCAAGCATTGGTAGAGGGCTACGGCGTAAAAGTTGACCAAGCGATTCATGCGGAGGTTTTAGAAAGAAACAAACAATTTAAATCTGCACCTTATGGTGGGTTTGTCAATCCTGTACTGGAGCCCGTAACAGATGAAAATGGCGCTATTTCTGAGATTAAAGTGAATTATGCAAAAGACTTTGAAAGTCAAATGCTATATTATTCAAAACGCTATAACTTTTTACCAAACGTAAATTAAAAGGATAATCTTTGTGATTAAAAAAATTAAAGCCACTTGTAAGTAATTATGAGTGGTTTTTTAGTACCCCAAAAGAAATTTAATAGCGGCAATACCCAAAATAAAACTGATAAAAATCAAAAGAATCCAAAGACTTCCTTTATAATATTTTTTGTTTAAAGCAGCATCCTTTCTGTACGATATAAAAATTATCATAGCAAAAACAATGGCAAAAAGAATTCCGAAAATTAGTTGTCCTTGACTGAACATAAATGTTTATTTTTAAATTTGAATTCTCACACAAAATTACAAAAAATTAATATATGAAAAACAAAATAGAAGCGGTACAACGTTTTCACGAAGCATTTAAAATAGGCTATAGAACATCTCCAAAAGCGGACTTAGGTGCATCCAAAAATCAACTTCGTTTTGATTTAATGAAAGAAGAAAATGAAGAATATTTAGAAGCGGCACAAAACAATGATCTTGTGGAGGTTGCAGATGCCCTTGGCGATATGCTTTACATTCTTTGTGGTACCATTATCGAACATGGCTTGCAACATAAAATAGAAGCTGTTTTCGAGGAAATTCAACGCAGTAATATGAGTAAACTTGGAGAAGATGGCCAGCCCATATACAGAGAGGATGGAAAAGTCCTAAAAGGGCCAAAATATTTTAAACCAAATATAGAATCGATACTAAATTCGTAAAGAGTTTAGACCTTAAAACGCCATCCAAATGGATCTTCTGCACTATTGGTTTGGATGGATGTTATTTTTTCCTTTAAAAAACTAGCATAAGATTTTTCTAGTTCTGGAAGATCATAATCTTGATCTCTATGGCCAAATGATGAAATAGGAGAGATGACTGCTGCTGTACCTGCCCCAAACATCTCTTTAAGCCTTCCATTTTTTGAAGCTTCAATAACTTCTGAAACAGTGAATTTTCTGACTTCAACTGGAATACCTTCAGCGTTGGCAATATCAATAATACTTTTCCGCGTTACACCATCTAAAATACGATCACTTGTGGGGCCAGTAATAAGTGTATCATCAATTCGGATAAAGATGTTCATCGCCCCAGCTTCTTCAATATATTCGTGTGTATTATCATCCGTCCAAATCACTTGATTATAGCCTTTTTCGATAGCAAGTTGCGTTGGGTAAAACTGTCCGGCATAATTTCCACCTGCTTTGGCGTAACCCACACCGCCATTGGCCGATCTTGAATATTTTTCTTCAATAAGGACACTAACTTTTCCAGAAAAATAAGGACCAGAAGGCGCTGTAGCAATCAAAAAGCGATAACCATCTGCGGGTGAAGCATGAAAACCTTCGCCAGTTGCAAAAATAATTGGCCTGATATATAATGAACTTCCTTTAACGGAGGTAATCCAATCATTATCCACTTTTAGTAATGCTTTAAGTCCTTCAAAAAACACTTCTTTGGGAAGCTCAGGAATAGCCAAACGTTTGGCCGATTTGTTTAAACGGTTAAAATTTTCTTCAGGACGAAAAAGCCATGTAATAGAATCCTTGTCTTTGTATGCTTTCATACCTTCAAATATGGACTGTCCATAATGAAAAATTTTAGCAGAAGGCATAAGTGACATAGGCTGAAATGGAATAATTTCAGGTTCTCCCCAAGCCCCATTTTTATAATCACAAATAAGCATATGATCGGAAAATACACTTCCGAATCCAAGATTGTTGAAATCAATTTCACTAAGTTTTGATTGCGCTACTTTTGTTGTTTTTATTTGGATCATAGTTAAAATTTTCTGGTTCAAATTTAAAACAAAATTATTAAAATTTGAATTGAACAAACATAACATTCGTAAAAGTTATTATCTTTAGATTTTAAAAATTAGACAACCAATGAAAAACCAGCTTCTTGTTCTTATAACCTTTATGTTTATCTTTTCTTGTAAAGAAAAACAATCGAGTCGAATACCTGTTCAGGTCCAATCAACAACCTATAATTTGTATGGTGATGCGTTTGAGACGGATTCCATTATTTCGCTTGATGAACTATCTCAGAAAATTGAAAAAATTGGAGATACACTCCAACTCACCCTAAAAGGTACAATTAAAGAAGTTTGTACCAAAAAAGGATGTTGGATGACACTTTCCATGGAAAATGACTCAGAAATGATGGTTCGTTTTAAAGATTATGGATTTTTTGTTCCACTTGATGCAAGTGGCGAAGTTTTAATTCATGGGAAAGCATTTATGTCTGAAACTTCTGTTGATGATTTACGTCACTATGCAGAAGATGCAGGTGCATCTGATGAAGAAATTGCAGCCATAACGACACCAAAGACAAGCTATAATTTTGAAGCTGATGGTGTTTTAATTTCACAATAATTCACACTTGAAACGCTCCATAATCACTACCGCAGATGGAAGTAAAACCATTCAAATTGAAGAATGGAACGAACAATATCATTCTATTCATGGTGCAATTCAAGAAGCAAAACATGTTTATATTGAATATGGTTTGCGCGAATTTTTACAACGACAGCCAAATCAAAAGCATATCAATATTTTAGAAATTGGTTTTGGTACTGGACTTAATGCATTACTTACCGCTACAGATGAACTGGCATTACAAAAATCAATTTTATACCATGGCATAGAGGCCTATCCTGTTTCAAGCGATGAACTTCGAGCCCTAAATTATTCGGATATATTGGTATCAAAATTAGATATTTTTGATCATCTTCATCAAGCGTCATGGCATAAAGAAATCCAAATTACAAAGCACTTTGTTTTAAAAAAACGTCAGGAGTTTTTTACAGAGATAAAAGATGTAAACGTTTTTGATATTGTTTATTTTGATGCATTTGGCCCACGAGTACAACCAGACCTTTGGACACCGTCAATTTTTAAAATGATGTATACTGCTATGCGTTTGGGTAGTGTTTTAGTGACTTACTCAGCAAAAGGCAGTGTTAGACGTGCCATGCAAGAGGTTGGTTTTGAGGTGGAACGCTTGTCGGGACCTCCAGGTAAACGAGAAATGCTTCGCGCTACAAAAATTAGCTAGATTTCCACTGATTCTTTTCTTTTCTTAGTATAATAAGCATAAATAATTGTTAAACCATCCAATTTTAACATGAGACTGCAACAGTATTCAATAATTTTGCAATATGGCAGCTACAGTTTTGATAACAGGAGCAACAGGTTTAGTGGGAAAAAAACTCACAGCTCACCTTTTGAATAAAGGGTACAAGGTTCATATCCTAACCACTCAAAAGGCGCTATCTTCTACTGAAACCAATATTCAGTATTTTTATTGGAATCCTCAAAATAACACAATAGATCTGTCTTGTTTTGAAGGTGCTGAAGCTGTAGTTAACCTTGCTGGAAGCCCAATAGCACAGCGCTGGACGAAATCAGCTAAAGCGTCTATTTTGAATAGCCGTGTACAAGCATTAAATGTTTTGGCTGATGCCATTAAAGAAAATAATTTTCCAATTAAACATTTGATCTCTGCAAGCGCCATTGGAATTTATCCGGACTCTAAAACCAATTATTATCAAGAGGACGATGTTGTTTCAGAAAACTGTTCGTTTTTAAGAACAGTAGTTCAGAAATGGGAAGCTGCAGCAAATCAATTTGAGTCCTTAAATATTAAATCAACAATACTTCGCATTGGAATTGTTTTGGATAATAATGGAGGTGCACTTCCAAAAATAATGACACCAATTCAAAACTATTTTGGTGCCGTTTTGGCATCCGGTGAGCAATGGCAATCATGGATTCATAGCGATGATCTAGTGGCTATGTTTATTTATGTTTTGGAATCCAAACGCTATGGAGTTTTCAATGCTGTAGCACCAAATCCTGTACGCCAATCAGAATTGACCAAAACAATAGGTCATGTTATAAAAAAGCCTATTTTTCTACCCAATATTCCAGAGTTCATGCTTAAACTGATACTTGGAGGCATGAGTGCCGTTGTCCTTGAAAGTCAGCGTGTTTGTTCAAAAAAAATTCAATCCATAGGGTTCAAATTTGACTATCATGAGCTTTCAGCGGCACTAAATGATCTTCTAAAAAAGTAATTTAAAACCTCAAACGTCATTTTTTTAAATTTTTTTTCGTGACATTTTGACATTTTATCTAGAATGGCAGTACTTTTGCCATCAATTAATTCAAATAGTTAATTTCTTTTAAGATGACCAAAAAGGCAACAAAACAAAAAGCGCAAGAAGAAGAATCAAAGGCGCCAGAAGTTGAAATATCTGTTGAGGAACAACTCCAATCAGAACTAGCGCAAGAAAAAGATAAATTTTTACGCCTTTTCGCAGAATTTGAAAACTACAAACGTCGCACCTCAAAAGAGCGTATAGAATTGTTTTCAACAGCTAGTCAAGATGTGATTCAGGCATTATTACCAGTTTTGGATGATTTTGATCGTGCAATGGTAGAACTATCAAAACACGAAGAATCGGAGCTTTCTAAAGGGGTTGAGCTGATAAAAAATAAACTTAATAATACTCTACAACAAAAAGGATTGAGTCTTGTTGAGGTCAATAAAGGTGATGATTTTAATGCTGATAATCATGAGGCAGTAACACAAATTCCTGCACCGACCGATGATTTGAAAGGAAAAATTATAGATGTTATAGAGCAAGGGTATAAACTTGGGGAAAAAGTGATTCGTTTCCCAAAAGTAGTCATAGGACAATAAAAATATAAATCCATTCATTACATGGCAAAACAGGATTATTACGAAGTATTGGGGTTAAGCAAAAGTGCTTCTGCAGCAGAAATTAAAAAAGCATACAGAAAAATGGCTATAAAATATCATCCGGATAAAAATCCTGATGATAAAACTGCTGAAGAGAAGTTTAAAGTTGCTGCTGAAGCTTACGAAGTTTTGAGCGACCCAGATAAAAAGGCACGATACGATCAATTTGGACACCAGGCATTTGAAGGTACTGGTGGATTTGGTGGTGGTTCCATGAACATGGATGATATTTTTAGTCAATTTGGCGACATATTTGGTGGTGCTTTTGGCGGTGGTGGTTTTGGTGGACAGCGTAGACAACGTACTGCTAGAGGGACAAATCTTAGAATTCGTGTCAAACTTACACTTGAAGAAATTGCTAATGGTGTTGAGAAAAAAATAAAAGTAAAACGAAAAAAACAAGCCAAAGGCGTTACTTATAAAACTTGTGGTACTTGTAACGGAACAGGCCAGGTGACACGTATAACAAACACTATTTTGGGACGTATGCAGACGGCTTCGCCATGTAATACTTGTGGTGGCTCTGGTCAAATTATCGATCATCGTCCAGCCAATGCTGATGTCAATGGTTTTGTGATTGAAGAAGAAACAGTTTCTATCAAAATTCCTGCTGGTGTTGAAGATGGTATGCAACTCAAAGTTTCAGGAAAAGGTAATGCTGCTCCAGGAAATGGTATTTCAGGGGATTTATTGGTTGCTATTACAGAAGAATCTCATTCAAAATTACAACGTGAGGGCGATAATTTACATTATGACTTATACGTTAGCCTTCCTGATGCCATACTCGGATCATCAGTAGAAATCGATACTGTTACAGGAAAAGTTAGACTTAAAATTGAAGCTGGTGTTCAGTCTGGTAAAATACTACGCTTACGTGGCAAAGGAATTCCAAACATCAATGGATATAACAAAGGAGATTTACTAGTACATATCAATGTTTGGACACCAAAAACTCTGAACAAAGAACAAAAATCATTCTTTGAAAAAATGCGTAACAATGAGCATTTTGAACCTAAACCAGAACAATCCGATAAATCCTTTTTTGAAAAGGTAAAAGATATGTTTTCATAACACAGATTTTATTTTCCTTGTTGTTAGGGTTGATTTCAAAAAAAATCTTTTAGATTTACATTGTAACGAAAAGCTCCATTGCACGTCCTACAGAAAATCTAAAAACAAATATGAGTACTCTCCTTGAAGCAACTAATATTTCCAAAAACTTCGGCGAATTTCAAGCACTCTCCGATGTTTCAATTCAAGTTCCAAAACATAGTATTTTTGGACTTTTGGGCCCAAATGGGGCTGGAAAAACAACCCTTATTCGTATTATCAATCAAATAACCATGCCAGATGTTGGTCATGTGATTTTAGATGGTGAGCCACTAAAACCAGAGCATGTCCAATATATTGGATATTTGCCAGAAGAGCGAGGGCTCTACAAATCAATGAAAGTTGGTGAGCAGGCCTTGTACTTGGCACAACTCAAAGGGTTAAGTTATAGACAAGCAAAAAAGAGACTTAACTATTGGTTTGAAAAATTTGAAATTAGTCATTGGTGGGATAAAAAAATTGAAGAACTTTCTAAAGGAATGGCGCAAAAAATACAATTTATTGTAACTGTTTTGCATCAACCAAAACTTTTAATTTTTGACGAACCATTCTCTGGTTTTGATCCTATAAATGCTAATCTTATTAAAGATGAAATTTTACAACTTAGAGATGAGGGTGCAACGGTTATTTTCTCTACACACCGTATGGAATCCGTTGAAGAATTATGTGATCATATAGCACTGATTCATCAATCTAAAAAAATATTAGATGGAAACCTTATCGACATAAAACGCAAACACAAAACAAACACATTTGAAGTCGGCTTATCTTCGAGTAATTTAAGAGATTTAGAAAGCCAAATTTCAGAACGTTTTGACACAAGTCCTGCGGAATTCAAATCTCTTGAAGATGATTTAAAATTAAATATAAAATTGGGAGCATCCGATACCTCAAACGATTTGTTAACTTTTTTAAATGCTAATGCATATATAAATCATTTTGTAGAAGTGATTCCAAATGCCAATGATATTTTCATTCAAACTGTAAAAAACAACTCATTATGAACCACTTACCTTTAATCATAAAAAGAGAATATTTGGCTAAAGTGAAGAACAAGTCGTTTATTTTGATGACATTTTTGAGTCCGCTTATTTTGGTAGGACTGCTGTCACTGGTCGCCTATTTAACAAGCGTTAATAATGAAAAAGTCCGTACAATTGCTGTATTGGATGAATCTGGATTTTTAAGCGAAACACTTGTTTCTACTGATCAAATGATTTATGAAAACCTTAGTGATATTAGCTTGGAAGCGGCTAAAAAATTATCAAATAAAAATAATTCTTATGGGTTGTTACACGTACCCGATTTAGCCATTGAGGATGTTTCAAGTCAAATTAAATTTTATTCAGATGAATCACCATCATTAAGTTTGATTTCAAATTTGGAATCAAAAATTGAAAAACGCCTTGGTGAACTTAAACTAAAGAAATTGGGAGTTGATTTGAGTAAAATTAAAGCCGCAAAAACCTACATTGATATCAATCAGGAAAATTTTGAAGGGGTAAAAACCTCAAAAACTGGAAGTTTTTTGAAGTTGATTTTTGGAGGTGCTGCTGGATATTTATTGTTTATGTTTATAATAATTTACGGAAATCTTATAATGCGTAGCGTTATTGAAGAAAAAACAAGCCGAATTATTGAAGTGATAATTTCTTCTGTAAAACCTATAAAGTTGATGTTAGGTAAAATTTTTGGAACTTCATTAGCAGGTATTACTCAATTTGCCATTTGGATTATTTTGATAGCAGTATTTTCTGTTACAATTTCTTTTATTTTTGGTATAGATTTTTCTGCAACACCACAACAAGAAATGATGGCTAATGCGGTTTCCGAAAACAGTGCCAATTCTGAAATTCAGGTAATTATCTCAGAATTTAACTCTTTGCCATTATTGAATTTAGTCATCGCTTTTGTTTTATTTTTTACTGGAGGGTATTTATTATATAGTTCGCTTTATGCAGCCATAGGTGCAGCTGTAGACAACGAAACAGATACTCAACAATTTGTAATGCCCATAGTGATGCTTTTGGTTGTAGGGTTTTATGTCGGTTTTTTCACCTCCCTAGAAGACCCTCATGGTACAATTTCCACAGTTTTTTCTTATATTCCATTCACATCACCAATTGTAATGCTTATTCGTATTCCTTTTGGTGTCCCAATTTGGGAGCAAGTTTTATCCTTGGCAATTTTGATATTTACGTTTGTGATCACAGTTTGGATTGCGGCTAAAATTTATCGTGTTGGAATTTTGATGTATGGAAAAAAACCAAGTTATAAAGAACTTATTAAGTGGATGAAATATTAATATATTAGCGTTAAAACCCAATAAAATGTCAAAAATATTAATCATTGAAGACGAAGAAGCGATTCGACGTGTTTTGGTAAAAATATTAACTGAAGAAAATAAGGATTACCAAGTTTCTGAAACTCAAGATGGACTTGCTGGAATTGAAGCTATAAAAAAATCAGATTATGACTTAATATTATGTGATATTAAAATGCCAAAGATGGACGGTGTTGAAGTTTTAGAGGCGGTCAAAAAGATAAAACCAGAAATTCCAATTGTAATGATATCCGGTCATGGTGATTTGGATACTGCAGTTAATACCATGCGTTTGGGTGCTTATGACTATATTTCAAAACCACCAGACTTAAATCGACTTTTGAATACTATTAGAAATGCACTCGACAGGAAAGAATTGGTTGTAGAAAACAAACGCCTGAAACGAAAAATAAGCCAGAAGTATGAAATGATTGGCGAAAGTTCACCGATATCAAACATAAAGTCAATCATTGAAAAAGTAGCGCCAACGGAAGCTCGTGTACTTATAACAGGACCAAATGGAACAGGAAAAGAGCTGGTTGCACATTGGCTGCATCAAAAAAGTGAACGTTCTAGAGGACCTATGGTAGAAGTCAATTGTGCTGCTATTCCAGCAGAACTTATTGAAAGTGAGCTTTTTGGACATATCAAAGGGGCTTTTACAAGTGCTCATAAAGATCGTGCTGGAAAATTTGAGGCTGCAAATAAAGGCACTTTATTTTTGGATGAAATTGGAGATATGAGCTTGTCTGCTCAAGCCAAAGTGTTGCGTGCACTTCAAGAAAATAAAATTCAGCGTGTAGGAAACGACAAAGACATAAAAGTTGATGTAAGAGTTATTGCAGCGACCAACAAAGATTTAAAAAAGGAAATTGCTGAAGGCCGTTTTAGAGAAGATTTATACCATAGGCTTGCTGTAATTCTTATAAAAGTACCAGCTTTAAATGACAGACGAGATGATATTCCGCTATTGGTTGACTTTTTTAGCACCAAAATTGCATCTGAACAAGGTACTTCAAAAAAACAATTTTCAGAAGCTGCTCTAGAACTTTTAAAGAGTTACAATTGGACGGGTAATATCAGAGAATTGCGCAATGTAGTTGAGCGTCTAATTATACTTGGATCTGATGAAATCTCAGAAAATGATGTAATTTCTTTTGCTAGTAAGTCTTAAATATTTTATGATATTATTATAAAATAAAAAACTTAGTAATTTTATTTTTACATCCAAATTCTCTAATATGAAATTTAAAATTTTAGCTGCACTTGTAAGCCTGAGCTTCTTTGCTTTTTCACAAGACGACTCAAAACAACTTGAAAAAATTTATAAAACATCACTTACCAATGGCAAAAGTTATGAGTGGTTATCCTATCTATCAAATGAAATAGGAGGGCGTTTGTCGGGTTCATTAAATGCCGAACTTGCCGTAGAATACACCAAAAAGGAATTAGAATCACTTGGTTTAGATAAAGTTTGGCTTCAACCTGTAATGGTGCCAAAGTGGGTGCGTGGTAATCCTGAATTTGCATATATAGAAACCGCTCCTGGAAAAACAATTCCAGTAAATCTTTGTGCTTTAGGAGGCTCAGTATCTACACCACTTCAAGGCATTAAATCTCAAGTGGTTGAAGTTCAGGGTATTGAGGACTTAAAGCTGATGAATCGTACAGAGATTGAAGGAAAAATAGTATTTTTCAACCGTCCCATGCAAGCCGATTTAATACAAACCTTTGAAGCTTATGGAGGGTGTGTAGACCAACGTTATGATGGAGCTAAAGAAGCTGGCAAACTTGGTGCTTTGGGTACCATAGTCCGATCGATGAATTTGCGCTTGGATGATTTGCCTCACACTGGAGCAATGTCATATGGAGATACACCAATAAAGCAACGTATTCCATCGGCAGCCATCAGTACAAATGATGCAGAACGCTTAAGTGGAATGTTAAAAATTGACCCAAATATTAATTTTTATTTCAAGCAAAACTGCAAACAACTCAAAGACGTTCAATCTTATAATGTTATAGGCGAAATTAAAGGCAGTCAATTTCCTAATGAAATTATTGTAGTTGGTGGTCATTTAGACTCATGGGATTTGGGCGATGGCTCACATGACGATGGCGCAGGATGTGTACAGTCTATGGATGTATTACGTCTTTTGAAAGAAACTGGAATTCGTCCAAAACGCACCATACGAGTAGTACTATTTATGAATGAAGAAAATGGATTACGAGGAGGTCGAAAATACGCCGAAGTTGCCAAGAAAAAAGGTGAAAAACATGTTTTTGCTTTAGAAAGTGACTCTGGGGGATTTACGCCTAGAGGGTTTTCATTTAGCGGACCAGATTATAAAATTAATCAAATTTTAAAATGGAAACCTCTTTTTGAACCCTATTTAATTCATTATTTCAAAAAAGGAGGAAGTGGAGCGGATATTGGACCGCTTAAAAATGATGCTATTGTTTTAGCAGGATTACGTCCAGATTCTCAACGCTATTTCGATCATCACCATGCTGCGAATGATACTTTCGATGCCGTAAATAAACGCGAATTGGAATTGGGTGCAGCAACCATGACTTCGCTAATTTATCTTATCGATAAATATGGATTCAATGCGATTCAAAGTCAAAATCAATTGAAAGATTAAAAATATTTTAGTTTAATTTTTATAAACTATTTATAGTTTTTCTAATCGCTGAAAGATTAGTTAGAAGTTTTTCTAAGTAATTTAAATCCAGCATATTAGCGCCGTCACTTTTGGCATTTGCAGGATCAAAGTGAGTTTCAATAAATAAGCCATCAACATGATTGACAACACCCGCTCTAGCAATGGTTTCTATCATTTCTGGGCGACCACCTGTTACACCACTATTTTGATTTGGTTGTTGCAAAGAATGTGTAACATCCAAGACTGTTAGTGCAAACTGTTTCATAGTTGGAATCCCTCTAAAATCTACAATCATATCTTGGTATCCAAACATTGTTCCGCGATCTGTGATCCAAACTTTTTCATTGCCAGAGTCTTTCACTTTTTGTACTGCATGTTTCATAGCTTCAGGACTCATAAATTGTCCTTTTTTAAGATTAACCACTTTTCCAGTTTTTGCAGCCGCTACTACCAAGTCCGTTTGACGTACAAGAAATGCTGGGATTTGCAACACATCAACATATTGTGCCGCCAAAACGGCATCGCTTACTTCATGAATATCTGTTATGGTTGGAATATCAAATGTTTTTGAAACTTTTTGGAGAATTTTTAATGCTTTTTCATCACCAATTCCTGTAAAACTATCAATTCGACTGCGGTTTGCTTTCTTAAAACTTCCTTTAAAAACAAAAGGAATTTCCAGTTTATTAGTAATTTCACAAATGCGTTCTGCAATTTGAAGTGCCATTGTTTCACCTTCTATGGCACACGGACCTGCAAGTAAAAAAAACTGATTTGAACTGCTGTGTTTTAACTTTGGTATGGACTGAAGTTGCATTGATTTTTATTTATGCTGCAAATATAAACAATTTTATAGGGTTACTATACATTAATAAATCTCGATAATCCTAAAATTAAGTGTACCTTTGCACGCTCAAAAGGGTTATATATGGACCAAGTAAAAAATATTGCAATTATTGCCCATGTCGATCATGGTAAAACAACGTTAGTTGATAAAATTTTATATCACTGTCAATTATTTCGTGAAAACGAAAATACAGGAGATTTAATTTTAGATAATAATGATTTGGAGCGTGAGCGTGGAATTACCATCACTTCCAAGAATGTTTCTGTCGTTTATAAAAACACAAAAATCAATATTATTGACACTCCTGGTCACGCCGATTTTGGTGGTGAAGTCGAGCGTGTACTTAATATGGCAGACGGCGTTTTACTTCTTGTTGATGCTTTTGAAGGTCCAATGCCACAGACCCGTTTTGTTCTTCAAAAAGCCATTCAAATGGGACTAAAACCATGTGTGGTAATTAATAAAGTTGATAAAGAAAATTGTACGCCCGATGAGGTTCATGAAGCTGTTTTTGATTTGATGTTTGAATTGGAAGCCGAAGAATGGCAATTGGATTTCCCGACCGTATATGGCTCTGCCAAAAACAATTGGATGAGTGAAGATTGGAAATTAGAAACAGATTCCATTGCACCACTTTTGGATATGGTTATAGAACATATTCCTACGCCAAAGTTTGATGAAGGAACAACTCAAATGCTGATTACGTCTTTAGATTATTCTTCATTTACAGGTAGAATTGCGATTGGTCGTCTTCAGCGAGGTACTCTAAATACAAACCAAACGGTATCTCTTGTAAAAAGAGACGGTTCAATAACAAAATCAAAAATAAAAGAACTTCAAATTTTTGAAGGTTTAGGAAGAAAAAAAGTAGATACCATTTCTGCTGGAGAAATATGTGCGCTTGTGGGGCTTGACGGCTTTGAGATTGGTGATACAATTGCCGATGTAGAAAATCCTGAAGCACTAGAAACTATTGCGATTGACGAGCCTACAATGAGTATGCTTTTTACAATAAATGATTCACCATTTTTTGGAAAAGATGGTAAGTTTGTAACCTCCAGACACATAAAAGAACGTTTAGGAAAAGAGCTTGAAAAAAACTTAGCACTTCGTGTGGAAGACACCAATAGTGCCGATAAATTTATGGTTTTTGGTCGTGGGGTTTTGCATTTATCAGTTTTGATTGAAACCATGCGTAGAGAAGGGTATGAGCTGCAAATTGGTCAGCCTCAGGTTATTATTAAAGAAATAGATGGTGTAAAATGTGAACCTGTAGAAGAAATGACTATTGATTTACCAGAACATATTTCAGGCAAAGCAGTAGAGATGGTTACCATGCGAAAAGGAGAGCTTTTAAGTATGGAAATCAAAGGGCAGCGTATGGTTTGTCAATTTATGATACCGTCTCGTGGTATTATAGGATTGAGAAATCAATTACTTACCGCAACAGCAGGAGAAGCCATTATGGCACACCGATTTAAGGAATATCAACCACTTAAAGGGGGTATTCCAGAACGTCAGAATGGTTCATTAGTATCTATGGAAAATGGAACTGCAATTCCATATTCAATTGATAAACTTCAGGATCGTGGAAAGTTTTTTGTTGACCCAGGAGAGTCCATTTATGAAGGTCAAGTTATTGGAGAAAATTCTCGTGGTGATGACATGGTCGTAAATGTCACCAAAACAAAAAAACTAAGTAATGTTCGTAGTTCTGGGGCAGATGATAAGGCGAAGATTGTTCCAGCGATTAAATTCTCTTTGGAAGAAGCTTTAGAATATATTCAAAAAGACGAATATGTAGAAGTTACGCCGAGTCACCTTAGGCTCAGAAAAATTTACCTCAAAGAAGTTGATCGTAAACGAAACAAAGCATTGTAAATGGAATTTTTGGGAATTGAAATAGCAGAATGGATAGGCTATATCGCTACTTTGATTTTACTAATTTCTTTTACAATGAAAAATTTAAGATCGTTAAGAGTTATTAATTCTATTGCATGTTTACTTTTTGTTGTGTATGGAGTTATGTTATCCAATGCATGGCCTATTATTATTTCCAATGCAGCCATTTTTACAATAAATTTCTATTATTTATTTCTAAAGAAAAATTAGTAACTTGGTATCCAATTTTTAACAATATTAATGTAAATTACTATGCAATTTTTATATTTCGATCCAGGCTTGGGGGCCATGATTGTCCAAGCTATAGTTGCAGCTGTGGCAGGTGTTTTGCTTTTTACTAAGAATATAGTTTACAAAATAAAGATAATTTTTGGCATAAAAGCTAAAGAAGATGTTACTGACTCGATAGATATTGATGACAACACTAGTACATCAAATGATGATTAAAAATAATACTCATGAGGCTTCCTTTAGGGACCCATCGGGTTCTTTGTTTTACGATCAAGATGTTTTACGTAGATCAATACAACCAATTTATTTTTCTCAATATGTAGCATTAAAAGAAAGAGGTTTCTTTGATAGTTTAATCCAAAAAAAATTATTAATTCCCCACACTGAAACTTCAGTTTCATATGAAGAAATAATTATCACTCCAGAAAAGATTCCTTTTGTGACAAACCCATATGAATGGAGCTTTGAGCAATATAAGCAAGCTGCTCTTTTAACTCTAAAGATTCAAAAATATGCTCTATCCAAAGGTTTTATTTTAAAAGATGCATCTGCATATAATATAACTTTTCACAAAGGAAAACCTATACTTATAGATACATTATCTTTTGATTTCTACAAAGAGAACACTCCATGGCGAGCTTACAAACAATTTATCACTCATTTTTTAGGCCCTTTAGTTTTATCAAAATATCATGGTGCTGAAATGTTAAAAATGATGCAAACTTATATTGATGGATTACCTGTACAATTAATATCATCTTTGTTGCCTTCAAAAACTCGACTTAGTTCAATACTTTATCCAAATATTCATCTTCTAGCAAAGTTAGAACACAAGTATAATAATGATTACAAAAATGAGGCTAAATCGGGTAATTTATCAAAAAAAGCACACGAAAATATCTTAACTAGTTTATATGACTATATTTCAAAATTAAAGCAGAAGAAACAATCAGAATGGGTTGATTATTATTCTAAAACCAATTACAATTCAGAGGCTTTTTTAAATAAGAAAAAGTTAGTAAAAGATTGGATATTGCAATTGGAAACAAATTCTTTAATAGATTTAGGTGGGAATGATGGAACTTTTGCAAGAACAGTCATTGAACATGTTTCAAATATTTTAGTTACAGATATTGATAGTAATGCAATAGATTTAAATTATAAGCAAGTTAGAGAAAACAAAGAACTAAATTTACTTCCTTTTGTTTGTGACATCTTGCAACCTTCTGCAGGAATTGGTTTTTGTAATACAGAGCGAGAGTCCTTAATTAAAAGATTAATTAACTTTTCGCCTGATGTGACTCTTGCCTTGGCGCTTATCCACCATTTAACATTGTCTGGTAATGTTCCTTTTGAAAAGTCTGCTGCATTTTTTGCCTTATTTTCTAAAAATTTAATTATTGAATTTCCAAAAAGAGAGGACTCATGGGTTGAGTCTCTATTGATTAGAAAGCGAGAGTTTATAAATCATTTTGATTTTTATGATCAAGATAATTTTGAAACTAAATTTGGGATTTATTTTATTTTAATTCATAAGGTAAGAATTGAAGGGACGCACCGAATTTTGTATCTTTATAAGAAAAAATAAGTTTTGACAGTTTATTTTAAAATTTTTTTTCAAAAATTCATATCAAATCAAAAGCATTATCCAATTTTAACGGCTGTTGCATCTGGTCTGTATCCTTTGTTGTTTTATATTACAAACAACTACACCATAGCTAATTCTATTGGACATTTAAAATATTTTCTGTTTAATTTTATAATTCTTCCTGTTATATTATTTACAGCTATATATTATATTTTTAAACTTCAAGGTTTAAGGAGATATAAAAAGTATCCTCTTCCATTCTTAAACATATTTTTTTTCATTTTTTATATGACAATATGTTACTATGCAGGAATTCATAAAAAATGGCTTTTATTGGGAATTTTTTTAGCTATTTTATTTTCAATATTTTTAAATAAATATTTAAATAAAGTTGTAGTTATTCAATTTATTTTGGCCATTATTAGTTTATTGTCTTTTGCACAAAATAACTACGCTATCTCTAATAAATGGAAAAATTTACCAGATGATATTTTAAATATTAATTTCAAAAAAAAACCAAATATTTATTTTATTCAACCAGACGGTTATGTGAATTTTTCAGAATTGAAAGGTGAAAATTATAATACAGATTTTACTGATTTTGAAAACTATTTAGCTGACAATGGATTTACATATTATTATGATTTTAGGAGTAATTACTACTCTACTTTGTCATCAAATAGCGCGACTTTCAATATGAAACATCATTATTATAATGATAAGCCTCAATTATCCGAAGTGTTGAATGCACGTAACAATATTGTAAGTGAAAATGCAGTACTAAGTATTTTTAAACAAAATGGATATTCAACACATTTTATTTCAGAACTCCCATATTTATTGCTTAATAAAACCAAATTGGGTTTTGATACAAGTAATTTTATAGATGATGAAATTTCATACATTAGTAAAGGTCTTGGAAAACCTGTGGATATTTTAAATCCATTAAAAAAAGAGTTTTTCAATAAATCAGATTTATCAAAATTCTTTTTTATAGAATTTTTTAATCCAGGTCATATAACTGCCAACAAAAGATACTCAAAAGGGAAAGAACTTGAAAAAAAAGAATGGTTAGAGAGTCTTAAAATTGCAAATTTCAAACTCAAAAACTTAATTGATTTTATTATTGAGATGGATGCATCTGCCTTAATCATTATCATGGCAGATCATGGTGGATTTGTTGGATTAAATTCTACTTCTCAATCCTTTGAAAAATTGGACAATAGAGATTTAATTTATTCTATTTTTAGTACTAAATTAGCTATAAAATGGCCAAAGGGTACAAATTATAAATATATTAATGAGCTAAAATCTAATGTAAATTTATTTAGGATTATTTTTTCCTACTTAAGTGGAAATCAAAAATATTTAAATTCAATGGAGAAGGATGAAAGTTACATGATAATTAAAAAAGGTGCTCCAAAAGGAATTTATAAGTATATTGATAATCAAGGGAAAATTACTTTTGAAAAGCGTTAGCTTACATAAATTTAATTGCATTTAAATATTATTACAATAAAAAAATATAGCTCAAATTTTAAATCATCATGGGACGATTTTATAGACGCTTCCAAAAACGCTACATTTCTTCTTAAAAGAGATTTTATAGAATATCACAAAAAAAGATTTCAGGACTATTCGTTATTGTTTTTTAATGAGAAAGAGCTTGTTGGTTTATTGCCTGCCAATATTGTTGCAGATAAAATATTCTCACACCAAGGTTTGAGTTATGGAGGACTTGTTTTAAGTCCAAAGGTAAAATTTAATGATGTGTTTCAAATTTATAATTCACTTTTAAAATTTTTAGAAGAAAATCATATAAAAAAAATTCATTTAAAATTACTGCCAGAAATTTATGCTTTGGTACCTAATAAAGAAATCTCATATCTTTTGTTTAAATCCAATGCATCCCTAGTACGTAAAGATATTTCTTCAGTAATCGATTATTCGTATCCGCTAAAAATTGATTCTTCAAATCGAAAAAGAGGGATTAAAAAAGGGATAAAAAACAATCTGACTATTAAACAAGAAACTGATTTATCTGCTTTTTGGAACGAGATATTGATTCCAAACCTAAATGAGAGTCATAATGTTTTGCCGGTACATACAGTTTCGGAAATTAGTAAGCTCAGAAATAAATTTCCAAATCATATTAAACAGTATAGTGTTTTTCATGAAAAAAAAATTGTAGCCGGGGCTACTATTTTTGAAACTGCTACTGTAGCGCATGTGCAATATATATCTGCAAATAAAGATGATCGCCAACAATTCGGGAGTTTAGATTTTTTGTTTAATTATTTAATTAATGAAAAGTACAGCCACAAGAAATATTTTGATTTCGGTATTTCAACAGAAAACCAAGGTCAACAAATTAACGAAGGTTTATTATCATGGAAAGAAAGTTTTGGTGCACGAAGTATAGTCCATGAATTTTATGAAATAAGCACAAAAAATCATATGTTATTAAATGATTTATTTTTATGATACCTTTCTTAGATCTTTTTAAAATTAATCAACGATTTGAAGTTGAATTTCAATCTGTTTTTAAGTCATTTTTAAATTCAGGGCATTATATCTTAGGATCAAATGTAAATGCATTTGAAGATGAGTTTGCATCGTATTGTGGGGTTTCTCATTGTATTGGCTTAGGAAATGGTTTGGATGCTTTGCGTTTAATTTTGGAGGGTTATATTGTTTTAGGTCAACTAAAAAAAGGTGATGAGGTTATAGTGGCTTCAAATACTTATATTGCAACAGTACTGGCCATTAAACAAGCTGGTTTGGTTCCAAAACTTGTTGAGTCAGAATCGGTTTTTTTTAATTTTGATTTAGAACATCTAGCCTCATTAATTTCAAAAAAAACAAAAGTGATTATGCCTGTACATTTGTACGGTCAAATCTCGCCGATGAAAGAAATTTCAGCTTTAGCTAGAGCTAATAATCTACTATTGATTGAGGATGCTGCACAGGCGCATGGAGCTGTTAGTGATAATGGTATAAAAGCGGGCGCACTGGGAGATGCAGCAGGTTTTAGTTTTTATCCCTCCAAAAACCTTGGGGCGCTTGGCGATTCAGGGGCAATAACAACAAATAATCTTGAATTGGCAAATGTTATAAAGAAGCTAAGAAATTATGGGACTTCCTCAAAATATGTCAATGAGTATGTTGGAATTAATTCTCGTTTGGATGAATTACAAGCAGCTTTGTTAAGAAAAAAACTACCATTTTTAGACAAAGACAATCAAAAGAGAATAGAAATTGCAAAAAAGTATTTAAAGTACGTCGAAAATAAAAACATTAAATTACCATCGTATAGTCATAAAAAAGATCATGTTTTTCATCAATTTGTAATTCGGGTAGAGGATAGAAATAGGTTTATTACTCATTTTGAAAATCATAAAATAGGGACTCTAATTCATTATCCAATTGCTCCTCATCAACAAGAGGCCTTTTCGGAATTTTCAAATTTAAGTTTTCCAAATACAGAGAGAATTCAAAATGAGGTTGTTAGTATACCTATCAGTCCTATACTTTCAGATAAAGATGTTAACTTTATCATCTCAACGCTAAATTCATATCATTGAAGCTACCAAAATTTATAAAAGAAAATTTACTATTAAAAATAACCTCGTTAAACACAGGAGTTATTTTAATGAGACTTTTTGTAGGCTTTTTTATTCAAAGAGAATTGACACAAAATCTTGTGAGTGGTGGATACGCAAAAGTAGGTTCTTTACGAAATTTAATGCAAATTTTAACTTCATTCACTTCTTTAGGGATTTTTAATGGCATAGTTAAATATGTTGCAGAACACAAAGAAAATAAACCGTACTTACAAAAATTATTTTCAACAGCCTTTGTATTTACAATCATAGGAAGTGTATTCGCTTTTTTCATCCTTTTTTTCTTATCAGAAACAATTAGTACTTATTTTTTCTTTTCTGCAGAATACAGCTATGTGGTACAATTAGTTGCAGTTTTAGCTCCATTTATAGCAATACAACGTGTATTTAACGGCGTAGTAAATGGGTTGTCTGAATATAAATACTTTGCAAAAATCGAATTAATAGCTTATTTAATTTCCTCCTTACTAACCATCTATTTTTTATATAAATTCAATTTGGCTGGAGTATTAATTGCAATAGCAAGTATTCCGATTATTCAGGTTGTTGTAATGTTGTTTGTTTTTATTAAAGTATTAAAAGAATATGTTCAATTTTCAAAAATTGAATTTAAAACACCTCTTTTAAAAAGCTTGTTAGCATTTTCACTGATGTCTTTTGTATCTACGATTTTATTAAATTTTGTTGAAGCAGATATTCGTATAATGATTGAAAATAAAATTGGGACAAATGGAGCCGACGTATGGACAGGAATGACAACATTATCAAAAAATTATATGGTTTTTTCTGGTGCAATCTTCACATTATATGTTATCCCAAAATTTTCGAGAATTTATAGTAAAAAAGATTTTATTAAAGAAGTTGCTAGCATTTACAAAACCTTATTACCACTTTTTGCAATAGGGATGATTGCTATATTTTTTGGGCGACAATTATTTATAGATTATGTTTTTGTAAATTATACAGGTATGAAACCTCTATTTAAGTGGCAGCTTATAGGAGATTTTTTCAGATTAATTTCAATAGTTTTGGCACATCAATTTTTTGCAAAAAAATTAGTGAAAAATTTTATTTTCACTGAAATTTTGTCGCTTGTTCTTTTTTATGTTTTTGCAAATTATTTGAGTGATATTTATGGTGTTGAAGGCGTTGTGATGGGGCATTTATTTCGATATATAATTTATTTACTAGTTGTCGCCTTTTTAGTATTCCGATATTTTAAATTTGAAAATCAAAAGAAATAATTATTTTCTCTAATTGTCTTTCCAAACCTGAATATATTTTTTTGCAACTGTTTTGTGGTGATGTTCTTGCTCTATGAATTTTCTTGCTTTCTTGCCAATTTCATTTATTTTTTCTGGGTTGAGTACCAAAGATTCCAATTCTGAATAAATTTGATCAACATCTGGCAATGAGTTAATGCATACCCTGTGTTTCAAATTATAGTGCTCCATAAATTCAGTTTCAGCACCTGTAAAAACAACTTTTCCCCTAGCCATTGCTTCCAATGCATTATAGCCTTGATCGTAATAAAAAATGGCATCCAAAAGAATATCACAAGAGTCTAAATGTTTTACATACTCATCAAATGGTAAGTTTTTTGTTCTTCTAATTTCTATTTTACCAGGATGATTTTTTTGTAATTTATCTAATGCATTTTCAAAATATTGATATCCTTTTTTTAAATAATTTAACGAATTGATGCCTAAGAAAATAATCACTTTTCTGTCCTTACAATCAATAGGATTGTATGTCTGAGGAATTAAAATTGGATTTGGAATCACAGGAACAACTTTTTCCCAATTTGCCCAAGCAAGTTTATAATCAATATCACTTGGTATGATAGACTTTGAATTCTGATATACAAAATCAAATAATGATTTGAAAGGAGGAGACATATATTCTAATGAAAAATCAGCATTGATCTCTCCTTTACTTTCTAAATATGGGGTCAAAATATGATAACGTTCTTTGCCCTCTAAATAGTGCTTAATGACAGGATAATCGTCACCACATGCCATTAGAAAAATAGTTTTATTTTGTTTAAATAGTACTTTTAATAATTCTTTTTCTGTCTTGGGAAAAGCGCCTATAGCCCTCGAATTAATTAATTGAACTACATCGTAGTTTTTTAATTGAGGAAGTAATTTTTTGAATCGATAGCCTATTTCCCAATGTGCAAGGTCTTTCTTTAATAACCTAAAAAACAGTTTTCTTATAAGATGAGGAAATGGTTTATTTGAAAAAATTGTAGGTCTTAATGAAATATCAACAGGGTAATTTTTGAATAAATCACCTGTGCCAACAAGTAAAACGTCATGACCTAAATCCAATAATCCTTTTTTTAAAGAATTATGAAGCCTACTGTATTCACCAATTAGTAAAATCCTCATCTATATTTTTATACATTTGTTATAACAACAATTTTAAATATCTAAAGTTAAAGATAAAAGTATAGAATTAAAGATTTTAATTTTGACAATATAAATATTTTTAAAGTTCTCATATAAATTGTTTTGAAGATATAATTGTAAATTACCAATGAAATGAAAAAATGTAGAACAAAGTTATCGGACATTAAATTTTCTGAAATTCCAACAATAACAGATATTAGAGGCAATCTTGCCATTATTGAAAAACACACAATTCCTTATGAAATTAAAAGAGTATATTATTTATTTGATGTTCCGAGTGATTCTTTTCGAGGAGGTCATGCTCATAAAGATCAATTAGCATTTTTAGTTGCTCTAAGTGGGAGTTTTAATGTAACATTAGATGATGGTTTTTCAAAAAAATCATTCTTTTTAAATAAACCTAACAAAGGCTTATTAATACCTGTAGGGATATGGCGTGAATTAGAAGATTTTTCATCAGGGGCTGTTTGTTTAGTGCTTTCTTCTGGAGAATTTTCAGAAGATGATTACATCAGAGATTATGACGATTTTAAAAATATGAAAAATGCTTAGTCTAACACCATGAATTAATTTTTTTTAAAATCCCCCAAAATAATAGTGTATGTTGGAGTCTATGCTCCTAAATAAAAAAACTAGATATTAATATTTATAGCACTCATAAAAATAAATCCTCCAAACGTAAAGTCTGCCTTATTGTAGATGAATTGGGTGGTGGTGGTTCAGAAAAAATAGCAGCTCAAATTTCTATTTTTCTGAAAGATAAATTTATTGTTTCTATTGTCTGTATTAGAGATAATATTGATTATGCATATAAAGGCAAACTCTATAACTTAGGGCAAAAAAAATACAGAATAAAACCTATAAAACAGTTCTGTAAATTGTTTGCTTTTAGAAAGGTATACAAAAAAATTGATGCTGATGTATATGTAGATTTTAGAATGCGAAACCGAACATTGCTAGAAATAGCTTTACATCTTTTTGTTTTTAAAATTAATAAAATGGTTTTTACAATTCATAGCTCAAATATTTTTTATCACTTACCTAAGTTTGCCTGGTTTTATAACCAATATGCAAAAGCTCGTGCTGTTATATGTGTTTCTAAGGCTATGATAGACGATGTCTATTCTGTATATCCATTTCAAAATTTGAAATATATCCCAAATTTTATCACTAATACATCAAGCTTAGATTTAGAGACCAAAACAATTATCGAGTCTGATTATGTCATTGCAGTTGGTCGGTTAAACAACCATGTAAAACAATTTGACCGCTTGATTGATTCCTATAAAAACTCCAAATTATTTAATCAAAACATACCACTATATATTCTCGGGGAAGGTCCAGATAGGCAATTGTTAGAGTATCAGATCAAGTCATTAGAATTAGAAAATCATGTAAAATTATTAGGTCTCAAAACAAATGCCTTAGCCTATATGAAATGCGCTAAATTTTTGATTCTATCAAGCCAGTTTGAAGGGTTTCCTTTGGTTTTGTTAGAGGCATTATCGGTAGGAACACCTGTAGTTTCATTTGATTGCCACTCTGGACCTTCTGAAATCATTGATAATAAATCAAATGGGCTTTTAGTAGAATCTCAAAACTTTGAAGCTTTAACAAAAGCGATGAACCTTCTTTTTACAGATGAAGATCTCTATAAAAAATGCCAATCAAAAGCTATAAATTCTATTGAGAAGTTTTCATCATCTAGTATTTTGCCGAAATGGTTAGATTTACTTCAGTAGGAAGTAAGGCGTATATTTCTTTTAAGAAAAAGAGTTTTGATCTTTTTTATGGATTTGACGAATAATACAGGGCAAATTAGAAGAAACCGCTGTTTCGTTGTCAAATTTGAAAATTCTAAATTTTTTGTTAGCTTTTTATAGTTCTCTGTATCATTATTTAATTTACAATCAACAAGAAAATAGTAGCGGTAGCGGTCTAAATATTTTTTTAACGATTTATTTTTATCAATAAATACTTCAAATTGATTAAAATCAATAATGGTTTTTCCTTTAAAACCTGCTTTAGTCATTTGATTCGGTATATTAAAATAAACTTCAGCAAGAGGTCTATACATGTAGGCGAGTTTGAAATTTAAATTGCATTTAATGAAAAACTCAATGTCCTCTGCATATTGAGTACTTTCGTTGAATTGAACTGTATTGAAAACAGATTTTTTAAAAGCAAAATTACTAGCAGTAAAGATAGGCTGATACATACTAACTTTAAAAAAATCGTCAACCAAAAAAGAAGTATTCTTGAGAGTTTTAGAAATATTTTTTTTAGGTTCTAAAAAGTTTTTTTCAGAGTACAATTCAATATAGTCAGATCCATATAAATCAGCTTTTGGAAATTTTTCATAGAGTTCATAAAGTGAGGATAAATAATTTGGATTCCACAAATCGTCAGCGTCTAAAAGCGCAATAATTTCACCTTTGGCTTTAGTTATTCCAAAATTTCTTGTAGCACTCAATCCATGATTATTACGATTGAAAAGTTGAATATTGGAGTTCTGACTGAAAGATTTTTCTATTACTTGTGCACTATTGTCAGTCGATCCATCATTAACCACAATAATTTCAAAATCTTTAAACGTTTGATTTAAAGCACTTTCAATAGTGTTTTGAATGTACTTTTCTTTATTGTATAGTGGTATGACAACTGAAAAAACTGGCATTTACTTTCTAGATATATAACAAAGATAACTCAATCGATATAAATCAAAAATGAACAATGATGGTGTATTGGACAAAAGATTTTTTTCAAATCTTGTTTTCAATGATAGATAAATTGTTGAAAGGAGTAAATCAAGTTTAAATTTTTGAAGTCTATTTTTAACTCTTGATATTTTCATGTACTTGTGGTCTATTAATTTTTGATTTAAAAACAAATTCAAAGCATCCAAAGATTCTTTTGATTTACTCAAGAAAATTTTGCTACTTTCCAAACCAAGGTGATAGACAGGATTATCTATGTGTTTAACGATAATTCTCTTTTGTTTAAGATTATAAGAAAACAATGTGTCTTCATTACCAAAGGACGCATTTTTCTCATCAAATCTAACTTTTTCAAATACTATTTTTTGTATTAAAAAATTTGAGGAAAGTAAGCTTATAAAGGGTCTTTTATATCTTTTTTCTATTGAAATTGCTTCTCGTTTTCTTCCATACACCCATCGCAGTAATTGCGATTGATTTGGCCTTTCTTCTTTGTATGAAAGCCCTCCATAAATTATTGGTTTAGAATCTGATAATGAATTTACATAATTTAATACAAAATGATTATTTACAGGCATCACATCGGCATCTAAAAATAAAAGCCAGCTGTATTGTGCGCTTTTTGCAAGTTTGTTGCGAATGGCACTTCTTCCAATATTTGATTTCAAAATGGTGTAGGAGGTGTTTTTTAATACATTAATCGAGGCGTTATTTTTTCTGACTTCTAAATCTGTTGAAGCATCATCAAAAACAAGAATTTCGAACGGAATGTTGCAGGATTTGGATTGTTTATGAACTTCAGCAACTAAAGCTGTTATATCATAATTAAAAGTTGGAATTAAAATTGAAAGCATTTTATTCTTTTCGTTGTACCACTTCAAATACTCTGTTGTTTTCGCATTTTAGGGTCTTACTTGGGTACTTTAGCAATAGGCCATAGTCGTGTGTAGCCATGAGAATTGTATTGCCTTTTTTATTTAAATCTTGCAAGACTTCCATGACTTCAATACTCGTTTCTGGATCTAGATTTCCAGTAGGTTCATCTGCTAAAATCAGTTCGGGGTCGTTTAATAATGCTCTCGAAATCGCTACGCGTTGTTGCTCACCACCAGACAATTCATAAGGGAATTTATGACCTTTATTTTGCATACTCACTTTAGTCAATACCTCTTCTATTTTTTGCTTAATTTTTGCCTTATCCTTCCATCCTGTGGCACGCAAAACAAAATCTAAATTATTGTTTATTGTACGTTCATTGAGTAGCTTAAAATCTTGAAAAACAATGCCTAACTTTCTTCTCAAAAAAGGAATGTTTTTGTCTTTCAATACATTTAAATCAAAACCAACGATTTCTCCTTTGCCATGCGCAAGTCCCAAATCGCCATATAATGTTTTTAGAAGACTACTTTTTCCAGAGCCAGTTTTCCCAATTAAGTAAACAAATTCTCCTTTTTTTACATCAATATTGACTTCGTTTAGGATTAAATTTTTATCCTGAAAAATAGAAGCGCTATCTAGTTTTAAAACGGATTCGGACATGAATTAATATTAAAATTATTTTATAAAAGTATTACTATTCAAAGCAATAATCAAATTTCATCAACATTAAACAATTTCAATTTTAAAAAACTTGAATTTTTATTTATAATTTAATTGTAAATCCAGCGTTATAAATACTATAAATTTTATATTTGAATACAAATCGAGAACAATTCGTATGAATTATAAAAACCTATTTTTTTCTTTTTTCATTTTATGTTTTGGTCTTTCGTTATTTGCTCAAAAAACAGAAATATATCATCAGCCTCAAAACGAGTATCAGAAAGCTATTTCTCTTTTTGATAATGGCGCCTATGTTTCTGCTCAGGATAAATTTGATGACTTACAACAGCAATCAAAAGCACCTCAAATGGCTTATGAGGCTGCATATTATTTTGTTGTTTGTTCCATTAGGTTAAATCAATCCAACGCAGAACAGTATATAGAGAAGTTTTTGAAAAATTATCCAACTAGCCCAAGACAAAACACTATTTATCTTGATGCGGGGGATTATTATTTTGCGAATGCCAAATATGCTCGTGCCCAAAAATGGTATAAAAATGTAAAAACAAACACATTACCTTCTTCAAAAAAAGAACAGTTTTACTTTAATAATGGATATGTTAACTATGTAACTAAAAATTACAAAGTAGCCCAACAAAATTTATCTAAAGTTGAATATTCTGATGTGTATGGTGCCCAGGCAAAATACTATTTAGGTTTTATGTCATACGAGGTTGATGATTATGATAGTGCCTCAAAATATCTAGATCAAGTTTCAAATCAAGAGGGTTACAAGAATGAGTTGAATTATTTTCAGGCCGATTTGAATTTTAAAATTGGAGCATTTCATAAGGCTTTGGAAATGGCCAAAAAAGCACTAGAAAATGCCAATAAAAAAGAAACTTCGGAGCTTTCAAAAATAATTGGAGAAAGTTATTTCAACCTAAAAAAATACAATGAAGCCATTCCTTATTTAAAAGCATACAAAGGTAAAAAAGGGAAGTGGACCAACGTTGATTTTTATCAGTTGGGGTATGCCTATTATAAGCAAAATGATTTTGAAAATGCAATTGGTGAGTTCAATAAAATTATTAATGGAAAAAATACCATTGCTCAAAATGCTTATTATCATTTAGGGGAAAGTTATATCAATTTAGAAAAAAAACAAGAGGCTCTTAATGCATTTAGAAGTGCTTCTGAAATGGATTTTAATACCAATATCAAAGAAGATGCATGGTTAAATTACGCCAAGTTAAGTTATGATATTGGAAATCCATATATGTCTACGCCTCAAGTATTGAGTAATTTTTTGAGTGCTTACCCAAAGTCGCCTTTTAAAGAAACTATTGAATCCCTTTTGGTTGATTCCTATATTTCTTCCAAAAATTATAAAGAAGCACTTTTGCTTTTGGAATCTAATATGCGAAATGCTTTAAAACCCAGTTATCAAAAAGTAGCATTTTTTAGAGCATTAGAATTATATAATAGCGCTGATTATTTTGAAGCGCAACTCCTTTTCAAAAAGGCAATTACAATAGGAGTTGACCCTGTAATTACAGCTAGAGCTGCCTATTGGAATGCAGAAATTGAATTTTTGAATTTAAATTTTGAAGACGCACTTCAGTATTTTTTAACCTTTAAAAATAGTCGTGCTGCATCACAGACTCCAGAACAAAACCATTTGAATTATAATTTGGGGTATACTTACTTTAAGTTAAAACAATACCCAAAAGCCATTACAGCTTTTCAGTCTTATGTTTCAAATAGTGATGAAAATAAATCTTATACAAACGATGCTTTTCTGCGCATGGCCGATGCTTATTATGTTAGCAAATCATACAATAAAGCTATTGATGCATATACTAAAGTTGTCAAGAATAAAGCACCATCAGCAGATTATGCGATGTTTCAAACTGCTGTAAGTTATGGTTTTTTGGGACAAACGGAAGCTAAATTAAGTCATCTTAAAAAAGTTCTTAAGTATAAGAAATCAACATATTTAGATCAAGTTCATTTTGAGTTAGCCAATACCTACAGCAATCAAAATAATTCTCAGGGTGCACTTAAAGAATATGATATGGTCATCAATAATTTCAGTAAAAGCGCATTAGTTTCCAAGGCGATGTTACGCAAAGGATTATTACTCTATAATATGAATAGCACCAAAAAAGCACTTGAAGTATTTAAAAGAGTAGCCAAAGAATATCCTTCAACACCAGAGTCATATCAGGCCATA
>Ga0228669_1000023_pt1 | contig 138784 bp, 145 predicted proteins | sample 84DmetaG_FD_182700 | JGI IMG/M metagenome (GOLD analysis project Ga0228669, IMG submission 182700) | Seawater microbial communities from Monterey Bay, California, United States - 84D | ecosystem: Environmental > Aquatic > Marine > Coastal | place: USA: California | collected 2016-10-11 | reverse complement strand
TGTATCACCAGTTGGACCTGTAAAATCCGAAGTGGTAAAGGTGGTGTTGTCAGTATAAGTTATTGTAAATGTGCCATCACCATTATCTACTGTAGAAGAGATGCCTTTTCCATCTGCACCATCACTACCATTGGTACCGTTTGTACCAGCTGCTCCAGTTTCACCTTGTGGACCCTGTGGACCTGTATCACCAGTTGGACCTGTAAAATCCGAAGTGGTAAAGGTGGTGTTGTCAGTATAAGTTATTGTAAATGTGCCATCACCATTATCTACTGTAGAAGAGATGCCTTTTCCATCTGCACCATCACTACCATTGGTACCGTTTGTACCAGCTGCTCCAGTTTCACCTTGTGGACCCTGTGGACCTGTATCACCAGTTGGACCGGCTGGTCCTTCTATTCCTGCATTGTCTACATAATTTTTTGTGGCCGCATCTTGCGCATCAGTAGGTTCAGCAACATTTTTTATTTGGTTACTCTCTGCACTTACCACTCCATTTAGCAATATTCCAGCATCACCAGATCCCCCAGATCCCTCAGGCGTAGATCTCATATAACTAAATCCACCGCCATTACCACCGCTAGTCCAAAATACAAACTTAATATCGATATAAATATCATCAGTAATCAAATGAAGAACAGCATCTTGATTTACTACAGAGGGTGGCCCGCAATCAGCAAAAGAAGTTCCTAAAAACGTACCAAACGTTAATGTATTAATACCATCAGCAATAGTACCAAATGCCCATTCAGTATCAAGTGGCGAAAATCCATAACAGTCTCCAGATGATGTGTCTGTATTATCAGAAATATTAAATATACTTTGGTTGTTGGCTCTTGTAATCCACACATTGTCTGTAATTCTGTCTTGATTAGCTTCCAAGGTCCAATCGGCATCATTTGATTTTGTGAATGTAGTCATTGGTCCTGTCCAAATGGTCTGAGCCTCTGAGATGAATGGTAGGATTAATAGTAGAAGTAACTTTCTCATTTCTTAATGATTTTAAACGTTGATATTCTATTGTTTTCTGATTTTAATTGTAATAAGTAAACACCCGATGGTAAGTCTACGACATTGAGCGTTTTGGCATTGGATTGCATTACGCGTTGTCCGGCTACATTATAAAGAGTAGATTGGTAATTGAGGTTGGATTTAATAAATAGATAGTCTGTAGCTGGATTGGGGTAGACTTTTACAAAGTCATTAATCTCTATGGGGTCTACACTTAGTGTGGCATTTACTGAACTGGCTGTAACAGTAGTAAAACTGATAAGTTCTGTAAAGTCATAGGTTAAAATATTGTTTGTTTCATTTATTGTTGGGGTGACATTATTCCATACACCATTTCCATCTTGCACTTCCAAAATCAAATCCGATTCAGAGATACCATTAAGTTCGCTCTCTTCATAGCTAAAACTAACAACCCCTAAGTAGTCTGAGAGTACTTCTGTCATTGTATACACTCTATTGATACTGCTATTGTCACCCACAATAATAGGGGTTGATGTACGATCAAATGCATTGGGACCGGCTATAGTATAAGCAGCAGTTGGTGCTAACTCAAGACCGACTATTGTCACTGAACTACTGGCATCAATGCTAATGCTGTTGCCAGATGCAATACTGAGGGTTTGGCTAAAACAAAAAGAAGTTACTATTAAAAAAATAAAAATTAATCTGTACATATTTAATCGTTGATGATAACATAAATTTAGTACAACAAAACAAATAGAGTTGTTGCTAATGTTCTTTTTTTTGTCTATAATGTAATTTGATATTAAAGTTATTTATTTTGAGAATATAGATTTTTTTACTTTTTTGCAATTTATTTTTTTGTTCGACCTTATTACTCATTGAATTTATTATAATTTTTTTGGCCGAAACCATTTTAAAATCGATTTTAACATGTTTTCAGCGTTACTCATGCGGTTTATTTTGGTTTACTCTATTTCTAGCCAATGTGTCTAATAAATCTTTGAATATTATTTTTTTAAATAATATTTATTTTCTTAAATAATTGTCGTGCGATAAAGTTCTTTTTCTGAAAACAAAAAAAGGCACGCATTAGCGTACCTTTTTCATTATCCATTAGAGCTATAATCAATTTATACTTCCTTTGAATTTCTACTTCTGTTAATATTGAATAGTATAATAGAAAGTGCTATGACTGAAATAACTCCAAGTGAAAAATAGACCAAAGTATAATTCGGTTTTGAACTATCGCTATTAATCTCATTATCCTTAATAATTCCCATAATCTTAGCTTGTTGGGTTGATGTTCTTAAACGATCCATACCTTCAAGTTTCAATTGTTCCATCTTCTTATAATTTAAATAAATATTAACTCCGGATTGGGTTACGACAAGTCAAACGACCGAGTTCGAACCCCAAAAGTGAATGCCATTTTTGGCTCAATTCCGATTTTATCGAAGGAAATCTCAAACATAAAAAAAGGAGAACTAATTCCTGTGAATCAATTCTCCGATTTAGTGACTGCGAAAGGAGTCGAACCTTCAACCGCTGGAGCCGAAATCCAGTGCTCTATCCAATTGAGCTACGCAGCCTTTTTTTAAGACATCAATTTTTGTTTGACCAATGTTGAAATTGTCTTACCATCTGTTTTACCAGCCAGTTCCTTACTAACAACACCCATCACTTTCCCCATATCTTTCATACTTGTAGCTCCCAATTTTTCAATGGCGACCACAACATGTTTTTCTACTTCTGCCTCGGAAAGCATTTCAGGCAAAAATTGACTTATAATTTTGGCTTCTGCTAATTCTGGAGCAGCCAAATCTGGTCGGTTTTGTTGAGAAAAAATAGCAGCGCTATCTTGACGTTGTTTAACTAATTTTTGAAGGAGCTTTATCTCTTCTGCCTCACTCATACTGCCCTTTGATCCACTTTCTGTTTGTGCCAAAAGTATGGCCGATTTTACAGATCTTAAAGCTGTAAGTGCAACAGTATCTTTGGATTTCATAGCCGTTTTCATGGCCGTCATTATGTTATTTTGTAAACTCATTTCAAAAAATTTTGGATTACGAATATAAGTAATTATAACAAATGTCTTTAAAAAAAACCTGAAACTAGTTTCAGGTTTATTTAGTAATATTTAATTTAATAATTTAATCTACATTGTCATGCAAAAAAGAATTATTGCTACGTACTTGTACATCTTCGTTTTCATCAAGCGCAACAGATGACCTTGAAGCCAAAGGTTCGTTGGAAGTTGCAGTATCACTCAATTCTACACCCTGACGTTTGTAGGCAGGTTCTTTTTCAAACTCTTCTACTTTTGAAGTATTGAATTTGTAGTTAAACGCTTTCATTTTTTGTCGACGCTCATCAGCTCTATCGCGTAGAACTTTAGAAATTGGACTATCAAAAGGATCAACATTTTCTTCAGGGGCTTTTGTAACTTGGCGTTCTTTTACAGTAACTTTTGAAAATACCAATTCGGTGTCAACCTCGGTTTCTGTTGGTGTGTTTTGCTTAGATGGATCAAACTCTTGATTAGTATTCTCCAGGATAATATGATCGTCTAGTGTATAACGCTTTTCCTCTTCTGAACTAGACTCATTAATTGCTATTAGTTCTATATAATCTTCAACTTCAATTTCGTTTACATTGTCCTGTAGTTCAAAAATTTCAATATTATTATTTTCTTCAACAGTGCTGTTGGTTTGTTGAAGTGGTAAGTCAAAAGATAACATTGTTTGTTCTTCAACTTCAAGCGTTTCTTCTTTAATTGGATCAGATTTTACTTCATTAATTATAAATTCCTCCTCAGGAATTTCAGAAATAACTTCTTCATATTCTACATCCAAAGATTTTATAAGCTCTGTTGTTGGAATTAAATCCATATATTGATCTTCTGCAGCTTCTAAATTATGTAAATCAGAATCGTCTTCAAGAGAATAAACAATTGTTTCCTCTTCATGAGTTAAATTAATTTGTTCATCGTCTATAGTCTGAATTGTTTTTGGCGGCATCAAATCATGTTCCATTATTTGTTCATCCTCCAAAGCATGAACTACTTTTTTAGGTTCAACATTTGTAATATCATTTTGTTGATCGACATCAAATCCTGTGGCTATTACAGTAACCGATATGGCCTCACCTAATTTTTCATCTTCTCCTACCCCCATAATAATGTTGGCACCATAGCCCGCTTCTGCTTGGATATGGTCATTTATTTCTCCAATCTCATCGATAGTAATTTCCTGATTTCCAGAAACAATCAATAGCAATACATTTTTAGCACCTGTAATTTTATTGTCATTAAGTAGTGGCGAGTCCAATGCTGATGTAATGGCTTTTTTAGCGCGACTTTCACCTACTGCGGTAGATGCTCCCATAATTGCTGTTCCACTATTGGTTAGCACTGTTTTTGCATCGCGTAAATCAATGTTTTGTGTATAATGGTGTGTAATGACTTCTGCTATTCCACGAGCAGCTGTGGAGAGCACTTCATCAGCTTTAGAAAAACCTGCTTTAAATCCAAGATTGCCATACACTTCTCGAAGTTTATTGTTGTTGATGATAACCAACGAATCAACAACTTTTCTTAACTTCTCGATACCTTTGTGTGCTTGTGTATTTCTTATTTTTCCCTCAAATTGGAATGGCATTGTAACGATACCAACGGTTAGAATATCAAGTTCTCTGGCCATTTTAGCAATAATTGGAGCTGCACCAGTTCCAGTACCACCGCCCATACCAGCAGTAATGAATACCATTTTTGTATTGGTATTCAGCATAGCGCGTATCTCTTCCAAACTTTCAACGGCTGCTTTTTCTCCAATTTCAGGGTTTGCACCGGCTCCTAGCCCTTCAGTAAGGTGAATGCCAAGTTGAATTTTATTGGACACGCCACTATTGTTAAGAGCTTGTGCATCTGTATTACATATGACAAAGTCTACACCTTTTATTCCTTGGTTAAACATATGATTGATAGCATTGCTACCACCTCCACCAACTCCAATGACCTTGATGATATTAGATTGATTTTTTGGCAAATCAAATTTGATTCCGAGTTCGTTATTACTGCTCATAAATTTATTTTTTTGTTGGTTATTCTGCATTTTCTAAAAAATCCTTCACACGTTCGGTTAATTTCTCTAAAAATCGTTTGGGTTGCACTTGGGGTTTTTCGTCTGGGGTCTCTAATGTTTCCTCGTCAATAGTTGTGTCTTCAACGAATACTTGCTTTTCTTGACGTTCAAGTCCATCTAAAACAAGTCCAACAGCGGTGGCATACAATGGGCTAGTAATATCGCCATCACTATCGCCTGCAAGATGTTCGTTTGGATAACCTACTCTGGTATCCATTCCAGTGATGTACTCTACAAGTTGCTTCAAATGGTTCAATTGGCTTCCACCACCTGTTAGCACAATACCTGCAATTAATTTTTTCTTTTGCTCTTCATGCCCATAGTTTTTGATTTCAACATAAACTTGTTCAATAATTTCTACGACTCTTGCATGTATAATTTTTGATAAGTTTTTTAATGAAATTTCTTTCGGATCTCGACCTCTAAGCCCTGGTATAGAAACAATTTCATTGTCTTTATTTTCGCCAGGCCAAGCAGATCCAAATTTAATTTTCAATAATTCTGCTTGTTTTTCAATTATCGAGCATCCCTCTTTAATATCCTCAGTGATGACATTTCCTCCAAAAGGAATTACAGCAGTATGACGAATTATTCCGTCTTTAAAAACCGCCAAATCAGTAGTTCCACCACCTATATCAATAAGTGCTACTCCAGCTTCTTTTTCTTCCTGACTCAATACCGCTTTTGCAGAAGCAAGAGGTTCTAGAGTAATCCCTTCCAAACTCAAACCTGCGGTTTGTATGCATCGGCCAATATTTCTAATTGAAGAAACCTGACCTACAACAACATGAAAATTAGCTTCCAAACGTTCGCCATACATTCCTATTGGCTCTTTAATTTCTGCTTGGCCATCAACTTTAAAATCTTGTGGTAAAACATGAATAATTTCCTCCCCTGGTAGCATTACAAGTTTGTGAACTTGATTGATAAGTCGCTCAATATCTTCTTCATTTATGACCTGGTCTGCATTTGGTCTGGTAATGTAATCACTATGTTGTAAACTTCTAATATGCTGTCCAGCGATGCCCACAGTGACACCATCAATTTTGATGTCTGATGTGGCTTCCGCTTCTGAAACTGCATTTTGAATGGATTGAATCGTCTGTGTAATGTTATTAACTACACCACGGTGAACCCCCATACTTTTTGATTTACCGACACCAATGGTTTCCAATTTGCCATATTGATTTTTCTGACCAATCATCGCAACGATTTTTGTGGTTCCAATATCTAGCCCTACTGCAATATTTTGAGTTTCCATAGAATTATATTTTTGTACAAACAACCTGTCGATTGAATTGTAAATTCACTGTTTTATATGATTCAAGCAGTTTATCTTTTTTTGCTTTTTGATAAAATGCTTTAAAATTTTTCAATTTTTTATTTAAATTTTTCAATGTTCCAACAACAACTTCAAAATCGTATGTACGCATAAACAATGAAAATTGATTTTCATCATTTATAGATATTTCTGTGACATACAGATTTAAAAAATCATCATTTGTCACATGCTTCAACAATCGATTCAAAGCCTCTAAATTCGATGCATCTACATTGCCATGAACCAATACCACTCGCGCACTGTATTCAGACGAAAGAGGCATCATTTTTCCTTGACTATCTACATAAAACGATGGCTCAGAAATCACTCTTGCAAGTGGTGTACGCTGCTCTACTTCTACCCTAACTTCCCCATTTACAGTCAAATACACCTCTGCATTTTTTATCATCGGATGCAATGATATTTTGGACTCTAATTCATTCAAATCTAAAATATCTTTAGGCATGCATTCAACTGGCTGCTGATTTTGTATTAACAATTTATTAACCATGTCTTTACTGATTAATAAATGATCTTTTCCTATAAATTTTATATTCGTTTTTTCAATCATAAATTGACGACTTCTAACAGATGAAAATGCATACAAAAACACCACTACAAAAAGCAGTAAAATTACTTTCGCTATGTTTTTATATTTATGCATGTAATAATTTTTTTGAAAGAGGTTCGACAAGAGTACCAATATCTCCAGCTCCCATTGTAACCAACACGGGATTATTTACTGTCTTTACGAAGTCAAATAATGTTGATATAGTGACTAATTTTTTAAAAGGTGCTTTAATTTTTTCTAATAACCATGAGGCATCAACACCAGCAATTGGAAGCTCTCGAGCGGGATAAATTTCTAATAGCAATACCGCATCAAAAACTGAAAGCGAGCGTGCAAATTCGTCTGCAAAATCCTGTGTTCGACTAAACAAATGTGGTTGAAAAACTGCTGTAACTTTGCGGTTTGGATGCATTTCTGCAATGGCTTGATGAACGGCATCAATTTCTTTTGGATGATGTGCATAATCATCAATAAAAACAAATGATTGCTTTTTAATTTTATAAGAAAATCGTCTTTTGACACCTCTGTAAGATTTCAATCCATTTTGAAGTTTTTCTTCTGAACACCCATATTCCAAAGCCATTGCCAATGCCGCAACAGCGTTGTTTAAATTATGATTCCCTGGTAAATGGAGTCTAAAATTTCTTAATAATGAAACAGGAGTTTTTAAATCAAAGTGATATGACCCCTCAACAATTTTTATGTTTTGTGCAGCATAATCCGAATTGGATTTAAGCCCATATGTTATACCTCCTATTGGAAGTGACTCATGTACAAAAAGCTTTCCATTATCAGAGATGTTTTTTGAAAAATCTATGAATGATTGTTTTAAACTTTCTTTATCGCCATATATATCCAAATGATCTGCATCCATTGATGTAATACATGCAAAATTGGGCGAAAGTGTCATAAATGAACGATCAAACTCATCGGCTTCTACAACAGTAGCTTCACTTCCATTTTGAATTAAATTCGAATTATAATTCTCTGAAATTCCACCCAAAAATGCAGTCATATTTTGGTTAGCTTCGAGCAGCAAATGACCCAAAATGCTTGTTGTGGTAGTTTTTCCATGAGTTCCTGCAACAGCAAGACAAAATGTGTCTTTTGTAATCATCCCCAAAATCTCAGACCGTTTTAAAACAGTAAAATGATTAGAGTTAAAATAATTCAAAATTATATTTGAATTTGGAATTGCAGGCGTATATACTACAAGAGTACCTGAGGACTGCAAATACTTTGGTTGTATCGTATCAATATCATCAGAATAACTAATATTTATACCTAAATCTTCAAGTGTTTTTGTATTGTCACTTGGTGTTTTATCGTAGCCTGAAACCTTCTTGTTTTCTGCAAGAAAATACTTTGCAAGCGCACTCATCCCGATACCGCCGATACCTATAAAATAAATGTTATGATAAGTGCTTAGCTTCATGCGTTTACAAGTTTTTCGATTTCATGAACAATATCATTTGTTGCAGATTTTTTAGCTAATTTTTTAATATTTGTTGCTAAGCTTTGCTGCAAACCTTCATTATTTATAAGCTCCGAAAATTGAGTTTCAAATTCATCTTCTAAATTCTTTTCTGCAATCAGCAACGCTGCATTTTGGCTAGAAATGGCTTGTGCATTTTTGGTTTGATGATCTTCGGCAACATTTGGTGATGGAATAAAAATAACGGGCTTACCAACAATACAAAGTTCGGAAACTGAACTCGCTCCAGCTCTTGAAATAATTATATCTGAAGCTGCATAAGCCAAATCCATTCTTTTTATAAATGACAACACTTGAATGTCAGTTGAATTATCATAATGACAATAGTCTTCAAAATATAATTTTCCACACTGCCATAAGAGTTGAATGTTATTGTTTTTAAAATATTGTAATTGAGCTTCCACCAATTGATTGATTCTACGTGCACCTAAACTACCTCCCAAAATAAGTACTGTTTTTTTGGTTGGATTTAAATTAAAAGTAGAATACGCCTCTGCTTGTTTTTCTTTTAAGTCTAAAAGATCTTGGCGTATGGGATTACCGGTAAGTACAATTTTTTCTTTTGGAAAAAATGATTCTAAATTTTCATAAGCAACACAAATTTTTTGGGCCTTTTTGGCCAATAATTTATTTGTAATTCCAGGAAATGAATTTTGCTCTTGAATAAGAGTTGGCACCCCAAAAATTGAAGCAATATATAACAAAGGTCCGCTAGCAAATCCACCGGTACCAATAACAACATGTGGTTTGAATTTCAATACTATGACAACAGACTTTAGTAAACTAACTATAAGTTTCAATGGAAATAAAATATTTCTAAAGAGTTGCTTTCTTTGAATACCTGATATCCAAAGTCCAATAATTTTAAAGCCCACATTCGGTACTTTTTCCATTTCCATTTTACCTTTTGCGCCTACAAAAAGAAAGTCAGATTCAGGATACTTGACTTTTAGGGCCTGAGCAATAGAAAGAGCAGGGAAAATATGCCCCCCTGTACCTCCACCAGAAAATATGACTTTAAATTTATGCATTACAAAGCTTCACTTAAAATTTCTAAAGGATGTTGCTCACCCTCATATTGATTTTTAATTTCTTCTCTTTTGGCACTTACACTCAAGATGATTCCAATCCCAAGACATGTTACCCATATTGATGTTCCTCCGCTACTAATTAACGGAAGCGTTTGTCCAGTAACTGGAAATAATTCTACAGCTACACCCATATTGATAAGGGCTTGAAAAATTATTGGAAGCCCTACTCCAATAGTTAATAATTTTGCAAAAACGGTTTCTGCTTTTTGTGCAACAACAACAATTCTAAACAATAACAATAAATATAAAATCAGTAAAAACAACCCGCCTAACAATCCATATTCTTCAATGATAATTGCGAAAATAAAATCTGAAGAGGATTGTGGTAGAAAGTTTTTCTGAACACTTTTCCCAGGGCCCAAGCCATAAATACTTCCTGTAGCAATGGCTATTTTTGCTTTTTCTATTTGATAATCTTCTTCTGTGTCACGATCGTCCATAAAGTTCACAATTCGACTCGTCCAAGTATCAACCCTATTTGGCATCGCATCTGGAAAGGCTTTGGCAACAAGCACAAAAAAGGCAAGAACCAAGAGACCTGACCCCACAATTGCGCCAATATATTTTAATGGATATCCGCCCAGAAATGCCAAAACTAATAACATTGTAAAAATGATTGCTGTTGTTGAAAAATTGGCAGGAAGAATCAAAATAAGCACAGCAAAAACTGGCAGCCACAATGGAACAAGTGATGATTTAAAAGTAATTTCTTGATCAAAAACTTTTGAAAGATATCGTGCTACAGAAACCATAAGTACCAAAGCCGCAAGTGTTGAAGGTTGAAATGTAAATCCTACAAACGGCACACGAATCCACCGACTTGCATTGGCGCCATCTATAGTTGTTCCTTGCAAAAGAGTTACTAAAAGAAGAATCAAAACAACAGGGTACATCACCATAGAAAGCCCCTTGAAATAGCGGTAAGGAATTCTATGAATTCCATAAATAATTGAAAAGCCTAAAAACAAATGCACAAAATGCTTAATTAGATAACTAAACGTTTGACCGTCACCATAAGTATATGCCAAATTACTTGCGGCACTATAAACTGGCAAAAATGAAAATATAGCCAGTAGTGCAACAATGGCCCATATCATTCGATCTCCCTTTATGTTACCAAATTTTAATTTCATTTACAACGCGCGTACTGCAGTTTTAAATTGATGACCTCTATCTTCATAATTCTTAAATAAATCGAAACTTGCACAAGCTGGCGAAAGCAACACATTTTCTCCTGCCTCAGCGATGTTGTAAGCAATCTTTACGGCTTCTGACATGTATTGTGTTTCCACCATAACATCTACCATATGTTCAAAATTTTTGAACAAAGCTTCGTTATCTTTCCCTAAGCAAATAATAGCTTTTATCTTTTCATTTATAAAAGGAAATAAAGTACTATAATCGTTGCCTTTATCAACACCACCAACGATCCAAACAGTTGGCGCATCCATACTTTCTAGTGCAAAATATGTAGCATTGACGTTCGTTGCTTTTGAGTCGTTTATGTACTGTACTTTGTTGATTTTCAATACATTTTCTAAGCGATGCTCTGCACCTTGAAAACACTCTAAACTTTCACGAATAGTGTCCTTTCTTATTTTGAGAAGGTGAGCAACTGTTGCTGCTGCCATCGCATTTTTGATGTTGTGTTTCCCTTCTAAAGCTAAATTTGTTGTTGGCATTATTTGTTCTTCTTTTTTATGTTTTATAATAATTTTTTCTTGTCTTAAAAATGCACCTTGCGCTAGTGTTTTTGTTAACGAAAAAGGCATTAATGTAGATTGAACCTTGTGGGTTTGGAGATATGTATTTATAACCTCATCATCAGCATCATAAATCAAAAAATCAGCTTTGGTTTGATTCATTGCAATTCTAAATTTTGAAGCGATATAGTTTTCAAACTTATTGTCATAGCGATCCAAATGATCTGGCGTAATGTTAGTTAGCACAGCAATATGTGGCCTGAATTGCTTTATTCCGTCCAACTGAAAACTACTCAATTCCAGCACAAAATGATCTGGATTTTTATGAACAAGCCCAGCAAAACTATCACCAATATTACCACCCATCTCCGCATTCATTTTTGCTTGTTGCAATATGTGATGAGTCATCATTGTTGTGGTTGTTTTTCCATTACTTCCAGTAACTCCAATGATATTTGCATCCGTAAATTGAGCTGCAAATTCAATTTCAGAGACCATCGAAACTCCTTGCTCAACAAGTGCTTTTACAATGGATACTTGTTCCGAAATCCCAGGACTTTTCATGACAACATCAGCATTTAAAATTTTTGATGTCGTGTGCGTTTCTTCCTCCCATTCAATCTCATTATGTATAAGAACGTCCTTGTATTCTTTTTTTAGTTTTCCATAATCTGAAACAAATACTTCAAACCCTTTTTCTTTCCCCAACAGTGCTGTACCCACACCACTTTCACCTCCACCAAGTACAACCAATCGTTTCATTTATCTAATTTTTAGGGTGACGATTGTAAGGATGGCTAGAAGAATTCCAACAATCCAAAATCGGGTCACAATTTTACTTTCGTGATAGCCTAATTTTTGATAATGATGATGCAACGGCGACATTTTGAAAATGCGACGACCTGCACCAAATTTTTTCTTTGTATACTTGAAATAACCGACTTGCAGTACTACTGATAAATTTTCAATCAGGAAAATTCCACATAACAATGGAATTAACCACTCTTTGCGTACTGCAATTGCAATTACAGCTATAATTCCTCCAATCGTCAAACTACCTGTATCTCCCATAAAAACCTGTGCAGGAAAGGTGTTGTACCATAAAAATCCTATTAGTGCACCAACAAAAGCGGCTATGTAAATTGTGATTTCTTCGACTCGTGGGATATACATAATATTCAAATAATCTGAGAAAATAATATTACCTGAAACCCAAGCAAAAATTCCCAATGTAAGTACTATAATTGCTGAAGTTCCTGCTGCTAAACCATCAATCCCATCGGTTAAATTTGCACCATTTGACACCGCAGTAATTATAAAAATCACTACAAAAACAAATACAATCCACGCGTATTTTTCAAAACTCGGATGGATCCATGTAATTAAATCAGCATAATCAAATTCATTGGCCTTTACAAAAGGAATGGTTGTTTTGGTTGATTTTGTTTCTGGATAAAATTGCTTCGAAGGGCCTTGCTCTACATTGATAGCTACACGATCTTGCACAGGAATTTGTTCTTTTATGGTCACTTCAGAATGAAAGAATAATGTCAGCCCAACAATAATTCCAAGACCAACTTGACCCATTACCTTAAACCTTCCTTTTAGTCCTTCTTTATCATTTTTAAATTTTTTGATGTAATCGTCTGTAAAACCAATAGCCCCCATCCAAAGGGTGGTAACGATTAACAAAATGATGTAAATATTGTCTAGTTTTGCAACTAAAAGTACAGGGACAAGTGTGGCCAAAATGATAATTAGCCCCCCCATGGTTGGTGTTCCTGCTTTTTCTTTTTGACCATCCAAACCCAAATCACGAATCGTTTCTCCAACTTGTTTTCTTTGTAGAATACTGATGATTTTTTTACCAAAAATTGTAGAAATTAAGAGTGATAAAATAATAGCTAAAGCTGCCCTAAACGTCAAGAAACCAAAGAGGGAAGCTCCCGGAAACTGGTATTCTTTTTCTAAATATTCAAACAAATAGTAGAGCATATTATTTTTGTAATTGATTTAAACATTCCATTGCTACTTCAAAGTCATTGAATTCTGATCGAACTCCATTAATTTCTTGATATGTTTCATGTCCTTTACCAGCAACAAGAATAATATCATTTGCATTTGCCAGCTGGCAAGCTGCTTTAATGGCCTGTTTACGATTTGTAATCGCCATTACTTTCATAAAATTTTGTGGTTCTACGCCTTGTTCCATCTCAGAAATTATGCTTTCTGGGTTTTCAGATCTTGGGTTATCACTTGTAAAAATGACTTTGGAGCTCAATGCCGAAGCAATATGACCCATCTTTGGACGCTTTGTTTTATCGCGATCTCCACCACATCCAACAACCGAAATCAATAGTTCATTATTTGTACGAATGTCATTGATGGTGTGTAGTACATTATTAAGAGCATCTGGCGTATGCGCATAATCTACAATCACAGTAATGTTATTTGTTGTAACAAAATATTCAAAGCGACCACTGACGTTTTCTAGAGTACTCATTAGACGTAAAAGCTCGTCTTTTTCTAGACCCAAAATATCAGCACAAGCAAATACCGCGGTAAGATTATATGCATTAAAACTTCCAATCAATTTGACCCAAATTTCATTGTCATTGATTTTTAACAACAACCCTTTAAAATGGTTTTCAAGAATTTGTGTACGATAATCCGCATAACTTTTCAAAGCATAGTTGTAGGCCTTTGCTTTGGTATTTTGTAGCATAATTTGACCATTTTTATCATCCACATTTATAAGTGCAAAAGCAGTTTTAGGAAGACCATCAAAAAATGATTTTTTCACATCGCGATACTCAGCAAAAGAAGAATGATAATCGAGATGGTCGTGTGAAAGATTGGTGAAAATTCCACCTTCAAAAGACAATCCGTCTGTACGATGCTGATGGATGCCATGTGAACTCACTTCCATAAAACAAAATTCCACACCAATTTCATTCATTTGTTTGAGGTATGAATTTATCACCAAAGAATCTGGTGTGGTATGAGACGTTGAAAAGCTAGTGTCTCCAACCATTATTTTTACTGTAGAAATCAATCCAACCTTGTAGCCTGCCGCTTTAAACAAGTTGTACAACAAGGAAGCAACTGTTGTTTTGCCATTGGTTCCTGTTATGCCAATTAATTTTAGATTTTCAGACGGGTGCTGATAAAAATTAGCAGCCATAAAGGCTAAAGCCAAAGATGAAGATTCAACTTCAACGTAAGTAATATTATTTATTTTACTTTCTGGTGTTACTTCTGAAACTATAACAGACGCCCCGTTTTCAATTGCTTGTTCTATAAATAAATGTCCATCAAAATGCACACCTTTTATAGCTACAAAAACATCATTCTTATTAACTTTTCGAGAATCGTATTGAATAGAATTTATGCAGACATCTGTAGCGCCTTGAACCGACTGCAAAGCAACGTTATACAATATGTCTTTTAATATCCTCACGATAGTTCTAGTATTACAGTTGTTTTTGGCACTACTTTTTCGCCTCTATTAATAGATTGCTTTTTCACTTTTCCTTGGCCAACAATTTTTACTTGAAGCCCCATATTTTCTAGAATGGCAATAGCATCCATTGCTGGTAATCCTTTGAGGTTTGGCATTACTGTCTTATACTTTTCTGAAGTCGAAAAGTAATTTTGATACTGCTCTTCTACAGCCAATGACTTTTGATTGATATTGTCTATAACATCCAAAACTGGAGCACTTGTGTATATTTTTTGAGCAATTTTTTTAAATACGGGACCTGAAACATCAGCGCCATAATAACCAACTGTTTTGTCTGGTTCATGAATCACAACAATGCATGAATACTTTGGGTTTTCGGCTGGAAAATATCCAGAAAAAGTAGAGATATAATTTAATAGTTCTTTGTTTCTATAATCTTTTTGGCAGGTTCCAGTTTTTCCTGCCATTGAAAAATTATCAGTATACAAACCATGACCTGTACCATGCTTCTTTTTAACAACATTTTGAAGTAGTTTTTGAAGTTTTTGTACCGTTTCTTTAGAGCATATTTGAGGGTTAATTACCTTTGTTTCAAATGTTTTTATTGACTTATCAATTGCTCTTATTTCTTCAATAAAACGTGGCTTAACCATTTTTCCATCATTGGCAATTGCATTGTAAAATGTAAGAGTTTGAAGAGGCGTAAAAGACACCCCATAACCATAGGCCATCCATTGAAGTGCAATTCCACTCCAACGGTTATTTTTTATTCTTGGGTCAGGAATAACTGATTCACCTTCGCCAACGATTGGAAGACCAAGTGAATCACTAAGGTTCATGCTATACAAACCATCAATAAATTTGGAAGGATTCTCTTTATATGCGTCATTTATAACACTCACAATTCCAGTATTTGAAGACACTTCAAAAGCCTCTGCTACAGATATTTTACCGTATCCTCCTTTTTTAGAATCTCTTACCTTTTTACCATAAAAAGACAATACTCCTTTTTTTGTATCAACTATTGTAGTCGTATCAATTTTTTGATCATCAAGTGCTACTGCCAATGCCATTAGCTTAAATGTAGAACCTGGTTCGTGTGATTCTCCGACTGCATAATTTAGACGTTCGTAGTATTTCCCTTCAGCATTTCTTCCAAGATTCGAAATCGCCCTAATGGCACCTGTTTTTGTTTCCATTACAACTACAGACCCATGGTCTGCATTGTACTTTTCTAGTTGTTCCAAAAGTGCATGGTGCGCAATGTCTTGAATATTTACATCAATAGTAGTGTACACATCATAGCCATCTTGAGGTTCAGTTTGATTAAAATCATCAATAGGTTTCCACTGCCCTTTTCCAATACTTTGTTTAAGACGTTTTCCATCTATACCGCTCAAATATTTTTCACCAAAAGCTCCGTCTATTCCTACACGAGTTACAAGTCCATTGTCATCTATTCTTTCGTACCCAACAGAACGTTGAGCAATTCCTCCTAATGGATAATCTCTCTTTGTTGTCTGCTCAACAATTAACCCACCTCTGAATGCCCCTAGATTTAGCAGTGGATAGGATCTAAAACGTAAATAGTCTGAATAATCAATATTACGCGCCAATAAGAAATATCTATTTTTATTTTGTCGAGCTTCACGAATTCGCTTTTGTAACTCCAAAGACGATGAACCATTAAACACAGAAATAGAATCACATAATGCTTGGATATTGGATTGAAAATTACGTTCCGATGAAGTTACCAAGTCAATTCTAATATCATATTTTGGTACTGATGTAGCCAACAAACTACCATCTACAGAATACACATTCCCTCTATTGGCAGGAATGATAACATTTTTGATACTCCGCTTTTCTGCTAATGACCTGTATGCTTCTCCTTGTACAAATTGAATTTTAGATAATTTAAAAACGACCAATAGCGCAAAAATGAACATACACCCCGAAATGAAGTATAATTTGTTTAAAATGTTCGTTTCTTTTTCAGACATTTATTTACTTGTTTTTGAAGCAATTAAAATTTTTACTGGTGGTGTTTGAGAAGGAACTATTCCAATATTCTTCAGGCGGCCGCGAACCACAGATTCTAATCTTAGCTCCATCAAATCAGAGCGAGTATTAACATAAAGTGAACGCAATGATTTTACCTCTTCATTTAATTTTGCAATATGATGTACTTTACGATCTGTACTATGTGAACTTGCAATCATCATGATGGCCAACGCAGAAAAAAACAAAATCAAACGCCATTTTTTATAAGCACCATCGCTCACTAAAAAAGTACCTTTTAATATGTTATACACTACGTTTTTCATTCTATGCCTATAGTTTTTGTGCGATTCTCAATTTTGCACTTCTGGCTCTATTATTCTCTTTTATTTCTTCTGCATTAGGAACAATCAACTTCCCAACCTTTTTGAACGGAACTGAGAAATTTCCAAACATATCACGCTCTGGCTCTCCCTCAAACATTCCATTTCTAATAAACCTTTTCACCAAGCGGTCTTCCAAAGAATGGTAAGAAATCACACTCAATCTTCCGTCTTTTTTTAAAACCTCTTTACTATCCATTAAAAATGTTTTTAAAACTTCAAGCTCATTATTAACTTCAATTCTAATCGCTTGATAGATTTGAGCTAAAATTTTATTTTGTTTACCTTTTGGTAAGTATTTATTTAACAAATTTTTCAATTCAAAAGTTGTTTCAATAGCTCGTTCTGTTCTTGCCTCAACAATTGTTCTTGCAAGTGCTGGTGCAATTCTCAATTCTCCATATTCCCAAAACAATCGCCTCAATTCTTCTTCAGAATAAGTATTAATAATAGTTTTTGCAGACACCTTATCGTCCTGATTCATTCGCATGTCTAGTGGCGCATCAAAGCGTATTGAAAATCCACGATCGGGCGCATCAAATTGATACGACGACACCCCAAAATCAGCCAAAACACCATCAACTTCTCTAACACTATGAAAGCGCAAAAACCGTTTCATGTACATAAAATTCTCATTGATTAAAGTAAATCGCTGATCGTCAACACTATTTGAAAGAGCATCTTTGTCTTGGTCAAAAGCAAATAACTTTCCTTCTGGACCTAGGTGTTGTAAAATTTTTCGACTGTGACCACCACCGCCAAAAGTTACATCCACATACACCCCATTTTTTTTTATAGCTAAACCACCTACAGATTCATCAAGCAAAACAGGATTATGATATTCCATCAGCATCATCTTTTCCCATTACCTCTTCTGCCAGGTCTGCAAAATCATTTGCAGCATCGTCAATGGCTTTTTCATATAACTCTTTGTCCCAAATCTCGATGATATTAACTGCCGAAGAAACAACCACCTCTTTGGCGATATTGGCAAATCCAACAAGATCTTTGGGAATAAGAAGACGCCCAGAAGCATCTAATTCGATTGGCTTTACACCAGCCGTAAACCTTCTAATGAAGTCGTTGTTTTTCTTTATAAACCTGTTGAGCTTATTAACTTTTTGCATCAAGGCTTCCCATTCATCCATAGGATACAACTCCAAGCACGGCTGAAATACAGCACGCTTCAAAACAAATCCACTTCCCATAGACGAAGCTAATTGCTTTTTTAAAGCAACAGGAAGCATTAAACGCCCTTTTGCATCAGCCTTACATTCGTATGTTCCTATGAGTGTATTCAATTTAATGGTTTTGTCTATTCCAAAATTATAAAATAAATCCCACTTTTTACCACTTTTTACCACTTTGTTAATAAATTTCTATCAAATGCAGAATAGCTCGATAAAATGCATCTATTTTGTTGTTTAACAACCTGAAAACCAATTAATTAAAGAAAAATGACAGAAATCAACATTTCATTGTTAATAAGGTGTTTTTATGACATTTTCTATTTTTTTAAGGTTAAAAAATGCAATTAGACCGTTGTATTAAGAATGAATTTTCGAGGTCTTTATTGGATAAATTTGTTTAGATTTGCTATTTAGACCAATTTTTCAAATATTACTATGAAGTACGAGTTAAAGAAGGAGGGTAAATTCGGTTATACTGAGATTGGAGAAGGACGACCTATCATCATTCTACATGGCTTGATGGGTGGACTTAGTAACTTTGATGGTGTTATTAACTATTTTAGTGAGAATGGCTACAAATTGGTTTTACCTGAACTCCCTGTTTATTCTCTTAAACTACTAAACACTAATGTTAAAAATTTTGCGCTTCACCTAAAAGACTTTATTGATTTTAAGGGCTACGAAGATATTATCTTACTTGGCAATTCACTTGGTGGACATATTGGACTTTATTACACTAATCTTTTTCCAGAAAAAGTTGCTGGATTGGTGATTACTGGAAGTTCTGGACTTTACGAAAGTGCGATGGGAAGTGGATACACAAAAAGAAGCGACTACAATGTTATTAAAGCTAAAGCCGAAGAAGTTTTTTATGACCCTGCTGTAGCCACTAAAGAAATTGTAGACGACGTTTATAACACTGTTAATGACAGAAATAAGCTTGTAAAAACCCTAGCCATTGCTAAAAGTGCTATTCGTCACAACATGGCCAAAGATTTACCAAATATGAATACCCCTACATGTATTATTTGGGGGAAAAATGACATTGTAACACCTCCAAATGTTGCTAATGAGTTTCACGAACTACTCCCCGACTCAAACCTATATTGGATAGATAAATGTGGCCATGCTGCTATGATGGAACACCCAAATAAGTTCAATGAGATTTTATCCAGTTGGTTTAAAATGAGAGGGTTTTAACAGCTTAAATATGCACATTAAAACTGCAACATTTGTCGTTAGCAATCAAGACGTTTCTAAATGTCCCAAAAATAATTTCCCTGAATATGCCTTTATTGGAAGAAGTAATGTTGGGAAATCTTCCCTTATAAACATGCTAACCAACCAAAAAAAATTGGCCAAAACATCTGGAAGGCCAGGAAAAACACAACTCATCAATCATTTTCTTATCAATGACCAATGGTACTTGGTAGATTTGCCTGGATATGGTTATGCAAGAGTTTCTAAATCGAGTAAAAAGACATTTCAAAAATTTATTACTTCATATTTTCGAGAAAGAAGACAGCTGGTTTGTGCTTTTGTTCTTATTGATATTCGTCATGAACCACAACAAATTGATTTAAATTTTATGCAATGGCTTGGAGAGCATCAAATTCCTTTCAGTATAATTTTTACAAAATCGGATAAATTAAAACCAAAGGCAATCGAAAGAAATATAGTCCACTACCAGAAAGTTTTAAGGGAAAATTGGGAAGAATTACCTCAACATTTTATAACCTCCTCAACAAAATTTGAGGGCAAAGAAGAGCTTCTCAATTATATTGATTCCATAAATTTGTCCCTAAATAATACAAAATCTCAATTTGATTAAAATATAATCTTTTCTAGTTAGATTTTTTTACTTTAGCAATAAGATCACACCACATGAATTATCTTCAAAATATTGGAACTTATTTTCTAATGATTGCTGAAATGTTTCGAAAGCCCACGAAACGATCGGTCATGATGAAATTAATTCTGAAAGAAATTGATGACTTAGTCATCGGTTCACTAGGAATTGTAGCGTTTATTTCCTTTTTTGTAGGAGGTGTAATTACCATTCAAACTGCATTAAACATTACTAACCCATTAATCCCTAAATACTTAGTTGGATTTGCAACAAGACAATCTATTATACTTGAATTTGCACCAACTTTTATTTCAATCATTATGGCAGGAAAAGTAGGTTCATTCATTACATCTAGTATTGGAACAATGCGAGTTACAGAGCAAATTGACGCCCTTGAAGTGATGGGTGTAAATTCTATAAACTATCTAGTTTTTCCAAAAACAGTGGCGATGATGCTTTATCCGTTTGTCATTTCAATTGCAATGTTTCTTGGAATAATTGGTGGAATGGCCGCATGTGTCTATGGCGGATTTTCTACATTAGAAGACTATATAAGAGGAGTTCAATTGGATTTTATTCCTTTTCACATGCTTTATGCGTTTATAAAAACTTTAATTTTTGCATTTATTTTGGCTACCATTCCCTCTTTTTATGGGTATTATATGAAAGGTGGAGCACTTGAAGTTGGTAAAGCAAGTACTATTGCATTTGTTTGGACAAGTGTAGTTATTATTCTTCTCAATTATATTTTAACTCAAATGCTACTTAGCTAATGATACGCGTTACAGAACTTCATAAATCATTCGGAGACATAAAAATTCTAAAAGGGGTTTCTACCACTTTTGAACGAGGCAAAACTAATCTTGTTATTGGTCAGAGTGGTTCTGGAAAAACTGTATTCCTTAAATGCCTATTAGGACTTTTTGATTACGATAGCGGAAGTATTGACTATGATAATCAAAGATTTACAGATTTAACAGATGATGAAAAACGAAATCTTCGGTCCAAAATTGGAATGGTATTTCAAGGAAGTGCGTTGTTTGATTCGATGACCATTGAAGAAAATGTAATGTTTCCATTAAGAATGTTTACCAACCAAAGTGAGAGTGAAATGCGAGATCGCGCCAATATTGTACTAAAACGTGTAAATCTTGATAACGCTCAAAAGAAAATGCCGAGTGAGGCTTCTGGAGGAATGCAAAAACGAGTCGCTATTGCAAGAGCTATTGTAAATAATCCAAAATATTTATTTTGTGATGAACCCAATTCTGGACTCGATCCAAAAACTGCTATAGTTATTGATAATTTGATTCAAGAAATTACTAGAGAATACAACATAGTGACTGTTATAAACTCACACGATATGAACTCTGTGATGGAAATCGGTGAAAAAATTATATTCTTAAAAGATGGCGAAAAAGCTTGGGAAGGTAGTAAAGACACTATTTTTAAAACAGATAATGAAGCGGTTTCAAACTTTGTGTATTCTTCAAACTTATTTAAAAAAGTAAGAGAAATGTATCTAAAAGGGTAGCTCGCTAATGTGTAAGCACCTCTACGCGTTGCTCTTGTAGCTCTTGCTCCAACCAATTTTTCAAATCGGTACTTTTTTGAATACGCAAACTATCTCCTAAAGACAATTTCCAACGAATTTTGGCAACCAAAACAGTGTCTACTGCTCTAAAATTTGTAGAATTTAACATCTTAGAAAAACCAAAAGACTCCAAATCAGAAAATTGAATTTTTGCATCTTTAGCCAAATTGATAAAATCAACAGTATTTGAATTATTTTTTGATAAGGCTGCTAATTTTAGACTATCAATAGTGAAATTTAAATTTTCAATTTGTTGATCGCGCTGGTCAATTTTTTCAAGTGCGAGATCATAAAGCTCAAGAATTTTATCAGTGCTACGGTTGGTATTGCCGTTAATAATTAATTTAAAATCCTTTAAATATTCATACCCCTTAAGTTCATTAATCAAATCAGATTTTGTAGCAGCATTTATATCACCATTAAAGTTTAAGGTAACTGTTTTTTCTTTTGTATCTAATTTTTCACGCTGTAGCCACAAACTTTGATTGTTGTTGATTTCATTTTCTAGATAATTCTTATAATCAAACTTATATTGAGACTCTTTAAGAACATCATAAAAAGTCCACCCTGCAGGTAGCATTACTGCAAAAGCTAAAACTCCTGCTATCCTTGCTATATTTTTTCTGCGTTGAGAGTTGGCATAGTGCAACATTGGAAAACGAAGCACTTTCAGAACAATAAAAGTTGCTAAAGCTATAAATATTGTATTGATAGCAAACAAATACATAGCTCCAACAAAATAATCCCATTTTCCTTGAGATAGCCCATAGCCTGCTGTACAAAGTGGTGGCATCAGCGCTGTAGCAATGGCCACTCCAAAAATTACCGAAGCAATTGTACCTTTTTTTGTACGTGCAATTATGAGTGCTAAACCTCCAAAAAATGCAATAAGAACGTCCCTAATATCGGGCCTTACACGCCCTAATAACTCTGAAGTGTCTTGATTTAGCGGAAAGAAATAAAAGAATAAAAAAGCGGTTAACAAGCTCAAAACCAACATTGTAAGGAGGTTTATAAGCGACTTTCTAAGGGTGTCAATATCATTAATGGCGATAGACATACCAACACCAAGGATGGGCCCCATAAGCGGAGAAATAAGCATCGCACCAATGACAACGGCAGTAGAATTTGCATTAAGTCCAACGGACGCTACAAAAATTGAACAAATAAGAATCCATGCGGTAGCGCCTTTAAAAGGAATATCTGCTTTAATAGCAGAAATAGTGGCTTCACGATCTGTATCATGTCTAAAATCGAGCAGTTCCACTAAAAATATTTTAATGGAAGCAAATAGTCCTTTTGCATCGGCCTTTACGGCAGCTTTAGAATCAATAAATTCTTGCTGTTGCTGTTGTGACTCTTGATTTTGATTCATTTCTAAATGTAATTTTCGCCAAATGTATCTTTGACATTTTGCCTTAATTGCTTAATGTCTTGTTCTTTACTCTTCGGAAATATAAGCAAAATTTCATTCTCTTCTACAATTATAAAGTCATTCAAACTATCAATAACTACTATTTTATTAGAATCTGTTTTAATCATATTCCCTTTTGAATCATTGGATAGAAGTCGAGCATTAACAACTGCATTTTCATTTGACTCATTAGCAATTTTTGTATACAAGCTCCCCCAAGTTCCAAGGTCATTCCAATCAAAAGTAGCAGCAATTACACAAACATTTTTACTATGTTCCATAATGGCATAATCTACCGAAATATTTTCTGCTTTTTTATAATTTACACTCACAAATTCGTCTTCATTAAGTGTATTATAAACTGTATTTCCAGCTAAAAATAAAGCATACATATTAGGTTGATGCGTTTGGAATGCTTTTAAAACAGTTTTGGAGGACCAAATAAAAATACCCGCATTCCATAAAAAATTGCCAGCTTCAAGAAATTTTTTGGCCGTTTCATAATCTGGTTTTTCTCTAAAGTTTGCAACGTCTTTAATACGATTTTTTGCAGAAATATCGTATTCAATATAACCATATCCTGTATTTGGAAAAGATGGTCTAATTCCAAGTGTCATTAAAGCGTTAGAGTTCTGAGCATGATCAAATGCAGCTTTCAAATCATCAGAAAAAGCAACCTCATCTTCTATCCAATGATCGCTAGGAGCAACAACCATCACTGCATTAGGATTTTCTTTATGAATTTTTAGCGAAGCCATCAAAATACAAGGTGCAGTATTACGCATAGCAGGCTCTGCAATGACCTGATTTTTAGAACATTGAGGTAATTGCTCTAATACCAAATCAGTATAAATACTATTAGTTAAAATTCTAATATTTTCAGATGGAATAAGTTGTTCTAATCGTGATACCGTTTTTTGTAAAAGCGTTTGACCACTGCCCAACATATCATGAAATTGCTTTGGAAAAGCGGTTTTGCTTACAGGCCAAAAGCGAGAACCAACTCCTCCTGCCATTATGACTGCATAATAGTTTTTATTCATTTTATTCATTAATTAATTCAATTTCTGCATTTGGACTAAAAGAATATAAACGTCCCGACTTAAGCTCTGTTGCCTCATAGCGTGTTCGTCTTTTTTTCCCTTTTCGAAACAGCTTACCGTTGCAAGTTTTAAATTTTGCCCCTTCTACAACTTCAAAGATAAACGTTTTTTCGTTGGGTGGATCAAACTCCATAAGCGACCTCGACAAAAGCACATCGGAATCGCTGCTTGCTTTGGGATTTTTAAAATATTGCGCCAAAAATGGCAAGACTTGAGTTGGAAAAATTTCAGGTCTTAAAAAGGGCAAAGCAAGACGCTGAAACGTTAATTTCCATTCCTTGCCATGGGGTTTAATTTTTGGACCATGCTGCTGATACGCTTCATAGTGTGCAATTTCATGTAATAAAGTGACCAAAAATCGATAGGGGTTAAGATTGGAGTTTATAGTAATTTTATGACGATTATTTTTTAACTTTCTATAATCTCCGTGTCTCGTTTTTCGCGCTTTTTTGATAACGACTTCTAAGCAATCATCCGAAAGCAATTGAAAAACTTGATCAAGTGCAAACTCTGGAATATAGGATTTTAAATCTTGATTCATCTGAAAATACAACTACATACGCTCTGGCACTTGAATACCCAATAAACTAAATGCATTTTTTATGGTTGTTCCAACAGCACTACAAAGCTGAACCCTAAAACACATTAGTGCAGCATTCTCTGCTCCAAGAATTGAAATATTTTGATAAAAAGAATTGAATTCTTTCACTAGGTCGTAAGTATAATTTGCTATGAGCGCTGGGCTATAATTGGCTGCTGCTTGTTGAATTGTATTAGGGAAAAGTTGAAGTTGTTTCAATACATTTTTCTCCTTGTCTGATAATTTTATATCATCAGAAATCGAATTTTTTTCTATTGAGGCTTTTCTTAAAATCGCCTGAATTCTTGCATAGGTATACTGAACAAAAGGTCCTGTATTTCCCTGAAAATCTACAGAAGCTTTGGGGTCAAAAAGGATTGATTTTTTGGGGTCAACTTTTAATATAAAATATTTTAAAGCTCCCAAACCAATGGTTGTATATGTTTGATTTTTTTCATCCTCAGAATAGCCATCAAGCTTTCCTAATTCTTGAGAAATAAGTTTTGCGGTACTCGCCATTTCAGCAATTAAATCATCGGCATCAACAACCGTTCCTTCTCTACTTTTCATTTTCCCACTAGGCAAATCAACCATACCATAACTTAAATGATAGAGGTTTTGAGACCATTCAAATCCTAGTTTTTTTAGAATTAGAAAAAGTACTTTAAAATGGTAATCTTGCTCATTTCCAACCGTATAAACCATTGCAGAAATATCTGGACAATCCTTTACACGTTGAATAGCTGTTCCAATATCTTGAGTCATATAAACAGCTGTTCCGTCGGAGCGGAGTACAATTTTTTCATCCAATCCATCCTCTGATAAATCGCACCATACAGAACCATCATCTTTTCTAAAAAATACGCCTTTTTTTAAACCTTCTTCTACAAAAGATTTACCCAAAAGATAGGTTTCACTTTCATAATAATAACTATCAAAATCTACACCTAAGTTTTTATAAGTAATATCAAAACCATTGTACACCCACTGGTTCATTGTTTTCCACAGTGATACTACTTCTTCATCACCAGCTTCCCATTGTCTTAGCATTTCTTGTGCGTCCAAAAGTATCGGCGCAATGGCTTTTGCTTCTTCCGTAGAGTGTCCTTTTTGTTCTAAGGCTTCAACCTCTTTTTTATATTCTTTATCGAATTTTACATAAAAATTTCCAACCAACTTATCCCCTTTCAAACCCGTAGATTCAGGAGTTTGGCCCTCGCCAAACCGCTGCCAAGCTAGCATGCTTTTACAGATATGAATCCCTCTATCATTAATGATTTGTGTTTTGTAAACTTTCTTTCCTGATGCTTTCAATATCTCTGCAACGCTATATCCCAAAAGATTGTTTCTAACATGACCCAAATGCAAAGGTTTATTTGTGTTTGGTGACGAATATTCTACCATTACAGCATCTGTTTGACCTGGAGTTACAAAGCCGAATTTTGGATTAGAATGCATTGTTTTGAAAACATCCATAAAATAAGCATCTGAAAGCACTAAATTTAAAAATCCTTTGACTACATTAAATGACACCACCTCTTTGCTATGCTCTACCAAATATGCCCCCAACTGCTCACCTAACTGAACAGGGTTCATTTTTATAACACGAAGCATTGGGAATGTTACAACTGTAATATCGCCTTCAAAATCTTTACGGGTGGCTTGAAATTCAATGGTTTCTACATTGGATTGATACAATGCATTGAATGCTGTTTTTATATGCTGAGAAAGATTGTTTTGAAGACTCATTAAATGTTAATTTTCACAGACAAATATACATTTTTTTGCAGCTATTATTTGGGCACTTTGGGCAAAAATATCTCAGCCATCATACAGCGTGCGCTGCCGCCTCCACAGGCTTCAATAGTTTGTAATGAACTAGAAATAATTTTGGTATGTTTTTCTAATTTTGAAAGCTGGTCGGCACGCAATGAATCAAAAGCAGATTGACTCATGACTAGGAAAGGCGTGTTGTTTTTACCTAATAATTGCAACATATTTCCTGCAAATTGATTGACTTGATCTTCTGTTATTGCAATGATTTCTTTATTATCTTTTTTTAAATGATTTATAATATTTTTACGTTCTTTTTTATCATCAATTGAATCCAAACAAATGACTGCAAAAGTGCTTCCTATACACATCATAACATTAGTATGATAAATTTTTTCTCTCTTTTGATTTACGGTTTGGTACGCAGAAAAAATAACAGGAAAGAAATCAAAATCTTCGCAAAATTCAATAAAAAGTTGTTCGTCTGCTCTTGGTGACAATGCACAATATGCCTTTTGATATTCCCGATCCAAAATAATACTTCCTGTACCTTCCAAAAATAGATTTTCTTGCTCGGCTCCAGTATAATCTACAATATGTTCTATAGAAAATCCTTTTTCCTCTATGGCCTCAACTACAGATTCTTTTCGTTCGAAGCGTCTATTTTCGGCAAACATAGGGTACAAAGCTACAGTTCCGTTTTGATGAAAAGAAATCCAATTATTGGGGAAAATTGAGTCTGGAGTATCAAACTCTTTAGTATCATTCACTACAATCACTTGAATTCCTACAGCTTGTAGTTTTTTAACAAATGTATCAAATTCTTCAACTGCCAACGCATTTACAGCATCAGGTGATAAATTCTCAATTGTTTTTTGATAATAATTATTGACTGCCGTTTGTTCATTCATTCGAAATTGAACAGGCCTAATCATCAATATAGAGTTTGTTATTTGTTTGTTCATTTTATGAGCGAATTAATGGCAGGGTGGAACATCGAAGTAATCCTCCTTGTTTTGAAACTTCAGAGTATTTCACTTTTTCAACCTTAAAAGACTGGGCCTCTAGCCATGAATTCAATCTTGTAAAGTTTTGTTCAGAAATAATCACATCATTAGAAATCGAAAATACATTACAATTCATTTCGGCCATTTCTTCTTTGGTTGCAAAAAAAAGATGCTCTTTTCCAAAAAAGTTTTCTAAAAACATATAATCAGATTCTTTAAGAAACCCATCTTTGTGAATGAGCGCTTTTCCACGACCTATGGGCTGAAAACAACAATCCAAGTGAAGTGCGTTTTCTTGTGGCTTGGTATTGGATTTTTTAAGTTCTAAAGGTTTTACAGTTTTTTTTGGAAATAGATTTTGGAGGGCTTCAACTGCTTTCATGTTTGTTCGTGCGGTTATAAAATCTGGATAATCATCTCCTGTATAAACCCCAACAAATATATGGTCATTACATAAAATCACATCTCCACCCTCTATATGGCACTCCTCCGGAAGTTCTATAATATGTTCAGGCTGAATTTGATTTAAAATAGCCGACAAAGCTGTAATTTCTTGAGCTCTATCAGGTAAGATATTAGATTTAATTAATTTATTTTCAATCACAAAAGCAATGTCCCTTGCAAAAATTTGATTACAATTTTTGATGACGCTTGGTCGGTATACCTCTACTCCATAGGATTTAAAAACTTTTTCCAGAGTATCCATTTCACTCACCATATCTTTTTCTAAAGGATAGGTGCCCTGAAGGACATGATTTAGACTACTAGGATCATAACAATCTTCTGGTGCTGGAACTGATCCATTACTTTTTGCAATACCTAGAACTACTGCTTTTAATGGGTTAGTTTCATTTAAAACATTGAGGTTAAGCATATTAATAAATTTTTATAAACTTTCTGAGGGTTTGAAAGAGCGGTATGTATGACCATTATAAATTTGTCTTGGTCGTCCAATTGGTTCTTTGCGAAGACGCATTTCTTGCCATTGCCCAATCCATCCTGGCAAACGTCCTAGAGCAAACATGACAGTAAACATATCAACAGGAATACCCATAGCTCTGTAAATTATTCCAGAGTAAAAATCAACATTTGGATACAACTTTCTTTCTACAAAATATGGGTCGGCAAGGGCTTCTTTTTCAAGACCTTTGGCAATATCTAAAATAGGGTCCTCAACACCCAAATCATTCAAGACTTCGTCGGCTGCTACTTTTATAATTTTAGCACGTGGATCAAAATTTTTATAAACTCTATGTCCAAAGCCCATAAGTCTAAAAGGGTCGCTTTTATCTTTGGCTTTTGCCATATATTTTTTGGTGTCTCCTCCATCTTCTTTGATGGCTTCGAGCATTTCTAATACGGCTTGATTGGCACCACCGTGAAGTGGTCCCCATAGAGCAGAAATTCCAGATGATATTGATGCAAATAAACCAGCATGGGACGAACCTACTATACGAACGGTAGAGGTAGAACAATTTTGCTCATGATCGGCATGTAGAATTAAGAGTTTGTTAAGTGCACTCACCAAAATTGGATTCTGAACATAATCTTGATTGGGTTGTTTGAACATCATTTTCAAAACGTTTTCAACATACCCTAGAGTGTTGTCTCCATAGTCTAAAGGCAGGCCTTGTTTTTTACGCATTGTCCAAGCCACCAAAACTGGTAACTTTCCTAAAATTTTGACTACTGAATTGTACATGTCTTCCTCCGAATCGACATTTACAGAGGTCGGATTAAATGCAGTTAATGCACTAGTAAGTGATGAAAGCACACCCATTGGGTGAGCAGATTTTGGAAAAGCATCTAAAATTTTTCTAATATCATCATCTACAATGGAATTGTCTTTGATGTCTTTGTGGAATTTTAGTAGTTGTTCTTTTGTTGGTAAGTCTCCAAAAATCAATAAAAAGGCAACTTCCAAAAAGTCAGCTTTTTCAGCTAATTCCTCGATAGAATAGCCTCTGTATCTCAAAATTCCTTTTTCTCCATCTAAAAATGTAATTGCACTTTCGCAAGACCCTGTATTTTTAAATCCAGGATCAATAGTTGTGACTCCACCTGTAACAGCACGAAGACTGCTGATATTTATGGCTTTTTCATTTTCTGAGCCATTAATAATTGGAAAATCATATTTTTGTCCGTTGATTTCTAGGGTTGCTTTTTCTGACATTTTCGAGGTTGAGTATTATAATTATTATTCCTGCAATTTACAAAATTGCCTCCTTTTTTCAATAAAAATTATCAGATTATTAAAAGGGTAGAAATAACAAAGCCTTTCGTTGTGAAAGGCTTTGAAAAATATGTAAATCTCAACTAGTTTAGTTTGAAGGCTTTTTCTTGAGGATAATAGGCTATATCTCCCAATTCTTCTTCAATTCTAAGCAATTGATTGTACTTTGCCATTCGATCACTTCGAGACGCAGATCCTGTTTTTATTTGACCTGTATTAAGCGCTACAGCTAAGTCGGCGATAGTATTGTCTTCTGTTTCTCCAGACCTATGCGACATCACAGAAGTGTATCCTGCGTTGTGTGCCATATTAACAGCTGCTATTGTTTCTGTAAGTGTTCCTATTTGGTTTACTTTTATTAGAATAGAATTGGCTATATTATTTTCAACTCCTCTAGATAATCGCTCTACATTGGTTACAAATAAATCATCACCAACAAGCTGAACTTTATCTCCAATTTTTTCTGTCAAATACTTCCAACCTTCCCAATCATTTTCATCCATTCCGTCTTCAATAGAGATGATTGGATAGTTAGCTGCTAATTCAGCCAAATAATCGGCTTGCTCTTTGCTAGTACGTACTTTACCTGTTGTACCTTCAAATTTTGTGTAATCGTATTTACCATCAACATAAAATTCTGCTGAAGCACAATCTAAAGCAATCATCACTTCTTCTCCAAATTTATAACCTGCCTTTTCAACGGCTTTTGCTATGGTGTCAAGTGCATCTTCTGTGCCGTCAAGTGTAGGTGCAAATCCACCCTCATCACCAACAGCAGTACTTAGACCTCTATCGTGAAGTACTTTTTTAAGGTTGTGAAAGATTTCTGTTCCTATTTGCATGGCGTGCGTAAAGTTTTTAGCTTTTACGGGTATCACCATAAATTCTTGAAAAGCAATTGGTGCATCACTATGTGAACCGCCATTAATAATGTTCATCATTGGAACAGGAAGTGTGTTGGCACTAACTCCTCCTACGTAGCGATAAAGTGGAATGCTAAGCTCTGCTGCTGCTGCTTTAGCTACAGCAAGTGAAACACCAAGAATAGCATTTGCTCCAAGTTTAGACTTGTTTGGCGTACCATCAAGATCAATCATGGTTTGATCAATTAAATTTTGCTCGAAAACTGAAGCGCCTACTAGAGCTTCTGACAAAATACTATTGACATTTTCTACAGCTTTTGAAACTCCTTTTCCCATGTAAGTTTCACCTCCATCTCTAAGTTCAACGGCTTCGTGTTCTCCAGTTGAAGCTCCAGAAGGTACTGCAGCTCTTCCTACAAAACCACTTTCGGTGGTTACGTCTACTTCAACTGTTGGATTCCCTCGAGAATCTAATATCTGTCTTGCATGAATGTCTAGTATAATACTCATATGATTAACTTTGGTTTGTTTAGAGTACAAATTTACAAAAATGTTGTGTTGATGCCACTTTTTGTGATTAGAAAAACACTAAAATTAAACTACAACGTTTTAGTAAATATTATGTTATTTAATAAAATAAAGTTACTTTAATAGTTCAATAAATTGATCAAATAAATAAGAAGAGTCATGTGGCCCTGGACTTGCTTCTGGATGATACTGCACAGAAAAACATTTTTTGTTCTTCATGGTGATTCCTGCAACTGTATGGTCATTTAAGTGAACATGACTGATTTCCAATTCAGGGTTTGCTTCTGCTTCTTCTCTGTTGACAGCAAATCCATGATTTTGAGAGGTGATTTCTCCTTTTTCTGTTTTCAAATTTTTAACAGGATGATTTATGCCTCTGTGTCCGTTATGCATTTTGTAGGTTGAAACGCCATTAGCAAGAGCAATTACTTGATGCCCTAAACATATTCCAAAAAGAGGATGATTTTTTTCGATAATAGTTTTGGCTAATGTTTGTGCTTCTACAAGAGGTTCTGGATCACCAGGTCCGTTAGATAAAAAATAACCATCTGGATTCCATGCGCTTAATTCTTCAAAAGTAGCGTTGTATGGAAACACTTTGATGTATGCATCGCGCTTTGCAAAGTTTCTCAAAATATTTTTCTTGATTCCAATATCGAGGGCTGCAATTTTATAAGTTGCATTTTCATCGCCAAAACAATAAGGTTCTTTTGTGGAAACTTTTGAAGCTAACTCTAAGCCTTCCATGTGTGGTACTTCAGATAGTTGTTGCCTTAAGCCTTCTATATTTTCTGTTTCTGTTGAGATAACGGCATTCATTGCGCCATTTTCTCTAATGTAACTTACAAGTGCTCTAGTATCGACATCTGAAATTGCAAAAAGATGATGTGTATTAAAAAAGTTCTCTAAGCTTCCATTAGCATCATCACGTGAATAATCATAACTAAAATTTTTACAAATCAGTCCTGCAATTTTAATGTCGTTAGATTCTACTTCATTATCATTGACACCATAGTTTCCAATATGTGCATTAGTTGTTACCATAAGCTGTCCATAATAAGATGGATCTGTAAAAACTTCTTGATAACCTGTCATCCCTGTATTGAAACATACTTCACCAAATGCTGTTCCTTCCTTTCCAATAGCTTTTCCGTAAAAAATTGTTCCGTCTGCGAGTAGTAAAATTGCCTTTTTTCTAGATTTGTACCTCATTATTATTAAGTATCAGTTTAGCGTTTAACAAAATTGCATAAAAAAAAGGATAAACTAAAAAAGTTTATCCTTTATATTTCAAATGATTATTAACATTTATTCTTCTTCTTGAGATGCTACTGGAGGTGTTGCAGCAACAGCTTTAGTATTACCTCTTCGGCTTCTTCTTGTTGATTTTTTCTTTGGCTTATCGGCATTATAAATTTCGTTGAAATCTACAAATTCAATCATTGCCATATCAGCGTTGTCACCAAGACGATTTCCAAGTTTGATAATTCTTGTATATCCACCTGGACGATCTCCTACTTTTACTGCGACATCTCTAAAAAGTTCTGCAACAGCTTCTTTTTGACGTAATCTACTAAATACAATTCTACGATTATGTGTTGAATCTTGTTTAGATTTAGTCACAAGAGGCTCAATAAATTGCTTAAGTGCTTTTGCTTTTGCAACAGTTGTATTGATGCGTTTATGCTCAATAAGTGAACATGCCATATTGGCTAACATTGCCTTTCTGTGAGCTGTTTTTCTTCCTAAATGATTGATTTTCTTTCCGTGTCTCATTTTCTTTTTTATTAACCATCATCTTGCTTCAACCCTATAAAAGGGGAGCAAAATATGATGTGTTACTCTTTGTCTAATTTATATTTAGTGAGGTCCATTCCAAAACTTAGTCCTTTTACATTTACAAGCTCTTCTAGCTCTGTAAGTGATTTTTTACCAAAGTTTCTAAACTTCATTAAATCGTTTTTATTGAACGATACTAAGTCTCCTAGTGTATCCACCTCGGCTGCTTTTAGGCAGTTAAGTGCACGTACAGAAAGATCCATATCGATAAGTTTCGTTTTCAACAATTGACGCATGTGTAATGATTCTTCATCATAAGTCTCTGTTTGTGCAATTTCGTCTGCTTCTAGAGTAATACGCTCATCAGAGAATAACATGAAGTGGTGAATCAAAATTTTTGCAGCTTGTGTTAATGCATCCTGAGGATTAATAGAGCCATCAGTGATGATTTCAAATACTAGCTTTTCATAGTCTGTTTTCTGTTCTACACGAAAATTTTCTACACTGTATTTTACATTTTTTATTGGAGTATAAATTGAATCCGTAAAAATGGTGCCAACTGCAGCAGAAGACTTTTTGTTTTCCTCAGCAGGAACATATCCTCTACCTTTTTCGATGGATAACTCCAACGAAATATTCACTTTAGGATCTAAATTACAAACTACCAAGTCTGTATTTAAAATTTGAAATCCCGAAATGAATTTCTGGAAATCTCCAGCTGTTATTTTATCTTGCCCCGAAATTGAAATTGAAACAGATTCATTATCTACTTCTTCAATTTGTCGTTTGAATCTTATTTGTTTCAGGTTTAAGATGATTTCAGTGACATCTTCAACAACACCAGAAATTGTAGAAAATTCGTGATCTACACCTTCGATTTTAACTGAAGTGATTGCAAATCCTTCAAGTGAAGAAAGTAAAACTCTTCTTAAAGCATTTCCTACAGTCAAACCATAACCAGGTTCAAGTGGTCTGAATTCGAATTTACCTTCGTAATCAGTAGAGTCTATCATGATGACTTTATCGGGCTTCTGAAAATTTAAAATTGCCATATTGGTATGTGTTTCAGTTAATTATTTAGAATACAATTCTACGATGAACTGCTCGTTGATGTTTTCTGGAATTTGAATTCTTGCAGGGACTGATACAAAAGTTCCAGATTTTGTATCATTATTAAAAGTAATCCACTCATAAATAGAGGATGAACTTTCTAAAGAAGCGTTAATGGCTTCTAAAGATTTAGACTTTTCACGTACTGCAACCACGTCACCTGCTTTTAGGCTGTAAGATGGAATATTAACAATATTGCCATTTACTGTGATATGACGATGAGAAACAAGCTGTCTTGCACCTCTTCTAGAACGAGATAATCCCATTCTGTAAACAACATTGTCTAGACGTGATTCACAAAGCTGTAAAAGCACCTCACCAGTAATCCCTTGGGCAGCGGTTGCTTTTTTAAATAAATTTCTAAATTGTCTTTCGAGAATTCCGTAAGTATACTTTGCTTTTTGCTTTTCCATAAGCTGGATTGCATACTCAGATTTTTTACCACGGCGTCTATTATTTCCGTGTTGTCCTGGAGGGTAATTTCTTTTTTCAAAAGATTTATCTTCTCCGAAGATTGCTTCGCCAAATTTTCGAGCGATTTTAGTTTTAGGACCAGTATATCTTGCCATTTTGTTTTTGTTTTGAGAGGTATTGGGAATTAAGGTCTTTTTGTCTTATCCTTCGCCAATTTTTATTGCTCTCGGTTATACTTAATAAATAAATTAAACTCTTCGTCTTTTTGGAGGTCTACATCCATTATGAGGTGTTGGTGTTACATCAATAATTTCTGTAACTTCTATGCCACCATTATGAATACTACGAATTGCAGATTCCCTCCCATTTCCAGGGCCTTTAACGTAAACTTTTACTTTTTTAAGCCCTGCTTCTTTTGCAACTCCAACAGCATCTTCTGCAGCGAGTTGAGCCGCATAAGGTGTGTTTTTCTTAGAGCCACGGAATCCCATTTTTCCAGCAGAGGACCATGATATAACGTCTCCTTTTTTATTGGTCAACGAGATAATGATATTGTTAAAGGAAGCTGTAATGTGTGCTTCTCCAGTTGATTCAACAATGACTTTTCTTTTTTTAGTACTTGACTTTGCCATATTACTAATGATTATTTAGTTACTTTTTTCTTGTTAGCAACTGTTTTTCTTTTTCCTTTTCTTGTTCGAGAGTTGTTTTTTGTACGTTGCCCACGTAATGGTAATCCAGATCTGTGACGGATTCCTCTGTAACAACCAATATCCATAAGACGCTTGATGTTCAGTTGTGTTTCTGAACGCAATTCACCTTCGATAGTGTATGTTCCAACTGCATCACGAATTTTACCAATTTCTTCATCAGTCCAATCGGATACTTTTGTGCTTTCATCTACTTTTGCTGCTGCTAAGATCTCTTTAGCACGGCTTCTACCAATTCCATAGATATACGTCAATGAAATTACTCCTCTTTTTTGTTTTGGGATGTCTACCCCTGCAATTCTAGCCATAATTAACCTTGTCTTTGTTTGAATCTAGGATTCTTTTTGTTGATTACGTAAAGTCTTCCTTTTCGTCGCACGATTTTACAATCGGCACTTCTTTTCTTTATTGATGCTCTTACTTTCATCTTACTTATTTTTAGTATCTGTAAGTTATTCTTGCCTTAGATAAATCGTAAGGACTCATTTCTAATTTTACTTTATCTCCTGGCAATAACTTTATGTAATGCATACGCATTTTTCCAGAGATATGTGCAGTCACAATGTGACCATTTTCTAGTTCAACACGAAACATTGCATTTGATAATGCTTCGATGATTGATCCGTCTTGTTCTATTGCTGGTTGTTTTGCCATTTTTTTTGTTTTTATACAGATTTTCTGTTTTTGCCAGTTTTCATTAATCCATCATAATGCTTGTTCAACAAATATGAATTGACTTGCTGCATTGTATCAATAGCAACACCTACCATAATCAGAAGCGATGTTCCTCCAAAAAAGAGTGCCCAACCTGCTTGAATATTCATAATTTGAACAATAATTGCAGGAAATACTGCAATTAATGCTAAAAACATAGAACCTGGCAAGGTAATTTGAGACATGATTTTGTCTAAATATTCTGAAGTTTCAGACCCCGGTCGAATTCCTGGGATAAAACCTCCACTTCTTTTTAAATCATCAGCCATTTTATTTGTTGGAACTGTAATTGCTGTATAAAAATAGGTAAATACAATAATCAATAATCCGAATACAATATTATACCAAAGACCAAACATGCTGTTTCCTCCAAAATTAGCAACCAACCATTGGCCTATTGTTGAATCTTTCAAAATATCTAATCCACCTATCAATCCTGGAACAAACATTATGGCTTGAGCAAAAATGATTGGCATTACTCCAGAGGCATTAAGTTTTAATGGAATGTACTGACGTGATCCCATTATGTTTTTCTCATAACTACCTGAAGCTGTACGTCTTGCATATTGAACTGCAATTTTTCTAACGGCCATAACGAGCATAACAGATGCAAGAATGATAGCAAACCAAATAACAAGTTCAATCAATATTTTGATCAATCCTCCTTGAGATTGATTTACTGCAGAATCAAATTCTTGAGCAAAAGACAAGGGCATAGTTGCAATAATACCTACCATAATAAGGATAGATATACCATTACCAATTCCTTTGTCAGTGATTTTCTCACCAAGCCACATTGCAAAGATACAGCCTGTTACCAAAATGATTACCGATGAAAAGTAAAACACTCCACTTTGACCAAGCGTAAAGGCTTGAGTCCCACCCATCAAAGTTGGTAAACTCGCTAAGTATGCAGGTGCTTGTACCAAACAAATACCAATGGTTAGCCAACGTGTAATTTGTGTGATTTTCTTTTGACCACTTGCACCTTCCTTTTGAAGTTTTTGTAAATAAGGAATCGCTATCCCCATAAGTTGAACTACAATAGATGCTGAAATGTAAGGCATAATACCAAGAGCAAATACTGAAGCCTTGGCAAAGGCTCCTCCTGTGAAAGCATTGAGAAGTCCCAAGAGTCCAGAGTCTGTATTAGATGCCAACGACCCCAACTGAGTGGCGTCAATTCCTGGTAAAACAACTTGAGCCCCAAAACGATATACCAATAACAGGCCTAAAGTCAGAATGATTCTGTCTTTAAGTTCTGTGATTTTCCATACATTTTTAAGTGTCTCTATAAATTTCATTCGTTGGGGATTATAATATTACTATTTCTCCACCCGCAGCTTCAATGGCAGCTTTCGCTGTTGCAGTGAACTTGTGTGCAGAGACTTTTATTTTTGCTTTTAATTCGCCTCGTCCCAAGATTTTTACCAATTCGTTTTTACGTGCTAAACGCAATTCTACGATGGTATTAAAATCCAATTCTGATTTGATTTTCTTTTCATCAACTAATTTCTGAAGTGTATCTAGGTTTATACCTTGGTAATCTTTTCTGTTGATGTTGTTGAAACCAAATTTAGGAACACGTCTTTGAAGTGGCATTTGCCCTCCTTCAAAACCAATTTTTCTAGAATATCCAGAACGTGACTTTGCCCCTTTGTGTCCTCTTGTGGCTGTACCACCTTTACCGGACCCTTGACCTCTACCAACGCGTTTGCCTGGACTTTGAACTGAACCTTTTGCAGGTTTTAAATTACTTAAATTCATTTTCAGTAGTATTGTATGTTTAAGCTTCTTCTACAGAAACTAAATGTTTTACCTTATTGATCATCCCCAAAATATTTGGAGTATCATCATGCTCTACAGTTTGACCAATCTTATTTAGACCAAGTGCTTCTAATGTAAGCTTTTGCCTTTTTGTACGATTGATTGCACTTTTCTGTTTTGTTACTTTTATTTTAGCCATGCTGTCTAAATATTATCCGTTAAACACTTTTTCAAGAGAAACTCCACGATCACGTGCAATTTTCTTTGCATCTCTTAATTGTAATAACGCATCAAAAGTTGCTTTTACAACGTTGTGCGGGTTAGATGATCCTTGAGATTTTGATAGTACATCATGCACACCAACGGCTTCCAAAACAATACGAACAGCACCTCCAGCAATAACCCCTGTACCAGGCGCTGCTGGGATAATGTTTACACGTGCTCCACCGTATTTTCCTTTTTGCTCGTGTGGCAACGTTCCTTTCAATAGCGGTATGCGTACTAAGTTTTTCTTAGCATCTTCTACAGCTTTTGCGATAGCACTTGCAACATCTTTAGATTTTCCTAATCCATGACCAACTACACCGGCTTCATCTCCTACAACAACAATTGCTGAGAATCCGAAAGCACGACCACCTTTAGTCACTTTTGTAACTCTTTGTACACCTACCAGTCGGTCTTTCAATTCTAAACCACTTGGTTTTACTAGTTCTGCACTTTTGTATTTTTGATACATATCTTATTAAAATTTTAGTCCGGCTTCTCTAGCGCCTTCTGCTAATGATTTAACTCTTCCATGGTATAAATAACCACCTCTATCAAAAGTGATGTTAGAAACACCTGCTTTTAGAGCTTTTTCTCCTATTGATTTCCCCACCAAAGTGGCAACTTCTGTTTTGGTACCTTTTGCAGTACTCAAATCTTTGTCTCTTGACGATGCAGCAGCAATTGTTTCACCAGTAACATCATTAATCAATTGAGCGTAAATTTCTTTATTACTTCTATAAACAGCTAAACGTGGCTGAGCAATTGTCCCAGTTACAGTTTTTCTAATTCTGCTTTTTATACGTTGTCTTCTTTCGTTCTTTGTTAGTGCCATAATCTTTCTTATTAAGCTGATTTACCTGCTTTTCTTCTTATTTCTTCACCAACGAATTTGATTCCTTTACCTTTATAAGGTTCTGGTTTTCTAAATCCGCGAATTTTGGCAGCAACTTGTCCAACAAGCTGCTTATCAAAAGAAGTTAGTTTGATGATTGGGTTTTTACCTTTTTCAGAAACTGTTTCTACTTTTACTTCCGGTGCAATATTCAAAACTATGTTGTGTGAGAATCCGAGTGCCATATCAAGTTTATTTCCTTGATTTGAAGCTCTATAACCTACACCTACAAGTTCTAACTCCTTAGTCCACCCTTGTGTAACGCCATAAATCATGTTATTGACCAAAGCTCTATACAATCCATGCTTAGCTTTGTGTTCTTTCTTATCTGAATTACGCTCTACAGTTAGTGTATTATCTTCAATATTGAAGATCACTCCAGAGTACTCTTGTGTCAGTTCACCTAATTTTCCTTTAACGGTTATCACGCTATCGGCAATGTCGATGGTTACACCTTCTGGGACTGAAATTGGATTATTTCCTATTCTTGACATTTCTTAATACTTTAAAATTAGTAAACGTAACATAAAATTTCTCCACCTACATTTTCACGTTGGGCTTGCTTCCCTGTCATCACTCCATGAGAAGTAGAAATTATAGCAATTCCAAGTCCATTGAGGATACGAGGAAATTCTTTTGAACTCGCATATTTACGTAAACCAGGTTTACTGATCCGTTGAATTTTCTTGATGACAGATTCTTTGGTGTCTTTGGTATACTTCAAAGCTATTTTGATAGTACCTTGACTTGTAGAATCGTCAAATTTGTAACTTAAAATATACCCTTGGTCGAATAATATTTTAGTGATTTCTTTTTTCAAATTAGAGGCAGGGATTTCTACAACTCTGTGGTTTGCAAGCACTGCATTTCTAATTCTTGTTAAATAATCCGCTATTGGATCTGTATTCATAGTTATTAATTTGCGGTTTTGGTTTTCTATTTTTAGAACCTGAAACCAATTTATAATTCTAATTTAATTCTTACCAGCTGGCTTTTTTAACACCTGGGATCAGCCCTTTGTTGGCCATTTCTCTAAACATTACTCTCGAGACACCAAATTGACGCATATATCCTTTTGGACGTCCTGTCAACTTACATCGGTTGTGCTTTCGAATTGGAGAGGCATTTTTTGGTAATTTCTGTAATCCTTCATAATCCCCTGCTTCTTTTAGTGCTTTACGCTTTGCAGCGTATTTAGCAACTGTTTTTGCACGTTTCACCTCGCGGGCTTTCATTGATTCTTTTGCCATAGATTAATTCTTTTTAAAAGGTAACCCTAGTTCTGTTAGTAATGATTTTGCTTCCTTATCTGTCTCTGCAGAAGTTACAAAGGAAATGTCCATTCCTGAAATTTTGTTGACTTTATCAATATCAATCTCTGGAAATATGATTTGTTCAGTAATACCTAAGTTGTAGTTTCCACGGCCATCAAATCCATTGGCTTTGATCCCATTAAAATCTCTTACACGTGGTAATGCAGAAGTTACCAAACGGTCCAAAAATTCGTACATACGCTCGCCTCTGAGTGTAACTTTTGCACCAATTGGCATTCCTTTACGGAGTTTAAATGATGCAACGTCTTTTTTAGATATTGTTGCCACAGCTTTTTGTCCAGAAATTTTTGTGATTTCATCGACAGCATGGTCTATTAATTTTTTGTCAGCTACTGCAGCACCTACCCCTTTAGAAATAACAATCTTTTGTAGTTTAGGAACTTGCATTACATTTTTGTAACCGAATTCTTCTGTAAGAGCAGAGACTACTTTGTCTTTATACTCTTGTTTCAATCTTGGAATATACGTCATAACGCTTATATTACTTCGTTGGATTTTTTTGCATAGCGTACTTTCTTACCATCTTCCATTCTGTATCCAACTCGAGTTGTTTCACCTTTTGAGTTGATTAAGGATAGGTTAGAAATCTGAAGCGCTGCTTCTTTTTCTACAATACCACCTTGAGGATTTTCTGCACTTGGCTTCATATGTTTTTTAATCATATTCACACCCTCTACGATGGCTTTATTTTTTTCTATGAAAACAGTAAGTACTTTGCCTTCAGAACCTTTGTGGTCCCCAGCAATCACTCGTACTGTATCTCCTGTTTTTATCTTTAGCTTTCCCATTGTTGTTTTATATTAAAGCACTTCTGGTGCTAATGAAACAATTTTCATGAATTTTTTATCACGTAGTTCTCTTGCTACTGGTCCAAATACACGTGTTCCTTTCATCTCGCCGTTGGCATCTAGAAGTACACATGCATTATCGTCAAATCTAATATAAGATCCGTCTGGACGTCGTACTTCTTTTACTGTACGGACAACAACTGCTGTTGATACTGCACCTTTTTTGACATTTCCATTTGGTGTTGCATCTTTTACAGAAACAACAATTTTGTCTCCCAGAGAAGCATATCTGCGTTTTGTACCACCCAAAACACGAATGGTTAGGACTTCTTTTGCCCCAGTATTGTCAGCTACTTTTAATCTTGATTCTTGTTGTACCATAATTATTTAGCTCTTTCAATAATTTCTACTAGTCTCCAACATTTAGACTTACTCAAAGGTCTTGTTTCCATGATCCTTACAGTATCGCCTTCGTTGCAGTCATTTTGTTCGTCGTGTGCTACGTACTTTTTTGTTTTCAGTACGAACTTTCCATACATAGGATGTTTTACTTTCTTCACTTCAGAAACCACAATTGATTTCATCATTTTGTTACTTGTAACAATTCCTATACGTTCTTTTCTTAAATTTCTTTTTTCCATCTCAACAAATACAATTATTGTACGTCTCTTTTAGTTAGCTCTGTTGCCAATCGAGCTACACTACGTCTTACGCTTCGCAACTGGATTGGATTTTCTAGAGGTGATATAGCATGTGTCATTTTTAAATCGGCATATGCTTTTTTAGTTTCACTAAGTTTTTCTTGTAACTCAGCCGTTGATAATTCTTTAATTTCAGATTGTTTCATAATATCAATATATTAGGCCTCGTAGTCTCTGGCAATTACAAATTTAGTTTTAACTGGTAATTTTTGAGCAGCCAAACGAAGTGCTTCTTTAGCAACTTCAATGGGAACACCGCCTACTTCGAATATGATTCGACCTGGCTTTACAACAGCTGCCCAATATTCAACGGCACCTTTTCCTTTACCCATACGTACTTCAAGAGGTTTTTTGGTGATCGGCTTGTCTGGAAATATTTTAATCCAAAGCTGACCTTCTCTTTTCATGTAACGTGTCGCTGCAATACGAGCAGCTTCAATTTGACGTGAAGTCAAAAAATTTGAATCTAATGATTTTATACCAAACATTCCACTAGAAAGGCGGTGACCTCTTCCAGAGTTTCCTTTCATACGTCCTTTCTGGACTTTACGGAATTTTGTTCTTTTTGGTTGTAACATTTTCTTTTATTTAAAAAATTACTTTCTACGGCGATTTTTAGAATTTGAGCGACCTCCACGATCTTGCTTTTTGGATAAACCAACTAGTGGAGATAATTCTCTTTTTCCATATACTTCACCTTTCATAATCCATACTTTGATGCCCAAACGTCCATAGGTTGTATGTGCTTCTACAAGTGCATAGTCGATATCTGCTCTAAATGTAGATAATGGAATTCTTCCTTCTTTATAGTGCTCATTACGTGCCATTTCAGCGCCGTTCAAACGACCACTAATTTGGATTTTGATACCCTCTGCGTTCATACGCATTGTGGCAACAATTGCCATTTTTATAGCACGTTTGTAAGAAATACGGTTTTCAATCTGACGTGCGATACTGGATGCTACTAGGTGAGCATCTAACTCTGGACGTTTGATTTCAAAGATATTTAATTGAATATCTTTACCTGTAAGTTTTCTGAGCTCTTCTTTTAACTTGTCTACTTCTTGACCACCTTTACCAATAATAATCCCTGGACGGGCTGTAGTAATTGTGATAGTAACAAGCTTTAGTGTTCTTTCAATAATAACTCTTGAAACGCTAGCTTTTGCCAAACGAACGAAAATATACTTTCTGATTTTATCATCTTCAGCAAGTTTATCTCCATAATCGTTTCCTCCATACCAGTTAGATTCCCATCCTCTGATAATTCCAAGGCGATTTCCTATTGGATTTGTCTTCTGTCCCATGTGTTATTTGCTTTCTGTATTATTATTTTTTGCTCCAAGTACAACAGTAACGTGGTTGGAACGTTTTCTAATTCTGTGTGCACGTCCTTGTGGAGCTGGTCTTAATCTTTTTAGCATAGATCCGCCATCAACTCTTATTTCTTTGATGAATAAATCTGCAGCCTCAATATCAGCATCTTCGTTTTTGGCTTGCCAGTTGGCTACCGCAGAAAGGACTAACTTTTCTAATCGACGTGATGCTTCTTTTTGACTGAATCTCAATATATTGAGTGCTCTTTCAACTTTTTCTCCACGAATAAGATCGGCGACTAAACGCATTTTTCTTGGTGACGTAGGACAGTTATTAAGCTTTGCAAAAGCAACTTGCTTTTTTTCTGCTTTAATAGCATCTGCCATTTGTTTTTTACGACTTCCCATAGCTCTTATTTTTTACCTTTATTTTTTGCACCTACGTGTCCTCGGAAAGAACGTGTTGGCGAAAATTCTCCTAACTTATGACCTACCATGTTTTCTGTAATATATACAGGTACAAATTGACGGCCGTTGTGTACTGCAATGGTTTGACCTACAAAATCTGGTGTAATCATGCTGGCTCTAGACCAAGTTTTTATCACAGTTTTTTTGTTAGCCTCTACATTGGCAGCAACTTTCTTTTCTAATTTATAATGAACGTAAGGTCCTTTTTTTAATGATCTTGCCATGTCTTATTATTTCTTTCTACGTTCTACAATATATTTATTACTTGCTTTAGTTTTAGAACGTGTTCTATAACCTTTTGCAGGAATACCATTTCTTGATCTTGGATGTCCTCCAGATGATTTTCCTTCACCACCGCCCATTGGGTGATCTACTGGATTCATTACTACTGGTCTTGTTCTTGGACGTCTTCCTAACCAACGGCTACGACCTGCTTTACCAGAAACTAATAGCTGATGATCTGAATTTGAAACAACACCAATGGTTGCATAGCAATCCAATAATAACAAACGTGTTTCTCCTGATGGTAATTTTACAGAAGCAAATTTCCCATCTCTTGCCATCAATTGAGCAAACGCACCAGCACTTCGAGCAATTACTGCACCTTGTCCTGGACGAAGTTCAATACAAGAAATAATTGTTCCTAACGGAATTTGACTCAATGGCATTGCATTACCAACTTCAGGAGCTACATTTTCATTTCCTGAAACTAATTTCTGACCCACTTTTAGGCCGTTCTGAGCAATGATGTAGCGCTTTTCACCATCTTGATAGTTGAGAAGTGCAATAAATGCAGTTCTGTTTGGATCGTACTCAATAGACTTTACTTCAGCTGGAATTCCAGTTTTGTTTCTTTTGAAGTCAATGATACGATACCTTTTCTTATGACCACCACCTTTGTAGCGCATGGTCATTTTTCCTTGACTGTTTCTACCACCTGAGCGTTTTTTCGGAGCCAAAAGGCTTTTTTCCGGCTTATCAGTAGTGATGGCGTCAAATCCATTAACTACTCTAAATCGCTGGCCCGGTGTAATCGGTTTTAATTTTCTTACTGACATTTCTAATTAGATATTAGCGTATAAATCAATTGTTTCACCTTCCTCCAGTTGTACAATTGCCTTTTTTGTGGCATTTGTTTTACCATGTTGAATCCCCGTTTTTGTGAATTTGGTTTTTCGGTCTGGACGGACATTTATTGTTCGAACTTTGGCTACAGAAACACCGTAAGCAGCTTCTACTGCTTTTTTGATCTCTACCTTGTTCGCCTTTGTATTCACCAAGAAGCTAAAACAGTTTTTTAACTCACTGTCTAGTGTTGCTTTTTCTGTGATGATGGGTTTAATTAAGATACTCATGGTGTTCTTATTTACTTAAATTCGATTCAATTCCTTCAATTGCACTTTCTAAAAGCACAACTTGATTGGCGTTTAGAATTTTATAAGTGCTTAATTCTGAGCTTGTTACAACTTCAGAGCCATTTAAATTGCGCGACGACAAATATACATTATTATTTGGCGCTCCCAAGACAAACAAAGACTTTTTGCTATCCAGGTTAAGGGCTTTTAAAACTGCTGTAAATGCTTTTGTTTTTGGTGCTTCAAAATTGAAATCTTCCAAAACGGTTATGGCTTTCTCGTTAGCTTTAATTGTTAATGCCGATTTTCTAGCCAGACGCTTAACATTCTTATTTAATTTGAAACCATAATTTCTTGGTCTTGGACCAAAAATACGTCCACCACCTTTAAAAACTCCAGACTTAATACTACCTGCTCTGGCAGTACCTGTTCCTTTTTGTTTTTTTATCTTTCTTGTACTTCCAACAATTTCTCCACGTTCTTTAGCTTTATGTGTTCCCTGACGTTGATTAGCAAGATATTGCTTAACGTCTAGGTATACAGCATGATTGTTGGGTTCTATAGCAAACACTTTATTAGAAAGGTCTGCCTTTCTACCTGTGTCTTTTCCGTTGATGTCTAAAACTGCTACTTTCATTATTTCTCAATCTTTACGTAAGCGTTTTTGTGACCAGGAACGCATCCCTTAACTACAATTAAGTTTTGATCCGCTACTACTTTTAAAACTCTTAAATTTTGAACTTTTACCGTATCAGTACCCATACGTCCCGCCATTTTCATGCCTTTAAAAACACGTGCAGGATAAGATGCTGCACCAATAGATCCTGGAGCTCTAAGTCGGTTGTGCTGACCATGTGTCGCTTGACCAACACCTCCAAAACCATGACGTTTCACAACCCCTTGGAATCCTTTACCTTTACTTGTTCCTGTGATATCTACAAATTCACCTTCTTCAAAGTGCTCTACAGTGATGGTATCACCTAATTTGTACTCCTCATCAAAACCTTGAAATTCCGCGACTTTTTTCTTAACAGTTGTACCTGCTTTTTTGGCATGACCAATTTGAGCTTTTGTGGCACTTTTTTCTGTCTTGTCATCGAAACCTAATTGTATGGCTTCATAGCCATCCTTTTCTTCAGTTCTGACTTGGGTAACAACGCATGGTCCAGCTTGAATGACAGTACAAGGCATGTTTTTGCCGTTCTCGTCAAAGATGCTGGTCATTCCGATTTTCTTTCCTATTAACCCAGACATATTTATTAATTTATTGTTTTATTGTTTTACTTTAATTTTATTTTTCTTCAAAAATTTAAGGGTCAAAACACGTTTCAACCCTTGAAATGTATTTTTTCCGCTTTTCCCTCGCACGCAGCTTAGGACATTTGCACTGAACTTGTTTTCAGAATCTAAACTTGATTCCTAGACAAAATTCAGCAAATTAATTATACTTTAATCTCTACTTCAACACCACTTGGCAACTCTAACTTCATCAAAGCATCAATGGTCTTTGAAGATGAACTATAGATGTCTAGTAGTCTTTTGTAGGAACTTAACTGAAATTGTTCTCTCGACTTTTTATTAACGTGAGGAGAACGCAATACAGTGTATAGTTTTTTGTGTGTTGGCAATGGAATTGGTCCAGTTACAACAGCACCTGTACTTTTTACAGTTTTCACAATCTTATCTGCAGACTTGTCTACCAAGTTATGATCGTAAGACTTTAATTTTATTCTAATTTTTTGACTCATGTTCTAAACTTTTAAGATTGGACGCCTTTAGCTTCTTTAATAACCTCTTCAGAAATATTTGATGGTGTTTCAGCATAGTGTGAAAACTCCATTGTTGATGTTGCACGACCAGAAGATAATGTTCTTAAGGTGGTTACATATCCAAACATTTCAGAAAGTGGCACTGTAGCTTTTACAGTTTTTGCTCCTGCTCTATCACCCATGTCACTGACCTGTCCACGACGGCGGTTAAGATCTCCAACGATGTCACCCATATTTTCTTCGGGTGTAATTACCTCAAGTTTCATAATAGGTTCCATGATTACGGCTTTTGCAGCTTTTGCAGAATTTTTAAATCCTAGCTTAGCAGCCAACTCAAAAGATAATTGATCTGAATCCACATCATGGTAGGAACCGTCAGTAAGTGTAACTTTCATTGCATCAACTTCGTATCCTGCCAATGGACCATTTTGCATAGCCATTTTGAATCCTTTTTCTACGGAAGGAACAAACTCTTTAGGTACATTACCTCCTTTGATTTCGGAAACAAATTCTAAACCTTCTTTTCCTTCCTCTGCAGGCTCCAAAGTAAATACAATATCTGCAAATTTACCACGTCCACCAGATTGTTTCTTGTAAACCTCTCTGTGTTGTGCACGTTGCGTGATTGCTTCTTTGTACTCTACTTGTGGTTGACCTTGACTGACCTCAACTTTGAACTCACGTCTTAAACGATCTACAATAATATCTAAGTGGAGCTCGCCCATTCCAGAAATGATTGTTTGACCAGAGGCCTCATCTGTACGAACAGTAAAGGTTGGATCTTCTTCCGCAAGTTTTCCAAGTGCCATGCCTAACTTATCGACGTCTGCCTTTGTTTTAGGTTCAACAGCAATACCAATTACTGGATCTGGGAAATCCATAGATTCCAAAACAATTGGATGTTTTTCATCTGTCATGGTGTCCCCCGTTTTAATGTCTTTGAATCCGACAGCTGCACCAATATCTCCTGCTTCAATAAAATCAATAGCATTTTGCTTATTGGAGTGCATTTGATAGATACGAGAAATACGTTCTTTTTTACCAGAACGGTTATTAAGGATGTATGACCCTGCATCTAAGCGACCAGAATATGCTCTAAAGAATGCCAAACGACCAACAAATGGATCCGTTGCAATTTTAAAAGCTAAAGCTGCAAATGGTTCTTTCACATCTGGTTTTCTAATTTCTTCTTGGTCTGTGTCAGGGTTGATACCTGTTATACCTTCTTTATCTGTTGGAGACGGTAAGTAACGACATACTGCGTCTAATAGAAATTGAACGCCTTTATTTTTGAATGCCGAACCACAAACCATAGGAATGATGGCCATGTCCATTACAGCAGCTCTAAGTGCAGCATGCACTTCATCCTCAGTAATAGAATCTTCATCTTCCATAAATTTTTCAAGAAGATTTTCGTCATAAGTTGCAACTTCCTCTATGAGAAGTGCACGATACTTACGTGCTTCATCTTTCATATCCTCTGGGATATCGATAATATCGAATGTAGACCCTTGAGTTTCATCGTGCCATACAATTGCACGGTTTTTTACTAAATCAATTACACCTTTAAAGTCTGCTTCATCACCAATATTTAATACGATGGGCACAGCATTTGACTTCAACATGTCTTTTACTTGCTGGCATACACCAAGGAAGTTTGATCCTTGACGATCCATCTTGTTTACAAACCCTATACGAGGAACTTTGTAATTGTCAGCAAGTCTCCAGTTTGTTTCAGATTGTGGTTCAACACCATCAACTGCACTAAATAGGAATACAAGACCATCCAATACACGCAACGAACGATTTACCTCAACCGTAAAATCAACGTGACCTGGTGTGTCTATAATATTAAAGTGATATCCTTTTGTTTCGTTTGTTGACTGACCATTTTCTGTTGGAAAGTTCCATGTGCAAGTTGTTGCAGCAGAAGTAATTGTAATTCCTCTTTCTTGCTCTTGCTCCATCCAGTCCATTGTTGCAGCACCATCATGTACTTCACCAATTTTATGGGAAACTCCTGTGTAATAAAGAATACGCTCAGTTGTGGTAGTTTTTCCCGCGTCAATGTGCGCAGCAATACCAATATTTCTTGTGAATTTTAAATCTCTTGCCATTTCTGATTAAAATCTAAAGTGTGAGAATGCTTTGTTAGCCTCAGCCATTTTGTGTGTGTCTACACGCTTTTTTACTGCAGCGCCTTCTTCTTTGGAAGCGGCAAGAACTTCAGCAGCAAGCTTTTGAGCCATTGATTTTTCGTTTCTTTTTCTAGAAAAATTAATCAACCATTTCATGGCTGTAGAGATTTTTCTGTCTGGACGAATTTGCATTGGAATTTGGAATGTGGCTCCACCAACACGGCGACTTCGTACTTCCACGTGTGGCATGACGTTTGATAGTGCATCTTTCCAGATTTGTAAAGCAGTTTTTTCTTCGTCTGTATTTTTTTCTTCTACGATGGCTATAGCATCATAAAATACTTTGAATGCTACAGATTTTTTACCATCCCACATCATCATGTTCACAAAACGTGTTACAAGTTGATCATTAAATTTTGGATCTGGTAAAAGCGGTCTTTTTTTTGCCTGTCTTTTTCTCATGTCTTCTTTTTAAAGTGTTTGAATTACTTCTTTGGGCGTTTTGCTCCATACTTAGAACGACGTTGTGTTCGGCCCTCAACACCTGCGGTGTCTAATGCGCCTCGAACAATGTGGTATCTAACACCTGGCAAATCTTTTACCCTTCCACCTCTAACTAATACTATCGAATGCTCTTGGAGATTATGTCCTTCACCTGGGATGTAAGCGTTTACTTCATTACCATTAGTCAACCTTACCCTTGCAACTTTACGCATTGCTGAATTTGGTTTTTTTGGTGTTGTTGTATAAACACGCGTACATACACCACGTCGTTGTGGACAAGAATCCAAAGCAGCCGATTTACTCTTCTTAGTTAATTTGGCTCTTCCTTTTCTTACTAATTGTGATATTGTTGGCATAAATTATATCTATAATTTTTTCAATCCTCTTCTTAGAGGGCTGCAAAGGTAAGGATTATAATCAATTATTCAAATACAATAACCTATATTTTTTTAATAATTGCTGCTTTTTTTTTTGAGCATACCTTTTTCATACATTTTTACGTTAATTTTACATCAAAATATTACTCTTGCTTTTTAAACAGTTATCTATTTTTTGGTTAGTACTTTTTGGCTTTTGTTTTTGGCAAACTAATGCACAAAAATTAATCCTAAAATTCAAAACTCAAATTGAAAAAAATCAAGTTGTTGTAGACAGTATAGGTTACAACAACAGCTTTGATTCAATGCAGACATTGGAACAAGAAATTGATTTTTTACAAAAACAACTATATAATGTAGGCTATGTGAGTAATCGTATTTTAAATATAGAAAGAAAAGATACACATTTTACAGCAAAAATTGAATTGGGAAACACATATAAATATGTTGATATCTATGAAAATACTTATTATTTTGAGCAATTAGGGTATAATCTAAAAAAAGAAGCACAAAATATCAGTTATTTTGTTCGTATTCCAATAGAGATCTTAGAAATTACTTTAGAAAAAATATCTAAACTATTAGCTGATGAAGGTTATGCTTTTGCTACCGTTAGATTGGATAATATCCGCCCAAAAAGCAAAACATCTTTACATGCTGATTTAAGGATAAATAAAGGAGAGAAACGGATACTTCAGGATATCAAAATTTTGGGCTACAGTAAATTTCCAAGAAGTTACATCAAACATTTTTTGGGCATTAAAACCCAAAGTCCTTTTAACCTAGAAAAAATTAAACGACAAATGGAACTTTTGGAACAATTGCCTTTTGTTCTACAAAAAAGACCAGCAGAAGTCCTTTTTACAACAGATACCACAAGTGTTTATCTTTATTTAGAAAAAATAAAAAGCAATCGATTTGATGGATTTTTAGGATTTGGATCAAATGAAGACACTGGTGCTATTGAATTTGATGGTTACCTTGATTTAACCCTTAACAATAACTTAAACTTTGGAGAATCTTTCAAGCTCAACTATAAAAGTGATGAAAATGAACAAAAAACTTTTGATGTTGCATTACAACTCCCCTATTTGTTGAGTAGCCCCGTAGGCGCCACCCTTAATCTAAATATCTTCAAAAAAGACAGTACTTTTACGACCGCACAACAAGGTCTAAAATTGTTTTATCAACTGAACGACAAACAACAAATAGGTGCCACTCTACGCACTCTACAATCCAATGTACTTACAGAACTATCGACAACTCTGACTGAAGATTATAAAAGCCATTTTTATGGCCTAACTTATCAATACATTAAGTGCAAAAAAAACGATGTTCTTTTTCCAATTTTGTCTCAAATTGAGCTTTCGGCGGGGTTTGGACAACGTAAAACAACATCGACCATACAGCAGCGCCAACTACAATTAAAGGGGTTTCACACTTTACGTCTAAGTCCTAAAAATAGTATTTTTCTTAAAATTCATTTAGAGGAACTAGATTCTGATGAATACCTATTTAATGAGTTAATACGTTTTGGCGGCATCAATTCCATTCGTGGTTTTGAAGAAAATAGTTTGTTTGCTTCTCGGGTTGGGATACTATGTACAGAGTATCGATATCGCGTTGCGCCTACACTATTTTTACATAGCATTATAGATGCTGGCTATATGCAAGACTTACAGCTCAATGAAGAGCAACTTTTTGGATTTGGCTTTGGATTTGGTTTGCGAACTAATGCGGGTCTTTTGCGCTTTAATTATGCCAATGGTAAAACAAAAAATTCACCCTTTATTCTCTCGAATTCTAAGGTTCATTTGAGCTTAACAACCACGTTTTAGTTCCGAAATCTCTCAAAAGATTAAACAATTGTTAAAATTATGTTAAAAATTAACATACTCTTAATTCTTGTTAACTTTTATTTAAGAGATTAGCAACAACTAATTAAAATTAAATCATATGAAACCCAAATTTACGATGATTCTAATGCTTTTGGCATTGGGAGTGCAACTGCTAAATGCACAACAAAAAACTGTTTCAGGAACCGTATCGGATGAAAATGGATTGCCCCTACCGGGAGCAACCGTTATTCGTGCAGGTACTAGTTCTGGAACTTCAACAGATTTTGATGGAAATTACCAAATTAAAGCCAGCTCAACTAATTAATATTCCTGCAATTTTTTCACAAATATAATTTTGAACAAAAAAACCACCTTTTCGGGTGGTTTTTTTATTCTTTACATTTGTATCAACCGCTAAATAGTTGATTACCAATTCACTAATTAAATAATGATTTTTATAACTATTGTTCAATAAATTCATGACATACATAAACATTAAGACATCAAAGCAAACCTATATGGTATTAAATGTTTAATTATTTTCATTTTTTTTGAAACAAAAGTTGGTTATTTGAGTTTTTATCGTTTCTTTTGTGGAGACTAATTCAAATAATTAACAAAAATGAAAACAAAGTTTAGTGTAATACTAACGCTGTTATTGGCGTTGGTGGTGCAAATTTCTTTTGCACAAAACCAAAATGTTTCTGGTACTGTTTCTGATGAAAACGGCCTGCCCCTTCCAGGTGCAACTGTAGTTATTGAAGGAACAACAACTGGAGTTTCAACAGATTTTGATGGTAAATACTCTATACAAGCTAGCCAAGGAGATGTTCTTTTGTTTAGCTATGTAGGATATTCAACACAATCACAACCTGTTGGAGCAAGCAATACAATAAATGTTTCAATGGAATTAGACAACTCTCTTGAAGAAGTTGTTGTTGTTGGATACAACTCCACAAGTAAAGAGGCATTTACAGGTACTGCAACAAAAATTGAAACCGAAAACATCGAAGCTAAGGCCATGGGTAACGTATCTCAGGCGCTTAGAGGTGAGGTTGCCGGTGTAAACGTAGTTACTGGTTCTGGTGCTCCAGGATCTGATGCAACAATCCGTATTCGTGGTTTTGGATCAGTAAATGGTAACCGTAGCCCACTCTACATTGTAGATGGTGCGCCATACGCAAGTGATATTTCTGCAATTAACCCTGCTGATATCGCAAGTTTAACTGTCTTGAAAGATGCTGCGGCAACTTCTATATACGGTTCTCGTGGGGCAAATGGTGTGATTGTAATTACAACCAAAAGAGGAAAAGTAGGGAAATCGGAAATTACAGTTGATGTAAGAACAAGTATCAACACGCTTTTCTTACCAAACTACGATGTAATTGAATCTCCAGAAGAGTACATTGAGCTTTCGTACAGTGCTTTGAAAAACAAAGCTACACTACTTGGAGAAGCTAACCCATCTGCTTGGGCAAGTGCTAACTTGTACGGAACTCCAGAAGGTATTAACCCTGTGTACAACATTTGGGAGGTTGATGGCGATCAATTGATTGACCAATCTACTGGCAAATTTAACTCTGGAATTGGACGTCGTTATACTCCAACACGTTGGGCTGACGCTGCTTTTGGTACTGGTTACAGGCAAGAAGCAAACTTACAATTTAGTGGAGGTAATGAGAAAACCCAATTTTCTACATCTTTCGGATACTTAGAAGATGAAGGTTACACTATCAACTCTAAATATACTCGATATTCAACTCGCTTAAGTGTTGATCACAACGCTAAAGATTGGTTAAGAGTTGGAGGAAACTTAGCATTTACTGGTGGACTTTACAACAATTCATCTAGTTCACAAGGTGATGCAGGTTCCTCAGGAAACATCTTTGCATTAACCAATACTACTCCTGCTATTTATGACATCTATTTAAGAGACACAAATGGGGAATTGGTTGAAGATCCAATCTTTGGAGGATACCAATATGACTATGGTAATGAATATGGCCGTAGAGCATGGAATGCTACAAACGGTATTGCAGATGCCATATATGATGTAGATAAAGATAACGCTAAAACGTTATTAGGTAATTTCAATATTGGAGTAGATCTTACTGAGTGGTTGACTTTTGATGTGCGTTACAGTGGTCAATACAACAATTTTGATAGTTACAGTAGAGGTAACCCATACTATGGAGGTAATGCTGGAAGTGGAATTCTTTTCGTGACTAGTAGTCAATCAACAAATCAAAACTTCCTTCAAATGTTGAGATTCAACAAAAGTTATGGGAATCACAACGTTGATGCTTTTGTTGCTCACGAATCTACTGAACAGAAATTTACTGCTATCAGTGCAGCAGCCGAAAATGCTATTTTACCTAACACTTTTAGTTTAGACCAGTATACAACTCCTTTTGGAAGAGCTAGTTCTTACATGCAAGGTTGGACTCTTGATAGTTATTTTGCACAATTGAATTATAACTATAACGGTAAGTATTACATTAGTGCATCAGGAAGACGCGATGGTTCATCTCGATTTAAAAATAACAAATGGGACACTTTTGGATCTATTGGTCTAGGTTGGATTGCTTCTAAAGAAGATTTCTTCCCAGCTGATAGTTTTGTAAATTACTTAAAGCTTAAAGCAAGTTATGGTCTTATTGGAGATCAAGGGACTAATCTTCGTTACGGATGGCAAATTTATAATATCAACCAAACTCCAGACGGATCTTATTCATTTACACAAAGTTCTAACTTAGCCAACCCAGATTTAACTTGGGAGGTTAAAACATCAACTCAGTTTGGTATTGAATCATCTTTATTCAATGACAGATTAATGTTAGATTTAGATTACTACGTAAACGATACTAAGAACCTTTTCTTTACACAAACTCTACCAGGATCTAGTGGATCTGCAAGTATTGACTATAATGATGGTGTGTTAAGAAACAATGGTTTTGAATTTAACGCTACAGTTAAGGTGTTTGATACAGAAGATTTCAAAATGTCATTTAACATTAACGGAGAAATGTTTAATAATGAAATTAAAGAGATGCCAGCAGATTACTTTACTGGAGAGCCAAAAGTTTTGGACGGAAGATTATCTCAAGGAAGTTCATTATACGATTGGTATATGAGAGAATGGGCAGGGGTTAATCCAGCGACTGGTGCTGCAATGTGGAATCTTTACTATGACGATATCAACGGAGATGGTGCATTCAACACTGGAGATTCTCAAATTGCAAGTATGACATTGTACCTAGATGAAAATCCAAATGCAAATGTTCAGCAAACAACCACTGAGGATTACACAGATGCTACCCAAAAGTATGTTGGGAAATCAGCAATTCCAGATATAAGAGGTGGTTTCAGACTAAGTGCTGAGTACAAAAACTTTGATATTTCTGCACAGTTTAGCTACAGTTTGGGTGGATATGTATTTGATAGTGGATATAGAACTCTAATGAACAACAGAAACCTAATTGGAAATGACAACTTCCACACCGATGTAAGACAAGCATGGAAACAACCTGGTGATATGACTAATGTTCCAAGAATGAGTGCTGGATATTTTACCGATACTCAGCATAGTTTAACTTCTACGCGTTTTCTTACAAAAGCAGATTTCCTTTCACTTAACAACTTAAGAATAGGTTACACTCTTCCAGAAGATACAGCTTCAAGAGCAGGACTTTCTAATGTTAGTTTCTTTGTGTCGGGAGATAATTTAATGATGTTGAGTGCTAGAAAAGGTTTAAACCCAACGACCTTAATTAGTTCTTCAAATTCAGGTATTTACATGCCAATGACAACTTTTAGTCTTGGTACAAAAGTTCAATTTTAAAAAAATTAAAAAATGAAAAGAAATTTAATTTATTCGATTTTAGTATGCTCACTTTTATTGGTGGGTTGTTCTAAAGAATTTTTAGAGCCAGAAAGAAATACACGTAATCTTACCGCTGAAGATCTTTCAAATTTCGCTGATTTAAATCCTGCACTTGTTGAAGGAACATTAGAAGGAATTGGTAGTTTTATGATTCAAGATTTTGGTGTAACTGGAAGTAGACATTATGACTTTGGTCAAAAAGGTGTTGACATCTGGTCAGATATTGTTTCAGGAGACATGGCATTGTCTGCCAGTGGTTATGGGTGGTACAACGCCTCTTCAAACTTAGTGTGTACAGTGGACTTTACTCGTGAAGAAAATAGAATTATATGGGATTATTATTACAGAATTGTAAGTCTTGCCAATAGTGTAATTCAAACTTCAGGTGGTAATAATGCAGCTCCAACAACTGAGGGAGCCAAAAAGGTGTTAGGACAAGCAAAAGCATCTAGAGCGTATGCTTATTGGTACTTAACTCAATTATTTCAAAAGAAATATGATCCTGCACAGCCAATTTTACCATATTATGATGGCGAAACAATTATTACGGCTAAAGTTCCTGCTTCTCAAATTTATGATTTGATTATCAGTGATTTAACTGATGCTATCTCTTTATTAGATGGTTATGCTAGTCCTGATAAAAGTAAAATTGATAAGTCAGTAGCTCAAGGTTTATTAGCATATGTATATGCTGGTATGGGTAATTGGTCTGATGCAAAGGCAATGGCTGATGAAGTAATCTCTGTGTATCCAATTACAACTACTGGGCAATTAGCTTTTCCAGGTGCTGGATCAGGGTTTAACAATGTTAACACAGGTTCTTGGGTATGGGGATTCGACTTAACGGAAGAACTTGGTCACCAATTGATTGACTGGTGGGGACAAATTGACATGTATACATATAGCTATGCATGGGCTGGAGATTATAAATCTTGTGACGATGCATTGTATGCTCAAATTGCAGCAAATGATGTAAGAAAAAATCAATTTGGTAACGAGAATCCTTTCCATGCTGGACAGTTAATGCCAAATGGTAAATTCTTTGATCCAGGAAGAACAATCGGTGGACAATTTCTCATTACTACTGATTTAGTTTTCATGAGGGCTGATGAATTCCACTTACTAAGTGCTGAATGTGCTGCTCGTCTTGGTAATGATGCAGATGCTAAAGCTACAATGATCAATCTATTGAGTAATCGTATTCCAGATGCTGCAGCAGTAGTAAATGCACTTTCAGGATCTGCTTTACAAGATTTCATTTATCTACAAACTAGAATTGAACTTTGGGGTGAAGGGAAATCATATTATGCAATGAAGCGTAATGAAGCCACTGTAACTAGAGGTACAAATCACGTATTCCGTGCTGGAGAGTCATTTGTTTATGATTCAGATGAAATGTCATTCCAGATTCCACAGAGTGAGATTAACAACAACCCTAGTATTACGGATCAAAATTAATGTTAATCAAAAAATTTAAAATGATGAAAATAAATAAAAATTATAAATACATTTCAGCATTTTTCCTTCTTACTCTAAGTTTGTTTATAGTAGGTTGTGAAAAAGAAGTAAATGACGAAAGTTACATTTCGAATGATTTCGTATCATTTAGTTTCGATCAAAATGTTGAAGTTAATATTGGCGAAACAATTGCTGTAGGAGTCGATGTATATGCTTCGTCAGCAAAAAGCACTGATAGAACTATTGAATTGTATGTAGATGATTCAAGTACCGCTACGGCAGGATTTTCAGTCCCAAGTTCAGTAACAATTCCTGCTGGAGCAACTCAAGTTTCCTTTGATGTTTCCATCACTGGAGGTTCATTTTCTTCAACATCATCAATTGTTATCAAAATGACAGCTGAAGCTGGTTTAGACATTCCTACATCAGTAGATGATGATGGAAATGTAGTTCATAAACCACATAATATAAATGTAACAGATGTGTGTCCAGGAACAAACGTTACTTTTGATATAATTTTTGACAACTATCCATCTGAAACTGCATGGCAGTTAGTTTCTGGTGGTGCTGTAATCGAACAAGGTGGAATATCAGGGACTAGTATCGTTGGATATCCTGGTGAATCATCATTCAATATTACATGGTGCTTAGAAAGCGGTGATTATACACTTGTTATGTATGATGTATATAGTGATGGCATTTGCTGTACCTACGGAGACGGTTCATACGAACTAAAGAAAGAAGACGGTACAATTCTAGCTTCTGGGGGTGCTTGGACTGGATTTTCTGAAGCAACTAATTTTACACTCTGATAGATAATCAAATATTACTATCATTGTTTACTTACAAAACCGGTACTAAAATGTGCCGGTTTTTTTTTACCCAATAAATACTAATGTTTAATAAAAACGTTTTATGAAAATAAAATTATTTTTTGATATGACATACAACATAGTAATAGTACAGCATAAAACCATGATAATAAAAATAAAATTTAAGTCTTTCTTAAAAAATCTAAAAGCATAAAAACTATTTTTAGTAAAAGAAAAGCATCATACAATATATGATGTTGTAAATGATTGATCATTATATATCTTCCAAAAAAATAAATCTGCAATCGCTACAAAAACAACTACTTTGTATTCTAAAATTTTTATTTAGTATTATATTTTACAATTTACATCTTTGAATATTTAATTTTGTTTAACATTATTTATTATTGCCTAGTCAAAAAATAATTATAATTTTACCACTTATCAATAAATTAACAAATATGTTTAACTTAAAATCAATTAAACACAGATGGTCATTATTACTGACTTTTTGTGTTATTTTCATTTCATCTGCTCAAATAAAAGATTTAAATTCTGTTGAAATTAAAGAGGCAAGTTTAGATTCTGAATCAGAAAAAAAACTTTCTTCAAGTTTCAATCAATATTCATTATTTGAAATTGACACAGAATCATTACACAAATATGTTCAACAAAATTTAGATAATGAAATCGTTTTGAATTTTGAATTTCCAAACGTTGATGATTTTGATATAGTTTTAAGAAAAAATAATGTTATTTCCGATGACTACAAACTTATAATTGGATCTGATTCTGGAAGAATAATTAGTGATGGAAATAGAAATGTAACATTTGAGGGTAATATTTTAAACCAACCAAACAATGGTGTTCGATTAACAATTACCAAAGATATCATTCATGGTATGATTATAACCAACGACAAAGAATATTTTATTGAACCTCTACATTTCATAGTTGGCAATAAAAAGAAGAATACATTTGTTTTGTACGAAGCCAAAAACATTAATCTGAATGAGGACACCAAATGTGGAGTTACTGATGCTTACAAAATCAGAAAGAATCTAGAAAACAATTACAGAAATCAAGCTTTAGGAGATTGCTATAGAGTTGAAGTTGCAATAGCATCAGATGAGTCTGCACTGAATGCAATTGGTGGTGATGTTACAGATATGGAAGTTTTTAACATTGCCTTGATGAATATTTCTGCGCCCTATTTTAAAGATTTTGAATTTGATACTAATGTAGAGCTTATTTTTGTTGGTCAATATATTTCGACTTCTAATACAACTGAATCAGAACCATACAGTATTGACTGTAGTAATTGCACAATACAAAATCAATTAGATAGGTTTGGAGAATGGGCAGGCACTGGCGGTTTTGGAGCAATAGATTTTGATTTAGCCCATAATATAACTGCTCATTTTGGGCCTTTCGGAACTGTTGGTCTAGCCTATGTTGGAGTACTCAATGTATCTGGCTTTAAATATGGTGTCAGTAGTAGTATAACTAATGACCCTACATGGTTGGTCTTTATTCATGAATTAGGTCATAATTTTGGCATGTACCATACATTTGACGATGGACAGGGAAATACAGGTGGCTTTATGGATTATGGAAATGGTCCCTGGATTGATGAATTTAGCTGGAACCCTCAGTATACACTAAATGAATTTGAAGAAGAAGTAAATAATGCCCCAATAGCAACCTGTAGTAGTATTGGTACCCCACTTGTCGATTTCGAATCCGTTGAATTGGTTTGTATCAATTCTCCTGTTGAATTTGATAATTACACCCTAGGTGGGGCTACATCCTATGATTGGACTTTTGAAGATGGATCGCCTTCATCATTGACAGAAACTGGTCCATTTACCTCTTATCCATCGGTAACAACTGTAGCATCTTTTAGCTCCACAGGTAGTAAGGAAGTGTCCCTGACTGCTACTAACGAAAATGGAACATCTAGTACACTAACAAAAACTGTTTATGTTCATGATTTAACACCAACAAATCCATCTTGCATTCCTACTAGCTCATACAATGCAAATAGTTATGATGGAGGAATTACATTTTTTGAATTTAATACTATAAGAAAAACATCTGGTGGCGTGATATCTGATGATGGCTATTACAAAGACTTTAGTTGCTCTGATCAAACAATTCTGGAAACGAGGACAACATATGATGTAAATATTATACAATATCGACCAGCTAATGCACTAAATTATTCAACTAATATAAGGCTTTATATTGATTATAATAACGATGGTGATTTTCTTGATGCTAATGAGACCGCATTTAGTGGATCAACTTCAACCTCGTCATCTTTATCCTTTTCATTTACTACACCAAATAGTTCTGGTGTAGTTGAAAATGCTATTTTAAGAGCCCGATTAATTGTTCAGCAACTTGATGATATAAACGACCCATGTTTTGAGCCACAATATAATCTAGGACAAGTCGAAGATTATGGGGTTTATTTTGGTAATCCTTTAAGCATTGATGATAACAATGAGTTTGTTTTTTATGTGTATCCAAATCCCACCAAGGATGGTAACTTTACTGTAAACATACCTTACAGCTCAAAAAAAACACAAATCTCTTTGTATAATGCACTTGGACAATTGGTATACAATTCAAGTACAGAAAAAAATGGAGAATATGTTGTTCAATTAAATAATGCTGTAGCTAGTGGTGTCTATCATCTTAGAATTATTCAAGGAAACAATACGTCAACAAAAAAATTAATCATTCAATAGGAATGGTATTTAATATTATCTTAAACGAAAGATTCATTCGTCTAGCTTTGCAAAATGAATTTATATTCTAAACCTTAAACAAAGTGATGCTGCAATGTTTCAGAAAGTTGTTCTTAAATAGAGTATTACAATATAATTACAAAAGGAGCGGGCTATTGCCCGCTCCTTTTTTTAGGGGACAACTAAATTAAATTGTATTTTTACAACATGCAAAAAGAAACAAGTTTGTACGGATTACGTTCTATTTTAGAAGCTATTGAAGCCAATAAGTCTATTGATAAAGTTTTTTTACAAAAAGGACTTCGAGGTGAATTATTTGGACAACTGGAGCATGAAATTCGAAAAAATGGCATTAATTGTAGCTATGTCCCCGTTGAAAAGCTAAATAGAATTACAACAAACAATCACCAAGGTGCTGTGGCACAAATTGCTCCTATTTCTTTCTATGAACTAGATGCATTAGTCTCTGTAGTAAAAGAAACAAAAGAAAATCCGTTATATTTAATTCTCGACCAATTGAGTGATGTTCGAAACTTTGGCGCCATTATTAGAACAGCAGAATGTACAGGAGTTGATGGTATCATTATTCAAAAAAGCGGGTCTGCTCCCATCAATGGTGACACCATAAAAACAAGTGCTGGAGCAGTTTTTAATATCCCAATATGTAAAGTCGATCATATTAAAGATGCTATTTTTTATTTTCAAGCGTCAGAAATACAAGTTGTTGCTGCAACAGAAAAAACAGATCATATGCTCTATGATATTGATTTTCAATCAGCAACAGCAATTGTGATGGGCTCGGAGGGCAAAGGGGTCTCCACCTCTGTTCTAAAACTTGTTGATGCCAAAGCAAAACTTCCAATGTATGGTAGTATTGCCTCACTAAATGTTTCTGTGGCTTGTGGTGCTTTTCTGTATGAGGTTGTACGACAACGTCATTCCTCTTCTTTATAAGTATAGTTTATATGCAATTCCGAATCATGTTCAGGTTTTGGAAGATCAATAAAATTTCCATCAGCATCAAACTGTTGTAAAAATGGATCATCGGAAGGATCAAAATTTGATTGTTCCCATTCAAATTGTTCTGGTTGAGCTACAGCTGTTTTAAATAGTAAAGCAAACATCAACCCAACAATAAACCCTGATAAATGTCCTTCCCAAGACATTTTTTCTCTTATAGGAAAAATATACCATAGCATCCCACCATAAAGAAAAACCACAACAAGCGATAGTGCAATGAGTCGAAAATGTTTGGAAAAAAGCCCTTTAAATAACAAAAAACTCATTAAAACATAAATTAGCCCACTCGCACCGATATGATAAGCAGAGGTGCCAATACACCATGTTAAAAATCCTGAGAGGAGAATTCCAACAAAAATTAATTTCCACGCTAGTGGTCTATAGAAATAAAATAAAGCCATGGAAAGAATAAATAAAGGTATACTATTGTGATATAAATGCGATAAAGAACCATGCACTAAAGGACTAAAAACTATCCCTATCAATCATTCTATTGTACGCGGATAAATGCCTAAATATTTAAATTGTATACCAAAACGCAATTCTGCCCAAAAAACAATCCAAATGAGAAGAACAAATAGAATTGGATAGCCCAAAACGCCAGTGGTAAATCGAAATGATGATTCAGATTTCATAAACATAAAAATACAAAAGTTGAAATAACTTAAAAAAATGATTTAATTTGTAATATGAACACACCACTTGCCGAACGTTTGCGTCCAAATTCATTATCGGACTATATTAGTCAGCAACATTTGGTGGGACCGCAAGGCGCACTCACACAAGGTTTGAAACAAGGACTTATCCCCTCCATGATTTTGTGGGGGCCTCCAGGAATTGGAAAAACGACTCTAGCGACCATTATTGCTAAAGAATCCGATCGGCCTTTTTACACTCTAAGTGCTATAAATTCTGGTGTGAAAGATGTTCGAGAGGTTATTGAAAAAGCCAAACAAAGTGGAGGACTTTTTACTACCAAAAATCCTATTTTATTTATTGATGAAATTCATCGTTTTAGTAAATCACAACAAGATTCACTGCTTCAAGCTGTAGAAAAAGGATGGGTAACACTCATTGGTGCAACCACAGAAAATCCTAGTTTTGAAGTCATTTCTGCCCTACTCTCTCGTTGTCAAGTATACACTTTAAACCCTTTTGGAAAAAAAGATTTAGAAACCTTATTGCAGCGCGCCATTACAAATGATGAAGTCTTATCAACAAAAAAAATAAAACTAAAAGAAACTGATGCATTAATTCGACTTTCGGGGGGAGATGCACGAAAATTACTCAATATTTTTGAGCTAATTATCAACGCTGACACCTCCGATAAAATTGAAATAACAAACACATTAGTAACCGAAAAAGTGCAAAACAATTTGGTTCTTTACGACAAAACTGGGGAACAACATTATGATATTGTTTCGGCTTTTATAAAATCTATTCGAGGCAGCGATCCGAATGCTGCTGTATATTGGCTTGCCCGTATGCTTGAAGGCGGTGAAGATGTGAAATTTATTGCTAGACGCCTCTTAATTTTGGCTAGTGAAGATATTGGAAATGCAAACCCTACAGCACTTGTTATGGCCAATTCCACAATGCAGGCAGTGGCCTCTATTGGGATGCCAGAAGCACGAATCATACTTAGCCAATGTGCTACTTATATGGCATGTTCTCCAAAAAGTAATGCCGCCTACATGGCCATTAATCACGCTTTAGATGCTGTAAAAAACACAGGAAATCTTAGTGTCCCTCTAGACATACGAAATGCACCCACTGAACTTATGAAAACTCTTGGGTATGGTGAAGACTATAAATATGCGCACAACTACGAACATAATTTTGTTGCTCAAGAATTTATGCCTGAAGGTCTAGAAAATTCAAAATTCTATAGGCCAGGAAATAATTCTCGTGAACATGCACAAAAAGAATTTTTGAAGCAGCGTTGGAAAGATAAATACGATTACTAATGATTTATTTTAACAGAGGTTCAATCACAATTTTTTGATTGACAACAAATTCTCTAACCCATTGATTACCACGTTTATAAACAATCCCTGGTAGATTGTCTATAAGAAAAACACCATCGTAAATAGTAGCATGAAGTGTGTGTAAAATCGTAGAAGTTGACTTATCAATGACTTTAAAACCATAATCTGTTGGAGTTATTTTAACCTTAGAAATATCTTTTGTAACATCATCTGGAGTTGGTGGTACTGATGGAACAGAAGATGTTGTAGCAACTTTTGGTGGCGCAGGCGGTGTTATGACCTCAACAGGAGTTGGCACAGGTGTTTTCTCAATGGCTTTAGCTGAAATAGGTGTTTTATAACTATAGTTCAGCTCAGCAACAGATTCAAATGCTGCTCTAAGTGCTGCATGATATCCTTTCTTGAAATCTTTCAATTTGGAAGTTCCAATAGCTGATTTAAAAACAAGTTCATTTTTGCAGTTTCTAAATTGAACTTCAAGTTTGGTATTTAAAAACCCTTTTAGCTTTTCTACATTGATATTCAACAACAAACAACGATTATTTACAAGATCTTCTGGATAGTTAGAAGATGTGTCTAGAACCAAAAATCCATTTTTCTTTAATAGAAATTTTGTTAGTGAATTGACTTGGTATTGATCTGCAGAATTTAAAAAATCAAATCGGTCTGGCACGGAAACATATTTATAATTATTAATGTCATTTTGACAAAAAACTGCATTTTGAGAAAGTATCAAAAAGAAAACAAATAAGGGTGATAAATATTTCATGTTGTTCTAAATTTTACATCAATATAATTATTATTTTAAAACTACAGATAACGTTTAAGCTCTAAAAGTTCGTCAATGCTATCAATATGTTGAGGAATAGAATCTTTGTGATAATTAAAACACAGCGCATCAATTCCAAAATTTATCGCACCTAAAATATCCGCTTCAAGATTATCACCAATCATAAGGCTTTCGTCAGGCGAGGCTTTGGCCACAGATAAAGCGTGTTTAAATATTTTTGGGTTTGGTTTTTTTACCCCAACCATCTCAGAATTGGTTACCGTTTCAAAATAATGTGCAATTCCTGATTTGTTCAGTTTCCCATGCTGTACTTCTTTAAATCCATTGGTAATTATATGAAGAGTGTAATTGGGTTTTAAGTAGTCTAAAATTTGAATTGTTCCCTCAAAAAGATGATTAAAAGTTGAAAGAAAAGTAATATATTCATCTGATAGTTTATAAATCAGGCGCGTACTCATTTGAATTTCAAGTGCATCAAAAGCATCTTTCAGTCGTGCAAAACGCAAACTGTTTTTGTCTATTTTTTCTTCACGATACAATTTCCAATAGGCCAAATTTATAGGCATATAAACCTTTAAAAACTCCTCTAATTCCACTTGGATATTATTAATATTAAAGATTTTATCAAAAGTCAAAGCTGAGTTTTTATCAAAATCCCAAAGCGTGTGATCCAAGTCAAAAAATAAATGTTTTTTATGTTGATACATCATGTGGAGAATCTAAAATAATATTAAATAAAGTTTTAAAATCGGTCCAACGATCCCATCCACTAAAAGTATAGTTATGAAATATTGGAGTAAATGTTCCGTTAACATTTTTAACTTCTTGAATGGCTCGAATTAACGTTTCTTTTTTGTCTAATAAAGACGTATGGTCTAAAAGTGAAAAATCCATTAATTGGTAAGGATGAATCATCAGAGGGGTTTGAACTTCAAAGTCTAAATCATAAAACAAGAAAGGCGTGCAAGTTCCTGCTCTGAAACCAATTGTATCTGGATAACCCATTGAAAAATCAGATTGAATTTCTAAATCGACATAATGGCGATAGGTTGTTGGGAGATTAACCTTTGAGAAAGAGGCCCGAGCTTTGGTCGTATGAGAATTTATAACAGCGTCCAAACGATTTTTTTCTTCTTTTAATTTTTCAAAATCGTCCAGTGCTAAAAAAGAGGACTTTAAACCTACATTACAATAATCTCTTATGGACTTAATATGAGTTACAAACTCTTTTTTGTTCAAATTGACACTCTTGTCATAAGTTGAATAATCTCCTACCAAAAAGAAAACATCAAATTTTTGTTTTGATTTTTTTTGGCGATTTATAATATAATTAAAAGTGTTGTAGGGATCTTTCTTTAATCCAAAAAGAACAAGGAAACGGTCATAAAAATTCCTAAATTTAAACTGAGTAATATCTGAAAAGAAACCACCAATAGTACGCAAAAAACCTTTATTTTTAAAAAAATAGGCCATCGGTATATCTATAATTGGATGGATATTAAATGATCTTTTTTGAAAAGTAATTTCAGGAAAATAGTCTTCAAGTGCTGCTTTTAATTTATAGGCCCACAAATCTACAACGGGTTGATGAAAAAAATTATGTTGATGTGCGATGCTGTGTTCTTTAGTAAATCGGCCGTATACATCTTTTACATGAGGTAAGTACTCTTCGTATCGACTCAATAAAAAAAATGCTGCTGAAAAAATATCGAATGGTATACTACTTTTTTCTCCAACATAAAAAAAACACTTGGTATTTTCCCATTTTTGAACACTAATTTCTACATCCGAAAGTCCTTGTTCAAACAGCAAACCATTACTTTTTATAAAAAATTCTGAACCTAGAGGCTGAGCACCGTAAGACATTTTTGGTCCAGAATGTGCTATAAAAACTTCAATAACAGATGTAAAATCTATTGGTATTCCCAAAATACGGGTGCAAATTTGTTTAAAAACAAATTTGAGTCTACTGGTAATTTTTGGTGTATAAATGAGTAGCATTAAAGCATTTTTTCATCAGTAAAACTAAAATAAGTTTTTTCTGTGACAATAATGTGGTCAAGCACCTTTATCTCTAATGCTTGGGCTGCTATTTTAAGTTTTTCAGTAAGACTAATGTCAGATTGGCTAGGTTGAAGCATTCCAGAAGGATGATTATGAACCAAGATTATAGCAATGGCGCCAACTTCCAAGGCTCTTTTTAACACCAAACGCACATCAACAACAGTGGCTGTAATTCCGCCTTTGCTCAATTGAATTTTGGTTATAATTTTATTGGAATTATTTAAATATAGCACCCAAAATTCCTCATGATGAAGAGTCCCCAACAAAGGCTGCATCAAATCAAAAACTGATGCACTTGAAGTGACTTTATTTTGATGCTTTACAGCAGCCAGTTTATGGCGACGGCCGAGCTCCATAGTAGCCATAATTTTTATGGCTTTGGCTTCGCCAATTCCCTTAAAATGAGTAAGTTGAGATAAAGTAAGTTTTCCCAATCCATTTAAATTGTAATTTACATTAGACAGTACAATTTTTGATAAATCTACTGCGTTCATATCCTGTGTGCCAGAGCCAATAATGATGGCCAAAAGTTCGGCATCACTCAAAAAACGAGCACCATTATCTCGAAGTTTTTCTCTGGGTTTGTCGGCTTCCGACCATTGTTTAATTGTTATAGAATTTTGGGGCATTGTGTTTAAATTAAAAATTAAATTATTAAATTTTGAAGGGTTTCAAAATTCAAACCACCATAATTTCCGGAACTCATAAGCAACAATGAGGTGTTGGAGTAGTTTTGTGTTTTTAGAAACTCTTGGAACTCTATTGGGTCTGTATAAATTGTCAAATTCTTATGCTGAAAAGCATTAGCAATTTGTTCTGAACTAATGGGTTTTAATTGTTTAATTTTTAATGCAGAAGGCGAATAAAAAACCACCGCCTCATCTGCGGATGTTAATGTATTAGCATATTCTGATAAAAAATTCTCGTTAAGACTACTATAAGTGTGCAATTCCAAACACGCCAGCAAGCGCCGTTGCGGATATTGATGTTTTACCGCAGTAGTTGTGGCTTTCACTTTACTGGGTGCATGAGCAAAATCCTTGAAAATTACTGCAGTTTGATGCTCAGCTATTTTTTCTAAACGTTTATCGGCACCTGTAAAAGTTACAATGGCTTCATAAAAATCTAATTCATCAATTCCCATATGCTGGCAAATCCATTTTGCTCCTGCCAAATTATTCAAATTATGTTGACCAAATATTTCTAAAGGCATAGGACCTTCTGGGGTTTCCAAATAAGTAACACCACTATCAATAGTATGTTGTGGTGTTTCGTATGAAAACTTTCGAATTGGGTTTTCACTTGCCTCAACTATTGCTTTAACGTTCTGATCCTCAGAATTATACGAAATACTCCCTCCCTCAATAATACTGTCTGTAAAAATGGAAAATTGTTTTTTGTAGTCTTTAAAGGTTGGAAAAACATTTATGTGATCCCAAGCAATTCCACTTAATAATGCAATGTTTGGTTTGTAATGATGAAACTTTGGTCGAAGGTCAATTGGAGAGCTTAAATATTCATCGCCTTCTAATACAATAAAATCATTGTCATCGGTCAATTGAACCATAACATCAAAGCCCTCCAGTTGTGCTCCAACCATGTAATCAACGGCCTTTTCATGATAATTCAAAACATGTAAAATCATTGCAGTAATGGTTGTTTTGCCGTGACTCCCGCCAATTACAACTCGTGTTTTGTTTTTAGATTGCTCAAAAATAAATTCAGGATATGAATAAATATTTAGCCCTAGTTCTTGTGCTTTGATGAGCTCTGGGTTATCGGCCTTTGCATGCATTCCCAAAATTATTGCATCTATAGATAAAGTGATTTTTTCTGGAAACCAACCCATTTGATTTGGCAACAAACCACGAGCATCTAATCTAGATTTTGAGGGTTCAAAAATTACATCGTCACTCCCTGTAACGTGCATACCTTTTTGATGCAAGGCCAGCGCTAAGTTGTGCATAGCTGCTCCACCAATAGCTATAAAATGAACATTCATAAAAATTTATTTTAATAAGGCAAATATACGCAGAGTACACAAAATTTTAATTGGTCATAGACATTAAAATACGCTTTTTCTCATTTTTTGCTAAATCAAATTTTGGGTTCAATTTTAGTGAAACCTCCAAATGTTGTAGAGCCTCATCTCCTTTTTGTTGTTTTAAATACAACCGAGCCAATTGATAATGCGCCATTTCGAGAGGGGCTCTATCAATAAGATTATATTTAGAAACATATTTTTTCAATAAAAATATTGAAGAGTTCAAATCTAATTCTGATGTAATACAGGCTAAAGCAAGATCATAATGGAGTGAATTGTTATGGGTTTTACATTCTGTCTGTAAATTATCTTGATGCTTTAAGCACGAAATTGTTTGGCGTAGCTCCACTCCTTTTTTTACAAAAATATTGGATTGGGATTTATCTTTCTTTTGTTCATAAATATAAGCTTTGGCAAAATAGCCATTGATTTTTGAAATGGATTCTAATTCTTCGGCATATGCAAGTGCTTTTTTATAACTTCCACCCAAAAAAGCAGGTAATTGAACATATAGCTCTATTAGTGCCCAGCGAACTTCCCAATGCTTAGAATCTAGTATCGCAGCTTGAGAAAATGACTTTTTCACTTGGTTAATCAAACCAAATGCATCAAATCGTGAACTCTCTTTTGCTTTTTGTCCCAAAACACCACCATATTTATAATGGTAATTTGCTACGCTTGGTTTCGCTTGAACTAATTTTTCATAATAATATGCTGCAGAGTTCCAATCGAGCTTATCTCCATACACATCTCCCAGAAGCTCTATAGCTCTATAGTTTGTAGGGTGTAAAGCAATAAACTGTTTTAGTTTTGGAGTTAATTTGTCGTATGATTTTGAAGTCCACAATGCATAAAAATCGTTGGGAATTTCTTGACTAAAAATCAAAAATGGAAAACAAAAAATCAATATAAAATAGTGTCGTTTCATCATATTACGAGGTGATGCTATTTATAATCAAAAATGAATCCAAATTTAATATTTAGATATTTAATTGCTTCCAAAGAAGATCCTTCAACTCTACAATTCCTTTTTGAGCTACTGATGAAATAAACACATAATCAACAGTTAATTCATTATCCAAAATTTGCTTAAGTTCAGCCTCTAGTTCTTCGTCAAGTAAATCACTTTTTGAAATGGCTACTAGGCGTTCTTTATCTAACATTTCTGGATTGTAACGCCTGAGTTCATCCAGCAAAATATCATATTGATTTTTTATATCATCGGCATCTGCAGGAATAAGAAACAGCAAAATAGAATTGCGTTCGATATGTCTTAAAAAATAATGCCCAAGACCTTTTCCTTCTGCCGCGCCTTCAATAATTCCAGGAATATCGGCCATAACAAAAGATTGAAAATCTCTATATTCTACAATCCCCAAATTAGGTTTTAGGGTTGTGAATTCATAATCGGCAATTTTTGGCTTTGCCGAAGTGATTACAGATAGTAAAGTTGATTTTCCCGCATTAGGAAATCCAACAAGTCCAACATCAGCAAGGATTTTTAATTCTACGGTTACATACTTCTCTTCAGATGGCATACCCGGCTGTGCATAGCGCGGGGTTTGGTTTGTTGGAGACTTAAAATGCCAGTTTCCACGGCCACCTTTTCCGCCTTCACACAATATTACTTCTTGATTATGCTCTGTAATTTCAAACAAAATAGCATTAGTTTCGGTATCGCGAACAATCGTTCCAAGAGGAACTTCTGCAAATACGTCTGTTCCGTCTGCGCCAGTACTTCTGCTTTTGCTTCCATGCTCACCATGACCTGCTCTAAAATGTTTTTTAAATTTAAGATGATGTAAGGTCCATAAATTTTCATTTCCTCGAAAGATCACATGACCTCCACGACCACCATCTCCTCCATCTGGACCTCCTTTGGTAATGTATTTTTCACGATGGAGATGAACTGAACCTTTACCCCCATTTCCAGAGCATGCATATAATTTTATATAATCAACAAAATTGCCTTCAGTCATCTGTTATATTTATAGAGTATCAATCACAGCATTTAGACGCTGAGTAATAGTATCAATATCGCCAACACCGTTTACTCCATGATACTTCCCATTTTGATCGTAAAAAGATTTCAAAATAGCGGTTTCATTATAATAAATTTTTATTCGATTACGAACAATTTCTTCTGAAGAATCATCAGATCTTCCACTAGTTTCACCTCTTTTTAAGAGTCTTTTGACCAATACTTCATCATCTACCTCCAAAGCAATCATGGCATTGACCTCAGCATTGTATGTTTTCAAAATATCATCTAATGCTTCAGCTTGAAAAGTATTTCTAGGAAAACCATCAAAAATAAATCCATTGGCATCTGGTGTATTGGCCACAACATCGCCAAGCATATCTATAGTTACTTGATCTGGCACAAGCTCACCTTTATCCATGTAAGATTTAGCTAAAAGTCCTAAATCTGTTTGGTTTTTTATATTATATCGAAAGACATCCCCTGTTGAAATATGCACAAGATCATATGTCTCTTTTAAAAAATTGGCTTGTGTGCCCTTCCCTGCACCTGGAGGGCCAAATAATACAATGTTTTTCATGCTATTGTTTGACTGTTATGATAAAAATTAAAGAATAAATTCATGAAAGAATTAATATTCGGCCACAAAGATAATTAATTACAAAGGTTAAAAAGGGTTTTTATGCAAGATTCCATTTTAAAGTGTATTTTTGTATTAGAATTAAACTTTAGCAATTTTGACAAATATGCACGTTTTCTCTTCACAACATAAAGTCGGTATATTAGGCGGTGGACAACTTGGGAAAATGCTCCTCTACAACACTAGAAAATTTGACATATACACATGTGTTTTAGACCCAAATCCTGAAGCGCCTTGTAAAATAGCATGCAACGAATTTTTTGTTGGAGATCTTATGGATTTCGATACTGTTTTTGAATTTGGAAAAAAAGTAGACACCCTTACTATTGAAATTGAAAACGTAAATGTGGATGCGCTTAGTGCCCTCGAAAAAGAAGGCGTAAAGGTTTATCCGTCAGCTGAAACTTTGGCTACAATTCAAAACAAAGCAAAACAAAAACTTTTTTATGTAGATCACGGTTTGCCTACCGCAGATTTTGAAAGATATGCATACATAGACGAACTCAAAAGAGCTATAAAACACAACGTACAACCCTTGCCTTTTGTTTGGAAAAGTGCACAATTTGGTTATGACGGAAAGGGTGTGAAAATTGTTCGTACTATAACTGATTTGGGTGAACTTCCAAACGTAGAATGTATTGCTGAAACTTTAGTGCCTTTCAAAAAAGAACTTGCCGTAACAGTGGCGAGAACACCAGATGGAGAGGTTAAGGCCTACCCCGTTGTGGAGATGGAATTTCACCCTGAAGCTAATCAAGTAGAATATGTATTATGCCCTGCACGAATTTCAGAAAATATTACAAAAAAAGCCGAGCTTGTTGCCCTAAGAACTGCAGCAGCGTTTCATCATGTTGGGCTTTTAGCTGTAGAATTATTTCTTACAGAAAATGATGAAATCCTGATCAACGAAGTAGCTCCAAGACCACATAATTCTGGACATCAGACTATTGAGGCCAGTTATACATCTCAGTTTGAACAACACCTTCGTGCAGTTTTAAATTTACCACTAGGTGAAACAGAAAACAAAGTAAGCGGTGTTATGGTCAATCTTGTCGGTGCAGAGGGCTATCAAGGATTAGTAGTTTATGAAAACATAGAAAAGATTTTAAAATTAAATGGTGTTACCCCACACATTTATGGTAAAAAAGAAACACGTCCTTTTAGAAAAATGGGGCATGTTACCATTGTTCACCCCGAAATAAATGAGGCACGTGCAATTGCACAACAAGTCAAAGAAACCATCAAAGTAATAAGCAAATAATATGGCACAAGTAGGAATCATTATGGGAAGCGATAGCGATATGCCTGTCATGAAAGAAGCAGTAGAAATACTAAAAAGTTTCGATATTGATATTGAAGTCGATATTGTTTCGGCTCATCGTACACCAGAAAAATTAATGGAATATGGATCAACCGCACACAAAAGAGGACTAAAAGTGATTATTGCAGGTGCTGGCGGCGCGGCGCATCTTCCTGGAATGATTGCAGCTATAAGCCCACTCCCTGTAATTGGTGTTCCTGTAAAGTCGAGCAACTCTATTGATGGCTGGGATTCTATTCTATCTATTTTGCAAATGCCTGGTGGCGTACCCGTTGCCACTGTGGCACTAAATGGAGCAAAAAATGCAGGGATTTTAGCGGCACAAATTATAGGTGCTTCAGACAAATGTGTTCTTGATAAAATTCAACTCTATAAAGAAGGACTAAAAGTCAAGGTTGAAGATGCTTCAAAAAAATTAAATTACTAATTCAGAAGAACCGTCTCCCATGAATATTCTGAACAAGCGTTTTGAAACTCCGTATGGAACTGTGCCTTTTTCTAAAGTAAATACAAGTGATTTTTTGCCTGCTTTTAAAACTGCAATTGAAAAAGCTAAAGCAATCATTACCTCTATTTGTGAAAATAATGATCCGCCTACATTCGAAAATACAATTGAAGCTTTAGAATTTTCAGGGCTGGAATTAGAACGGATTTCAAGTTTATTTTTCAATCTTAATGCTGCAGAAACTAACGATGAGATTCAAAAAATTGCTCAAGAAGTATCTCCATTGCTTTCAGAGTTTTCAAACGATGTTGCTCTAAATGAAGTTCTTTTTCAAAAAATAAAAACTGTTTTTGAACAAAAAAATAATTTAAAATTAACATCAGAGCAACAGCAACTTTTAGAAAAAAAATATAAAAGCTTTTCAAGAAATGGCGCTATACTCAATTCAGATGAAAAAGAAAAGTTAAGAGAAATTGATAAATCCTTGAGTGGTTTAAAACTAACTTTTGGCGAACATCTGCTGGCTGAAACGAATCGATATGAACTTCATATTACAGAAGAATCAGACTTAGATGGACTACCTGAAGATGAAAAAGAAGCCGCAAAATTACGTGCCGAAAAAAAACAAAAAAAGGGTTGGATTATAAGTTTAGATTATCCAAGCTATATCCCCTTCATGACCTATGCGAAAAATCGTAAACTACGCGAAAAACTTTCATGTGCATTTGGAAAAAAAGGATTTCAGAACGATGAGCTTGATAACCAAAGCATTGTTTTGGATATCGCTAATCTTCGTCAACAACGTGCAGCGCTTTTAGGCTATAAAACCCATGCCCATTATGTTTTGGAAGAACGTATGGCCAAAACACCCGAAAAGGTCATTCATTTTTTAAATGATTTGCTTGAAAAAGCAACACCTTTTGCCAAAAAAGAATTTGAAACTTTAAGTGCTTTTGCTTACAAAAATGATGGCATTGAAGAACTTCAAAAATGGGATGGTACATATTATTCGGAGCTTCTAAAAAAGAAGCTTTTTGATATTGACGACGCACAATTGAAACCTTATTTTAAACTAGAAAATGTAATTGAAGGTGCTTTTTTGATTGCCAAAAAACTATTTGGGCTAAAATTCGAAAAATTAGATAACATTGATATTTATCATGAGGATGTAATGACTTACAAAGTCTTAGATCAAAATTCAAATTTTGTAGCTATTTTTTATGCCGATTTTTTTCCAAGACGAGGTAAGAGAAGTGGTGCCTGGATGACATCTTTTAAACCTCAGTATATTCTGAATGGCACAAATGAAAGACCACACGTTTCTATTGTTTGCAACTTTACAAAACCCACAAAAACAAAACCTTCTTTACTTACTTTTAATGAAGTTACAACACTATTTCATGAATTTGGACATGCGCTTCATGGGATGTTGGCCAATACCACCTACCCTAGTCTTTCAGGGACAAGTGTAGCATGGGATTTTGTGGAACTCCCAAGCCAATTGATGGAAAATTGGTGCTACGAAAAAGAAGCCTTGAGCTTGTTTGCAAAGCATTATCAGACCGGAGAATTGATTCCAATGGAATGGATTGATAAAATTAAAGCTGTTGGAAAATTTCAGCAAGGAATGCAAACAGTTCGTCAACTCAGTTTTGGCCTTTTAGATATGAGTTGGCATGGAAAAAACCCTACTACCATAAAGTGTATAAAAACACATGAAAAAGAAGTGTTTTCTTCAACACAACTGTATCCAGACGTTGCAGAAAATTGTATGTCTACAGCTTTTGCTCATATTTTCCAGGGCGGTTATTCTTCGGGATATTACAGCTACAAATGGGCCGAAGTTTTAGATGCTGATGCGTTTGCCTACTTTAAGAATAAAAATATTTTTGATGCTAAAATTGCTGATAATTTAAAGCGTCATATTTTGAGTCAAGGCGGCACAGAAAATCCACTTGTTTTGTACAAAAAATTTAGAGGAAAAGATGCCAGCAACAAAGCCCTTTTAGAGCGTGCCGGACTCGTGTAGAATTTCTAAACTGATTGACATCAACCACCAAAAGATAGGTAAAGCTTCAACCCAAAATGCAGTGTAATAAAATGAGTTTTGAGGGCGACTTTTAACGATGAAAACGCATAATATCGTCAACATTATTGATGTTGATATAATTTCTAATTTACTTGTATTACTGTACAAAAAGAAAATTAATACTAAAATTCCAAAATAAGCTAATTTTTTGGTGTTGAACAACCCTATTTTTTGTGGAATTGTAGAAAGCTTTAAATCATCAAAATTCATGTCTCTAATTTCGAAAGGTAACATAAGGATAAAAATAAAAACAAAGCGTTCTACTACCCATATATAATTAAGTTCAAAAACCTCCAAACCACCATTTAACTGTGGTAATAATGCGGTTGTAATTGCCCAAACAAAGGCAATGATGTATATTTTTAGCCCACTGATTTTTCTAAGACTATTGTTAGAAAACCACTTTAGTGGCATGGCGTAAAAGAATGTAATTATCCCTAAAAAAAGTAGACTCCATTGCACATTTGATTTTAACTGAAGAAAACAAATTGTAAATCCAAAAACACACAATATACTAAGTATTTGAATCTCTTTGAGTTTTGTCGTTAGAGATCTGTAGTAAAATTTGGCTAAGCCAAAATACTTAACAAAGTTATAGCCGAAAACAGTGGCAAAAAAAAGAGAAAACAAAAAGAAGAAATCAACAGAAAAATTTGTTTTTAGAATAATTAAATGACTGAGGGCTAACACAGAACAGGCCACATGTAAGCTACTATTTATATAAAATTTAAAAATTCGTTTGAAAAATCCCACAGTGCAAAAATAACCAAACTGTTGATAAGCTTAAAAATCGGTTAAAAACTTTAATTTATTAACAAAAAAAAGCATGAAAAAAGCCGTAATTTTGTTTTTTATTTAATCATCATAAATATGAACCCAGATATTTTTTCGCAAAGGCATATAGGCCCAAACTCAGATCATTTAAAAGAAATGTTAGATGTAATTGGAGTAGATTCAATGGATGAATTAATAGATCAAACTGTTCCTAACAACATAAGATTGCAAACTAATTTAAATCTAGATTTACCTTTAAGCGAGCAAGAATTTTTGGAACATATTCATGAACTTGGCTCTAAAAATAAAGTTTTTAAGTCTTACATTGGAATGGGGTATAATCCATCCAATTTACCTGCAGTAATCCAAAGAAATATTTTAGAAAACCCTGGTTGGTATACCGCTTACACACCCTACCAAGCAGAAATTGCTCAAGGACGTCTTGAAGCATTGTTGAACTTTCAAACAATGGTAACAGACTTAACAGGGATGGAATTGGCTAATGCATCTTTACTTGACGAAAGCACTTCTGCGGCTGAGGCCATGGCGCTTTTGTTTGCCGTGAGGGAACGTGCTGATGTAAAAGCTGGTGTAGTGAAATTTTTTGTTGCAGAAGATATATTCCCTCAAACGCTTGCTGTACTAAAAACAAGAGCAATTCCTATTGGAATAGAACTTATCGTTGGAAATTCAGACGAATTTAATTTTGATTCAGACTATTTTGGAGCACTTGTTCAATACCCTGGAGCATCTGGGAAAATAATGGATTTGAAATCATTTATTTCAAAAGCTAATTCAAACAATATTAAAGTTGCCGTTGCGGCAGATATCCTAAGTTTAGTTGCACTTGAAGCACCAGGTCAACTAGGTGCAGATGTTGTTGTTGGAACCACACAGCGTTTTGGAATTCCAATGGGTTATGGGGGGCCTCACGCTGCTTATTTTGCTACAAAGGAAGCCTACAAACGTCATATCCCAGGACGTATCATTGGGGTTACAAAAGATATGAATGGTGAACGTGCTTTAAGAATGGCTCTTCAAACTAGAGAGCAGCACATCAAAAGAGATCGTGCAACTTCCAACATATGTACCGCACAAGTTTTATTGGCAGTCATGGCAGGAATGTATGCTGTATACCACGGCCCAAAAGGTCTAAAATATATTGCAAATAAAGTTCATCAAAATGCTGTTCTTTTAGCCAATTCATTAACAAATTCAAATTTAAAATTAAAATATTCATCATTTTTTGATACGATACAGATCGAAGTTGAGGATGCAAAAAAAATACAAGAGATAGCATTAAAGCATGAGATAAATTTCTTTTATCCTAATGCCAAAACCATTTCAATTTCTGTCAATGAGACAACTACTAAAAAGGATATTGAAGCTATTCTTATTGTTTTTTCAGAAGCTTTAAACACAACAATAAAAACTGATACATCACCTGAAAATAGATTCCCCAATAATCACGTAAGAAAATCAGAATTTTTAACAAATTCTGTTTTTAATTCTTATCATTCAGAAACTGAATTGATGCGTTATATAAAGCGTTTGGAACGTAAAGATTTGGCGCTAAACTACTCTATGATTCCATTAGGGTCATGTACAATGAAGCTAAATGCAGCCGTAGAAATGTTGCCATTAAGTTGGTCGAATTGGGGAAATATCCATCCTTTTGCTCCTGCAAATCAAGTGGAAGGCTACACAGAAGTTTTATCTACTTTACAAAAACAACTCAATGAAATCACTGGGTTTTCCGGGACATCTTTACAACCAAATTCTGGTGCTCAAGGCGAATTTGCAGGACTAATGACCATTAGAGCCTATCACGAATCTCGTGGTGATCATCACAGAAATATATGTATTATTCCATCGTCTGCTCACGGAACAAACCCCGCGAGTGCTGTAATGGCAGGTATGAAAGTTGTTGTTACAAAATCATCTGAAAATGGAAATATAGACGTTGATGATTTGCGCGAAAAAGCAACAATACACAAAGAAAATCTAGCAGCGCTCATGGTGACTTACCCTTCCACCCATGGCGTTTACGAGTCTGAAATAAAAGAAATTACACAAATCATTCATGACAATGGCGGACAGGTGTACATGGACGGTGCTAACATGAATGCTCAAGTTGGACTAACAAATCCAGGGAAAATTGGCGCTGATGTTTGTCACCTCAATTTACATAAAACTTTTGCTATCCCACATGGTGGCGGCGGACCTGGTGTTGGACCAATTTGTGTTGCCGAACAACTGACCCCTTTTTTACCAGGAAACCCAATTATTGAAACAGGTGGAACAAAAGCTATTACATCAATTTCTGGAGCTCCTTTTGGATCAGCACTTGCATGTTTAATTTCGTATGGCTACATAAAAATGCTTGGCGCTGAAGGATTAACACAGTCGACCAAGGTGGCTATTTTAAATGCAAACTACATCAAAGAGCGCTTAGAAGGACACTTCCAAACCCTTTACACTGGAGAACAGGGTCGAGCGGCACACGAAATGATAATAGATTGTCGAGCATTTAAAACAAATGGCATTGAAGTTACAGATATTGCAAAACGATTGATGGATTATGGATTTCATGCACCTACAGTTTCGTTTCCAGTTGCTGGTACAATGATGATTGAACCTACTGAAAGCGAAAGTAAAGCAGAAATGGATCGTTTTTGTGATGCCATGATTTCTATTCGACAAGAAATCGAAGATGCAAGTAAATCTGACACCAATAACCCTCTAAAAAACGCTCCACATACTCAAGAAATGGTGTGTCACGATCAATGGGATTATCCTTACAGCAGAGCTACAGCCGCTTTTCCACTATCATACATTAAAGAAGATAAATTTTGGCCATCTGTACGTCGTGTAGATGATGCCTATGGAGATCGAAATTTAATCTGTACATGCGCCCCAATTGATGAATACGCCGAAGTATAACTAAAACAAAAAAATGAGTATTCGAATTACGGGGACAGGTAGTTATATTCCTGAATTAATCCAAAAAAACAACGATTTTCAAGATCGCGAATTCTTTACCATAGAAGGCGAAGCAATTGACACACCAACAGATATCGTTGTTGAAAAGTTTAAAGCTATTACTGGTATTTCTGAAAGGCGTTATGCTAATAAAAATCTCACTGCTTCAGATCTAGGAGCTTTTGCAGCAGAAAAAGCACTATCCGATGCTAAAATTGACCCTGAAACGTTAGATTACATTATTTGTGCTCATAACTTTGGCGATGTTAAGCACAGCGCCATACAAAGCGATATTCTTCCATGTCTAGCCGCAAGAATTAAACATCTTTTAAAAATAAAAAGCCCAAAATGTGTAGCTTATGATATCCTTTTTGGATGTCCTGGTTGGGTAGAAGGCGTTGTTCAAGCACAAGCATTCATCAAAGCTGGAATGGCAAAACGCTGTTTGGTCATTGGTGCAGAAACTCTATCTAGAGTTGTCGACCCTTTTGATCGTGACTCTATGATTTATGCCGATGGTGCTGGTGCAACAATAGTTGAAGCTTCTGAAGAAGAAGGAGGAATTATTTCACATGAATCTGCATCATACACCCATGATGAAGTCTATCATTTGTTTTTTGGGAACTCTAATGATAAAACACAGAACGAAGATGTACGATATATCAAAATGTATGGAAGAAAAATCTATGAATTTGCCTTGAATAATGTGCCAGCAGCACTAAAAAATTGTCTTGATAAAAGTGGCTATTCCATACAAGATGTGAAGAAAATACTTATTCATCAAGCAAACGAAAAAATGGATGAAGCCATCGTAAAACGTTTTTATAGACTTTACAAAACTCCTGTACCAGATGGAATCATGCCCATGACCATACATAAACTTGGCAACAGTTCAGTAGCCACAGTTCCTACACTTTTCGACCTCATTAGAAAAGGAGAAGTAAATAATCACAATCTCAATAAAGGCGATATTATTATATTTGCTAGCGTAGGCGCTGGTATGCACATCAACGCTATTGTTTATAAATATTAAATGTACGAAAACAACTTCCCAACAAGACGTTATAATTTGACTCTTGACTTTGTCAAACAGCACATAAGTAAAAAAGAGAAGATTTTTGATTTGGGTGTTGAAAACCCACTTTCTGATATATTAAAATCAAACGGTTTTACAGTAACAAACACAAATGGTGAAGACCTTGATCTTGATTGTTCGTCGATTCAAAATAGCAGTGCAGATGTTGTTACAGCCTTTGAAATTTTTGAACACCTCGTTTCGCCTTTTATTGTTTTAAAGGAAATAAAAGCCAACAAACTTATTGCAAGTGTACCACTAAAACTTTGGTTTTCAAATGCCTATAAAAGCAAAACTGATATGCGCGATCGCCACTTTCATGAATTTGAAGACTGGCAGTTTGATTGGTTACTAGAAAAAGCGGGGTGGACAATTATTTCAAGAGAAAAATGGACTAATCCAACAAAAAAAATAGGAATTCGCCCTATTTTAAGGTATTTCACAAAGAGATTTTATATCGTTTACGCTGAAAGAAAGTGAGATTTTACATTGTCATACCGGCACACAATGAAGAAGCATTTATAGAAAATTGCTTGATTTCCTTAGCTGAGCAATCATTACTTCCAAAAAAAATTATTGTTGTAGACGATAATTCTACTGATAAAACTCCAAAAATTGTAGATACGTTAAAAAAACAATATGCATTTATTGACAGCGTTCAACATCAATCCTCTGACAAACATTTGCCTGGCGAAAAAATCATTACTGCATTTTACAAAGGATATGAGCAGCTGGATCAAGATTATGACGTAGTTTGTAAATTTGATGCTGATTTAGTTTTTCCAAAAAATTATTTAGAAACCATAGCAGAACATTACAAAAACGATCCAAAACTGGGGCTCATTGCGGGCCATTGCTACATTGAAAAAAACGGGGAGTGGGTTTTGGAAAACCTAACCTCAAATGAGCATATAAGAGGGCCTTTGAAAGCTTACAGAAAACCATGTTTTATAGCCATTGGCGGCTTGCAGAAGTCTATGGGTTGGGACACCATTGATGAACTTGTTGCACTTTATAATGGCTGGTCTTTTCAAACGGATGACTCCCTGCATGTAAAGCACTTGAAACCAACAGGCTCTACATACAATAGAAGTGCAAAATATTATCAAGGAATGGCACTTTATAAAATGCGCAATGGTTTTGTTTTGGCCTTTTTATCGGCATTAAAACTTTCTTATAAGAAAAGAAAAATTCGTCTATTTTTTGATTATCTAGTTGGATTCTTCAAAGCATGGAAAACTAATGTTCCATTTATCGTATCAGAAAAAGAAGGGGCGTTTATAAGATCATACCGCTGGCGTAAAATCAAAGCGTTAATCTATCCTTTTTAGATTTTAATCTTACACATCCAGTTTAGATCATCAGGAATTTCACCTGTACGAACACCATTTATTGTCTCCAAAACCATTTGCCCTACTGGACTTTCATTGGAAACGTGAATATCTTCGTCTTTGTAACCAATATCTTGAATCATTGCAATACCAACAGCAGTACCTGTTCCAAAGGCTTCTTCCAATGTCCCATCTTTGGAGGCTTCATTGACTTCATCGATAGAAATTGGTCTTTCTGTAACCTCATATCCTTTGTGTCGTAATAGTTCAATAACGCTCATTCTTGTAATTCCTGCCAGTATGGAGCCGTCCAAGTTTGGAGTAATGATTTTACCATTGATTTTAAAAAAAATATTCATTGTTCCAACTTCTTGAATGCTTTTGAAGTTGTGAGCATCTAACCATAAAACTTGGTCATAACCTTTTGCTTTTGCATGTTCGGTTGGTAAAATTGCTGCAGCATAATTTCCTGCTGCCTTTGCTTCACCTGTACCACCATGTGCCGCACGGATATAATTGGTTTCAGCATATAATCGAACTCTTTTTGTGTAAATTGGATTGGATGGAGAAGCCATAATAATAAACTTATACTGTGTTGCTGCTCTCATCCCAATAAATGCTTCGTCGGCATACATAAAAGGACGTAAATACAATGCACTGCCTTGTTGTGGTGGAATCCAATTTTTGTCTAAATCTACCAAAACCTTTAAAGCTTCAACAAATAGTTCCTCAGGAAATTCTGGCATACCTAAACGACGTGCACTAAAATTTAAACGTTTTGCATTTTGTTCTGGCCGAAACAACATTGGAGTTCCATTGGCATCAATTGTTGCTTTCATCCCTTCAAAAATAGCTTGACCGTAATGTAATGCCATTGCAGCAGGATGAGTAGGCAATGCCCCCATTGGAACTATTTTTGGAGTTTGCCAGGCTTCATTTTCATAGGTACACAGAAACATATGGTCGGTGAAAGTTCTTCCCAAGGGAATGTCATTAAAATCTAAATCTTTAGCTTTAGATTCTTTTACTTTTTCAATGTGAATTTGGGTACTCATAATTTGAATTGAAATTTATGATTTTATGAATTTTTTCAGTTGGGTTTTGGTAAAGGGACTTAATGCCAAGCGACCACTAATTTTGGCGCGTTGTGCCAACAAATCATCCCAATGATTTGAGTCCTCCCATTGAATTTTTTTAAATTCTGCTAGAGCCTCTGGGTTATATTTTGCGAGTTGATTTGCTACAGAAGAAACATGTTTATTTAAATTGTCGTTAGTTTCAAAAACATTCGCATAAAGCCCTTTTTCTCGGGCCCATTTTGCAGAAAAAAATGTTTGTGGGTGAAGTGTCAACTGAGATACAGCAGAAAGACCTAATTTTCTTTTTAGTGCAGGTTCAATAACAAATGGGCCAATTCCAATATTCAATTCACTAAGCTTGATAGAAGCATATTCACTCGCAAAGCAAAGATCAACGGCTGCAGCCAGACCAACTCCTCCTCCAACGGCCTTTCCTTGCACACTTCCTATCACAATTTTTGGATTTTTCCGCAAAGCGTTAATCACATTAGCAAATCCCATAAAAAATATTTTACCCTCTTCTATTGTTGAAATTGCTGCCAAATCATCAAAACTAGCTCCTGCACAAAACGTACGATCGCCACCACTTTTTAAAACCAAAACATTGATATCATTGTCTGTTCCTGCGTTGTCAATCACAGCACAAAGTTCTGTTAACATTTGTGATGGTAATGCATTATGAGATGGGTTGTAAAATTCGATGTATCCTACACCATCGATTTTGGTAAATTTTACATAAGAATCTATAGGCATTGCTTGTTTATTTTGTTTAGCTAATATACTTCAATTTTAGGAAATGCTGCCAAAAACAAACAAAGCAGAAGTTGGTTTTTGAATATAAAAATTAGAATTTGAGCTGTGGAAACTCTCTATTTAAGCTATCTATTTCAGAATCAATAGATTTCAAAAAATTTTGATGGGCTTCGCTATTGGAGTTCATTGGTTTGTGTTGTAATCCATTTTGAATACGTTTGATGATTTTGAGTGTGCCATTAAGTTTCGAATCAATCCAAATAGACTTGAATTTCTCCCAAATAAAATCAATCGCTTGAGCGCTTGGGTGAATCATGTCAGATTTATAAAATCTATAGTCTCGAAGTTCATCCATCATTATCTCAAATGAGGGAAAATAATGCAATACATTTGAAGAATGTATCACTTTATGAATCGCAGAAATCAAATGGGCCTTGCTTTGAGTATTTTCAATACATCCATCTTTGAGATGCCGCACAGGAGACAACGTAAAAACCACCTCAGCTTTGGGATTGAAAGTATGAATTAAATCTTTTATTTTATGTAGAATATCGGTAATTTCTTCAACTGAAAACAAGACTTTTTCAAACTGCGTTGAGGGTAATTTATGACAATTGGCAACAAATTTTTGAGTTTCAATGTGGCGATAGCTCCATGCTGTTCCAAGAGTAATAATAAAATGAGAAGTTGTTTTGAAACGAGAATTGCAATCTTCAGTTTGTGAGGTTAGTTGATTTAAAAATAGTGTTTTTGAGCTGTTATTTAATTGAGAATGAGCGTTGAAACTTTTCCATTGTTCATCAGCAAAAAAGACAGCATTTTCATCTATTTTATTTTCAGATACATTTCTCAAAAATGTTAAAATCGCTTGAGGATGGAATAAAATTCCAAAAGGGTTACATAGAGTTTGAAATTTATAAAAATCTAATTTTTCAGAAATATGTTCTGTAAAACATGAACCAAGCAAAACTATTTTGGCATCAAAATCAATAGTGTTGCCGTTGGTTGGTTTTAATGGAACTTCGGTTTGAAATTTCAAAACTTAAGATATAAGGTCAACAACTTGCGCTAGAGCCTCAGCAATACCTTCAGGGTTTTTCCCACCAGCAGTTGCAAAAAATGGTTGCCCTCCTCCACCACCTTGAATATAACTCCCGAGTGTACGTACAATGGTACCAGCATTTAAATTTTTTGAAGCAACAAGCTCTTTTGACACATAACACGATAGTAATGCTTTACCATTTTGTTCTGAGGCAAAGACCAGAACTACATTGTCCTGTTTTTGTCCAATTTCAAAGGAAATATCTTTCAATCCATTAGCATCTAAATCAAGCTGCTTTGCTAAAAAATTTATTCCATTGAAGGATTGAATTTCTGTTAGTAATTGTGATTTTACGCTATTGGCCTTTTCTTTTAAAAGCTTTTCGATTTGTTTCTTGAGCTGGATATTTTCAGATTTCAAATTAAGTACTGCTTTGACAGGGTCAACAGTATTATTCAACGCATTTTTGATTAATTTAAAATGCTGATTATTTTCTTTGAAAAAATCTTTAACAGCTTCATTTGTAATGGCTTCAATTCTACGAATACCAGATGCTACAGCACTCTCAGAAGTGATTTTAAAATGCCAAATATCTGCCGTATTTTTTACATGAGTCCCTCCGCACAATTCTATTGAATTTCCAAAACGAACTGTACGAACAACATCACCATATTTTTCACCAAATAGTGCGATTGCTCCATCTTCAATGGCTTCTGTTAATGGAATCGATCGTTGTTCTTTAAATTTTAAGCGCCCTGCAATTCTTGAATTCACATAGCTTTCAACTTCTTGAAGTTCTTCTTCAGTCATTTTAGAGAAATGAGAGAAGTCAAAGCGTAAATAATCTGAATGTACTGCACTCCCTTTTTGCTCCACATGAGTTCCCAAAATTTCCCGCAGTGCTTGGTGTAATAAATGTGTTGCCGTATGATTACATTCTGTTTTAAACCTCTTATCTACCTCAACACTTGCAATAAAGGAATCTGTAATATTTCTGGGCAAGTCTTTTGTAATGTGAATTGTAACATTATTTTCTTTTTTTGTATTCAGAATATAAATCTTGTCTCCGTTAGATGTTTCCAAATAGCCTTTATCTCCAACTTGTCCACCACCCTCGGCATAAAATGGAGTAAGGTTAAAAACGAGTTGATATTGTGCACCATGTTTTGAGGACACCTCTTTTCGATAGCGTACAATCTTAACTTTTGTTTGAAGACTGTCATATCCAATAAATTCTTGTTCATCATCTTCGCGAAGAACGGTCCAATCCTCGGTTGAGACTTCACTAGCCGCTCGAGATCTACTTTTTTGTTTTTCAAGCTGAATCTGAAATCCAGCTTTATCCAATTGCATGTTTTTTTCCTGAAGAATAAGTGCTGTCAAATCAACAGGGAAGCCATAAGTGTCATACAATTCAAAAGCTTTATCACCTGAAATTGTATCGCCTTGAGTCGTATTTATAATACGTTCGAGCAAAACGAGTCCTTGATCCAAAGTTTTTAGAAATGATGCTTCTTCTTCTCGAACAACATTTTGAATCAATTGCTTTTGAGTTTTTAGTTCTGGAAATGTTGTTGCCATTTTTTTTACTAAAACATTGACAAGACGATACATAAAAGGTTCTTTTTGGTCTAAAAAAGTAAACCCATAACGTACTGCACGCCTTAAAATACGTCGAATGACATACCCTGCACCATTATTGCTTGGCAACTGCCCATCTGCAATTGAAAAGGCAACTGTACGAATGTGATCAGAAACCACACGAATAGCAATATCATGTTTTTCATTTTCGCCATAATCCTTTCCTGAAATTGCTTCAATCTCTCGAACAATCGGAGTAAAAACATCCGTATCATAATTGGACTTAACTCCTTGAAGCACCATACACAAACGCTCGAAGCCCATTCCAGTGTCAACATGTTTTTGTGGTAGAGATTCTAACGAGCCATCAGCTTTTCGGTTGTATTCCATAAAAACCAAGTTCCAAATTTCGACCACGTGTGGATGATCTTTGTTTACCAATTCATAACCTGGTATTTTAGCTTTTTCTTCCTGGCTTCTAAGATCTACATGAATTTCACTAGATGGACCACAAGGTCCTTGATCACCCATTTCCCAAAAATTATCTTTCTTATTGCCTTTCAAAATACGATCCTCAGCAACAATGTTTTTCCAAATGGAAAATGCTTCAGTATCCATTTCTGTTTTATCATTTTCATCACCCTCAAAAACAGTAACATACAGAATGTTTTTATCTATTTTGTAAACTTCTGTAAGCAATTCCCAAGCCCATTCTATGGCTTCTTTTTTGAAATAATCTCCAAAACTCCAATTGCCTAACATCTCAAAAAGAGTATGATGGTAGGTATCATAACCTACTTCTTCCAAATCATTATGTTTTCCAGAAACTCTCAAACATTTTTGTGTATCAACAATACGATTGCTTGGTGGCTGGCCGTTGCCAATAAAATATTCTTTGAATGGTGCCATTCCAGAATTGACAAACATCAAGGTTGGATCGTCTTTAACCACCATTGGAGCAGAAGGTACAATGGTATGTTTCTTGTCTTCAAAAAACTTTAGAAAATTGGCTCTTATGTCTTGAGATTTCATGTAATGTGTTAACCTTTTTGAAATAATTTGATTTTGCTCCAAAAACAAATTATATTTGTCTTTAGGTGAAGCGTATTTAATACGCAACAAAATTTCAAACAAAAATAGAACTTTTTAGGCAATGTCTAACGTAAAATATTATTACGATCCTGAAACGCTTTCGTACAGAAGGATTACTAGTGATAAAAAGACAAAAGCAAAATTTGCGGTTGGGTTTATTTTTGCTTCAGCAATTTTTGGTTTTTTTACGGCTTTGATTGGGAGCTATTATTTTGAATCCCCTCAAGAAAAATCCTTAAAACGCGAACTTCAAAATATGGAATTTCAATATACCCTATTGAACAAAAAAATGAATGAAATTGAAAATGTTTTGGGTAATATTGAAGATAGAGACAATACTATTTATAGGCTTTATTTTGAGGCCAATCCCATTCCAAATTCTCAAAGAATACAAGGCTTTGGTGGGATAAATCGTTATAAGAAATTTGATGGTTTCGAAAATTCAGAATTAATTGCTGAAACCAATAAGCGTATTGATATTCTTCAAAAACGACTTGTCATCCAATCTAAATCATTAGACGAAATTACAGCACTAGCAAAAGATAAAGAAGCTTTCCTTGCAAAAATTCCTGCCATTCAACCCATCAAAAATGAAGATTTAACCCGAATGGCATCTGGTTATGGTTATCGAACAGACCCGTTTACAAAAATTAGAAAATTTCATTACGGAATGGATTTTACAGCACCTCGTGGCACTCCTGTTTATGCTAGTGGAGATGGTGTTGTTAAGCGTGCCGATTCTAGATCATCGGGGTATGGTAAGCACATAAGAATTGATCATGGCTACGGCTATATAAGTCTATATGCGCATCTACATAAATACAATGTTCGAAAAAATCAACGTGTAAAACGTGGCGACATCATTGGTTTTGTAGGGAGTACAGGACGTTCACAGGCACCTCATTTGCACTACGAAATTTTTAAAGACAAAAAGCGCATCAACCCTCTAAACTTCTATTACGGAAACCTTACTAGTGAGGAATTTAGTGAACTTTTGATTAAAGCTTCTGTTGAAAACCAATCCTTAGATTAAGATGCATGTCGATTTACCAAAAAAAATGTACTATACCATTGGAGAAGTTGCAAAAGCATTTGGTGTAAAAACCTCTTTAATTCGTTTTTGGGATGGAGAATTTTCTATTTTAAAACCAAAAAAAAATGCAAAAGGTAATCGACGATTTACACCAGAAGATATCAAAAACTTAAGACTTATATACCATTTGGTTAAAGAACAAGGCTATACATTAGAAGGTGCAAAAACCTATTTGAAAGCACAAAAAGGAAAATCTTTGACTAATTTTGATATTATTTGTAAATTGGAATCCATAAAACATCAATTAATAAAAATTAAATCTCAAATCTAAAAATTATGAAAAAGTGGCTTATCCCTTTAATTATTGTAGCAGTAATCGGTTTTGGAGTTTATAATTGGGCTGTAGGGTTCAATAATACTGCCGTAGAACACGAAGCTAATGCAAAAACAGCATGGTCTAATGTAGAAAGCAGTTACCAACGAAGAAGTGACCTCATTGGAAATCTTGTAAGTACCGTAAAAGGTGCAGCAGATTTTGAAAAAAGCACCCTCACTCAAGTCATTGAAGCACGTGCTAAAGCCACCTCAACAACTATTGATCCGACAAACATTACACCTGAAAATTTAGAAGCGTTCCAACAAGCACAAAGTGGTCTTAGCGGTGCGCTTTCTCGTCTTTTAGTCTCTGTCGAGCGCTATCCAGAGCTCAAAGCAAATCAGAACTTTTTGGATCTGCAAAATCAATTGGAAGGCACAGAAAATCGCATCAATGTTGCAAGAGATCGCTATAACAAAGCTGTAAATACTTATGATATTTTTACTACAAAATTTCCTAATAAAATTTTAGCAGGTTGGTTTGGTTTTGGTGAAATGGCACGCTACAAAGCAGACCCTGGAGCCGAAAAAGCACCTGAAGTGGATTTTGACTTTGACTAAAACGAATTTGTGAATTCTCTAGAAAATTTTCTTTCCACAGACGAAGAACAAGAAATTGTTTCGGCTATTCTTATGGCTGAAAAAAAAACTACAGGTGAAATTCGTGTACATTTAGAATGTAGAACTTCAGAACCTATTGATAGTCGAGCAAAAAATGTTTTTCATGCCTTAAAAATGGACAACACTAAATTAGAAAATGGTGTGTTGATCTATATTGCTATTGAAAATAAAAAATTTGGTATCTATGGCGACAGGGGGATTGATAAGAAAGTCAATAATAATTTCTGGAATAAAACACGTGATGTGATGCAATATCATTTTGAAGCTGGAGCATTCAAAACAGGAATCGTGGAGGGTATAAAAAGTGCTAGTGAAGCTCTAGAAAAATTCTTCCCATGGGAAACGAATGATAAAGATGAGTTGTCAAATGAAGTTTCAAAAGGTGAAGTATAGATGAATATTAAACTGAAATACATCTTATTTATTTTTGTCTTTCTTGTTGTCGGACAAAATTGTCAAGCGCAATTTGAAATTCCCCCAAAACCAAAGATTCAAACAAGTGTTTATGACAACATAGACCTTTTAGCACCAAATGAGTCTATAGCTTTAGAACAAAAGCTCATCAGGTATGCCGATAGTACATCCACACAAATTGTTGTGGCAACCATCAATTCAACTGAGGGAGAATATATCAATTATTTGGCTACTAACTGGGCGCATAGTTGGGGTATTGGTCAAAAAAATAAAGACAATGGAGTTTTTATTCTTTTGGCTAAAAATGACCGAAAAATAAATATCAGTACGGGATATGGTGTAGAGCATCTTCTTACAGACAAAATGTGTAGTCGTATTATCCAAGAATACATTATTCCATATTTCAAAAAAAATCAATATGCAGAAGGCTTAAATGCGGGGGTGGATGCTATTTTTGAAGTTTTAACAGGTGCATACAAAGCAGCGCCAAAACAAAACGAATCCGATATTCCTTTTGGACTTATACTTTTCTTAATCGTTGTTTTTATCATTTTTATTGCAGCATTATCAAAACGAGATGATGGCAATAATAAAGGAAATCGTACCCCTGGTACGAGTATTTTGGACGCTATCCTTTTGAGTAATATGGGACGAGGAAGCTACCACAAAAACTCATCCAAAGGTGGTCTATTTGGTGGTGGCGGAAGTTTTGGTAGTGGCGGTTTTGGCGGTGGCTTTGGTGGTGGTGGCTTTGGAGGCGGTGGTGCCTCTGGAGGCTGGTAAGCCTACTTTTTTCGCATAAAAATGGTTACCGGTACACCAGAAAAATCGTATAACTTTCGTAATTTATTTTCTAAAAAACGCTTGTAAGGTTCTTTAACATATTGAGGTAAATTACAAAAAAATGCAAATTGAGGTTGAGGCGTTGGCAACTGCATGATGTATTTTATTTTAACATACTTTCCTTTTAAAGCTGGTGGTGGATTGTGTTCAATAATTGGCAACAAATCTTCATTTAAAACACTTGTTTTGATGCGTTTTGATCTGTTTTTATAAACCTCAACAGCAGTTTCAATCGCTTTAAAAATACGTTGTTTAGTGAGTGCCGAAATAAAAACAATTGGAACGTCTGTGAAAGGTTCTATTTGTTTTCTAATATGAGTTTCAAAAGCTTTGGTAGTTTTGGTGTCTTTTTCTACCAAATCCCATTTGTTTACCAAAATCACAATGCCTTTATTGTTGCGTTGTGCTAACCAAAATATATTTTGTACTTGACCGTCAAATCCCCTTTGTGCATCGCACACCAACAAACAAACATCGGCGTTTTCTATGGCGCGGACACTTCGCATTACAGAATAAAATTCTAAATCTTCTTTGACTTTTGCCTTCCTGCGAATTCCAGCCGTATCCACCAAATTAAAATCAAACCCAAAACGATTGTATTTAGTGTCTATTGCATCACGTGTAGTTCCTGCTATATCAGTAACAATATAGCGATCTTCTCCAATTAATGCATTGATGAATGATGATTTCCCTGCATTTGGTCGACCTACAACAGCAAAACGAGGTAATTCTGGTTCGTCATTTTCTTTATCTTGAGGAAGTGCATCTACCAAAGCATCAAGTAAATCTCCTGTTCCACTTCCATTAATACTGGCAATAGTGTAATAATCTCCTAGGCCCAATGCATAAAATTCTACGGCATCTTGAGCACGTTTGGCATTATCTACTTTATTGACTACTAGAAAAACTGGTTTTTTTATTTTCCTCAAAAGTTTGGCAACATCTTCGTCCATGCCTGTTACACCCGTTTCTACGTCAACCATAAAAATGATGGCATCTGCTTCGTCAATAGCCAATTCGACCTGTTTATCGATTTCTGATTCAAAAATATCATCACTTCCAACGACATACCCTCCGGTATCAATCACAGAAAATTCTTTTCCATTCCAGTCACTTTTACCATAATGTCTATCGCGGGTTACTCCACTAACGGCATCAACAATGGCCTCTCGCCGTTGAATTAATCGATTAAAGAATGTGGACTTTCCAACGTTTGGACGACCTACAATAGCTACAATATTTCCCATTAGATATTTAGAATTGCTGCAAAAATAGGAAATATCGCTAAGTAAAATGATGAAAAGATGAGTTTAAAAGAGTTTTATTATATTTAAAATCAAATCTACGCTTATGAATTTAAATAATAACATCGTATTAAGACCTCGATTTTCGATGAAGTTAAATCAAGATGCGAAAATTGTATTAGAGCAATTCAAATCAAATACCAAAAACAATAATAGCATCCGTATTTCTGTAATAGAACCTCATATATTTTTAAAAATTGCTAAAGAAAAACAACATTTTTGGTCGCCGCAACTACATCTTGAAGTCTTACAGCAAGGAACATCATCAACTATAAAAGGTTTATTTGGCCCAAACCCAGTGGTTTGGACTATGTTTATGTTTTTGCATTTTTTTGTCGCTGGAGTTTTTATAGGGTGTGGTGTTTGGGTCTATGTAAATCACTCTTTAAATGAGCCAATAGTGTTGCCGATAATACTCATGATTACAATGGTAATTATTTGGATTTTGTTCTATTTTGGAGGGCAAGTTGGAAAGCAAAAAGGAAAAAAACAAATGAATATTTTGTATCAATTTGTGCAAGAAGTGATTTCTGAAAGCTCAAAAAAATGAAAAAAACTTTTACGACTGATCGTAACCAAAGCGTTTCAATTGTCTGGAATTCGAGCGCCAATTCTTGTTGACTTTTACATACAATTCCAAATGGACTTGTTTACCAAAAAACTGCTCTAAATCTTTTCGTGCTTCGCTGCCCACACGTTTTAGGGCTTTTCCTTTGTGCCCTATTAGAATTCCTTTTTGAGTTTCTCGTTCGACCATTATTACAGAGCGCATACGAATGATTTTTTCTTCTTCAAAAAACTCTTCAGTATCGACTTCAACAGCATAAGGAATCTCTTTTTTGTAATGCATCAAGATTTTTTCTCGAATTTTTTCATTCACAAAAAAACGCTCGGGCTTATCAGTCAATTGATCTTTTGGGTAAAAAGGTGGAGATTCTGGCAAGAGTTCTATAATGCGATCAAAAACATTTTTTACATTGAAACCCGTAAGAGCAGAAATAGGATAAAACTCTGCATTTGGGACTTTATTTTTCCAAAACTCAGCTTGTTCTTCCAATATTTCTTGATCTGAGGTGTCAATTTTATTGATTAATAAAATGACAGGTGTTTTTGTTGAAGTAATTCTATGAAAAAAGGCATCATCTTTTAATGATTTTTCTCCAATTTCAACCATATAAATCAAAATGTCAGCATCTTCAAAAGCAGACTTCACAAAGTGCATCATGGAAGTTTGTAACTCATATGCAGGCTTTATAATTCCTGGTGTATCCGAAAGTACTACTTGAAAATCATCGCCATTAACAATCCCTAAAATTCTATGGCGTGTTGTTTGTGCTTTTGAAGTGATGATGGATAACTGTTCCCCCACAAAAGCATTCATTAATGTTGATTTCCCAACGTTTGGATTCCCTATAATATTGACAAAACCTGCCTTATGCATTCCTTTTAAAATTTGTTGTAAAGTTACAACCTTATTTTAGACTAGGCAGATAAAGAAAAAATTATTGAGTTGCTTTTATAAAAAAGCCTCGACATCTTCGACCATGTTTGTACTGCCACAAATAAAGGGAACCCGTTGGTGAAGTTCGGTGGGTTGAATATCTAAAATACGTTGGACTCCATTTGTGGCTTTACCATTTGCTTGCTCTGCCAAAAAAGCCATGGGGTTACATTCGTACAATAGTCTAAGTTTACCAGCAGAGTTTTTGGAACTTTTTGGATATAAATAAATGCCTCCTTTAATCATATTTCTATGAAAATCAGACACTAAAGACCCTATATAACGTGAGGTGTATGGCCGATCACCCTCTTCCATTTGACAATACTTTATATAGTCTTTTATCCCCTGTGGAAAATGAATATAATTCCCTTCATTTACAGAATAAATCCTACCATTTATTGGAAATTGCATATTAGGATGAGACAAATAAAATGTCCCAATCGCTGGATTTAATGTGAAACCATTGACGCCATCGCCAGTGGTATATACGAGCATTGTTGATGTGCCATAGATAATATAACCTGCCGCTACTTGCTCACTCCCTTTTTGCAGAAAATCATCAAGAGTTACGGCTGTTCCTACATCCGTAACACGGCGATAGACGGAAAAAATAGTTCCTACAGAAACATTAACATCTATATTTGACGAGCCATCCAAAGGGTCAATCAAAACTATGTATTTGTTTTGATGATTTTTATCATTACTATTTATTGCAATAAAATTGTCTTCTTCTTCACTAGCGATTCCACAAACAATATTGCGATTAGTTAGCATTTGAATGAATTTATCATTGGCATATACATCCAATTTTTGTTGACTTTCTCCTTGTACATTTATGTCTCCTGCAGTTCCTAAAATATCAACCAGCCCCGCTTTGTTGACTTCGTAATTAACCACTTTTGCCGCCAAACGAATAGAATTTATAAGTCGAGATAACTCTCCTGATGAATATTTAAATGAAGACTGGTGTTCAATGATAAACTCACCTAATGTTTGATGTTTTTGAGACATTTAAGAAAATTTACTACAAATATCTAATATTTTATTTCAACTACAACGATTTCGTAATGATTTTATTTCTAAAAAATAAAAGCCATTTGAGTATCTTTGACCCCACAGAATACAATTCTATGGAATTTAACATCCGCAAAGCAAAAAAAGCAGACATGTCCAAAGTTTTGGACCTCATTGTTGAACTTGCCATTTATGAAAAAGAACCTGAAGCTGTTGAAATTAGTGTAGAAGATCTTGTTCTGCATGGCTTTGGTTCAACTTCAGATTTTGATTGTTTTGTGGCAGAGGTCGAACAAAATATTATCGGAATTGCGCTAGTCTATACCAGATTTTCAACATGGAAAGGCATTGTTTTACACCTTGAAGATTTAATTGTTTCAGAAAGTATGCGAGGCCACGGAATTGGTTCGGCACTTTTGGACGAAGTGATAAAATTTGCACACCAACTTGGAGTCAAACGTGTCAGTTGGGATGTGTTGGATTGGAACACTCCAGCCATTGAATTTTACGAACACAAAGGAGCGGATGTCAAACGCGATTGGGATGTGGTGCATTTGAATGAACAAGGAATTAAAAACTATTTAGCTAAATTAGACGCATGCAAATCTTAAAGTTTGGAGGCGCCTCTGTAAAAGATGCAGATGGTGTTCGTAATCTTGAAAAGGTACTCAATGTTGTGGGCACCAAAAAAATTCTGATTGTTATCTCGGCGATGGGCAAAACAACCAATGCCATGGAAAAAGTCATTGATCATTATTTTAATTCCAAACACGAATTGCAAAGCAGTATTCAAGACGTAAAAAAATACCATAATGCAATTTTATTGGATTTATTTGAAAATGAAGCGCATGAAGTTTTTAAGGCAGTTTCAAATTTATTTCAAGAGCTATCTGACTTTTTTAAACGAAATAAATCACCCGATTACAGCTTTGTTTATGATCAAACCATAGGTTTTGGAGAATTAGTTTCTACAACAATTGTAAGTTATTACCTCAACCACAATGGGGTTCAAAACAGTTGGTTAGATGTACGTGAACTCATAAAAACAGACAATTATTATCGTGATGCAAAAGTACAATGGGAAGCCACTCAATCTGAAATTTCTTCTGCTGTAAATAGCAACACTTTATACATTACACAAGGATTTTTGGGAAGCGACACCAACAATTTTACTACAACACTTGGCCGCGAAGGTAGTGATTACACAGCAGCTATTTTTGCGTATTGTCTAAATGCAAAAAGCGTTACGATTTGGAAAGATGTCCCAGGTGTACTAAATGCAGACCCACGCTATTTTGAAAATGCAACTTTACTCCACTCCTTGTCCTACGAAGAAGCCATTGAATTGTCGTATTATGGTGCATCTGTGATTCACCCAAAAACATTACAACCTCTACAACGCAAAGAAATTCCACTTTTTGTAAAATCTTTTTTAAACCCAAAAAACAACGGCACCAAAGTGGGAAAAGCCCTAGAGCTTTCTCCAAAAGTCCCCTGTTATATTTTGAGGGATAATCAAATATTGATTTCTGTTTCGTCTTTAGATTTTTCATATATCGTAGAAGAAAATATCAGTCATATTTTTAAATTATTGCACTTACATAAAATGAAAGTTCGGTCAATTCAAAATTCGGCCATTAGCTTTTCTGTTTGTGTGGAAAATAAATATGACCATCTAGAACCACTCGTATTGCAACTCAAAGCCAAATATGATGTGAAGGTCGATTTAGATGTAAAGCTCTACACAATTCGTCATTACAATGCAGAAGCTATTGATGAAATTGAAAAAAACAAAACGGTTTTAATGAAACAAATCACCCCAGAAACCGTTCAAATAATTACCAATTCTTAATTTTATGAGTATCATCACCTCCAAAGAAGTTGCAAAAGCTATAAATCTTGATAAATATGGATTTATTGGCACTTTTTTTGGGTGGATTATTTTAAAAATACTCAAAATTTCGACGATTAATAAAATCTATAATAGAAATAAGCACCTCTCCAATCTTGAATTTTTAGATGCGCTTTTAAAAGAATTTAAAATCCGTTTTGAAATTCCAGAGGAAGACCTAAAACGCTTGCCAAAAGATGGCGCCTACATTACCGTCTCTAACCACCCCCTTGGTGGCGTAGATGGGATTTTATTGCTTAAATTGATGATTGAGCAGCGGAGTGATTTTAAGATTATTGCCAATTTTTTACTCCACAAAATTGAACCCCTTATCCCCTACATCATGCCTGTCAATCCTTTTGAAAATAGAAAAGATGTAAAATCGAGTATAACAGGTTTTAAAAATGCACTTTTGCACCTAAAAGAAGGCCATCCTTTAGGGATTTTTCCAGCAGGGGAAGTTTCAACATATCGTGATGGAAAATTATTAGTTGACAAACCATGGGAAGCCGCTGCTATGAAGTTGGCAAAAAAGGCAAAAGTTCCTATTGTTCCCATATATTTTCATGCCAAAAACAGCCCCTTATTTTATCGCTTATCCAAAATAAGCGACACGCTTAGAACTGCAAAATTACCATCAGAACTATTGACTCAAAAAAACAGAGTAATTAAGGTGCGTATTGGACGTCCCATTTCTGTAAAAGACCAAGAACAACACGAAACTCTAGAAGAATTTTCAGACTTTATTCGCAAAAAAACCTATATGCTATCCAATGCCTTTGAAAAGCCTAAAATTCTAAAAAATATTTCGAGTAGCATCAAAATTACTAAAGCACCAAAGAAAATCATTACGCCTGTAAATCCCCTTATTATGCGTTCGGAAGTAGACGACTTAAGGGCCAAAGATTTCCGCTTGTTACAGAGTAAAAACTACGAAGTGTATTTGGCACCGGCAGCAACGATTCCCAATATTCTAAGAGAAATTGGACGACTGCGTGAAATTACGTTTCGGGAAATTGGTGAGGGCACAAACAAGGCTATAGACTTAGATCATTTTGATACCTATTATCACCATATGTTTTTGTGGGACAACGACGCAGAATGTTTGGCAGGGGCCTACAGAATGGGTCTTGGAACAGAAATTTATGAAGCTTTTGGAATTGATGGTTTTTATCTTCAAGATTTATTCCGTTTTGAACCAGAATTGCATGATATGATGAGTAAATCCATAGAGCTGGGACGTGCTTTTATCATCAAACAATACCAACAAAAACCCATGCCGCTCTTTTTACTTTGGAAAGGGATTGTTCATACCACTTTGCGCTTCCCTAATCATAAATACCTTATTGGTGGGGTTAGTATTAGTAATCGTTTTTCGAATTTCTCTAAATCACTGATGATTGAGTTTATGAAATCGCATTATTACGATCCATATTTGGCGCAATATGTACATCCAAAAAAGGAATTTAAAGTCAAACTTAAAGATGCCGATAAGGATTTTGTATTTGATGCTACCGAAGCTGATTTGAATAAATTTGATAAAATCATTGATGAAATAGAACCTGGAGCTTTACGCCTTCCTGTATTACTAAAAAAATACATCAAACAAAATGCCCGCCTGATTGCCTTTAATGTTGATCCTCTTTTTAATAATGCCGTTGATGGCCTGATGTATATCCGAATTTCTGACCTTCCCGATAGTACCGTACGCCCCGTCATGGAAGAATTCCAAGCAGAACTGGAACGGAAATATGGCCCAAAAGCGGAGGAAGAGGAATAAAATAATATTTTTAGTGATATTGTCTTTTAACTTTATCCACAATCGTTTGGGCTAATTTTCGGTGGCTTTCTACCGTCCAGCCGGCAACATGTGGAGAAAATAGTACTTGTTTAAATTGCATCAAATCTTGTAGCGATTTCGGCATTTTAGCCTCTAAAAATAAGTTTTCGAAAGAGCTTTTTTCGTATTCTAATACATCTAACCCTGCACCCAAAATTTGTCCAGATTCTAAAGCTGCCACTAAATCTTTGGTGACTACACTAAGGCCTCGTGCGGTATTGATGAGCCAAAAGGGGTGTGCAAATTGTTGGATAAATTCGCTATTGATCATTCCAATGGTGCGTGGCGTTTGTGGGGTGTGTAAACTTACAACCTCTACTCTATTTTGAAATTCCTTAAGCGCAACTTGTGTGGCATTGTCGTCGCCTACATTGGGTTTAATATCGTAACATAGAACCTCGACGTCAAATCCTTTTAGCTTTTTGGCAAAGGCTTTGCCCATATGGCCATAGCCTATAATCCCAACGGTTTTTCCGTCCAGTTCTACACCTCTATTGGCTTCGCGTTGCCATAGTCCTTGGCGAACTTCTGCATCAGCCTGATTGAGTTTGTTGAATAAGGACAATAACATCCCCAATGCATGTTCGCCCACAGCATTTTGGTTACCCTCTGGCGCTGCAATCAAGTGAATGCCTTTTTGAGTGGCGTAGTCCACATCTATATTTTCCAATCCTGCCCCTACTCTACCTATAAATTTAAGATTTGTGGCCTTGTCCAAAAATGATTTATCAATGGCAAATCGACTTCTTATGATAAGCCCTTCGTAGTCAGAAATCTTAGTTTCAATTTGAGCTTTTGAACTTGTAAAATCTTCGTGATTGGTGTGCCCAAGAGCCGCCAATTTTTCAATCAGCAACGGATGGTTGATATCCACGTGAAGGATATTCATGCTATATATTTAATATGAACTTAGCAATGATAAAGTATATCAAAATTCCAAAAATATCATTACTAGTGGTAATAAAAGGACCTGTAGCAATGGCCGGATCGATACCTCTTTTATGTAAAAATAAAGGAATAAACGTTCCTACAATTCCTGCTACAATAATAACGGCGACTAAAGATACTGATACTGCCAATGCCGTTTGAACATCTTGTTGCCATACCCATATAAAAGCAAATAGAAAAAGTGCTAAAACAATACCATTAAGTGCTGCTAATAGCATTTCTTTAATTAAGCGATTATTGATACTTCCTTTGATGTCGTCGTTGGCCAAACCTTGCACGATAATAGCGCTAGACTGTACCCCAACATTTCCAGCCATTGCAGCAATAAGCGGGGTAAATAATAAAATCAGGGGATAATCTTCAATAATGGTGTCAAAAGTTCCCATAATTACGGCAGCACCAACACCTCCAATAAGCCCCAAAAATAACCATGGCAAACGGGCTTTGGTGAGTGCAAAAATACTGTCCTCTGCATCAACGTCTTGAGTAATACCTGCTGCTAATTGATAATCTTTTTCTGCTTCTTCTTTTATAACATCAACAATATCATCAATTGTAATACGCCCTAACAATGTTTTTTGGTCATCTACCACAGGAACAGCTTCCAAATCGTATTTAGCCATGAGTCGTGCTACATCTTCATCATCATCATTCACATGTACAGAATCTACTTTTGGAATATAGATATCAGAAATTTTGGTTTCATTTTTAGCAATCAAAAGATCCTTTAATGAAAGACGCCCTATGAGTTTTTCCTTTTTAGTCACTACATAAATAGAGTGAACTCTTTTGACATTTTTGGCTTGTGCCCGAATTTTTCTAAGACAACCGGCTACGGTCCATGTTTCATAAACTTTTACAAGCTCCTTGGCCATCAAACCACCTGCAGTATTTTCATCATATTCTAAAAGTTCATTGATGTCTGCAACAAGTTCTTCATCGTCTATTTGAGCAATAACTTTTTGTTTTCGCTCAGGTGAAAGCTCCGATAATAAATCGGCAGCATCATCAGTATCGAGTTCTTTAACCTCATCTGCAATTTCCTTTACCGATAGGTTTTGAAGTACTTTTTCGCGCACATCATCTTCTAGTTCCGCCAAAACATCAGAAGTTGTTTCACTGTCTAAAAGTTTGATGATGTATGTCGCTTGATCTAGATTGAGTTCATCTAAAATCTCGGCAATATCGGCATAATGCAACTCATTGAATTGTTCTTGTAGAGGTCCATCATTTCTATTTTTGATGTCCAATTCTATAGCTTCCAACAAAGCTGCTGTAATCTCGAAGGGGATATGCTCTTTAGATGTTTCCACAGTTACTCATTTTTTATATCTAATTCAATCGCTGTTGCTAATTCAATAAACGCATCAACAGACATCTGCTCCGGACGTTTGCCAAAGATAGTATTTGCTTTTAAATTTTCCGATAAATTAAACCCTTTTAAGCTATTTCTCAAGGTTTTACGGCGTTGCTGAAAGGCACTTTTTACCACCGAAAAGAAAAGTTTATCGCTACATGGCAATACAAAATTTTGTTTTCGCCTAAGTCGAAGAACTCCAGAATCGACTTTTGGCGGTGGATTAAAAACTGTTGGTGGTACTGTAAATAAATATTCTGCAGTATAAAATGCTTGTACTAAAACGGATAGAATACCATAGGTTTTATTGCCTTCTTTTTCACAAATGCGCTGTGCAACTTCTTTTTGAAACATACCTGAAAATTCAGGGATTTGCTTTCGGTTTTCCAACATTTTAAAAACAATTTGAGACGAAATATTGTAAGGAAAATTACCTATAATAGCGAAAGACTTCTTGGCAAAAGTTTTAGAAAAATCATACTTCAAAACATCTTCTTGAATAATACGATTGGACAACTCAAGATAGTGTGCTTCAAGATAAGACACCGACTCTGTGTCAATTTCTATGACATAGGTTGTTGTGGGTTTTTCTAATAAATATTTGGTCAAAACTCCCATACCTGGGCCAATTTCCAACACGGCTTCGTAGCCGCTAAGTGTGAGTGTATCGGCTATTTTTTTGGCAATAGATTCATCATTTAAAAAATGTTGCCCCAAGTATTTTTTTGGTTTTACACTCATCACTTTTTAGTTACAATGAATTCATCTACAACTTCAAGCTCTGTACGAAAAGCCAATATTTTATCGCCAAAACGCTTCAAACCATCCGCTTGTAATTCTGACGCAAACTCGTTTTGATATTTTAGCAGTGCATTTTTGGAATGCGCAAAATACTGCACAGAATAGGTGGTACCTCCCATGTCTTCCTCCACCAAAACTTTTGTAAACAATGCCTTCGAAAACAGCCCTGTACCAAGTACTTGAGGAATATGTTCTTTCATCCATTCACGCCATTGGGCGTGTATTGAATCGTCTACATTTATGGTTACATTGTAAATTATCATAAATCAATTGTTGTTTTATTCTTACTTTTTTCTCTCAAGTTACGAAAGTGTTTTTTTGACGCTACAAAATGAATGCTATCAGGGTGATTAAAAATTATTTTTTCATAATATTTTATGGCTTGTTCTGGTTGATCTAGTACTTTTCGATACAATTCAGCTAAAGCAAAATGGGAATCATCAATTAAAATTTCTGATGGGAAATCTTCAATAATTCTTAAATAATTTTCTTTTGCTTTTTGATGTTGAGTTTTACTTTCAAACAATTCTGCTTGCAGCAATAAAGCCTCATCAACAATGGCGTGAGTGTTTTGCTCAGAAATAAGTTTGTCAAGTACAGAAATAGCTTCTGCTTTTTTGTTTTGAAACTTTAAAAAATCGGCTTTAGCGTATAATCGTAATGGGGTTTGCAGACTATCCCCAAACTTATGATCTGTAATTAAAAGTTGTAAATCCAATGCATCATTGGCAATAAGTTGAGAAGTTGATGCTTTTAGAACTTTTAATTGATTTTCTGCCCAATCAAAATCACCTTTATAATAGCTTGTCCTTGCTGATTTGAAACGTGCCTCTTGTGCCAAAGTACTATTTTTGAGCGATGTTTGTACTTGTGCATAGTATAAAAGCGCTTGGTTAAATTGACTATTTGTAACTAAAATATCAGCCAATTTAAGTTTTAATCTCCCCAAATCCGTCGGAGATAAGTTTTGACTTAAAGCAGATTTTAAAAACGAAATTGCTTCAGGTTGTTGTTGAAAATGCATAGCCAAAAAATTAGTATAAGACAATTGAAGTTCTACAGTTTCAGAATTTAACCCATATCGATTTAAAAGGGTATTATATTTGGTTTTAATTGGTTTTAAATCTGGAGAAATTGTTCGAACAAGTTCGAGTTCCAACAATTGTCTATTCGCCTCAATAATTAGTCTTGAGTCTTGAGCATTCTGAATCACATAGTCGAAAACTTCGAAAGTAACAGCATAATTCTTGGCAGATTTTGCCATTATACCAACGTCAATAATCCCTTGTAAAGAATTATTATTTCGACGAAAAATCGATCGCTCCAAAAGAAAAGCTTTTTTAAAGTCTTGTTGCTGAACATACAACCAACTTAACATTTGATTCCAAAAAATATTTGATGAAGATTGCAGCTTTTTTAGAATGATTTTTTTTAAAGTTAAATTGTATTCAGAATTAGAATTTTCCGAAACATAATCTCCAAAAAGGCGCAAAACTTGATGGAGATAAGTAGGATTGTTTTCTGTAAAATTCAGGTAACTCAAAAACATATTTTGAACGTCCTTTTGCTCGGCATAAAGTCCTGCAAGACGGTATTCATAGTTAGAATTTTGAGTTTGAATTATTGCTAGTTTATAAACCTCAATGGCCTGACCTACAAGACTATGTTCTTCAAATCTGAGGGCAATAGCATAGGTGTAGTTTGGAACAGAATTGGCAACATCAATGGCTTTTTGATAATTCTCATTGGCTTTTTCTATCTTATTTTGACGCTGAAAATTATAACCCAATTCTACTAACATTTGTGGATTTTTTCTTGTACTCAATTGGGATTTGATAAGGGTTTCGGCCTCATCAAAATGCTGTAATTCTTGTTGAATTTCTATAATTCTAAAAACAAGATTTGAGTTTGTTGGGCTGGATTTATGTAGTTTTTGATAAAGAATTAGTGCTTTTTCAAATTCTCCTTTATTGAAGTAATTTTCGGCCAAATCATAATCTGTTTGTGCAGAAAGCACAAAAGTAAACATCCCAAAAAACAAACAAATAAGCGACTTCATCATTGTATTTTGGTAAAGATACTAAATGTATGGGCAAGTATTCAATGGAATTAATCGATTCGATCAAAGCCTGTGTAAGAGCGTAAAACTTCAGGAATTTCAATACCATCTGGAGTTTGATAATTTTCGAGAATTCCTGCCAAAACTCGAGGTAGTGCCAAAGAACTGCCATTTAAAGTGTGTGCTAATTGTGATTTTCCTTCGGCGTTTTTAAAGCGTAATTTCAAACGATTGGCCTGAAAGGTTTCAAAATTAGATACAGAAGAAATTTCGAGCCAACGGTCTTGTGCTGTAGAAAAGACTTCAAAGTCGTATGTTAATGCAGATGTAAATCCTAAATCTCCTGAACATAACTTTAATATTCTGTACGGGAGTTTTAATTCTTCTAAAATATCTTTGACATGCGCTACCATAGCATCAAGCGCATTATAAGAATTCTCTGGGTGCTCAACACGTAATATTTCTACTTTATCAAATTGATGCAAGCGATTCAATCCTCGAACGTGAGCGCCATAACTTCCCGCTTCTCTTCGAAAACATGGTGTGTAGGTTGTCAATTGTTTTGGCAATTCACTTTCCTGCAAAATAACATCTCTAAAAATATTTGTTGCTGGCACTTCACCCGTTGGAATGAGGTACAAGTCATCAGCATCTATGTAGTACATCTGTCCTTCTTTATCTGGAAGTTGCCCAGTACCAAATCCAGAGGCTTCATTGACCACGTGTGGCACTTGTACTTCGTTGTAACCAGCAGCGGTATTTTTGTCTAAAAAATAGTTGATGAGCGCACGTTGCAATCTTGCTCCTTTTCCTTTGTAGACGGGAAAACCTGCACCTGTAATTTTATTACCTAATTCAAAATCAATGATATCATACTTTTTGGCCAATTCCCAATGCGGTTGTGCATCATTATGTAACTCTGGAAAGTCTCCAAATCGAAAAATTTCTTCATTATCATCTTCGGAATTTCCAGCAGGTACTGCATCATGTGGAAGGTTTGGGATTTGATATAATAGTTGTTGTAATGCTTCAGAAGTTTCATTTAAAGTTTCACCTAGTGTTACTTTTTGGTCCTTCAGATCTGTTGTTTTCTGTTTTAAAAGATTGGCTTTTTCTACTTGACCAGATTTAAAAAATTCGCCAATTTCTTTGGAAAGTGTATTTAAATCTGCTGCAGCCGCATCCAATTGGGTTTGTGTATTTCGTCGTTTAGCATCCAATGATAAAACATTTTCTATAATAGCTTCTGCATTGTCTATACGTTTGGAAAGACGCTCTATAACTTCTGTTTTGTTTTCTCTAATGAATGCAACTTGTAACATGTGGAGTACTTTTATTTGGCAAATTTAATCAATTGGATGAATGTAAATTAGATTTTTGATAATAAATTGATACGTTGTTTTGCGGTGGATTTATCGTTTTCCAGTTGTTCTTTTAATGCGTTTATGTTTGGAAATTTAATTTCGCTACGCAAATGATCTAGAAGTTCAATTTTTAATGTTTCCCCATACAAATCTCCATCAAAATCGAAAAAGTGTACTTCAATATGGGTTTTATTATCTTTTGAGACTGTGGGATTTTTCCCAATATTCATCATACCATATGTTTGATGCCCATTGAGGATTGATTGCACCAAATATACCCCTTGCTTTGGAATAAGTTTATACAATTCTTCAATATGGATATTAGCTGTAGGAAAATTCAGATTGGACCCCAAACCTTTACCTTTTACAACAGTCCCTGTTAGCATAAAATCATACCCCAAAAATTGATTAGCAATTTTCATTTTCCCTTCATTAAGTGCTATTCTTATTTTTGTTGAACTAACAGCAACATCGCCAATTTCTTGTGCATCAATTTGGGTAACTTCAAAGTCATAAAATTTACCAAATTCGATCAAATCATCAATAGTAGCTGTTCGATTTCGTCCAAAATGATGATCATAACCAACAATGATGTGTTTTACTTTAAGTTTATTTACCAAAACATCTCGAACATATTCTAAAGCGGTAAGACGAGAAAATGATGTTGTAAATTCTTTGACCACCAAATGGTCTACACCAAGTTCTTGCAACTGAGCGGCTTTTTCATCAATAGTATTGATAAGTTTTATATCAGAATCTTTTTGAACCACCATCCGTGGGTGTGGAAAAAAAGTAAGTACCAAAGCCTGAAGATCATTAGTTTTTGCAATATCAACAAGTCGACTAATAATTTTCTGATGACCTATATGCACACCATCAAATGTTCCGATGGTCACAACAGAATCTTTGATACGTTTGTAATCGGCTGCGGTTTTTATTTTCAAAATGGTGTAATAGCTTTAAAGAACGAAGATAAAAAAAGTACTTTGTTTGTCATTCATTTATCTTTTTTAAGTCCCATTAAATTGATTCATAGTGTGGTTTACGCCCGACATAGCAAAGCTTATAAGCATTTTTGACGCTTGCTCAAGACGTTCATCAAGTTTTTCAGATTCTTCCTCTGTCCATTCTCCAAGAACATAATCAACTTGTCGGCCTTTTGAAAATTCATTGCTGATTCCAAATCGCAATCGGTTATATTGTATGGTATTAAGTTTGTCTTGAATATCTTTTAATCCGTTGTGCCCACCATTTGAGCCTTTGGTTTTTAGGCGCAGCGTTCCAAAAGGAAGGTTTAAATCGTCAGTAATAACAAGCAAATTTTCTAAAGGAATGTTTTCCTTATCGAGCCAATATTTTACTGCTTTTCCACTCAGGTTCATAAAGGTATTTGGCTTGAGCAAAAGAAAGGTTCTTCCTTTAAATTTATAGGTTGCAAGTGCCCCTAATTTTCGGGTTTCAAATTCTATTTCATTTTGTTTGGCCAAATGATTCAACACTTTAAATCCAATATTGTGGCGTGTACGCACATACTCTGCACCTATATTTCCTAGCCCTACAATTAAAAAATTTTTTGACATTAATTGTGTTTCTTTTTTATTTGATTTTCCTTGAAATAACCACTTGAACATGTGTAAAAATAAAAAAAGCATTCTGAATTTTCATCAGAATGCTTTTATATTTAGTTTACGGACACTGAAAATTTATGCCTCAGCTGGTGCAGCGCCTTCTGCGGTACCTTCTGCTCCTTCAGCTCCTTCAGCTTCTCCTTCATCTTCATCATCTTCGATGTCAACTGAAACTCTAGACTGTTTAATTTGACAAACAACAGTATTGTCTGAATGTAAAAACTTATAGTCTTCACTAGGCAACTGTGAAACATACACTTTATTTCCAATTTTTAGCTTAGAAATATCTACTTTGATATCATCTGGCAAGTTTGTTGGAAGTGCTTTAATTCTCAGCTTTCTACGGTTTCTTCTAAGCACCCCACCAGCACGAACCCCAATAGAATTTCCTGTTAGAACTACAGGAATATCCATTGCAATTTCTTTATCATCAAAAAGTTGATAAAAGTCGATGTGCAGGATGTTTTCTGTTACAGGATGAAATTGAATATCCTGAAGCACAGCATTGAAAGAAGTATCTCCTAAGGCAATCACAACTGTATGCGCATTTGGTGTGTATACAAGTTTAGAGAATGCCAATTCTGCTGCTGAGAAATGTACTGGCTGATCTCCTCCGTATAATACGCAAGGAACCTGTCCAGCATTACGTAAGGCTTTTGTTGCTTTTTTGCCTACGCTTTCTCTTTTCGATCCATTGATTGTAATTGATTTCATTTATATTAATTTAAGTGTTTACATTATAAATTTTGAGCTTATAGACTCATTTTGATGCACTTTATGCATCACATCTGCAAATAAATCTGCACATGATAATACTTTTATTTTTGAACTCTTCTGTGATGTTGGGATAGAGTCTGTAACAATAAGTTCTTCAAGTTTAGAATCTTCTAAACGTTGGTATGCTGACCCCGAAAGTATTGGATGGGTACAAATTGCACGTACGCTTTTTGCACCACGCTCAATCATCAGGTCGGCAGCTTTGGTCAGTGTTCCGGCAGTATCAACCATGTCATCAACAAGAACTACGTTTTTACCCGTTACATCCCCAATAAGTTCCATATGCGAAATAATATTGGCCTTTGCACGTTGCTTGTAGCAAATTACAACGTCACTTTCCAATGCTTTCGAATAGGCATAGGCTCTTTTGGAACCGCCCATATCTGGTGATGCAATGGTTAGGTTATCAAGATTTAAGGATTTTAAGTAAGGTAAAAATATAGTTGACGCAAATAGATGATCAACGGGTTTTTCAAAAAATCCTTGAATTTGATCGGCGTGTAAATCCATTGTAATAATTCGAGTCGCCCCTGCTGTTTCAAGCATTTTAGCCACTAACTTTGCCGCAATTGGCACTCTGGGCTTGTCCTTTCGATCCTGACGGGCCCATCCAAAATAGGGAATTACTGCTGTTATATGACGTGCAGAAGCACGCTTAGCGGCATCCAACATCAGCAAAAGTTCCATTAAATTTTCTGGACCAGGATTTGTTGAGGCAATCACAAATATACGTGTACCTCGAATAGATTCTTCATAGGAGGGTTGAAATTCCCCATCACTATATGTTGATGTAATGACGTTCCCTAAGTCTTCACCAAAAGCTTTGGCAATACGTTCTCCAAGTGCCTTGGAGTTGGTGCAGGCAAATATTTTGGGTTGTAAATTAGTTTCAGACATTTTGGTTTTCAGATTTTAATCTAATTTCTTCGATATTTTTTATGGAGTGGCAAATTTATGAATTTATTTGAACTGTAAAAGCATAAAACCAACTATTTTATATTTGTATAACGAATAAATTTTATAGATTTGCAATCCAAATTTTAGCTCAAGTGGCGGAATTGGTAGACGCGCTGGATTCAAAATCCAGTTTCTTCGGAAGTGTGGGTTCGATTCCCACCTTGAGTACAAAGCGAGAATTTGTAGGTTTCTGACCTCTTTTTCTAGCTTTTATTTTACCTCTACTCTCTGTTAACATTGACATTACTGAGTTCTCATTAGGAGTTCGATAACTCATTTTTTTGGGATTATATTCAATTTGATTTGAAAACAATATATTTTGAATATTTTTCTTAGTTTCTATATCTCCTTTTTCCCAAATTCCTCTGAAATCATTGACTAATTCATGGGAGAAATCTAATTGATATTCTAAAAACCATTGCTTATTTCAATAGCCAAAAGGTAAATATTGAATTTAAAAAACAAGGCCTTCGAACATTAAACGAAGATGGAACAGAAAATGACATTTCTAAAATGGTGATTTCAATTTTGGGTGTTGTGGCAGAGATGGAACGCAAAATGATAAGAGAACGGCAATTAGAAGGTATTGCTATCGCAAAAGCTAATAATGTTTACAAAGGAAGAAATAAAGGGACTAAAGAAAGTACACTATATTTTTTAGGTAAGGAGAAAAACAAAAAAGCATTGGAGTATTTGAACAAAGGCTACAAACAAATTGAAGTTGCAAAAATAGTTGGACTTCATCCAAATACCGTATCGAAGATTAACAAATTAAGACTACAACTAACGTAGAATATTATTTTTAAAAATAAAAACTAAAAATTAAGTCGAGGTTATTCTGCATTTAACTATTCTCTATAATAGCAATTTCTTCTGCCGATAAACCATATAACTTATAAACCATTTGGTCTATTTCTTTTTCTAAATTTTTAGTTTCTAAACCTTTTTGCTTATTATTTATTACTTCCTCAACTAATGAACTAATTTCTTGCTGTAATAAAACTGTACCAGATGGAATAGGTAATTTTTTAATATAACTCAAACCATATTTTCTTGCATCACCCATTTTTACTGGACATATATCATAAATAACCCACTTTATAAGAGAAGAGTTTATTATTCCTAAAACATATTTTAAATTATAGTTTTCATCTATCAAACGAAATGAATGACTTGTCCCACCTCCAAAAATTCTTTTTTCGTTATCAAGCATAAAATTAGGTTCCATACCTACATCATAAAATATAATTTTATCGCAATTTATATCATTTAAATCAACACGTCTCATAATTGAATACCAAGGAATACCTTTTTCTTTAATAGTAACTCTACTATCTTTTCTGTTTTCAAGTTTTACTTTGTGTGCTAACAAGTAATTATAGCAGTTTGGATATGTACTTTTTAAATCATCTTCATTTATTATCTTATTATTACTGTCGTAAGGATAAATCAGAGCATACGTTTGATTTATATATAAATATTTCTTATAATTTTGTGGGCGAATAAAGTTTTTTGTGATTTCTGATTCTAAATTCAATTTTTTTACATCCTCTATTGGAATCAAGAACGAACTATCAAAACCCGTTATTACACCGTAAGTAAAAGTTGCAATATCATCTAATGTTAAAAAATTAGAGTAAATTTTATTTGTCAAATTTTGGTTAACATTAAAATTCCAAGGCTCTTCATCTAAAGCAGAAATATTAAATTCAACTAAATCTTCTGGTATTTGAGTTGGATATTCTATAATCTTGTATTTGATAGAAGAAAAAGGTGTCTTTGTAATCCCTATGATTGAAACATAGGTAGCTAAACCCTCAAAAACGGGTGCTTTTGAATAATCGATATTTGAGTATAATTTTCCTATTAAAAACTTACGTGCTTCTCTTCCATATTCAGCTTTTAAAAATTGATTTGATGTAATAAAACTTAAACTACCTTTTTTATTTAAAAGATTATAACCTAATTCAGAAAATAAAATAGAAATATCGACTCTCTTATAAGCAATTTTAAAGTTGATTTTATAATAATCAATTGCTTTATATGGTAATTCTTGAACTCTTATATAAGGAGGATTTCCAATAATCGTATCAAAACCAATATAACTACCGTCATCTGCTAACACTTCGGGAAACTCAAAACGCCATTCAAAGGCATTAAGATAAATGGCATTATTTATAATTTCTTCTTTTTCTAAAAAGGCTTTTTCTGCTTTGGATTTTAGTTTTTTGAGGGCATTTTTTTCTGCCTTATTAATTTTTTCTCCAAAGTTTTTTAAGTTATTTTGTCTTTCTTGCTCGTTGATTAAGTCTCCTTGTGCTTTTTGATATTTGCTTAAAAAGGCGTTGTCTATGGTGCTTTTAAAATTATTTTTAACTTCGTTAATAATTTCTAAAACAGCTCTTTTACGTTCTTTACTATTGGTTTCTTTATATTCTAAAACAGCATTTTTATAGTCGAGAAAAGAATAATTTACCTCTTTATTTTTAAAGGCGCCTTTTAAATCATCTTCTAAATTAAACCTACTTATTAAAGAATTACCGCATTTTATATTTATATCAATATTAGGTAATGTTTGAAGTCTATTCTCTTGCGTATAATAAGCGTTTTTAAGGAGTTCTATCCATAAACGAAGCCTACATATTTTTACAGAGTTTGGATTAATATCTACTCCAAATAAACAGTTTTCTATCAAGATTTGTTTTTGGTGAAATAGTGTGTGTTGTATTCTTGCACTTTCTTTATCCTTGGGGTTGTATTCAAACAACAAACCGTTATCATCAATTACATACAGCTCATCATTTACAATTTCTATATCACAACGTAAAGGCACTCCTTTTGCATCTATTAAAATGCGTAGTTCGTTTTTTATAACAATTAATTCATTTAAGGCACTTACTAAAAAATGACCAGAGCCAACTGCTGGGTCGCATATTTTCACACTATCAACAATAGTATTTAGTCGTTTTAAATCATTTACTTTAAATAATCTACTGCAATAGGATTGTAAGTCCTCAAAACTTTCTATTTGGTCGTTTTCTTGTTCTTTAAATTTTTGAATTACGGTTCTTCTTATAGTTTCTCTACACATATACATTGTTATATATGCTGGTGTGTAGAACGACCCTTCTTTATACCCATTAATCTTCTCGAAAATTAAACCTAAAACAGAGGCATTAATTAAAGATTTGGTTTCTAAATTGTCCTCAATACCTTCATTCCCGTCTGTTGCAAAATCATAGGCATCTAAAAATTGAAAGAGGTACTCCAAAGTAGCTAATTTCCCCTTTCTTTTTTTACCATTGGTATCTTTTAAAACTGTTCCGCTGTAAATGATAATATCGTCATTGTTTAATGCAGATATTTCAAATGCTTCATTTTCTAATATATTTCTCTCAAATAATGAACTATTTAAGTAGGGTATGTCTTTGTATTTATCTTTGTATTTTGGATGTCTTTCATCTATAGGTTTTGCTAATGCAGAGAAAAATAAATCATTTAATTCATCAAAACCATTTATGAAATCAGCATTTAAGAATTTGTATTTTTCATCTTTTTTGTGAAAAGCTAATAGTTGAGATTCTAATAGTTTTAAGAATAAAATTCTATTTACCCAAGTTAAACATAGTTCTAAACCCGCATCAAAAGATTTTTCTTCGCCATCGGGTATACTTTTTATATTAGTTAAATAATCTCTATCTTCTAATATTACAATTGTGTTTTCCAATAATGACGCAAAATCTCTATTGTTTTCTCCTTTACGATTAATTACTTTTTTGCCTTTTTGTTTTACCTCTTCCAAACCAATGATGTGCAATAGCTCATTGTAAAACGATTTATTTAATTGGTTGCTATCATTACTAAAAGAGTTTCCAAGAATATGCACATCTGAAAATATTTTATAAAGAGTATTTAGATGCTCATCTTTTAATTCACTTAAATTCGTTTGTGTAAAATCTAAATGCACAAATGGTAGTTCACTTTCTACTGATGCTATATATTTTTTTGCTATTTCATCATAAAAAAGTTCATTTTTAGTTGTGTCCTTAAAGCCATCCCTAAAGTCTATGTATTCTTTATTTAAGGATTTGTTTTTATAGAAATATTTGTAAAAATCTTCACCTTTAAATAAAAACCACTCATAACCGTTTGTAGCGATTAAGTGTTTAATACTATTGTTATTATTATCTATTCTCTCTCTTAAATAATACAATAATAACTCTTGTAATGCTTTTTTATTTAAGCTGTCTTTTTTTAAAAACTCTGGTTTGTTACTTGGCTTTTTTGCCTCTATAATTACTGCGACATCAGACTCTGAATTATTTTCTTTATAGATTGCTAAGTCTATTCTGTCTTTGGTATTGATGTAGTTATTTGCATAGAAAGTACTGTTGAAAAAAGTTTTGAAGTGAGATTTAATATGCTCTTCGCTTTCGCCTTTGTCATCGCTTAGTTTTACTGCATCTATACAGTCTTGCAACTGTGCAATAAAATTATTAATATCCTTTCTTAATGGCTTATGTTTTCTATATGCTGGGTTGAGAGCCTTTCTTGTATTTATCTTATTCATTTAAATTTTACTTTCTATGTAATTGCTAAATTACTGAAAATAGTAACAATAACTTCAATCATTCAGTCTCTCAAAAAGAGTTAAAAAAAGAGTTTAAGTAAAATGGGTTCTATAACTACTGTGTATGTCTTTAAAGTAAGCCTAAAGGGTTATGATAAGCTCAGCAGTTTGTGTTTTTTATGGGATTCCGTAAACTCTCTAAGCTTTTCAAGGTCTTTTAAGAAAAAGTTCGATAATTGGAGTACGTTGTGTACGATTTATCCTCAAAAATAATTTATTGTTTTTGGGGATATTTTTTTAAATTGGTTTCAGTATAACTCATGAATAATAAATTTAAACTACTTCAAAAATTAGTTTTTTGTAGTCCATGATTTTTTTAAACTTTTTGCATATTCAACCTCTATAACTCTAGATGATTTATTTTCATTATTGACTATACTTTCCTTAATTTCTTTATCTCTTCTCCAATCACCTCCAGTATAGGTGAACCTAAATTGTTTTTTTCCATTCCATGATTGATCAATTATTTTCATGATTGAACATTCATCGATAAATGTATTTTCAATGTTTTCTACTAAATCTTTAAAACACTTATCTTTAACCGAGGTTTTAAATATCGCCATACCTGAAAAAGTAATTTTTGATCCATCTAGTTTAATTTGAAAGTCATTTGAATATACAAAATCACCAGAACCCAAAAGAATATTCCAACACCAGTCTGTATTAGCTTGTTTAAATCCAAAACCAAAACTAAATAAATTAAAAGGATGTGTCACTCCTTCTTTTAGAGTTTGCATACCATTAATTGTCTCATACCCTGAATCTAAAATAATAGTAGGATTTTCATTTAATTCTTTAACTGATATATCGATATCATTAGATTCTTCATTATTAACATAACCATTAAAAAAATATTCTTGAGGATCTTCAAAGTTTAATTTTAAAAATACTTTCATTTTATTAATATTTGATGTTTGTAAGTCTCTAGTCTATAAATTTGGAATATTATAATTCTTAAATTATATAAAAATATTATTTCATGTTTCATAAAGACTTGATCCAATTACCCAAGTTTCATCTTCATCAACACATCCATAAAACAGTTCCATATTATCTATTTTATTAACTCCTTGATAAATTTCACCAGTGTTAATATTAATTTTTACATCACATTCATGAGTAATTGACCCTACACCAAAAAAACAAGGAGAAAAATCAGAGACACCATCTGTTTCTTTTGTTTCAAAATATCCTTTACTAAACTTTGTGTTAATTTCTGAAACCTCTTCATAAGTAGAATAATTCTCTCTATCATACAAAGATAAAATAAGAACTCTAGCAATCTCACTAAACCGATAATCTAGATTTGAAAAACTATTTACTATCAAGTCAATATTTTCAAATAAGGAACTTTCACTTTTTGATATAAATTTACCGTTATGAAAAAGAAAAAAATGTTGTTTTCCTAACTCTCCTTCATACCCCTTTGCAATATGAACATTAAGTTTTCCATTAATATTATCGATGAAATCACTTTCAGAGGCATCTTCACAATATCCAAACCTAAGGCAATGATAATCTTCCATCAATATCATTTTACTCATATTAAAATTTTTAAAATTATTTTATTTCATTTCCTAAGGATAAATAATTAGTCTGGTGAACATTGACATATGGATAATGTGAATACCTTAGAACTTTTTGTTAATTCAATAAAAGCGTCTTTACTAATTATATTAAAATCTTTATCAAAATAAATAAAGATATACCTAATAGTTAATTCTTATTCTATTTAAAAATAATATATTTTTACAATAAAACAAATCAATTAAACTATAATTGAAGTTAATTTTTGAAGAAAATAATAAATTAGAGTAGATTAAAATTTATGAGTTACACTGAAACAATGTTAGAATATGTTTATGATAAATACTGTCTCTTTTATAATATGGAGGATACATTAGATTTTTTAGAAGATGAGATAGATTTCACAAGAGAAAAAATTAAAGATATGATAAAACATAATATTGATTACAACAAAGAACAATTCATTAAATATTACAAATCTTTAGTAGAACAGTTTAAATCTAAAGTTATTTTTTCTGAAATTGATTGTAAAAAAGAAAAGATAGAATGGCCAAAAAAGAGTGGGGTTTATGTGATTTGGAAAAATGATGATAGTTCTCTTGATAACTTAATTTATGTTGGAATGACTGGAAAATTCAAAAGAGGTAAGGAAAAAGCTATTTTTAATTCACGTACTTTTGATGAAAGAGATTATAGATATACTCCATATAGATTTTGTGAGTCAATTAAAGATGGAGATAACCGATTTGAGTTTAGATATGGACCAAAAGGAAAGAATGGGGGTGAACAATCCAAGATAAAATATCAGCACAATGCTTATGAAGTAGGTATATGTTACTCTAAGCTGAAAATACATTGTTTTCATGTATCAGGTAATCAAAAAGAAAATTATACACCTGAACTTCTTGAAAAGGAAATACTAACTAAATATTTAAAAAGTATAGGAAATCTTCCTCCAGCTAATAATGAGTTATAATTATATAAATTTCTTTCAAATCATAACCAACAAAACTTCTCTCTAACTTATCGCAAATTCTTCCAGTAGTTTTACTTCTCATAAAAAGATTCATTCTTTGGAAGAATAATTTCTCTAAGCGTAACAATTAAGCCCTTGTAACCTTCATAAGTAAGAACTCTAAAGAGTTATGATAAACTCAATAACTTAAGCTTTTTGTGTGTTTCTGTAAACTCTCTTAGCTTTTCAAGGTCTTTCAAAAAAAAGTTCGATAATTGGAGTACGTTGTGTACAAATTATCCTCAAAAATAATTTATTGTTTTTGGGGATATTTTTTTATATTGTAATTAAAAATAATTAATCAATGAAAAACTACTCTTACTCTCCGCTTTGTTAATCTTGAATACAATATAGCGTATGGATAATAAAAGAAGGAAAAATAATGAGAATGACGTTTTGTTTACTAATATGTGGTTATTGAGAAATAACTTCATTTTTGGCAATGAAAGCATTATAAGAAAAAGATTTTCAAATGATTTAAGAGTTTTTGTTCATAATTTTATCTCAACTCCTACGTCACCTGCGGTAAAAAAAATGACTGGACTAGATTGGATTCCCTCTTACTTTTCTAATGTAAAGAGGAAATACAAGGGGATGCAATTAGAACATATAAACGAGGTAAAAGTCTTGGCTGACAAGTATATTAAATTAGCACTAGACAAAAGTTATGATTTGGATAAACAAAAAGTAAAAGAAATGGCTTTAAAGGATTATAGGGCGGTATATAAACTATCTAAAACAGAGCCACTTGAAGGTGCTGAAGCAGAAATTTATTTGAGCCGTTTCTTATAATTTTATTATATTTAATTTAAAATTAAAAAATAATTAATATGACAGTTGGTGCATTAAAAAAAATACTAGAACAATATCAGGATTATGATGTTTGTCTTTTTGATGATTATGCAGATGAATATGGAGACTCTGAAGGGGATGTAAAGATAAATTTAGATGAAGATGCGGTGGATGATTATCCACTAGAGGATGGTGAAGATTTTATTTATTTAGTAATTAATGAAGAAATAACCGCAGTATGAAAGCACAACAATTATTAGAACAATTATCAAATATCGCAGACGACATAACCATTAAGGTTTCTATTGAAGCCTCAACTGAGACTGATGAATTAGAATTATTTATCAATGATACGGATGTAGACAATGATTTGAAAACTATTTTTCTACTCAATGATGAGCTAAGTTTTACTAGAGCAATTGATGAATAGTTTTTTTTAAAATTTATAAAAAAAATAATTCTAATAATTTAATACAAAAGAGAGTTTTTCGAAGAGAGTTTTCCCGAGTGAAAATATAAAGAGGTTCTATAACTACTGTGTATATCTTTAAAATAAGCCTAAGGGGTTATGATAAGGTCAGTAGTTTGTGTTTTTTATAGTTTTCAGTAAACTCTCTTAGCTTTTCAAGGTCTTTCAAGAAAAAGTTCGATAATTGGAGTATGTTGTGTACATTTAAAACCGCATCTCCTTCTTATATAAAGGTTTTGCGGTTCTTTTTTGACAACCATTTGACAACCTTATACAAAAAACGCCAAAAATTTCAGTTAAAGGCCAAAAAAGTATACCCCCCTATTGATTTCAAGATCGTTTTCCTTTTTGAGGGTTAGCTGTGGAATGTATATGTAGCCTGATTTCTAGTATTTTTGATATTTATAGATCTACTAAACTAGCCATCAAGTAGTAGGTTTTTTGTAAGTCGTTTTAACTTTTTTGAAGCAAACCTATTTGCTTTATATTCATAGTAGTTTACATTTTTTTCGTAGGCTGAAAACCACTGCTCAGGAGTTTCAAAAGATAAACGATCTAGGTAGTGTTGGAATTCGTGAGCAATACAACCAACCATATCAGAGAATGAACAGCCCTCTTCCATAAAAGTTTCAATTTGTAAAGAGATTTTATTATTAACTCCACAGAAAAAAGCAAGTGTTCTGTCATTATAGTACCTTACTGTATTTATTTCATTTTCTTCATAATTTGTTATTTCAAATTTTGGGTTGATAACTCGATATTCTTGGGACGGAAATTTAGAGAAGAATTACACTTACGACAACAAAAACAATCCTTTTAAAAACATTTCGGGAAATAGTTTCTATATTAATATTTTTTTTAAGCCTCTGGGTTTAATTGGATTAAGGAATAATGTTATCACTGCTGAAAATGAAAACAACATTTTCTTTTACACATATGACGAAGATGATTATCCAACAAACTTTAACTCACCCAATGGGTTTGATTATAAGTCTAATATTCAAGTTAATATATCATACACCAACCAATGAAAAAACTATTCTTATTCTCCGCTTTATTAATCTTCGCTTGTTCAAGTGATGATAGTGTTGATAATTCAATTGATGCCGTTCTTGTAGAAAGATTTGAGATTTCTTTTATAGAGAACGACCCAAATTCTTCAACTTTTGGAGAGCAATACCAAAGTGTGTATTCTTACAATTACGACGGCAATAAATTAACATCTGTAGACCTTGAAATTATTTCAGAAGGAATATATATTCCAGAAGCTATTCAAGTCCAATACAATACTGCTAATCAAATCACAAACTTATATTTAGTTGGAGGTGACTTTACCGAATATGAATATGATGAACAAGGAAGAATGTCCGTTTACACTTATGTAGAAAATAGTTCAACTGGACAGACAAATAGTAGCGTTATCAATTTGGAATATAATCAAGATGGAACGGTATCAACTTTTGATGAAAATGGTTTTGGAGAAACTTATATACTTGATGATGATGGCAATATTGTAAGTATGAATTATAATGACTCTAATGAACCATATTATGTTGCATCTTACGACGACAAAAACAATCCTTTTAAAAATGTATTAGGTCATACGTTCTATATCTGGTTAAATCCGCTTGATATTGGAGGGTTTAATAATAATGTGATATCGCTCAACGGAGTCAGTTGGAGTTATAGTTATGATAGCAATGATTATCCACTAACAATATACACTTCTGGGATGTTGGGTTCGGCTGCTCCAAATGATTGGGATTACGCTTCTAATATTAATGCAACAATAACATACAAAAACTAAATATAAGCCTTTTAGTAACTTATTTGCTTCGTTTTTATTCCTTCTGTAAACTCTCTCAGCTTTTCAAGGTCTCGCAAGAAAAAGTTCGATAACTGGAGTACATTGTGTACAAAAAAAGGCCCCCGTACGGAGGCCTTTTTATTATAGTTGGTTAGTTAGTAATATTAGTTTATAATCAACTTCTTAGTTGCTTGCTGTGTACCTAATGTCATTTGAACAAAGTATAATCCTGAATTTAAGTCAGAAATATTAACTTCATTTTGAACATCATTGACACGTAATACAGATTTTCCAAGCATATCAAAAATTTCGATATCTAAATTCTCGTTAGAATTAACAGAAAATTGAACTGTATCTTTTGCCGGATTAGGGAACATTTTAACTGTGTTAAATACATTGTCGTCTAATCCTTGAGTAGCTTCTGTGTAGAAGTAAAGGTTGTCAAGATATACTGTCGGGAATGTCGTACCGGCTGGTCCTTGTAAATTAACTTGTATTAACTTAATATCTTCATAAAGAGGTGGAATTAAAGGGGCACCATTATTGAAGTTAGCTAATGGAACATCCACAGAAACCCAGGTGTTAGCCTGAAATGCTGTTTGATTATAAGTGTTTTCACCTGAACCTTCTTCTCCAGCGTCCCCCAACAACTGAACTCCCAGTACTGATCCATCAACAAAGTCTCCATCAACAAAAAAGTCAACATGCATGTGCGTCATAGAAGATAAATCCTCGAATGTTCCAGGTGGAGAATAATAATTATATTGGAACCCAGAAGTCATTTCATAGGTATTGTCTCCGTCAATAACGATATTCGTCAAACTACCACCAAAAACTTCAATTGCTCCCCAATTAGTAGAGTTAGTGTACACATCTGAGTATAATGACACAACATCTGCTGCATCTCTAGCAGGAGGTGTTGGAGCGCTAGTCGTTGGCCCCACTATTGGACAATCACCAAAAGTATCTGACTCATTTTCTCCGGCAACGTGATTTCTGTTTGGGCTATCACAAGCCGAAAGATCTTCTTGCGTTGATGTGGAAATATTATACCATAAATATGTAAATGCGCTTGTTGGATCAACAATTACTGTGTAAGTGCCATCTCCATTATCAACAGCTCCAGGCCCATGGTATTCACTGTAATCATTAACACTGTAATCTATTGCATAGCTATTACCAGCGTCAGCATTTAGTACGAGCTCTGTGTAGGTTACACCTACCCTTTTAAATGAATTGAAAATATATGTTGGCTCTACAAACTCACCAGTCGTAGACGCAACAGTTCTATTACAATACGTAGAATAATTGGTGTTAATACCACTTCCTGTTGGTAAAGTAGCAGCAAGATTATTTTCTATTGCGCCACCACCAACAAGACTAACCAAAGATTCTTGAATTGAAGCATCACCACCGGTGTATACTTTCCAAACATATTCTGCTGAAGTTACACCTTCGGCAAATGTATAACTGTAAATATTGGAATTGTTAGGGTCGACAGTTGCTACATACTCTGCCCATTCATCAGTAACATTTGTTACAATATTTACACCGCCTGGATTTGCAGAAACGTCCACTGAAACAGTGATAGTTTGCGGGGTAGTTTCTGGTGCTGCCTGAGCTATATCATCAATATAGAACGTTGAAGTAGCAGTGCCATCCCCTACTGAACCGTTGTCAGGAATAAGAACCAATTTGTTCTGATTAGCGTTTGTAACTCCTGAGAAATCAAATACTAAATCTTCCCATTCACCTGTTACTGTGGTAAAGACATTCTTTTCACCACTATTATTTTCAGGGACGCCATCTTGCTCTGTTTTGAACATGATTTTTGTTCCTATTGGAGCATCTGTCCAAATCTTTGCTGTAATAGTAGAATTTGTTGAAAAATCTAATGGTGTATCAACAATTGTAAATACTCCAGCCCATGCTGCTCCAGTATTTCTAACAATCTTTAATAATTTTGTACTTGTATTACCTGTAGATTGTGGTGCTGCAACAGCTTCAACTGTAGCTGAACCCCCATCAAAACCAGTAAAATCTGATGTAATAGGACTTGTCTCAAAATCAAATGGTAAATCCACAGAAAGAGGTGGAGTGTAAGCATCACCAACAGTGCCAGAAAAGTTGTCAATATAAACAGTGCTATCAAAAGCACCAAGACCCCAATAATCTGCTACAGTATTGAAGCATGGGAAGATTACAAATTTTCTGTATTGATCATTTGGAACTGGATTAGTTCCGTTGGGAGAATTAAAGTCTACTTCAATAGTTTCCCAACCATTTCCACTATGACTAAATCCTTTTTCTGTAATTCCACCACCGTTTAATGAACCTTCAAGCTTTAGTAGAAAATTTTGAGGATTAGTAGAATAAACATCCAAAGTTATGACCTTATTGGTGGTCAAGTCAATATAGTTATCTTCCAATAGTAATTGAGCATTTTGCCATGGATCTCCGTCAATAGAGCTAACTATCTTTCCAACATTTCCATGATCAGGATTATCATCTACTATATCTTCAACTGTTGCGGATGTCAATCCTGAATCAGCATACCAATTGGAAGCGGATATTCCCTCATCAAAAGTCACAGGTATGGTTTGAGAAAAACCAAAAGTAAACGCAATGAGCGTGATAAATAAAGTAATTTTTTTCATATTAGTAATATTTTTAAAATTTGTCATAAATCAAAAATAGCATAACGTTTTCGTTAAAACATTAAACAAAACAATACAAAATTCATACAAATTGAAGATTTTTTCTGTTTTATGAGTCATATCGATAATATTAACCTCATAAAGTTATTAATATCATTTACGAAAACGATTGTAAGTAGTGAAATTGATAATGCTCACATGTATGTATATACTTTAATGTATAGCAATTGTATGGTTTTTTTTAACAACATTTAATAGCAATTGATAACCATACATTATCTTTATACTTTAGATTTATGTAAAATTAATAAACAATGACCATTATGAGTAAAACCTATTACGATCCCGCAGATTTAAAAAAATTTGGAAAAATAACAGAGTGGAATGAAGAGCTTGGAACAAAGTTTTTTGACTATTATGGTAAAGTTTTTGAAGAAGGGGCGTTAACCTCTAGAGAAAAATCTCTTATTGCTTTAGCAGTAGCCCATGTTGTCAAATGTCCGTACTGTATAGATGCTTACACCAAAGACGGTTTGGAACGTGGCATTACAAAAGAAGAAATGATGGAAGCCGTCCATGCCGGTGCCGCTATTGAGAGTGGTGCAACCCTTGTACATGGGGTTCAAATGATGAACAAATATGACAAACTTTCAATGTAAGGATGCTAAAGAAATCGTTAAAACAACGTCAAAGCCCCTTGTCATCGCCAGAGCATCAATTGAATGTTTTGGCCAACGGCATTTTTAAAAAAGAGGGGTTGCCTTCTTTTAAAACGAATTTAGAAAAGAGTAATCTCTTTCCATTAAAGCCAAATCCTCTTGAAATTTTACAAATCAACTTGGGATATATGTGCAATCAAGTTTGTGCTCATTGTCATGTCGATGCTGGGCCAGACCGCAAAGAAATCATGAGTAAAGAAACGATGCAACTCTGCCTTGAGGTGCTTAAAAAATCGAATGTCACTACTTTAGATTTAACTGGAGGAGCTCCAGAGATGAATCCAAACTTTAGATGGTTTGTAGAGCAAGCTCATAAAATTGGTGTTCAAGATTTTATTGTACGATCAAATTTGACCATTATTATGGCCAATAAAAAGTATCATGATCTTCCAGAATTTTTTAAAAACCATAATATTCATGTCATATCCTCTATGCCGCATTGGACCAAAGGAAAAACCGACAAACAACGGGGAGATGGAGTGTTTAATTCGTCTATTGAATCTTTAAAAAAATTAAACAAAATTGGTTATGGTTTAAAAAATTCCAATTTAAAATTAGATTTGGTTTATAATCCCTCCGGAGCATTTTTACCTACTAATCAAAACAGCTTAGAATTAGACTTTAAAAAAGCGCTTTATGATGATTTTGGAATAGAGTTTCACAATCTTTTTGCCATTACAAATTTACCCATAAGTAGATTTTTAGATTATCTTATCGCTTCAGAAAATTATGAAGATTACATGTATGCATTGGTAAAGGCGTTTAACCCAATGGCCGTTGACAACGTGATGTGTAAAAACACCCTTTCTGTGGGGTGGGATGGCTATTTGTACGACTGTGATTTTAATCAAATGCTCAATTTAAAACTCAAGGATCCAATTGCACATATAAAAGATTTTGATGAAACCGATCTACAAAAACGAACCATCCAAATTTCGCAGCATTGCTACGGCTGTACTGCTGGCGCTGGAAGTAGTTGTCAAGGGGCTGTGGTGTAATAAAAAAAGAAAAAATATATGAGTAATTCGCTAATAATGGTTTTTGTTAGAAACCCCGAGCTAGGTCGTGTAAAAACCCGTTTGGCTAAAACTATTGGCGATCAAGCGGCCTTGGAAATTTATGAAATCCTTAGTAAACATACGGCTAAAATAATTAGTGAAATAGATTCAGATAAACTTATCTTTTATTCCGAAAAAATTCAAGACAATGATATTTGGACAGTAATTAATTGTAAAAAACAAATACAAACTAAAGGAGATTTAGGTCAAAAAATGCTTGATGCTTTTCAGTATGGATTTTCATTGGGCTATAAAAAAATTATTATTATTGGAAGTGATTTGTATAGCTTACGCACAAAGCATATTAAATCCGCTTTTGAGCAGCTGGAAAATTATGATGTGGTTATTGGACCTGCACTAGACGGCGGGTATTATTTATTAGGATTAAATTCTGTAATCCCCGAAATTTTTAAACAAAAACAATGGAGTACTTCCTCTATTCTTAAAGATACATTATCTGATCTAAAAAAATTTAATGTTAACTTGCTCAAGCCTTTAAATGACATTGATACTTACGAAGACTTAAAAAAAGAACCTCAACTCTTAAAACAAATATATATATGATCAAACTCATCAATGAAACCGCTGATTATTTAAAAGAAAAGGGATTTGAGACTCCAAAAATTGGCATCATATTAGGAACTGGACTTGGGCAGCTTATCCATGAAATCGAAATCATTAGCGAAGTTAGCTATAATCATATTCCAAATTTTCCCACGGCAACCGTTGAATTTCATAAAGGAAAACTCATTTATGGAAAAATTGCAGGGCAAACTGTAATGGTCATGCAAGGTCGCTTTCATTTGTACGAAGGCTACTCTTTACAAGATGTGACCTACCCCATACGAATAATGCATACGCTTGGCGTCAATCGTTTATTAGTTTCAAATGCTGCTGGTGCAATTAACCTTAACTTTAAAAAAAGTGAGTTGATGCTCATCGAAGATCATATCAATTTACAAGGCGGGTCACCTCTAGCATTTAAAGGGGTTGAACTTCTAGGGGAGCGCTTTGTAGATATGAGTGTTCCATATGACAATCAAATGAATACACTTTTAAAGTCTATTGCAGAGAAAAAAAACATCACACTTCATAGTGGTGTTTATACTAGTGTATTTGGCCCCCAACTCGAAACACGTGCAGAATATAGAATGCTAAAACTCATAGGAACAGATGCTGTTGGCATGAGCACTGTTCCAGAAGTTATTGTTGCCAATCATTTGGGTATAAAAGTTTTAGCTATTTCTGTTATTACTGACGAATGTGATGCGGATAACCTAAAGCCTGTAGACGTTCAGGACATCATGAGCATGGCTGCAATTGCAGAACCAAATATGATTACTTTATTTAAAGAACTTATTGTGCATTTATAGAGGTTAATCTTTCAATTTGACTCAAATTGAGTAAATTTGTAAAAAATCAAATTTTATGACCCAAAACAAAAATCCTAACTTCTTGAAGTGGGGTATAAAATACTCATTAAGTGCTGCAGTAACTGGTATGTTATGCTGTGTTGCTCCTGCTGTTTTATTTATGTTTGGGCTAATGGGCGGGGTATATGCCATTTCATTTGCAGACTTTTTTTATAATGAAGATGGAAGCTCGGGGACAGGAGCTTGGATTCTCAAAATTTTTGCTTTAGCTATTGGATTTTACGGCATATATAGCTTTCGCAAAAGACAAAATCAATGTTCCATAGACCCAAAACGCAAGAAAAAAAATTTAATCTTACTCATTGGCATCATTGTTATCCTTGGAATTGGTCTTTTTCTAAGTTTTGAAAAATGGTCGGCATGGTACTTTAATGAATATATTGTTCCTGCACAACAAAAAGAATTAAATATAAAGAACTAAGTTCTATTGAAACCAATTATAAAAGTCATTATACCAGCGTACAACGAAGCTGAAGCAATTGTAAATGTAATTAATGATATTCCAAATTCTGTAGAAGAAATTATTGTAGTCAATAATGCTTCAACAGATGCTACCCCTGAGAATGCAAAAAAATCTGGAGCTACAGTCCTCTTTGAAGCAAAAAAAGGGTATGGTTATGCTTGCTTAAAAGGCATGGATTATATTGAAAATTCGAAAGGAAAAACAGACATTATTGTTTTTTTAGATGGCGATTACAGCGACTACCCCGAAGAGCTTGAAAAAATCGTTACTCCCATTACTGAAAATAACATAGACTTTGTTTTAGGAACTAGAACGCAATTAGTAACAGAAAAAGGAGCAATGCAACCACAACAAATTTTTGGTAATTGGCTAGCAACAACTTTGATGAGATTATTTTTTAACTCAAAATTTACTGATTTAGGACCATTTAGAGCCATCAAATATCCAGTGCTAAAATCACTTCAAATGGAAGACAAAACCTATGGTTGGACTGTGGAGATGCAACTCAAGATTTTAAAAAAACAATATAATTATATTGAAGTCCCTGTAAATTATCGCAATAGAATTGGTGTTTCAAAAGTGTCTGGTACATTAAAAGGTAGTATATTTGCGGGGATCAAAATCTTAACTTGGATATTCAAATACAGTTTTAAATAATGTTCTTAGAGACCATCATTATTGCTATATATTCCACTGCACTCATTCTTATTTTTATGTATGCATTGGCACAATTGAACCTTCTTTTTAATTATTTGAGTGCCGAAAGATCTGATAAAACTGATAAGAAATTTGATTTATCAGACCCAAATCAAGTCCCATTTGTAACCGTTCAGCTTCCTGTTTACAATGAGCTGTATGTTATGGAACGCTTGCTTAATAATATCGTAAAACTAGACTACCCAAACCATAAATTAGAAATTCAGGTCTTAGACGATTCTACCGACGAATCTGTAGAATCAACCGCAAAACAGATCAAACTTTTACAAGAAAAAGGATTTGACATACAACATATTAGAAGAGAAAATCGCAATGGATTTAAGGCTGGAGCACTCAAAGAAGGATTGACCGTTGCAAAAGGAGAATTTATTGCAATTTTTGATGCTGATTTTCTTCCCAAATCAGACTGGCTCAAACGTACAATACCCTATTTCAAAAATGATAAAATTGGAGTTGTTCAAACCCGCTGGGGACATATCAATAGAGAATATTCGATTTTAACAAGAGTTCAAGCTTTTGCTCTTGATGCCCATTTTACTTTAGAACAAGTTGGCCGAAACATAAAGGGTCATTTTATTAATTTTAATGGTACTGCCGGAATATGGCGAAAAACATGCATTATTGATGCTGGAAATTGGGAGGGTGACACCCTTACCGAAGATTTGGATTTAAGTTATCGTGCTCAATTGAAAAATTGGGAATTTAAATATTTAGAAGACGTTGAAACCCCTGCCGAACTTCCTGTTGTTATTAGTGCAGCGCGCTCTCAACAATTTCGCTGGAACAAAGGCGGAGCTGAAAATTTTAGAAAAATGATTGGTCGTGTTTTTTCAAGTAAAAACCTATCTTTTAAAACAAAAATTCATGGTATGCTACACCTGCTCAATAGCACCATGTTTTTGAATGTTCTTATTGTAGGGATTCTAAGTATACCGATGCTGTATATTAAAAATGAATACGCACACCTTAAAGCTTACTTCTATGTGATGAGCTTTTTTGTGATTAGTACACTTATATTTTTTGTTTGTTATTGGTTTATGTACAAAAAAACATATGGTTCCAGTCTAAAAAATTTTGTACAATACATTGCCTTGTTTTTTACATTTTTCTCCATAGCAATGGGCTTTTCTCTTCACAATTCTATTGCCGTAATTGAAGGACACATGGGAAAGCGGAGTGAATTTGTAAGAACTCCAAAATTCAATATCAATTCCATTTCAGACAGTTGGAAAAACAATAAATACTTGCGAAAAAAACCATCTCTAAATGTTATCCTAGAAGGTTTACTTATGATTTATTTTGCCTTTGGAATGTACAGCGCCTTTATTGTTGGCGATCAAGGTGGCGATTTTGGATTGTTCCCATTTCATTTGATGCTATTTATTGGATTCGGCTTTGTGTTTTATAATTCTATTAAATCCAAAATCTAAATTGCCTGGCAATGAGCTCAAGGCAAATCAACACAAATAAACTCACTTTTCTTTTTTGGAGTATTCTCTCTATTGTTGCTTACTTCTACTTTTCTTACGCCTTAAAACGCTACGATCATATCAATTTAGGCATTAGTATAGCATTGCTTTTTACGGGCTATTATTTTATTTTAAAAACACCCATAAAGTACTCCTTAATGGTTGGCTTAGGTGTTGTTTTTAGATTAATTTTCTTGTTTAGTATTCCAAATTTATCACAAGATTTCTACCGTTTTATATGGGACGGTCAATTAATCATCAATGGCCTAAATCCATATTTATTCACTCCAAATGAACTCATAAACACACATCATACTTTGTTTACACAAATGGAACCCCTTTACAAAGAAATGGGAGCTCTGAGTGCTCAACACTTTTCCAATTACCCACCCATCCATCAACTCCCTTTTGTTATAGCAGCATTGATTTCTAAAAACTCTATTTTGGGCAGTGTGATTATTTTAAGAATCATCATCATTTTAGCAGACATTGGAATTCTTATTTATGGAAAAAAATTATTAGAGTTATTAAAATTACCTACACAAAATATTTTCTATTATTTCCTGAATCCATTAGTTGTAATAGAACTTACTGGAAACCTTCATTTTGAAGCTCTAATGCTTTTCTTCTTAGTGGTATCGCTCTATTTTTTGTATAAACAAAAACTTATACATTCAGCTATTTTTATGGGATTTTCAATCCTAACAAAACTTTTACCTGTGTTCTTTTTACCATTACTGATAAATCGTCTTAAATTTAAAAAAACACTTCTTTATTCCACATTAATAATAGGCTGTATTATTGTCTTATGTTTGCCTTTTTTTGAGTTTCAATTTTTAAAAAATTATGGCAAGACCGTAGGGCTTTGGTTTACAAATTTTGAATTCAACTCTAGTTTTTACAGTCTTGGAAAGTCGGCAATGTCAAAGAATTTTGGAATTCAACTTATAGAACATATGCCATATGTTGTACCGTTTTTAATGGCTGTTTTTACCTTATACTTTTCGCTTCAAAAAACAACTGAAACTAAAAAAATAATACAGTCATTCTTTTGGATTTTGACCATTTATTTTCTTATGTCAACAACCGTTCACCCTTGGTATATAACTACACTAGTTTTTTTAAGTTGTTTTACTAACTATAAATTTGCATTGGCATGGAGTGCCACTATATTTTTTAGCTACTTTGCCTACCACAAAAGTGGAGTTGAGTCAAACACACTTTTTGAATTAATAGAATACGTTTCTGTTGGAATAGTTCTTTTATTTGAACGTATTAAAAACAAAACTACTACAACATCATCATTAAGCTGAGTTCATGCTCAGAAAGATGCTTCCAATGTCCTCTTGGCAAGTCTTTTTTGGTTAGTGGACCAATAGAAACACAGTCAAGTTTTTGAATTTCATAATTAAAATGTGTAAAAATAGTGCGTAAAAGCGTGTTTCCTGTATTCTTTATTTTGATGCCAACTTCATTTTTCTTTGCACCTTCAACATAACTTATGTCTTCAACTCGAATAAGCTTCCCTTTAAGTTTGAAGCCTTCTTGAATTTGTTTTAAATGCTCAAATTTTAATGGTTTATCAAGCTCAACATGAAAAAGCCGTGCAACACCATTTTTGGAATTGGTGAATTTAGCATGTATTTTTTCATCATTAGTAAATAAAATCAACCCTAGAGAGTTTCTTCCCAAACGTCCAATTGGACGAATATTTGAAGTACTTGCTTTGGCTACCAAATCCATTACTGTACGCCCTTTACCCTCGCTTGTTGTGGTTGCAAAACCTTTAGGCTTGTTCAGTAGAACATAAGCTTTTTGCTCTGGATTGATGCGAGCACCATCAAAACGAACATCATCATTTGGTTTTACTTTGTAGCCCATTTCTGTAACTACTTTTCCATTTACAGTTACATTTCCAATACTAATGAACATATCGGCCTCACGTCGAGAACATACACCAGAATTAGAAATAAATTTATTCAAGCGAATTAAGGATGACTTTTTATTTCCTTGAACAGAAGAAGACTTCTTTGGTGTTTTTTTATGGCGTTGATTGACTGACATGATTAATTTTTGTCAAAGGTACTGTATAAAATAAGAATTAGAGTTGATCTCTCTAAAAAATCTTATTGATGATTAAGGCAGGGTCAAGAAGTATTATACTTAAAACCCCCAAGAAAATTAAGACTTTTAATATGTTATGAATGCGATGATACTGTTTTATGGAAGACGTTTCCCAAGTCATTAAAAGAGTAATAATTAGCGTTAAAATAGAGCCCCAAAAGAAATAATCCATAAGCCCTAAATCAAAATTTAAAACTAAAATTAATGAAATGCTAATATTTATAAAAACGAATACTGTAATCATCAATTTGGTTGAACGCTCTCCATAAATCACAGGAACAGTTTGATAATTTAAAGCTAAATCACCTTTTATATTTTCTAAATCCTTTATCAGTTCTCGCATCGCCAAAATGAGAAAAAGATAAAATCCAAAAACAAAAATCAACTGATTATAATTTTGAAAATATAGAAAAATAGCAAAAAATGGAACTATTGAAAGCAAGGCCGACGTTAGATTTCCTACAATTGGCATTTTTTTTATTTTATGTGAATAAAACCAAATGGAAAAAATATAACATACAAAAAATAAAACCGCACGAAAAGATATTGCACTTGCAGCAAGGAGGACTAAAAAATTTAAAATAAAATAGAGTTTAAGTTTTGTTTGTTGACTTACGACTTGATCCAATATAAATTTTTGAGGCCTATTGATTAAATCTTTTTCTTGGTCATAAAAATTATTGATGATATATCCAGAGGCAACAGCACCTAACGTAGCCAAAACGATTGCAAACAAATAGAGGTCCAACAAAACATCTAACAGCGTAGAACCTGGCGACAAAATAAAAATTGATGTCAGATACTGCGCCAAAAGAATAAGAGCAATATTGTAGCCTCGAACTACAGAAAATATACTTAGCAACTTTAGCAAAGTATGTTTCTTAAAAATGTTCATGTGTTGATTTTAGAAGTTGTAAACGACTTCTAATTTATAATCAGAAAGTACTTTTTGTGCTTTTTGAATGTCTTCTGTAAAGCCCAAAATATATCCGCCACCGCCAGAACCACATAGCTTTAAGTAATACGAATTTGACTCAATGCCAGCTTGCCATATTTGGTGAAACTTTTTTGGTATCATTGGCTTGAAGTGGTTGAATACAATTTTAGACAATTGTTTTGTGTTTTGAAATAACGACTTTAAATCGCCTTTAAGAAAGTCTTCTACACAAGCATCGGTATGTTTTATGAATTGGTTCTTAATCATTTTTCTAAAGCCTTCTTGCTTCATTTTGTCCATAAAGATTTGGACCATTGGAGCGGTTTCGCCAATTATCCCACTATCCAATAAAAAAACAGCACCTTTACCTGAAGCATTTTGAGAAGGAATGCCTGTGGCTTCAATATGATCTTTGGAATTGATTAAAATAGGAAGACTTAAATAGCTATTGAGAGGGTCTAAACCTGAAGATTTTCCGTGAAAAAAAGATTCCATCTCAGAAAAGATTGCCTTTAAGGTTAACAACTTCTCGCGCGTAAGATTCTCCAGAACAGTAATTTTTTCGTGAGCATACTTGTCGTAAATTGCCGCAACTAATGCCCCACTACTTCCTACGCCATAACCCTGAGGAATTGAAGAATCAAAATACATTCCATTAGAAATATCTTTGGCCAATGCTTCAAGATTAAACGTCACTAAATTTGTGTCCATTGAATGCAAATAATCCAAGTAATTGAGTAACGTTTCATTTGATGCTTTGGCTGAACCCGAAAGATTTTTATCCAATTTTAAGGCGCCATTATAAAAGTTGTAGGGAATAGAAAGTCCCTTGGAATCTTTGATGATTCCATATTCTCCAAACAACAAGATTTTTGAATAAAAAAGTGGTCCTTTCATATCTTAATTAATTCATTTCAAATATACATTAATTTTCGATGCGTTTTGCCCCATTGCCAACATTATCAAGAATATATTGTTTATTTTGACAATACACAGACAATTCATTTTGAATAAATAATTCTACTTTTTGAGCGTATTCTTTTGGATATAACACATGAACATTTGCCCCTGCGTCAAGGGTAAAGCAAACAGGAATATTAGTGTTTTTTCTGTAAGTCCATATCGAATTAATAATCTCTAAAGTATTGGGTTTCATAAGAATAAAATAGGGATCGCTACTCATCATCATGGCATGGAGCGTAAGTGCTTCCTTTTCTACAATGGCTATAAACCCATTTAAATCCCCCGATTTTAGTATTGGTATCAATTGATTCAAATGAGCATGTGCTTGTTCAAAACGCGACTGTGCAAATGGATGATTGTGCATTAAATCATGCCCAACAGAGCTACTTACTTGTTTTTCACCTTTATCAACCAATAAAATTGCATCTTGATAGGTTTTAAAAACATCATGAACTTCAAACGGATATTGAATACCCTCCAAATCAGAACTTCCCAAAATAGCATCGTGTACACCCCAAACAACAAGTTCGCCCTCAATACTTCTACAAGCACTTCCAGATCCTAATCGTGCTAAAAATGACGCTTTTCGTTTCAAAAAATCAGCATCAACATTTGAATACACCAATTCTTCCAAAGCTACAATACACATAGCCAAAGCACTCATACCAGATGCAGAGGATGCAATTCCAGAACTGTGAGGAAATGTATTGCTTGTTTTGATATCAAAATGAAAATCTTTTACATAGGGTGCATAAGGAAATATCCTTTCAAAGAATTGTTTAATTTTTGGTCTAAAATCAGAAGCTTTCTTCTCATCCAAAAACACTTCAAACGAAAAATCATCTGAGTTTATGGGCGAAAATTCCAAAACAGTTTCTGTTTTACAATGATTTAAGGTGAAACTTATAGATGGATTTGCAGGAATTTGATGCGGTTTTTTGCCCCAATATTTTACCAATGCAATATTACTTGGAGAGGTGTACCCGATGGAACCTGCATCAATTTTTTTTATGGGGGTTTTGGGTATAAATTCTTCTATAAGCATAAAATTATGATCATCTTTAACAAAGATACTAACTTCGTTTTGTTTTTTTGTTATTTGCTGAGTTCTTGTGCAGCAATATAGGCACCTGTCCACGCATTTTGAAAATTAAAGCCGCCTGTCACGCCGTCAATATTTAAAATTTCACCAGCAAAAAATAGATTTTTAAAGCGTTTACTTTCATACGTTTTAAAATTAATCTCTTTCAAATCTAAACCTCCAGCAGTTACAAACTCTTCTTTAAATGTGCTTTTTCCATCCACTTCAAAAACAGCTGAAGTCAACTGTTTCACAAGATTTTGAAGTTGAATTTTTGTTACCTCTGCCCAACGTAAATTTTTTTCAATTTTCGAAGCTTCAACAAGCTGTTCCCACAAACGCTTTGGAATAGAAAATAATGGTGTTTTTCTAACTAATTTTTTTGCAGATTCTAATTTTTGATTCCCTAAAAACTGTAAACATGCTGCTGAATCTTGTTGAATAAAGTTGATTTGAATCTTAAACTTATAGTTCAATTTTGCCAATTCAATGGCACCATAGGCCGATAATTTCAAAATAGCAGGAGCGCTTAAACCAGAATGTGTTACTAATAATGGTCCACTAGAACTTAAATTAGTTCCAAGTACTTGAATATGAACATTTTGAGCTACAATACCTGGTATGCTTTTTAAACGACTATCATTGCTATTAAATGTAAAAAGAGAGGGTACAGCGGGTACTATTGTATGACCTAAAGTTTTGAGTACGTTCCAAATTTTCGGGTTACTTCCCGTTGCTAAGAGTAATTTTTTACATTCAAAATCAGCTTTTGTGGTTTCAACTTGCCAGCCATCTGATAGCTGATTTATAGACCTAACTGAATGATTTTTTTTGATTTCGATTCCAAATTTATGAGTTTGTTTTAAAAAACAGTCAATAATGGTTTGAGATGAATTTGAAACAGGAAAAACACGTCCATCTTCTTCAATTTTAAGTGGAACACCATGCTTTTCAAACCACTCCATAGTGTCACCAGTCATAAAGTTGTGAAAAGGACCCTTCAATTCTTTTTCGCCCCTTGGATAATAGGCAACTAGTTCATTTGGAATAAATTTTGCGTGAGTGACATTGCAACGACCACCACCAGAAATTTTTACTTTCGAGAGAACAGCATTTCCTCTTTCTAAAATTACAATCCTTAAATCAGGGTTCATTTGTGCTGTATTTATTGCTGCAAAAAAACCTGCAGCACCACCACCCACAATAATGATATCGAATTTTTCCATGTTTTAAAACCAAAAAAAGCTCCTCAAACAGAGAAGCTTTTTTCTTTTGTAGTGCGGGCGGGGAGACTCGAACTCCCACACCTCGCGGCACTAGATCCTAAGTCTAGCGTGTCTACCAATTCCACCACGCCCGCTACATTACCCTAATTAAGGGACGCAAATATAAACAATAGTTTATAAATTCAAATGCAACTGTAGAAAATTATTTGATTGCATTTCGTAATTTTGAAAAAAACAAAAAAACCCATGAAAGGACTCACAACCTATATTGAAACTCACAAAGACCGATTTCTTAACGAATTGTTTTCATTACTGAAACTTCCATCAGTAAGCGCAGATTCAAACTATAAAAAAGATGTTATTGCTACTGCAGAATTTATAGCCAATAGCTTAAAAGAAGCAGGTTGCGACAGTGTAGAAATTTGCGAAACCGAGGGCTATCCAATCGTCTATGGCGAAAAAATTACAGATCCAAAACTACCTACAGTACTTGTTTATGGGCACTATGATGTACAACCTGCAGACCCTATTGAACTTTGGGACTCTCCCCCATTTGAACCCATTATCAAAAAAACAGAATTGCACCCTGAAGGTGCTATTTTTGCACGAGGCGCTTGTGATGACAAAGGTCAAATGTATATGCATGTTAAAGCATTGGAATTTATGACCTCAACAAATCAATTACCTTGTAATATTAAATTTATGATTGAAGGCGAAGAGGAAGTAGGCAGCGAAAATTTAGGCACATTTGTAAAAAATAATACGGAAAAACTCAGCAATGATGTCATTCTCATTTCGGATACAGGGATGATTTCAAAAGACACACCATCCATTACTACTGGGCTTCGTGGTTTGAGTTATGTAGAAGTTGAAGTTACAGGACCAAATCGGGACTTACACTCTGGTATTTATGGCGGAGCTGTTGCCAATCCTATTAATGTACTTACAAAAATGATTGCCTCTTTACATGACGAAAACAACCATATCACCATTCCAGGTTTTTATGATAAAGTAGAAGAACTATCCAAAAAGGAACGAGAAGCAATGGCAGAGGCTCCATTTTCTTTGGAAGACTACAAAAAAGCCCTTGATATTGACGAAGTTTATGGTGAAAAGGGATATACTACAAATGAAAGAAATTCTATTCGACCAACGCTTGACGTTAATGGTATTTGGGGTGGCTACACAGGGGAAGGCGCAAAAACAGTCATTGCGAGTAAGGCCTATGCCAAAATTTCAATGCGTTTGGTGCCACACCAAGATCACAATGAAATTACAGCACTTTTCAAAACACATTTTGAAAGCATTGCTCCAAAGGGAGTACGTGTTAAAGTGACGCCACACCATGGTGGTCAAGGGTATGTAACTCCTATTGATAATATTGGTTATCAAGCGGCATCAAAGGCGTATTTCGATACTTTTGGTAAGAATCCCATTCCACAACGTGGTGGCGGAAGCATTCCAATTGTAGCACTTTTTGAAGAACATCTCAAAAGTAAGACCATATTGATGGGCTTTGGACTAAATAGCGATGCTATACACTCCCCCAACGAGCATTATGGTGTTTTTAACTATCTAAAAGGCATTGAAACGATTCCTTTGTTTTATAAATATTTTGTGGAGTTGAACTAAGACAAACAGTAGTTAGTTATAATTTAATTGTCTACGTTGTTTTTTTGTCATATTATTTACCACCATAGCATAACTGTGTGAAATAAACTCAAACAATAATTTTCGTGGTATTTCATTGGTTTCTAGATGTATTGTATTCCAGTGTTTTTTATTGGCATGAAACCCTGGTACAATACAACTATAATTTTCTCTCAGTTCAATAGCATGTTCTGGGTCGCATTTTAATGTAATTGAGGGCAGGCCCTCCTCCCATTGTTTTAAAGGACAAAGAGCAAAAATTTTTCCCAAAACTTTAAATACTAAAGTATCCTTATCAAAAGGAAAATCCTCAGTAGATTCTGGTTGTTGTAAACAAAATTCTCTTATCTCATCTATGCACATTCAATTTGTTTTTGAGTGAACTGCTCTAACTCTAAAGTCGAATAATCCAAAGTCCAACCAATGGTTTGAACAATTTGTTCCATCAAACCAATAGTTTCTAAAGCTTCTTGTTGTGCTTTTTCTAATAATCCGCTTTTGGGAATTTTATCCACAATATGTTGCTTTGCAGATTTTTGAAGTTGTGTCAAATCTTCAGCTTTAAATTTATTAAAATAGCCTTCTTTTTTATCATAATATTCCAATTGTGTTTCTATAGAAATCAATTCAGATTTTGGAAAATCTCTTAATATTATTTTTTTTTGACTAGAGTCAGATTCTATTTTAATTTTGGTCAAATCAAATCCAACATGTGCTGTTGCACTAACAATAACAAGGACTTTTTTTTGGCTTGAAACAAGATTTAAAAATTTTTGTTGTACATCTTGATAATTATAAATTTCGGTAAAATTCCCCTCAACACTAATACACTTATATACCGATTTTATACGCTCCAAAAGCACAAGAGATTGTATTTGTATTTTTTGCTTTGATTGGCGCCCTTTGAAGAATAAAAAAAAGAATACAGCACATAAAACGCCCAATAACAATCCAATAAGTAGGTCCATATCAATCAAATAATTTGTACAGCACCGGTTTGCTTGGGGAAGCATCATTTTGAAACGGTGCGATAAGCAAATTTAAAATATATTTTCCATCTTCAACTTTATTCGGCACATAAATCATTTCTGTTATAGTCGCTTCCATTCGCACCTCTCCATCAACGTCCCAAAAGGCTTTGTGCGCCAAAAGGTCTCCACCATCTTTTTCTTTATCCACACTAGGCATATCCACCAACAAATGCTTTACCCCTTTATTTCGCAGGTAAATGGCTGCAGCTTCCGACAAATACGGTGGATTGGTATGAGCATATTGTCTGCTTAATTTGTCTTTGGTATTGGGTAATGTTCTAATTACAACCGCTTCGCGTTTTTTATTTCCAATCGCGTAGCGCAATTGTTTTTCTGAAATGATAAAATCGTTGTCTTTTGATTCTGGAACAACGGTAACCACTTCCGCCACAAACAAAAATTGTTTCAAACATGAATTGATGCTATAGACTTCTTCTGTGATATGCCCTACACACTCTGTGTGTGTACCATGGGCATGAGGGTTGAATTCAATTGAATTAAAATTAACTGAAGCGCCCTGTTTTACACTCCCTGTCCAATTTTTAATTTTTGTAGGATAAATTTTTGGTGGTGGTAAATACCACGCATTAACATTGTCCTTTGCAGCTCTAAGTGGGATAGAAATATCTATTGGTTGATCAACAAAAATGGTATAAGTTCGACTATTGGCATGAATAATTGCTTTCATAAAAAAATGAGGTTTTCCATAAATTTAATAAAAATTTATAGGATAAATAAATCTGAAGCAATTCCATCACACAAAAATTTACCTTTTATGGTTGTTTTTAGAACATCATCTTGCAAGACTAAGGTTTTAGAATTCATATGTTTTTTAGCATTATTTAGAAGTTGATTTTTAAATTTCAAACCATATTTATCTTCAATTTCTGAAAGCGAAACACCCCACATCGTCCGAAGTCCTGTCATAAGGTATTCATTAAAACGATTCTCTGGAGTTAATAGTTCCTCAGTTAATGGAAGTTGATCTTGTTCTAAAGTTTTGATGTATGTGCTATTATTTGATACATTCCAAGATCGTTTTTTCCCATCAAAAGAATGGGCAGAAGGACCAACACCAAGGTAGGGTTTCCCCAACCAATAACTTGTGTTGTGTTTTGAAAACGTATCTGGTCTTCCAAAACTACAAACTTCATAGTGTATCAAACCTGCTTTTTTGGTGTCTTCAATCAAAATTTGAAAATGAGATGCCGCAAGCGCGTCGTCCATAGGTGGGTGTTTTTCAGTTTTGATAAAATGCTCCAAAGCTGTTTTGGGTTCCACAGTAAGAGCGTAGCACGACAAATGTTTGATATCTAAATCCAATGCTATTTTAAGATTTTCTCGCCAGCGTTCATCGGTCATTTGTGGTATCCCATACATCAAATCAATACTGATATTATCAAAATAGTGTTGTGCTATTTTTAAACACTCAATGGCTTCTTTGGCACTATGGGCGCGATTCATTTCTTGTAGATCTTCTTCAAAAAATGACTGAATTCCAATACTTAATCTATTGATTTGAGTTTCAGAAAGCATTTTAATATAAGATGCTGTAAGGTCATCAGGATTAGCCTCTAATGTAATTTCTGCACTAGGTTCAACATTGAAGTACATTTCAATCGCCTGAAAAATAAGGTGCAAATCCTCCAAGGTCAAAAGCGAGGGAGTTCCACCACCAAAATAAATAGACTTTAGTGGTACTGATTTCAATTCTTTTGCTCTAAGTTGAAGTTCTTTACAAAGAGCTTGTAAAAAATCATGCTTATGTTTTTGGTTGGTCGAAAAATGAAAATTACAATAATGACAGGCTTGTTTACAAAATGGAATATGTAGATAGAGTCCTGCCAAATGAAACTATTTTTTTACTCTATTTTCATTCTGTTTGACAAAAGCACTCCAACCGGTATAACTTTTTCCTGCAGTAACTTTTCCAGCATTATAGAAATGGCATACTGCAGCCGCCAAGCCATCTGTGGAATCCAAGTTTTTTGGCAATTCTTTAAGTTGCAAAAGGCTTTGCAGCATTTTGGCGACCTGTTCTTTACTCGCATTTCCATTGCCAGTAATGGCCATTTTTATTTTTTTTGGGGAATATTCTGTAACAGGAATTTCTCTAGACAAACCAGCAGCCATAGCCACCCCTTGTGCACGTCCCAATTTGAGCATACTTTGAACATTTTTACCAAAAAATGGCGCTTCAATGGCAATTTCATCAGGGTTAAAGGTATCAATCAATTCTATAGTACGTTCAAAAATGAGTTTTAATTTTAAGTAATGATCACTGTATTTTTTCAATTGCAATTCATTCAATTGTAAAAACTCCATCGTTTTTCCTTTGGCTTTTATCAATCCAAAACCCATTATGGTTGTTCCTGGATCTATCCCCAATATAATTTTTTCACTCATCGCAATTACTAATTGGTATTTAAAATTATGGGCAATTGAAAAACGGTTTGCACATGCTGACTACGTTTGATGGCTGGATATAATTTTGGCAATTCTAAAAGACTTGCACTTAAAATTTCATTCAAATTTTGAATTGACACTTCTGAAAGCTGACTGGCATACAAATTTGAAATTGTAATTTCACCTGTTTTTGAAACTAAAAAATTAACCAAAATGGTATCATTTTCACTATCCAAAAATGCCATGTCGCTATCTTTTAAAACTTCAAATATATGCGTCGTAAAAATCGACTCAAAACAGGTCTTGTTTCCCTCATAATTGTTGTCATCATCACAAGTTTCAAAGGTTGGATACTGGTCCACCTCATCCCATTTGAACGTTTGTAATTCTTGTTCTAAAATAACATCAGAATTGAGTTTCTTCTTTTCAAAATATTGACAAGAAAAACAAATTATAAAACAAAAAATCAGAGCAAAGCGCATTGGTTTGTTATAAACCTTAAAATTACGCTTTTAATTTGAACTGAAAAAACCTTTAAACTATATCTGAGGATCACTTTATGATTTAGGTTTTACATTGGGCGCGCCACTCATAATTTCGGCATTGGCAAATGCCTCGAATTGTTTAAAATTATCAACAAAAGATTTGGCAAGTGCAAACGCTTTTTTATAAAACCCTTCGTCATTTTTCCATGTTTTTCTTGGGCTCAAAACGGCTGTGGGGACATTAGGGCACACCCTAGGCTGAAGCACGCCAAAAACTGAATGAATATGGTAATTATCTTTGTTGGCCGCTTCCAAAGAGCCGTCCATTGCTGCGGCAATCATGGCGCGGGTATATTTTAGCTCCATGCGTTTGCCTATACCATAAGGTCCACCAGTCCAACCTGTATTGACCAACCAAACGGTAACCCCTGCCGATTTCATTTTGGCACTCAACATTTCGGCATATTTGGTAGGGTGTAGCGGCATAAATGGCGCACCAAAACAGGCCGAAAATATAGGTTTTGGCTCATTAACACCTGCTTCTGTTCCTGCCACTTTTGCGGTATAACCCGATATAAAATGATAGGCCGCCTGACCTGGAGTAAGCTTTGAAATGGGAGGTAAAACACCAAAGGCATCGGCCGTAAGGAAAAATATATGTTTTGGGTTTTTACCAATAGAATTGGGTTGAATATTATTGATATGGTGAATCGGATAGCTGACCCGTGTGTTTGGGGTAATACTTTTGTTTGTAAAATCCACATTGCCGTCTTTATCCATAATCACATTTTCCAAAATAGCCCCTTTTTTTATGGCATTATAAATGTCTGGCTCTTGGGCTTTGGACAAATTGATAACCTTGGCATAACAGCCGCCTTCAA